>Ga0116143_10001389_pt1 | contig 29402 bp, 29 predicted proteins | sample AD_UKC034_MetaG_FD_89745 | JGI IMG/M metagenome (GOLD analysis project Ga0116143, IMG submission 89745) | Active sludge microbial communities of municipal wastewater-treating anaerobic digesters from USA - AD_UKC034_MetaG | ecosystem: Engineered > Bioreactor > Anaerobic > Digestate | place: USA... | reverse complement strand
TTCTTTTTCAATCTCCTCCAATGAATTGTATTTCCAAGCTGCAACTTCATTTTCATTTGGATTAGGAATTTCATCCGACACGCCAAAAAACACATGATCGAATTCGTGTTCTGTCAGTTGGTTTTCCATGTTCGCTTTATATATAAAGTGAAAGCCATTGGTCAGATTGCATTGCATGCCTAATTCTTCCTCCAACCTTCTATGTGCCGCATCCGATACCGTCTCTCCTAGTCTTGGATGTCCACAACAAGAATTTGTCCACAGTCCACCTGAATGATATTTATGAAATGCCCTTTGTTGCAACAACAATTTCCCTGAGGTATTGAATATAAAAATGGAAAAGGCTCTATGTAGCAAACCCAATTCATGGGCTTTTATTTTTTCCATCTTCCCCCATTCTTTATCGGTATTGTCAACTAATATTACAAACTCATCCATACTCAATACTTTTTGGGATTTGAAATAAAATCCAAAATGGCACTCTTCAGCTCTTGTTCCTTCACAGTATCTACTTTTAGTATTAAAATCTCTTTATCCTCACTTAAATTCTTATTGTACCCCAAAATAGACGGAACATTGTATTGAATGCAATATCTTAAAAACCGCGCTTCAATATTATCTGCATTACTTTGGATAATTGAATCCAGCATGTTGGAACCCCTATAAAAGCTCTCCAATTTTTTGTTGGGCATCCAATAATGTCTTGCCATCAGAACATGAGCACTGGCCAAATAGGCCTTTGATGTAGCATCAAGTGCATCAGAAGACTCTGAAAGATATTTAATAAGGCTTTTGCAGGTGTTTTCATCCTTTATCGCTTTATAATGCATACTTCTTATCTGCAACAGATCGAATGCAAACAGATCGGAACACATAAGCACAAATATTAGAACGACTATCTTTTTCATAGTAGATTCAATCGTGCACGCATTAATGAATTCAACAGCAATCCAGCTTTATGAGTATTGGAAATTCTGATGCGTTTTTTTAATACATCTTTTGAAGATGTATCTTTTATTTTTTTAAAAAGGTTTCTGTAATATTTATAAGCTAAGTAAACACCGTGCTTTGAACTTTCAGGCAATTGCTTTATCCCCATCAATGCCGATTCAAATTCTTTTTCGATTTCATATTCAATTTCAATTTTCATTTCAGCTGAAAAATTACTCATCTCTGCATTTGGAAAATATACTCTTCCTAACGTTTTGTAATCGTGTTGAATATCTCTTAGAAAGTTCACCTTTTGAAATGCAGAACCCAATTTTTTTGCAAAAGGTTCCAATGCTTCAAATTGTTTTTTGTTTCCATCAACAAATACGTATAAACACATGAGTCCGACCACTTCTGCAGAGCCATAGATATAATTTTCATATTCATCACGCACATAGCTTTTTTGTTGCAGATCGCTTCTCATACTTTTTAAAAAATGACGAATCAAATTTTCATCTATATTGAAAGCTCTTACGGTGTGTTGAAATGAATTCAATACCGGATTTAATGAGATACCATTTTGTATGGCATGCCAGGTATCTTCTTCAAAGCGTTGCAGCAGCTCTTCTTTGGGATACTCATGGAATGAATCTACAATTTCATCGGCTAAGCGAACAAAGCCATAGATGGCATAGATATGTTGTCGCACTTTAGGAGACAAACAAAGAATGCCCATAGAAAAACTTGTACTGTACTTCCGTGTAGTTAGTACAGAACAGTGCTGAGAAAGTTCATCAAACAACTGCTTCATCTAAATTCATTTTAAAAGACTTATTTATTAATTGGGCTGCTATCTTTCCCGACACAATACAAGGCGGAACTCCTGGCCCGGGAACGGTCAATTGACCTGAATAAAATAGATTTGACAATTTTTTGTTTCGCATACTGGGTTTAAAGTGGGCGGTCTGTAAAAGGGTATTGGCCAAGCCATAAGCATTTCCACCATAGGCATTATAATCTTGAACGAAATCATTAATAGCGTAGCTCCTAGAATACAATAAATGCTTTGAGAGATCGATTGAATATATTTTTTGGAAACGACTAACCACCAATTCAAAATAGTGTTTGTGCAATTCTTTATGATCTTTTAAACCGGATGCTAAAGGAATGAGTATAAATAAATTTTCAGTCCCTTGTGGAGCCACAGCAGGGTCACTCTTTGATGGGCAACAAACATAAAACAAAGGCTTTGAAGGCCATTTTGGATGATCGTAAATTTCAACTGCATGCTGATCGAATGATTCATCAAAGAACAATGTATGATGATTTAAGGATTCAATTGTCTGATCAATACCTAAATAGAATATCAATGAAGAAGGTGCAAATGTTCTCTTGCTCCAATAATTTGGTGTATAGTTTCGACAAGACTTATCCATTAAAGTCTCAGTGTGAGCATAATCAGCCGCACTTAAAACAAAATCAATTCTCTTCCGCTGACCATTTACAATAATCTCAGTAATTGAATTATCCTGATGAATAATTTTCTCTACCCTGGCATTAAAATGAAATGTTGCTCCTTCTGATTCGGCTGTTTGTTGCATAGCATTTACTACCGAAGCAAATCCACCCATAGGGTAATAAGTGCCCATTTTCAACCCGGCATAATTCATCATACTGTATAGTGCCGGTGTATCTTGTGGTTTTGCGCCAAGAAATAATATCGGAAACTCCATGATCTTTCGTAAACGCTCATCTTTGAAGTAGCTATTCACAAATGATCTAAAATTAGTGAGTAGATTTAGTTTAAGAGCGCCTGACAAAACTTCTTTGTTCAACAATTCTTTTACCGACAGTCCGGGCATGTGAACTAGCTTTGACATAGCAATAGAATATTTTTGTTCTGCGTCCGACATAAAACGCATCAACTGCTTAGCAGCACCTTTCTCTATTGATTCAAACAATAAGCACAGATCTTCAAATGATGATGGTATATCAACAATTTCATTCGAGTTGAATACAACGGAAAAGGAAGGGTCAAGTTTTTTTAATTCAAAGTGATTTGCTGCAGAAGAATTAAAGTCTGCAAAGAAATTTTCAAATACATCAGGCATCCAATACCACGATGGTCCCATATCAAAGCTAAATCCATCCGGAGTAGAAAAAGACCGAGCTCTTCCTCCAGCAGATTCATTTTGCTCAAACACATGCACTTCAAACCCCGCTTTGGCAAGATATGCAGCAGCACTCAAGCCTGAAAATCCACTGCCTATAATACCAACTACTTTTTTCTTTTTCAATTTAATACTGTTTAACTATTTATCATAACACTTAAACATAATTATAGTTTATATCCATTAAAATTACTATTCTTTTTATTATCGACTTACTTTTCATCCTGCAATATTTTGTAAAGCCCTACGTAAATAAATTTGAATTGTTGATTAGTCTATTGGTACCCAAGCAGTCTTCTTTAATATAAAATCTAACTTTGCCTTATGAATAAGATTCTGATTTCTTCACTTTATATCCTTTGCGCTATCACATTTAATGCAACAGCACAAAAGTTTGTTGTTATGAAAGGCGATACGATCAACCGAACGGATGAGAAGGGCAACAAGCAAGGGATTTGGAAAAGATTCTATGAAGGTGACTATCTTTTCTCGGAAGGAGAATTTAAAGACAATAAACCACAAGGAACTTTTAAAACCTATTATAAAGACGGCAGGAGACAATCTGAGCTAAAATACAATAGAGATGGTGAAACTGCGTACATGACCCTTTGGCACGCAGAAGGACCCATTATGGGCAAGGGCAAATATATTGATCAAAAGAAAGACTCTATTTGGATTTATTATTTCCCGAATGGTTCTATATCGAGCATAGAGCAATACAAAAAAGGTATTAAAGATGCGAAGTGGTCGGAGTATTACCAAAGCGGTTCCATCAATCTGATCATTGAGTTTAAGAACGATAAGAAAAGCGGTTCTTATTTACAGTATTTCGAAAATGGAAAACCTAAAATGAAAGCGTCCTATAAAAACGATCAAATGGAAGGTAGCTGTGAGATGTTTGATGTAGATGGAAAATTACTACACAGAGGTTCATATTCTAATGGTTTGAAAGATGGCCTTTGGATCACTTTTGACGAAAACGGAAAGCCTTTGTACCAAGCGGTTTACAAGGCTGGAATACTAAAAAAAGAAATGGGAACCTTACCCGAATAATTATATTTGTAATCATGTCCTTGAAAGAGAAAGTTCTGGTAGCTATGAGTGGCGGAATAGATAGTTCTGTAACGGCATTGCTATTGGCTCAAAAAGGATATCAGGTCATTGGGATAACAATGAAAACTTGGGATTATGCAAGTGTAGCAGCGGGTAAAAAAGAAACCGGTTGTTGTAATCTTGACAGCATTCACGATGCTCGATCCATTGCTGTTGAACAAGGATTTCCACATTATATCTTAGATATTCGGTCAGAGTTCAACGACTCTGTAATAGATAATTTTGTAGGAGAATACATGGCCGGGCGAACGCCAAATCCTTGTGTAATGTGTAATACCCATATCAAATGGGATGCATTATTGCGTAGAGCAGATATGCTGGGATGTAAATATATTGCCACCGGACATTATGCACAATTGCGTTACGAGAATCAGCGATATGTTTTGTCAAAAGGTAAGGATGCATTAAAAGATCAAAGCTATGTTCTTTGGGGGTTGCCCCAAAGTGTTTTGGAACGTACGCTCTTCCCTGTTGGTAATTTTACCAAAACAGAAATTCGGAATATGGCCGCTCAAATGGGTTTTGAAGAATTGTCGAAGAAAAAAGAGAGTTACGAAATTTGCTTCATACCCGATAACGATTATCGATCTTTTATCAAAAACAGATTACATGATGCAGAAGATAAATTGAGTGGAGGTTTGTTTGTGGATAAAGAAGGAAATGTATTGGGATCACATGACGGATATCCCTTTTACACAATTGGTCAGCGAAAAGGATTGCAAGTTGCATTTGGAAAACCTAAATATGTAACTGCCATTCACCCTACAAAAAATCATGTTGTATTAGGAGACATTGACGACTTAGATCAAGCTGAAATGTTTGTTAAGGATATTAACTTTATCAAGTACAAACAATTAGATTCCACTATGGATGCCATTACAAAAATTAGATATAAAGATAAAGGCGCATGGAGTACGCTTGAACCGAATGGAGATCTTTTGAAAGTTACTTTTCATGCAGATGTAAAAGGAATAGCTCCTGGACAAAGCGCTGTCTTCTACGATGGTGATGATGTTTTGGGTGGAGGATTTATTGCAAGAAATGATGATATAAAAAATTGAAAACCTTTTCATATATGAAAAAATATATACCCCTTTTTTGTATTGTAATCTGTGGCTTTTGGGCTTGTGAGAAAAACGAAACCACAGAAGCTGTTTATTTGGGTACCAACTACTACCCTTCTCAAGTTGGATATGAACTTATTTACGATGTCGATTCCATCATCAAGGATAAGTTTACCGGACTGACCGATACCTTCCAGTATCAAATCAAGGAGAGAATTGATTCCATCTATATTGACAATGAAGGAAGACCTACCATGCGGGTTGAACGATACAAAAGAAATACATCAAACGAGCCCTGGATTATTCATCGTGTTTGGGCTGCGAATAAGAGCAATACCTATGTGCACAGAGTGGAAGAAAACATTCGTTATGTGAAAATGATATTTTCCGTTTTGGCCAATAAAAAATGGGATGGCAATGCCTTTAACACACTAGGAGAAAGAATCTATCGGTATCAAAATGCACATACGCCCGGACAAGTAGGTACATTCAATTTTGACTCAACTTTGACGGTTTTACAATATGAAGATACTACCTTGATCAACAAGGATTCCTACATTGAAAAATATGCAACTAATGTGGGAATGTTTTATAAAGAGAACATTAGTATAAAATACAACTTCTCACCTAACCCAAACTACGATACGATAAACGAAGCGGTGGTTTATATTGAGCGATTAAATAGTTATCAATGAAAAGTATCCTAACTCTTCTCTGTTTATTATTTTATTCTTTGTCTTATGCACAACAAGATCGTTATGTTATTGAGTTGAGCGATAAAGGGAATAGCATTTATTCATTAAACAATCCACAGGATTTCTTATCAACGCGTTCCATCAATCGAAGATTAACGCAAGGAATTGCAATCGATAGTAGCGACCTTCCTATATCACCTGTTTATATTAATGCCATTGCAAACACCGGTGCACAAATTCTCAATCAATCAAAATGGCTGAATACGGTTACTATCTTCACTACAAACCCTACTGTACTGAGTTCCATACAATCCTTGCCTTTTGTAAATAATGTTAAAAACGTAGGGCGCTTTTCCAGCAATAATCCTTACCCCTCTAAAAAATTATTTGAGAATATCTCCCCATTGAAGACGATACATCCATTTACCGCGTCTGTTCTGAATTATGGACCCAGTGAACGTCAAATAAAAATGATGAATGGAGATGCATTACACGATCTTGGATTTAGAGGAAATGGAATGTTGATTGCGGTTATTGATGCCGGTTTCTTTTTTAGTGATTCCATGATAGTGTTTGATTCATTAAGAGCAAATAATCAAATTATTGCCACTTATGACTTTGTAGATAGAGAAACAAATGTATATAATGACCATATGCACGGATCGTATGTGCTAAGTACAATGGCTGGCTATTGGGAAGGAAACATTATTGGCACTGCTCCAAAAGCCTCCTACCTTTTGCTTCGTTCTGAAGATGTAAATAGTGAATTCATAATTGAAGAATACAATTGGGCTTCAGCAGCAGAGTTTGCCGATAGTGCCGGAGCTGATATTATTAATTCCTCTTTAGGATATACCGAATTCAACGATAGTACACAAAATCATGTTCATGCCGATCAAGATGGGCTGACTACACCTGTATCTCGAGCAGCCGGCATGGCATCACTTAAAGGATTAGTTGTTTGCAACAGTGCAGGTAATGAAGGAAATAGTCCTTGGCAAAAAATTATGTGTCCTGCTGATGCAATAAATATTTTAGCTGTAGCAGCTGTTGACTCTGCAGGGGTTTATGCCAGTTTTAGTTCAAGAGGTCATTCTGCTGATGGTCGAATTAAACCTGATGTAGCCGCAATGGGATTACAAACGATTGTTGCATCTCCCTTTGCTCCTATTGTACATGGTGGAAACGGAACTTCATTCGCATCACCACTCATGGCCGGAATGGCGGCCTGTTTGTGGCAAGCTTACCCCAATAAAAGCAATTCTACCATTATGCAAGCCATTCGATCTTCGGCTTCGCAATTTCCAAATCCCGATAGTTTGTTAGGCTATGGAATTCCCAATTTCAATCAAGCATTCAATGCGCTTGGAATTCCTGATGTTTCAGGATCAGGCAATGATTGGCTTATCTATCCCATCCCCTTTCAAGAATCTATTAATGTGCATTCCTTAAGTAATGATCTTAGTGCTGAGATAACAATGTTTGATATGACCGGTCGATTGATTTTTCAATCTCAATTTGCTTTTCATCAATCGGTGCTACAAATTCCAACGAGTCCATTCAGTAAGGGCACCTATATCATTCAATATAGAAGCGATTCAGTGCTACTGCGCAAGAAAATTATAAAACTTTAAAGGCATCCTATTGTTCTTCCCTTTTGGAAAATAATATGATTATTCCTTTAAAAAATATTATCTATCTTATTTTTGCACCCTAAATATTAAATTACACAGTTACTTTATTAGCAAACAACCTACTTAATTTATGACAACATCTACCATCAGATTTAAACTTCTTTTCTTATTTCTTTCATTTTTAATCAGCACTAGTACGTTTTCTCAAAGTGCTAACCTATCTGGAAAAATTATTGGTTCAAAGAATGAAGCATTGCCCGGTGCAGTTGCCGAACTCAGAAATGTAAAAGATTCTCTTCTAGCCAAAGCAGCGGTGACCGATTTAAACGGACTGTTTACCTTAGAAAATGTAAAAGCCGGTGAGTATTTTTTAAAGACTAGTTTTCTTGGCTTTGAATCACAATTCTCAAAGAAAATTTCTTTTAATGCTTCAGCCGATTTGCGACTTGAAAATATACAAATGCAAGAAAGCGCTATAATGCTCAAAGCTGCTGAAATAAGTGCCTTTAGACCATTAGTAGAAGTAAAAGCAGATAAAACTGTTTTTAATGTAGAGACCAGTATTAATTCAACCGGAAGCACTGCTTTTGAATTGCTACAAAAAGCACCGGGAGTTGTAGTTGACAATAACGACAATATAACCTTGAAAGGAAGAGGCGGTGTGATGGTTCAAATTGATGGTCGACCTTCGCGATTGAGCGAAACCGAATTGGCTGATTATTTGAAAAATGTTCAAAGTACTGATGTAGAATCGATAGAATTGATTTCAAACCCAAGTTCAAAATATGATGCAGAAGGGACTGCCGGCATTATCAATATTAAAATGAAAAAAAATAAGAACTATGGAACAAACGGTTCGGTAACTTTAGGATATGCTTACGGCAAATATTCAAAATACAATACTGCCATTTCTTTAAACTCAAGAAGCAAACGCATTAACTTTTACAGCAACTATAGCAACAATTGGGGCGATCGTTACAATGAATTCAATTTATACCGTGAACAGAATCCTTATAAATTTACGCAATCGGCTATCTCCAAACGAAGCGGACTTAGTCACAATTTCAAAGCAGGGGCTGATTATAGTCTGAACAATAAAAACAGTTTAGGAATAATGGTCAATGGCAATTTGAGCGATAATCATGGTAAACAAAAAAATAGAAATTTTATAAGCGATTTTTCTACCGGAACCATAGACAGCATCCTCAAATCGGATCAAACATTTGAGTTTAATAGTACCAACATTAATGCTAATCTGAACCATCAATTTAAAGACACATTAGGTCACGAATTGACTACCGATTTCGATTTTGGATTTTACGATGGAGAAAGAAATACCTATTTGCCAAGTGTATATGTTTTACCGGATGAAGTAACGGCACTATCGGCTACTTATAACCGCACCATTACTCCAACAGTAATTAAGATTGTAACTTTAAAGAGCGACTACTCGCAAAAATTTATGAAAGGCAAATTAAGTGCCGGCTATAAAGCCTCATTAGTAAATACCGATAATGAGTTTAACTTTTTCAATATTGAAGATAACAATGAACTAATAGATACCAGCCGTTCCAATCATTTTGTGTACGAAGAAAATGTGTACGCTTTGTATTTAAATTATCAGAAAAGCATTGGAAAGAAAATCGATTTTCAGGTTGGTGTGCGGATGGAACATACTGCAAGTACAGGTACTTTAGAATACCTCGACAACTTACCCGACTCCGTAGTAGATCGTGATTATACCGACTTCTTCCCAAGCGCTGGAATTACGTACAACATCAATAAAGACCATAGCACCGCATTGGTATATTCAAGTCGTATCGACCGACCCAACTATCAAGAGTTAAACCCATTCGAGTGGAAGTTAGACGAACTCAGTTTTCGCAGAGGTAATCCATTCCTCAACCCCCAATACAGTGATAAGATTGAAATTTCTCATACCTATAAGTATACTACTACTCTGAGTATTGGATATAGCCACACTACTGATTTCTTTGCTCAAATAGCAGACACATTCCCAGGAGGAAAAAGTGTTTTGATTCCAAGGAATCTGGCTACAGAAGATGTGATTAATTTTAACATCAGCAGTTCTAAACAACCCGTTAAGTGGTACAGTTTTTATATCAATGCCGGAGTGTACAATCAAAGTTATGATGCCGATTTTGGTGACGGAAAAACAATTAACACTTCCTTTACGGTCTTCAATACCTATATGCAAAATACCTTTAAACTTCCCAAAGGATTTACACTGGAAATTTCGGGATGGTATAATAGCGGAGGTGTTTGGGGAGGATCGTATAAAGCTGAAGCTACCGGATCACTTGATCTCGGATTACAAAAAAGATTGTTGAAAGACCAAGCTACGCTTAAACTTTCTATGACCGATGTGTTTGAAACAGCTCCTTGGCGCAGTACCAATACCTATGCCGGTATCGTAGCGCGTGCAAATGGTAATTGGGAAAGCCGACAGTTTCGCGCTTCGTTTAGTTATCGTTTTGGAAATAATCAAATGCGCGGCATTCGTCAAAGAAGCAGTGGCAGCGATAGCGAGTTAAAACGAATTTCAGGCGACAACTAATAATAGACCTTAGTTTTATTAACGGCTCCTGAGAAGGAGCCGTTTTCTTTTTATAAAATTCATTTTCTTGTATGAATATTTTTCAATTACATTTGGATTATAATTCAACAAACCATGAAAAAAATTATTTCTCTACTCTCTCTATTAATTGTATTGACTTATAATAGCAACGCACAATTTAATTACGATAGCACACAACCATTCTATGTTTGCAACGCAAGTGGTGCGCAGTACAATGTCCGATTGCTAAGCCCTTATTCTGGTGCTAACAGTTTAGTTTTTTGGATGGATGAAAGAAACGGACCTGGATCAACAGAAATATATGCGCAACTTCTAGATGCAAGTGGAAATCCATTGTGGGGAACCAACGGCAAACCCATTGTAAGTGGAATCAATAAGGATATTTTTGAATACAATGTAGTTTTATGGCAATTTGGCTTTCTAGTTTCATGGGCGCAAGGACCGGCTGGATTGGCGGCCGATTCATTGATGTGTCAGTTTTATAATTTAAGTGGAAATCCTTTTTGGACCAGCCCGGTTGTCATAGCAGAATCTGCATCTTCCGGAATTGTATATTTCAGTAATTCAAATGGAGCTAAAATTCATTTGATCGAAAGTGCTTCTGATTTATGGGTAACCTGGCAAGCAGTTTATCCTGGAGGTAGCTCAGGAATGCGGTTCAATAAAATGGATCAAACCGGTAGTTTAACTTGGCCTGTAAATGGTCAGCCGGCTGTACCCAATGGATACGCTCCTTACGAAACTTGTTCTGATAGTGCCGGAGGATTTTATATGATGTATACTACAGGTGGCATAAACGCTGACATATATTTACAACATTACGATCCAAGCGGTGGTGGTTTGTTTTCTAATCCGGTAAACATGACAACAGGTTTTGCCGGTAGAGGCTACAAATGGTCTATGATTGCGGATGGGGCTTCCAACTTTTATTTTGTATGGGATAGTGGCACCGGTGATGTTTATATCACTAAATATAACACGGATGGTACTCCGGCATGGAATCCTGCAGCAAAAACAATTTGTTCGGCTTCTCTAAATCAAATCAATGCGAATGCTATTTATTATAATGGAAATATATATAGTACTTGGGCCGATCAAAGACCTCCGGCCAATAATTACTTTATCTACATTCAAAAAACGGATACTGCTGGCAATATGATTTGGACGAATGATGGAGAAATTTCTTCCAACTTGCCGAGTATTATTCCACATCCAAAAGTAGGTTTGCTCTCTGGCGGTAATATATTAAATGTGCACCGTACTGCTTTTGATGGATTCAGAGCTCAGCGTTTTCAACCCAATGCAAATACATCTTGGGCCATGAATGGAGTTCCGGTATATAATGGAGTAAACACAAGTGGTCCTTTTGATAATGATTTTCAAATGCACAATACGGCTAATGACAACATGGTTATTGCCTGGAGTAGCTCATCCGATATATACGCAGCTAAATTGTTGAGCAATGGCATTCTTGCCGATGTGAAGGAATTAAATAATGAAGCATTGTTAAATGTTTATCCCAACCCGGTTCAAAATACTCTATGGATTAATAATAATTTTGAAAACAACTCGATGAATCTTCAAATATTTGATATAAGCGGCAGATTAATCATCGAGCAATATGTAGGCGGAACACAATTACAGCAAAGCGGTATTGATGTTTCAATATTACATTCAGGTACATATTCCATCACATTAAACAATGAAGAAAATCAATATCACTCCTTGTTTATTAAGCAGTGAGTTTTAAAAAGACCAAAACATATAGATCTGATTTTGATGAACTGAAAAAGAGCATAAGTGAATGCACGCATTGCCGTCAGCATTTACCTTATCCACCTCGGCCCATTGTACAATTACATCCCAATGCAAAAATTTTAGTCATTGGACAAGCACCCGGTCAAAAAGCACATGATTCTGCTATACCCTGGAACGATGCAAGCGGGAATAATTTGCGTAAATGGATGGGTATAGAAAAAGAAATTTTTTACGATAAAAATAAGATTGCACTCATGCCTATGGGTTTTTGTTATCCGGGCAAAAATAAGAGTGGCGACCTTCCACCCCGCCCTGAATGTGCTGAATTGTGGCATCAAAAGATACTTCAACAATTATCATCGGTAAAATTAACCTTACTCATTGGTATGTATGCTCAAAAGCACTATTTAGGTCAGAACGCTTATAATACGTTGACTGAAAATGTGCATCATTTTAACGATTTTCTACCAAAATACTTCCCTTTAGTACATCCATCGCCAAGAAATGGAATTTGGCTCAGCAAAAACACATGGTTCGAAAAAACGGCTATTCCTGTTTTACAAAAGATAATCAGAACATTAATAGAATCATAAAAAAGAACTAATTTTAATGTTAGTTCTAGTCGAGGTACATGAATAGACTATTCGTTTTGAAAGAATCTATAATTTGATTTACACCTAATAAAAGCATGCGCATTAGATACAGTCGAACTATTATACCAATGCCGGGAGAAATCATTGATTTGTATAAAAATTCTGGACTAAAGCGACCGGTGGAAAATGCCGCTCGAATAAAGAAGATGTACGATCATTCAAATGTAGTAATCACCGCTTGGGATGAAAACCAATTGGTTGGTGTTGCGAGGAGTTTAAGTGACTTTAGTTACTGTTGTTATTTGAGCGACTTGGCTGTACGGAAAGAATATCAAAAAAGCGGCATAGGAATTGAGTTAATAAAAAGAACTCAAGAAGCAATATCACCACAAGCGATGTTACTCTTGCTATCTGCACCCGGAGCTATGGACTACTACCCTAAAGTTGGATTTGAAAAAGTAACGAACGGTTTTATTATAAAACGTTTGACTTGATTTTATATATATGTAAACCTAAAACCAAAACGTCATGAAGAAAATTTTATTTTTCATTTGTCTCCTTTGGAGTATTGCATCATCGGCACAAATTGGAAACCAAATTTGGTATTTCGGACAAGGTGCTGGAATAGATTTCAGTAGTTCAACTCCTACACCACTTTCGAATGGAGTTCTCAATTCATTAGATTGTTCATCCGCGTTAACAGATGATAATGGACAACTAATCATGTACACTAATGGTCAAATGGTTTACAATAAAAATCATGCATTGATGCTAAATGGATCTGGATTAAATGGCAGTAATAATGGAGGTCAAGCTGCTCTGATCGTTCCCCAACCCTTCTCTAATTTATGTTACATCTTTAGTGTAGACCAATTTGCGGGATCTCAGGGGTTTAATTATCATATTGTTGACCTAACATTGGACAATGGAAACGGAGAAGTCATTTCTAAAAATAATCTCTTGTTCAGTCCATCGACTGAAAGAATAGATGCAATTTATAATTCACAAGATTCAAGTTTCTGGATCATTACACACTCATGGAATACCAATGATTATTTGTGTTATAAGTTAACACCTGCTGGGTTAAATATTATTCCTGTGGTTAGTAGCATTGGCTCCATTCATCAAGGAGGTCTTACAGGGGTGTATAACAGTATGGGTCAATTAACTTTTTCTAAAGATGGATCAAAAGTTGCCTGTGGGATTTATTCATTAGGTCAAGTGGAGATATTTGATTTCGATATGCAAACCGGTTTGCTTTCAAATCCAATTGCAATCAATAATATTCCAAACACATGGGGAGTTGCTTTTTCTAAAGAAGCAACAAAGCTTTATTTAACTAGTTGGTTCAGCAAAAATATATATCAAGTTGACCTAAGTTCCGGAAATCAATTCATAATGCAATCAACATTAACTAATATTGGTACAGTTGATGGCCCTGGGTTTAGTGGTTATTATAGCGGATATTTGCAATTAGCACCCAATGATATTATTTACATAGCATCATTTGGCGACACTTACCTTGGTCAAATAACTTATCCAGAAGATCTTGGGGTTGCATGTGGCTTAGTTGACAATGGTTTTTACTTGGGTGGCTCTACGTGCAATGCAGGATTGTGCAGAACGGTTAATATGCCCGAAAAAGTTTTACTTTCTATAAACACAATAGATCATAAAAGTCCCTTTATTATTTCAACAATAAGCAACGGACAATTTGAAATTGAAATTAGAAATAATGATAAATATTCCTCTTGCAAGCTTTTCGATATATCAGGAAGATTATTGAAAACAGTTTATTCGGAGAATAATATCTTTAAATTAGAATGTGAAGTAAGTGGAGTATATATGATAATTGCAAATTCAGAAAATGGAAGACAATTAGCTGATAAAATATTTTTTGGCAATGAATAATTTATCTTTTAATCAATACCATTTTCTTTGTCTGGCGAAAATTATTCCTTTCAAGTGTAACAAAATAAATTCCATTTGATTTTGACGATAAGTCAAATAATTCAACATGTTCATTACTCTTTTTCGAAAACAAGGTCTTGCCATGAACATCAAGTAAGTTCAATTTATAACTTATAGAATTTCCAGAAGGAATCGTTACTTCCAATTGCATTTCATAATTTATAACACAATTCCAATCTATGATTTGGTCTATTGTTTCCTCTACCCCAGTTATACTTATTGGAATCATATCGCGGCACCAGGCTCCTTTGCCGTGGGTAGCAGCCCATATTTTTCGATCGCTCATAGAGAGCGTTAAATCGTGAACCTGAACCGCATCCAATAATCCTTCCATAAAGGGAGCGAAATTATTACCACCATCAATGGATACAAAAATTCCGATATCGCTACCTGCATAGACGATGAGTGGATTCATAGGATCGATGACGATTGTATTCAATGGTACATCAGGTAATCCATTTCCTATGGCTTGCCAGGAAGACCCAGAATTGGGACTGGTGTATAAATGCGGAGTACCGAAACCTCCGATAGCTGCGAAAACGACATTGTTTGAATTTGGATGAATGGCAAAATCCAACACAAAACGATTGGGCAGTCCGATGCTAATATTCGTATATGAATTTCCTCCATTGATCGATCGGTAAACACCTACTGTTGAGTTTACAACCGGTGCAGTTGAGCAATATAAAATGTTTGCATTATTATCGCTTAAAGCAATGGTTTGAACCGGATTGCCATCAATAGGATTGCCGCTATTGGTCGCATTCCAATTAAAGCCCCCATCGGTGGATTTATATATTTTATCAAATCCTACAAAAAGAGTACTGGGGCTTGCATTGGAGACAACATAGATGCCTGCAAAATTTCCGCTTGTAGGACCTGGACTTGGCCAATTGTTTATGAAAGTAAAATTTTGTGCACGATCATCGCTGCGCGCCATGTTTAAATTCTGGTACGAAGCATAAACGATACTATCGTTTTGAGGATGAATAGCGGTACAAATACCATCTCCTCCAATCACTCTGCGCCAACTCAGGTTTCCTTCGTACACAGGAGTTGCATTGTCCTGCAATCCGCCAATGGCAAAAAGTGAATCGCTTTTCGAAACCGAAAAATTCGCATAAAACTGTTGTGTTTGATACGATCCATTAATACCATTAAACGTCTCGCCTCCATCGCTTGATCGAAATACTCCACCATCGTTTACAAAATAAACCCAGTTCGCATTCACCGGATGGTAATAGATATGATGAACATCGCCATGCATATAATCAGGCGGCCCTTCGGGTCCACCTATTGGTGTGGCAGCCAAGTCCCACAAATACCAATATGATTTTTGCACCATGCTTTGTCCGCCATTGGTCGATTTGTAGGTATCTACTCCTGACTGAATTACAATATTAGGGTTGCTGGGATGAACCGCTACATCATGTGAATACCAACCTTGGTATTTACATATATCAGTACTGTTACGAAGAGTCCAGTTAACACCGGCATCAACTGAACGGTACAAACCTACCTGCACAAATTGATTCCCTATACTGGCATAAACCGTATCGGGTGATGATGTGGAAAAACAAAGCTGAGCTTTACCACTATAGGAACTTGGCAAACCGGAAAGCACTTTTGTAAAATTCTGACCTCCATCTGTAGACCGATAAATACCTGAGCCTGAAGTCCCACTGTTTCCACAAGCAGCTAACACAATATTAGTATCTCCGGGTTGATAAGATAAGTCGGTACACATGAGGGTTGGCAATACAGTTGACCAGTTGTTTCCAGCATTAAAGCTCTGAAGAATTCCTTCGGTAGTTGCTGCTATAATCGTGTTCGGATTTAACGAATTAATTATTAAATCTTGAACCCCTTTTAAATCATCATAATCCCAAGACAGTATTTGGTTCCAAGTATCTCCACCATCAGTACTTTTTAAAATTCCAATTCCATAGCTTCCACGAGTAGTACGAACAGAAAATCCTGTTCCTGTATTCTGGTAATTATAGACTTCTCCTGTTCCAATGTACATTATATTCGAGTCGGAAGGATGAATGGCAATGGCAGCAACGCCTAATACCGGAAATCCGGTGGCCACATTATGCCATGCATTGGGTCCTATTCCATCCGAATAACTTTTCCACAAACCTCCTGAAGCAGATCCAATCCAAATGGTTGAGGCATTTTGAGGATTGAAAGCCATGCATAAAGTTCTTCCACCAAAATTCATTGGTCCTTTTGCTTCCCATTGTCCGGCAAAAGTCATTGATTTATTTTGCGATTGCCACTTTACATTGTTGAATGCTGTTTCGTAAGATGAATAATCCATCAAAGCATTTGGATACGAACGTTGATGATACCATTCATTCATCGCTTCGGCCATTCCGGTTTTTATCTTTCTAGCAGGCTTCTCCTGCTTGCTGCTACAAGCAAACAAAAGAACCAAAACGATTGATAGGTACTTTAATTTCATCCGATTTTTAGTTTACTATAAATACATTGATCATACCTAAAACTATATATCCTGTAAGCAAAGCAGCGCTTTGATAATCTTTAGCAAAACGTAAACCGGTGAAAAGTAGCAATATTGTTAAACAAGAAACTACTGCTGCCGGAAGACTTAAAATAGTCGATCCAAAAAATATAATCATAATCGCACTCACTAGATTTAGAGTGCCGGCTATAACTTCTGCACTGGTAAGCAATAAAAACACCAAAGGCATTATTGGCGCAAACACAGTTCGACTGAATTTTTGAACAATCCATCCTTTTTCTGATTTATAATGCCAAACTTTATCCAATCCCGATTGTAGAAAGAGTATTGTCCAAAACATTGCAAACAAAAGGTCAATCCATGCGAGCGATTCGTTATTCATAGCGATTCAGATTATGTATTAAATATATTGATAAATATTGCTTTATGTATGTTAAACAACAAATATACGTTTTGCAAGTTCATTTTTCTGTTACAAATTTGCATCAGATTTATGGAATTGGAGATAAACGGGCATCAAATAGTAAAGCATTCCGTTTGTTACCTATGGTAAAGCGGAATGACCAGCGAAACAACAAATAGAAACCATGATGAGCAGAGCGATATAGAGCTGCTTAATGAATACCGGAAAAGCGGTGATCATGCGGTAGCAGGTATTTTGTTTAAAAAATATATGCATCTGGTTTTTGGAGTTTCGATGAAGTATTTAAAAAATTCGGACGATGCCAAAGACATGGTTCAGAAAGTTTTTGAAAAACTAATGATGAAGCTTAGAGATTTTGAAATACATAATTTTCCTTCTTGGTTGCATTCGCTCACACGAAACGAATGCTTGATGTATTTAAGATCTTCAAAAAGAATGGATTCTAGCATTTCATTTGAAGAAGATCTATCTCTTTACAGTCAGTTTGCCTCAGAAAATGACGTAGACCACAACATGTTGGAACAACAATTGCAGAATTTAGAATGGGCATTAAAAGAATTGGATAAAGATCAACGAATTTGCATCAGCTTATTTTATATTGAAAAATTATCCTACAAAGAGATCAGTGAAAAATGTAATTTAACTTTTAAAGAAGTGAAGAGTTTTATTCAAAATGGAAAGAGAAATCTAAAGATTATATTAGAAAAGAGAAATGACTAAATCTTCTATACATAGCTCTTCTGATACTTCAGACTGTATTAACATACAGGATATGAAGGATTATCTTGCTGATCGTCTTGAAAAAAAAGAGGTCAGAAGAATTGAATTGCATTTAAGTGAATGTGCGCTCTGTTCTGATGCGATTGATGGATTTATGGAAAGCGGTATAAATGTTTCTGAAGAAGACTTAAATAATAGAATTGACACTCAAATCCATCTTCATAAAAATTCTAAACAAAGACGCAACAATTGGCTTATAGCTGCTTCCTTAGCATTAATTTGTATTTCATCCTTTTATATTTATCAGAATTTTGAAAACAGAAACAACATTTTGGTTCATCAATCGGATCAAAATGAGACATCAAAATCTGTTGTAGAGGAAACAATGGCTGATGATAATGAGATTGGCACAGAGGAAACTGCGTCTTTTCAAAAAGAAGAAGCCATTCAAATTAAAGAGCCTTCAAATACGGTAAGAGAAACAAAATCGCTTGAAGAAGATCAAAACTTTATGGATCCAGCAACAAACGATCAGGAGTTGTTTATTGCAGAAGATGAAATGCTTGAAGAAGAACCTTCACGTTCGATTCAGGCAGACGAAATTCAAGTAAATTCAAATACACAAGCAAGTGCAGTCAAATCGCAAGCGGATCAAACGATTGCCACACCAAGTGCCATTTATTATATAGAGGGACATAAGGTGAGCAATACAAAAGAGGAAAGAGAAAAATTAAGTGCTGTGTCTGTTAAGGAAAGTAAAGCAAAAAAAGTAACTAAAAACAATGATGCGGTTGAGTTTAGTGCTGTTGATGTTTCTACCAGTACTGAAAGCGATTTGTATAATGCGATTATGGCCGAAGGTTTGCATTGGTACAGAATTCGATCATACACCAAAGCCGTTGATGCGTTTGATAAAATTTTACAAAGGTATTCCAACGATGAAAACGCCATGTTCTATTCAGGAATGTCATACTCCAGGATTCAACAATATGATATGGCTATCCAGCAGTTAAACTATTTCAAAAGTCATAGCGCCAGTACCTTTTATGCAGAGGCTTTGTTTGAATTGGGCATGAATTTAAAACTATCGGGACGAAATCAGGAAGCTAAACAAGTGTTTGAATCATTGGTATCTTATGGTGGGCCCTATGGTATAAAAGCACGCAGCGAATTGAATCGCTAAGTGCTTTATGTTAATTCGCTCTACTCTATTCTTTTTATTTTCAGTTTGTTATTGATTGCCAATACTTTTAAGGGTGTAACTAACATAGAAATGTTAATAAATATGCCTCTTCAAACCGGCCTCTTATTCCACCAATAAATGTATTTTTAGCTAAAATTAACGGATCTATAACTACGAATGGAGATTACATACTATGGTCATTCTTGTTTTGCTGTAAAAGTCAGCGGCAAAACACTTTTATTCGACCCTTTTATAAGCCCCAATAGCCTTGCAACGCATATTGACCTTAAAAAAATTAAGGCCGACTATGTGCTGATTTCACATGGTCATGAAGATCATATTGCCGATGCTGTTTCACTGATTAAGCAAAGTAATGCTACAGCTATCAGTAGTTATGAGATTGCGGTATGGCTGCAAAAACAAGGAGTTGAAAAAGTACATTCCATGAATATTGGAGGTCATTGGATTTTTGAATTTGGCAAAGTTAAATGTGTCGTTGCTGTACATTCCAGTATGTTGCCCGATGGTTCTTATGGTGGTAATCCTATGGGCTTTTTGGTAGAATCTCCTGAAGGAAACTTTTATTATGCCGGTGATACAGCGCTCACCCTTGACATGCAATTGATTGGAGAATACAAGAAAATAGATTTTGCTTTCTTACCTTTAGGAAATAATTATACGATGGGTGTTGACAATGCTATCATCGCATCAGGATTCATTAAATGCAACAATATTATAGGAATGCATTACGATACTTTTGATTTGATACGCATTGATCACAACGAGGCAATTGAAAAATTTACCGCTTCGGGCAGAACACTCCATTTAATTCCTATTGGCGAGACTATACAATTATAAAATAAACATGAATACGAAACATTACTTATTCACCCTCATCGCTGGTTTGATTTTGTTGGTCATCTCGTGCTCAAAACCGACCTATCATCAATTGACCGACAGCGACATGCTTTGGAGATTGTATCCCGATGAAACCGTTTTATATTTTCAAAACAGTTCGGGCAATATCGATACCATCAACATTACCGATAAGTTTAAAGGATATCAAGTGAGCGGAAATGTTTACGATGAAGAAGCAGGCTACACGGTTACGCTTGAAAACGATACACTTGCAACTGGAAGAGAAGGAAAAATAAGAGTCTCCCTTACGGATGCAGGATTAATTGTAGAAGTTTCTTTTCCGCATCATCCTGTTGTGAGCTATCCATTGAGTATGGTTCCTTTGGCAACTGATACAATCATGGGCAATGTTTTTGAAGGTGTTTACGTTTCAACAGCACCATTGGGAACAACCAGCATTAATAAACCAATAAAACAGATAAAATACTCGAAGCAATTTGGATTTTTAGAGTTCTCCGACATTAATGGAGAAGTTTGGTACAGAGTATTTTAAAACAATAACAGAACATTATGGGAAAAGTAATTGCAATTGCAAATCAAAAAGGAGGAGTAGGAAAAACAACCACAGCGATCAATTTAGCTGCTAGTTTGGCTGTATTGGAGTTCAAAACTTTGTTGATCGATGCCGATCCACAGGCCAATAGCACTTCGGGTGTTGGAATAGATCCACGGACCGTAAGCAACAGTTTATATGAATGCATCTTAAATCAAGTCAAGCCTTCGAAAGCCATTCAAACCACACGCACACCAAACTTGTATATACTTCCGTCTCACATCGATTTAGTTGGGGCAGAAATTGAAATGATCAATCTACCCGAAAGAGAATATGTTACAAGAAAAGTATTGGAGCAAATAAAGGACGATTATGATTTTATCATCTTCGACTGTTCTCCTTCACTCGGTTTGATTACAATCAATGCGCTCACCGCATCCAATTCAGTTATTATTCCAGTTCAATGCGAGTACTTCGCTTTAGAAGGACTAGGCAAATTATTGAATACCATAAAAATCGTTCAAACCCGATTGAATCCTGATTTGGATATTGAAGGTATTTTATTGACCATGTACGATAGCCGTTTGCGATTATCCAACCAAGTGGTAGAAGAAGTAAAAACACATTTTCAACAAATGGTATTTAATACCATTATTCAACGCAATACAAAATTAGGTGAAGCTCCAAGTTTTGGCGAAACCATCATTACCTTTGATGCCAGTTCGAGAGGTGCTGTAAATTATCTAAACCTTGCCAACGAGATTCTGAAAAAGAATGGTATTCAGGATGCGAATAAGCGAATAAAAAGCCCGGGTACTAAAGCAATAGAGAGCGTACAATAAATTAAAGCTTAAAAACAACATGAGTTCAGGAAAGAAAAGTGCATTAGGAAGAGGATTAGGTGCCCTATTGGTTGATGCCGCTACCGATATCACTACCAAAGGCGATCCTTCGGTACACAGTGCTGTGGTAGGCAGTATTTCGCAAATCAATATACATCAGATCGAAGCCAATCCATTTCAACCTCGTACTCATTTTGAAGATGATGCATTAAAAGAATTATCTGAATCCATCAAGCAACAAGGCATCATTCAACCGCTTACCGTTCGTAAATTAGGTTACGATAAGTATCAAATCATTTCCGGGGAGCGAAGATTCCGTGCTGCTCAGATGGCCGGTTTAGAAATGGTTCCGGCATACATTCGAATTGCCAACGATCAGAGTATGCTCGAAATGGCTTTGGTTGAGAATATACAACGTCAGGATTTAAATGCAATTGAAGTTGGAATTAGCTACAACCGATTGATTGAAGAATGTGATTTAACACACGAGCAATTGGCCGAAAAAGTTGGTAAGGACAGAAGTACCATAGCTAATTACTTGCGTCTATTAAAATTGCCCCCTCAAATTCAAAAAGCGATTCAAGAAAATAAATTGAGCATGGGTCATGCAAGAGCATTGATCAACATAACCGATCCTTTGGCTCAATTACGTTTGTTCGAAGAAATTATTCAGAATAATTTAAGTGTTCGGAAAGTTGAAGAGTTGGCTAGACAAACCCATCAGAAAATCAACAAAACAAAATCGAATGCTAAAACAGAATCGGCAGATATACGCAGCATACAAAACAAATTGACCAATCACTTTGAAACTAAAGTGAGCATAAAAACAGAGAAAAACGGAGGTGGAAAAATTACCTTTTCGTACTTCTCTACAGATGATTTAAACCGATTGCTGGATTTATTCGAATAATATAATGCTTCGCTTTGCAGCAGCTTTTCTTTTAATCCTGTGTATTACACAAACCAATGCACAACCTGCCGACAGCACACAAATTAAACTCCCCAATAAGGCTGCGCTCTACTCTGCTCTATTACCCGGAGCCGGTCAGATTTACAATCGCAAATATTGGAAACTGCCTATTGTATATGGAGGAATTGGTATGATGACCTATTTTGCTATTAACAACAATAAGGAACTCGAACGGTACAGAACTGCCATAAAACTTCGAAGTGATGGAGATCCCAATACCATTGATGAATTTGCCGACCGGTATGAAGATCAAGATTTATTTACGCTAAAAGATTTTTACAGACGGAATCGTGATGTCAGCATCATATCCGGTGTTGGTATTTATCTATTGCAGATCGTAGATGCATATGTGGATGCACATCTATTGTACTTTGATGTTTCAGACGATTTGAGTTTACACATTCGGCCTTATACTGAAAGCAATACATTAGCCGTTAACAATGGCATTCAATTAATCTTTTATATCAAATGAAAATTGCTTTGATCGGATATGGTAAAATGGGTAAAACCATTGAAGCAATTGGAAAGGAAAACGGACATGAGTTTTCATTTCGAATACAAGCATCTAATGCAGAATCATTAAAACAAATCAACAAAGACAATACCGATGTTGCCATAGAGTTTTCCAATCCGGAAAGTGCCTTTAGCAATATAAAATTCTGTATTGAGCAACAAATTCCCGTAGTATCAGGAACGACAGGTTGGTTAGACAAAAAAGAAGAACTAGATAAATTGTGTCTTCAAAACAACGCAGCATTTTTATATGCTTCTAATTTCAGCATTGGGGTAAATCTGTTTTTTATGATCAATCGCTATGCTGCTGAATTGTTCAGCGCATTTCCTTCTTATCGTTTTAACCTGAAAGAGATACATCATACAGAAAAAAAGGATGCACCCAGTGGAACTGCTATATCATTGGCGAATGATATCATTAAAAATCATCCTCATTATCAGCATTGGAAATTGAAAAATACCGATACCATTTCAAACAATGATTTAATCATTGAATCCGTTAGGGAAAGCGGAGTACCCGGAACACATCACATTAGCATTGAAAACGAAATTGATCGTATAGAACTGAGTCATACAGCCCACAATCGGAAAGGATTTGCTGCCGGTGCATTAATGGCTGCGGAATGGATATGCAACAAAAAAGGGGTTTTTACAATGGAAAATGTATTGAACCCTACATTAAAATAAACGTAAACAACGAAAATCTACACATATGAATTGGAAATTTTGGCAAAGCTCACGAAGAAAAAGTAAAACCCGCGAATGGATTGAAGCAATTGTTTTTGCGGTCGTTGCAGCTACATTAATCAGAACTTTCTTTATTGAAGCATTCACCATACCAACTCCTTCAATGGAAAAATCATTATTGGTTGGCGACTTTTTATTTGTAAGCAAACTCAACTATGGTCCCCGAACTCCGATGACTCCGCTCGCCTTTCCTTTTGCACATCAAGAGATGCCAATCTTTGGAGGGAAAGCGTATAGTGAGTTAATTAAGTTTCCTTACTTCCGAATTCCTGGATTTTCAGAAGTGAAGAACAATGATATTGTCGTCTTTAATTATCCTATGGAGGATGACCGACCCATCGACAAACAAACGCATTACATTAAACGATGTATCGGAATTGCTGGAGATACAATAGAAGTAAAAGATGGTGTTGTTTATATCAATAGTCAAAAAGTAGATTCACCGGAAAAAGGACAAAGCACCTACGAAATTGAAACCGATGGAAACATGATCAATACGATGACGTTGGACAAGCTTGGTATTTCAGAAGGCGGGCCGGCTTTCCGACAAGGAACGTATCGTTTTTTATGTACTAATGAAGCAGCTAAAGGTTTGAAAGAAATGAAAAACGTTTCAAAAGTGGATCGAATATTTCAACCCAAAGGACAATATGAAGAATACATTTTTCCTCACGACCCAAAATACCCTTGGAATGTAGATAATTTTGGACCCTACATTATTCCAAAAAAGGGGATGTCTCTGCCCATAAATAAAGATAATATCAATTTGTATAAAAGAATTATCAGCGTATATGAAGGTCACGAAGTAGCTGAACAAAATGGAGCGATTATTATTGATGGAAAATCTGTTACAGAATATACATTTGAAATGGATTACTATTTCATGATGGGAGACAATCGACACAACTCAGCCGACAGTCGCTTTTGGGGCGTTGTTTCTGAACGACATATTGTTGGCAAAGCAGTTTTTATTTGGATGTCATGGGACGGAGCAGCGACATTCTTTAACAAAATTCGTTGGAGTCGTTTGTTTAGTATCATTCACAAAGATTGATGCATCATTTGTTTGCTACAGCCTGCTTCCCTCCTATATCGTATTTGAAACAGGCTTTCGCTTCAAAGAATATTTGTATTGATCAGCACTCCAATTTTCAAAAACAAAGTATCCGAAATCGATATTTTATATTGGGTCCTAATGGTGTGCAGACCTTGATCATACCTTTGCGACATCAAAATCTCTCTAAAACACCAACAGCTGAAGTCCAAATAAGCTCAGAAGAATCGTGGCAGCATAAACATTGGCAAGCATTACAAACGGCCTACAACAGATCGCCCTACTTTGAATTTATTCAAGACGATTTATATGCGCTATTATTCAATAAACAAAACAATCTGATTGAATTCAATACCTCTTTTTTAATATGGGCTTCTTCCTTTTTGGAATTTGAACTAAACATCTGTTACTCGGAGACATTTCTGGAAACGATTGAAAATGATTTTCGAAATCTTTCCAATCAAAAAAATCCTTTACCGAATGAGCACAAATACCATCAGGTCTTTTCGTATAAACAGGATTTTCAAAGTGGTCTTTCTTGTATAGATCTAATTTGTAATTTAGGCAAAGCAGCAAATAAACTATTAACAGCATTTTAAGAATTCATAAGTTTTATATTTGTGACACATTACCATATATGAGCAAAATAGACATTGATTATAACCGCAACGAGGATTTGATGAAAACATCACTTTATGCGCTGCAAGAAAAATTATCTGCAGTAGCGAAAGGTGGTGGAGAAAAAAGTGCAGCCAAACAAAAGAAGAAAGGAAAATTATTAGCACGCGAGCGCATATCCTATCTTTTAGATAAAGATTCACCCAGCATAGAAATTGGAGCATTAGCAGCTGATGGAATGTATGAAGAAGAAGGCGGATGTCCCGGTGCAGGCGTAGTTGTAGTTATTGGATACGTGAGTGGTAAACAATGCATTGTGGTGGCGAATGATGCTACTGTTAAAGCAGGAGCTTGGTTTCCTATGACTGCCAAAAAGAATTTGCGAGCACAAGAGATTTCAATCGAGAACAGACTTCCTATCCTATATTTGGTGGATAGTGCCGGGGTGTTCTTACCTATGCAAGACGAAATATTTCCGGACAAAGAACATTTTGGTAGAATATTCCGCAACAATGCTGTTATGTCCTCTATGGGTATCATTCAGATAGCGGCCATTATGGGCAGTTGTGTGGCAGGTGGTGCTTACCTTCCTATAATGAGCGATGAAGCTTTGATCGTGGATAAAACAGGTTCCATTTTTTTAGCGGGCTCCTATTTAGTTAAAGCAGCCATTGGTGAAACCATCGACAATGAAACGCTGGGTGGTGCTTCAACTCATTGCGAAGTATCAGGCGTAACCGATAATAAGTTTGAATCGGATGAAGCTGCTTTGAATTACATTCGAAGCATAGTTTCGAAAATAGGTGCCTATGAAAAGGCAGGATTTGATCGAATTGCTTCGCAAAAACCGAAGTTAAATGAAGAAGAGATTTACGGAATTTTTCCTGCCGAAAGAGAAAAGCAATTCGATATGCATGAAATCATTCTGCGCTTGCTCGATGACAGTGCATTTGATGAATACAAAGCAAACTATGGTAAATCTATTTTATGTGGCTTAGGGCGTATTGATGGATGGGCGGTTGGCATTGTTGCCAATCAAAGAATTGTAGTTAAAAATGGAAAAGGTGAAATGCAATTTGGTGGCGTCATTTATTCCGACTCAGCCGATAAAGCAGCTCGCTTCATCATGAATTGCAATCAACGAAAAATTCCATTGGTTTTTTTACAAGACGTTACCGGTTTTATGGTGGGCAGCCGAAGCGAACATGGTGGCATTATTAAAGATGGTGCTAAAATGGTAAATGCAGTTGCCAATTCAGTTGTTCCTAAATTCACAATAGTAGTTGGTAATTCGTATGGTGCCGGCAATTATGCAATGTGTGGCAAAGCCTATGACCCTCGTTTGATTGTTGGATGGCCCACAGCTCAAGTAGCTGTTATGGGAGGCGCACAAGCCGCAAAAACATTATTGCAAATTCAAACATCGGGATTGAAAGCTCAGGGCAAAGAACCCAATCCTGAAGAAGAGCAAGCGCTCCTGAAAGAAATTACCGACCGTTATGATCGCCAAACCACACCCTACTATGCGGCTTCGAGGCTTTGGTTGGATGCAATTATTGATCCTTTAGAAACAAGACAATGGATCTCGATGGGAATTGAAATGGCCGACCATGCTCCTATTCAAAGAGCATTTAATCCGGGAATTATTCAAACCTAATGCTTAGAGTTTTATTCCTAAGTTAAACGAGATAAAATCACCTTTAGGCTGACTACTGTTTTCAAAAGTTTCTTCAAACACATCTGACAAACCCAAATGATATTGCGCTTCGAGTGAGATAACCCAAAGATCAACTCCGGCTCCAAAATTTAAAGTGGCACTCAGCGCATTAAAATCTTCTTTCTCAATTTTATAATCATTGTCGGAAACTCCCAACATCACATTCAATGCCGGTCCGGCAAAAACACGAATATTGCTTGAATGGTCTCTTGACCAAAACAAATGAAAACCAGCCCTCCAGGGTATATGAAGGAAAGAGAATTTAACATCATCTTTAATGTCACTGATAACCGTTCCCGTATCTACTTTACTGGCTAGCGTGTTACTCACAGCATGATAGCCTACTCCAATATCGGTATAGAGTCTGTTTTTTCCGTATCGCATTGATCCCCCTAATTGGTAGCCAATATTGGAATCTGAATCAATACCTTTTTGCACCTTTTTTAATTTATAACTATTCAAGCCGGCAAAAGCAACTAACGTATATTTTTTTTCATCTAGTTCCTGTGCCCACAAACTAATTGGGAGCAAAAATGTTAAGAGAATAATGATTTTTTTCATGGTTATTTTTTTAGGTAAAATCTAAGGTACTCAATTTTAATTTATCTTAGCATTAATTTAGAGGAAAATGAAAATACTCAAGTGGCTGGCACGGATAATTGCAGCTTTAATAATGCTACAAACGCTCTTTTTTAAGTTCTCCTCAGCTGAAGAATCGGTCTATATTTTTACAAAAATTGGCATGGAACCATGGGGACGATATGGAAGTGGAATAGCCGAGTTAATCGCGTCTATATTATTACTCATTCCCAAATATACCCTTAGAGGAGCATTGATTGGTGCAATGGTAATGATTGGAGCAATTGCATCACATCTAGGACCATTAGGGATTGAAGTGTTGAACGATGAGGGATATCTATTTGCTCTGGCTTGTATTGTTTTTTTGTGTTGTATTATCCTTATCTATCTAGAGCGAAAAGATTTCAAATCTTTATTTAAATTAAAACCATAAATCACCATAGCTTTTTATGCAAAATTCGCTTAAGTCCGCTTGTTCTATACTGAATCAACTCAAACAGATTCTGGTACAACTCAATAATGAAGAATTTATTCAATCGTTGCCTCTTCTAAACGGGAACAGCATTGGTAAGCACTGCCGACATCTAGTAGAGTTTTATGATTGTTTAATTCAAGCCAATGAAAATGGACGCTTAAATTATGATGCCCGTTCACATAATCCTTTACTCGAGCAAAATTTGCATCAATGCATTGATGCATTTAATTCAATAAATCAATATTTATCCGGCAACGTTGACAATCGAGTAATTGCCATGAACTATTCATATGAAAAAGAATTTGTGGATTGTGTTGAAACCAGTTTTAAGAGAGAGTTGGTTTATAATATTGAGCATTGTGTTCATCATATGGCCATTATAAAAATAGCCATTGAGCAATCTTTTCCTCATATTCAAATACCCTCTTATTTTGGTGTAGCTCATTCCACTATCGTTCATCAACAGAAAGAATGTGCACAGTAAGCTTTTTGTCGGATAATAAAGGTCGTTATTTCATCACTTCAAATAGAGATGAAAGTTCAAATCGACAAGCTCTGGCACCCAAATTATACTTATCAAATACAGGGATTGATTTAGTATATCCCAAAGATCCATTAGCCGGTGGTACATGGATAGCTACCAGTAATACCGGTAAAACTATTTGCTTACTCAATGGAGCTTTTGAAACCCATAAGCATCTACCGCCTTATCGCATAAGCAGAGGATTGTTAGTTCTAGAAATGCTCTCCAACCCGAACTCGGAACAATGGATACATCAATTTTCGTTAGAAGGAATTGAGCCATTTACCATTATTTATTTTGACGAGATAAATGAGCGACTCATAGAGTATAGATGGGACGAGGAAAAGCTGCACGAAAAGATTCTCGATAATCAGCAATCGTATATATGGGCGAGCAGCACGCTTTACAATGCATCCATCCGTACCATGAGACAAGAGACGTTTGATGAATGGTTGATCAATGCAATCATCAACAGTGAAAATATATTTAATTTTCATAAGTATAGCGGCAATGGTGATCTGAAAAATAATTTTGTGATGAAACGCGAGGGTGTTGAAACCATTAGCATTACTCAGGTGATTATTGGTGGTACAGAAAAAAGAATGATCTA
>Ga0116143_10001384_pt1 | contig 29464 bp, 28 predicted proteins | sample AD_UKC034_MetaG_FD_89745 | JGI IMG/M metagenome (GOLD analysis project Ga0116143, IMG submission 89745) | Active sludge microbial communities of municipal wastewater-treating anaerobic digesters from USA - AD_UKC034_MetaG | ecosystem: Engineered > Bioreactor > Anaerobic > Digestate | place: USA... | reverse complement strand
GCGCAGGGGAAAAAGGATTGTCATTGCGGGCAGACCCGCCCTCAAGCTGAGATTGCCGCGCTCGTTAGAAACTCGCTCGCAACGACCAGCCTCTTTCCTCATGTTCCCCGCGGATCGACGTGGCAATCTCCTGAACCCTCTTCTCCGCGTGCTCCGCGTCCCTGCGCGAGGTCAAGTTTCATACGAGGAGTGAAAAGTAAGAATTTAAGAGACAGCTCTGGTCCCGCCCTTAATCTCAGCTTATACTCCTTGCATTTTACTTTTTCCTTCTTACTTCTCACTGTTGACGCCTTACCGTTCAACCTTGAACTTTGAATCCAATGCATCGGTTCATAAGCTTGACGGATGCCGCTGTAGACCATATCATAGCAAATGAGGACGGGCAAAGAAAGCGTAAAGCCCGTTTATGTTTATCTGCTTTATGTGACGTATGGAATCGATCAATCAGAACGTTTTATCAGTGAGAAAAGTCGAGACTGTCCGCAGATGTCTTTCATGCGGAACGACTCGCAATCTGGGTCGGAAGTGGTATTGCTCCAAAGCGTGCCGGCAGGATTTGTTTCGTGGCCTGGAGATTCTTGTGAATCTCTTGCGGGCATTGGCGACACGGTACGCTACGTTTACGTTCGACCGCGAATATCTCACGCTTGATATTGTCATCTGCAGCGCAAAGTCAGGCCACCGATTTATTTTCGAACGAAGCGAAGGGAAAAAGCCGTCGCAGGATTTGCGCCAGATGATCAATGAGCTGGGAGAACTCTGGTGGGAAAAAAAACGGCGCACCGGAAAGCGCTACCGCGCTTCTCAGCATGTTCTGGATTGTGCAGCTAAAAAGGATATTCCACGGGAATGGATCGAACCGCTGGAGATAACCCGCCCTCATGCTATCGGCAAGTCATTGCGGTATCTGAAACTTACCGTCAGGGATCTGAATTCGGAAAATGCCCGGGATGCAGTTAAGACCGCCTATCGGCGACAGGCTCTCAAGCATCATCCTGACTGCGGAGGATCAGAACGATCGTTTCATGATCTCCACAGCGCCTACCAGGAACTGGTTTCCTGGTTGGACATGCCCAAGGTACGGACACGCCGCGGTCTTCCCGGCAAGTGGTGTTTTGACGGAAAGTCATGGCGGAGTCCATTGCGCAACCGAACCGCTGCACGATCCGGTGAGTCCGCTGCACGCTCAACAGCGCAGCCAAAAGCTGGGTTCCAAGACATCTGAACGTCCTGCAGAACAATTATCGGCGCTTTAGCTCAATGCTGATCGAAGTGGTTCGGGCTGGGTAAATTTCCACATCCTGAATCTTTTCCTGATATCCGTCGGCGGTCACTTCAAGAGTATGCTTCCCAGTAAGAAGGCCGATAGTATATGCCTGGGTGCTATCTCTATCAGTCACTGTCTGGCCATCCACCATCACGACCGCCTCGGGCGGAACGACCTTAACCCGCAATTCCCCCGCTGTCTTGACCCCCTGGTAGTACTGAGGTTTTTGCTCTTGCTGCGGATACGCTACATCCGGGTAATAGGGTGACTGGTAGTACCAGAAGGGAAAGTACACAAATCCCTCCGGCCCCAGCCATTCGGGAGGTGGTACCGGAGGCACAGGCAATGGATGGTGGCCATAGTATGGCGGATAACCAGGAGGCCAATGACCAGGAGGACAGGGCGGTGCGGGATGGCCGGAATGGAGATGGGAATCGTCTGCCCAGGATACTGAACAGCAGAGTACGAGTACGACGAGAACGATATTGCAAAACTGTTTCATCTCCAAAGCCCTCGCTGCGGCAGCCTGCCGGCGCCTGGTATGCATTGGAATCGTGAAAGGATTTCAATACCTTTGATAGACCCATTTTCAGTATACGGAGCCGCCCGTCTGCTGTCAATCACGGAATGAATGACTGTTTGCCATTCGGCGCTTGTCTCGGTTCCTGTTCATTCTTGTATTGATTTAGCTCGTCTGATGTGGATAATAGGTAGAATTTGACCCTGAATGGTTTGACGGATGAGTGAAGGAGGCTTTTTTATGAATTATCGCTCTAAATTATACCCGCACTACTATAATCCGCTCCTGATCAAGCCGACCCGGCCGCTGCCCAAGGAAGCCGCCATTGTCGGTTCTGGTACAATAGGCCCTGATATCGGATACTACCTGAAGAACGCTCTTCCCGACATGATTCTCACTATTGTTGATATCAAAGAATCGGCTCTTCATGATGCTCAGACCCGTATCCAAACCTATGTGGACAAGGCGATCCGAAAACGAAAGATGAACGAGCGGCAAGGCAAGATGCTTCTGGAAAATATCTCCTTTACTACTGACTACGCTGCACTGGAAAAGTGTGACCTTGTCATTGAAGCCACCCATGAGGATCCGCGCATCAAAAAAGCAGTCATCAGCCAGATCGAAGAAATCGTTTCTCCGGAAACGATCATTACTTCTACAACCAGTTCAATCCCTGCGGAGCGCATCTTCTCAGATCTGAAATATCCGGAACGAGCTACTATTTCTCATTTTTTTGCTCCTGCCTGGCACAACCCGGTGGTGGAGGTTGTAACCTGGGGCAAGGTTGAGCGGGAGATCGTGGATTACCTGCGCTGGATGTTTTGCATGACCGGCAAGATGCCAATCGTTTCAGACAATGCCATCTGCTTTATCCTGAATCGCGTGTTTGTGAACTGGTGCAATGAAGCTGCTTACCTGCTTGAAGCAGCGACGGCGGGTGAGATCGACCGGGTAGCGGAAGATCTGGTCTTTGCCGGTCCTTTTTATGTTCTCAATATGACTAAAGGCAATCACCTTATTGTAGAGATCAATAACAGGATGATGGATGAGGGTGAGCATTACCGGCCGTCCATTCTTTTTAAATCTGTTGACCATTGGAATACTATTGGGCTCGGAAAAGCCCTGCACGTGCCACAGGAAACCGCCGGCCTGGTTCGGGGTCGGCTGTTGGGAGTGCTGTTTTCTCAGTGTTTCGATATTATCAATCAGGGGATCGGCATTCCTGAGGATCTCAATACCGGCTGTCAGCTTGCACTTGGTTTTCGTAAAGGTCCATTTGATATTATGCGCGAACTGGGCGAGGAAGCAACCAGCTCCATCATCAGGCAATTTCAGAAAGATCGTCCCGGCTTCCCCGGCCCGGAACGGCCGATCTCTTATTATGAGAATTTCAAACGGCATGTGCTCGTGGATATGGTCGATGGTGTGGAGATCATCACCATCCGGCGCCCGCAGTATCTCAACGCGGTCAACGACGAAGTGAATAAAGAGATCCTCGCTGTACTGACGGAAGACCATCACAAGCCGGACGTGAAGGGTTTTATCCTCACCGGGTACGGTCACCAGGCATTCTGCGCGGGCGCTGAAATAGGCAAGTTTCCCGAGGTGCTCGGCGACTATGACGCGGCGCTTCAGTTTGCCCGTGATTGGTCAGAGCTTTTTCGATTCATCGACCAGATGGAAAAACCAGTGGTTGCGGCGGTGAACGGCATGGCTCTCGGCGGTGGCTTTGAGCTCGCCATTCGCTGCCACCGGATCGTTGCTACAGAAAATGCACATTTCCAGTTTCCCGAAATCACGCTGGGCATTCTGCCAGGCGTCGGAGGCTGCGTGGTGCCGTATAGAAAATGGCCGGCTGCAGCAAAGCTCTTTCACGACATGATCCGCTTCGGCAAGCGACTCAAAGTGGAAGAGGCTGCGGAACTTGGAATCGTGAAGGTCGCTGCCGACTATCACGATATGATTAGAATGGCTATCGAAAAAGTGCACCGTCTCCAGGGCAATATTTTTCGTACTCCGGATGGCGTTGCACACATTGAACGCATACCCGAGGTTGATGCTCCCATGTCCGGCATCCTCCCGCTGAGCCGTGAGGCGGTTGCCATTGTGGATCAGACCATCACCGCGGCTGCCGCTGCCAGCACTTTTCAGGAAGCGCTGGAAATCGGCTATCATGGATTTGCGAAGATTGCCTGCACTGCCGCTGCCCGGGAAGGCATCACCGCATTTGAGGAGAAGCGGAAGCCGAATTTTACCCGGTAATGAAGGAATTTAAGATTCAAAATTCAAGGTTCAAGATTGATAACATCATAACAAGTCACTTCTGCTGCTTCAACAAGCGTGGGCTAGTATTAGAAGCGCCTCTATCGCCTGGATGCTTGCAGGAAAAGGGCTTACCGTAATTGCTGACTTTTTTTGTGAGATCATTAATTTTGATGGACTCGTAAAAAGTCGGCCTCAGCAACAGTATGTCATTCCCGCGAAAGCGGGGATCCAGTATTTTTACCATGGTACAAATATGCGGAAGTTCAGTTTGTTGAGAAACAGGACTTTTTACGACTGCATTAATTTTGAATCCTTTTACGGTTTTCGATGCAGGTGACAGGAAACCCAGTGACCGGCTGAGAGCTCGACCAGCTCAGGATAAACCTCTTTGCACTTCGGCAGAGCTTCCGGACAGCGTGGATGGAAATGACATCCCGGCGGTGGGCTGGACGGATCAGGAACATCGCCTGGCACGATGAGTCGCACTTTTGTGGTCTGCGGGTCCGGAACCGGAACGGCTGAAAGCAGCGCTTTGGTATAAGGATGGAGCGGGTTGCGGTGAAGCTCCTCGCAGTTCGCCAGCTCGACAATGCGGCCGAGATACATCACCGCAATACGGTCACTGATGTGATGTACCAGATGCAGATCGTGAGAAATGAAAAGGTAGGTAAGGTGAAACTGCTCTTTAAGATCGTTGAGCAAGTTCACTACCTGCGCCTGAATGGACACGTCAAGCGCTGAGACTGGTTCATCGGCGACAACGAGCTTGGGATTGAGGCTGAGAGCCCGGGCAATGCCGATGCGCTGACGCTGGCCGCCGCTGAATTCGTGAGGATACCGCTCACAGTCCTGGGGCCGAAGCCCGACCATTTTGAAAAGCTCAGCAACTCGCTGGCGCCGCTCGGTTCTGCTCAAGCGATGATGAATCGCAAGCGGCTCTTCGACAATACTTCCCGCTTTCATGCGCGGATTGAGCGATCCATAGGGATCCTGAAAAATAATCTGCATATCCTTGCGCAGATTTCGCAGCTCGCCCTTGTCTAACGAGAAGATGTTTTTTCCCTCAAAAAGAATTTCTCCTGCGGTCGGCGGAACCAGACCCAGCGCCACGCGGCCAAGCGTTGTCTTCCCGCAGCCGCTTTCTCCAACCAGGCCAAAAGTCTCTTCCGGATAGAGGTCAAAACTGACATTATCTACGGCTTTCACCGGATGGCGTTTTTTGCCTCGAATACTTCGCTCAGGATGGAAGTACTTCTTGATGTTGCGAATGGAAAGCAGGGGCGTCATAGGTTAAATCCTTCAACTATGCGAAGTGAAGAGTTTGAAGCTAGGAATCAATGCTAAGGGACTGTTACGGGTTACGAGTTGCGAGTTCTGAAGTAAGAGTAAAACCCGTAACCTGAAACCCGTAACTCGCAACATCTACTTACCTCTTAACTTCTAACTCCTTACTCTTCACTCCTTACTACCTTACAGTTCATGACTTCTGTGACATTTTGACCACTGATCTGGCACAACTTCCAGCAATTCCGGTTCCACCCTGCGGCAAATATCGATGACCATATCGCAACGGGGATTAAACGGACAGCCCGGAGGCAGACCGAGCGGATCCGGGATCTGACCAGGAATAACGTTGAAGCGCGTTTTTCGCTGCTGGTGGTATGGCAGCGAACGCAGCAAACCCCGGGTGTAAGGGTTTCGAGAATGTTCGAACAGCACTGCAGCGCTGGTGTACTCCATCACCGAGCCCGCATACATGACCGCAATATGATCCGCCATCTGAGCAATGACGCCGAGGTCATGACTGACTAACATGAGTGCCATGGAGAGTCTGTCTTTCAGGTCACGCAGGAGATCGAGGATCTGGGCCTGAATGGTTACATCGAGCGCTGTCGTCGGTTCATCGGCAATGAGCAGGGTGGGATTGCAGGAAATAGCCATGGCAATCATCACCCGCTGGCGCATGCCGCCGCTCATCTGGTGAGGATAATGGAACACCCGCTCTTCCGGGCGAGGTATTCCTACCATGCGCAGCACCTCAATGGCTTTTGCGAGAGCCGCTTTCTTGTTCAGGTGCTGGTGAAGCTGGATCGCCTCACTTACTTGATTGCCGACTGTAAAAACCGGATTGAGTGAAGTCATGGGTTCCTGAAAGATCATGGATATACGATTGCCTCGGATCTGGCGCATCTCCTTTTCGCTCAGGGTCAGGAGATCTACACCCTGGAAAAAAATTTCGCCACCCACGATCTCTCCCGGCGGTTTGGGAATAAGACGAAGAATGGAAAGGCCGGTGATGCTCTTGCCGCAGCCGGACTCGCCCACGATGCCCAGTGTCTGGCCTTTTTGCAGCTGAAGATTGATCCCGTTGACCGCTTTCACGACCCCATAGTCGGTAAAAAAGTGGGTCTTGAGATTTCGTATGTCCAGCAAGTACGAAGTATCCTTGTTCATATGATCTTTCTGCGACTCAATCCTGATCGAAGAAAACACCGATAAAACCTGTCCTGCAGGTTAGCTTCTCAACCTCGGATCGATGCTGTCCCGGATTCCTTCACCCAGCATATTGTATCCCATGACAGTAATAAAAATAGCAAAGCCGGGAAAGAACGAGAGCCACCAGGCGATTTCGATGTTGTCTTTGCCCGCGGTAAGCATGTTGCCCCAGCTCGGCTCCGGTGGTTGAATGCCGATGCCGAGAAAGCTGAGTGACGACTCCACCAGGATTGCGGCAGCAATGCCGAGGGTTGCATTTACCAGTACCGGCGCCAGGCTGTTGGGAAGGATGTGTCGGAAAATGATGCGCAGATCTTTGCCTCCTACCGCACGTGCAGCCTGAACGTAATCGCGCTCCTTGAGGGTGAGGAATTCTGCACGAATGAGCCGAGTGACTCCCATCCAACTGGTAAGACCGATGACCAGCATGATTTTCCAGATGCTTGGTTCCCAAAAGGCAATAACTGCCAGAATAAGAAAGAACGTGGGAAAACAGAGCATCACATCTACAAAGCGCATGATCATGCTGTCAATGCTGCCGCCGTAGTAACCAGCCAACGCGCCGAGAATAATGCCGACACTTACGGAAATGCCTACAGCGACGAAGCCTACGAGCAGTGATACCCTGGCTCCCCAGATAATACGGCTCAGAACATCACGGCCGAGGTCGTCAGTTCCCATGAGATGCTGGGCCGAAGGAGGTGCCAGCAATCCTTTGATGTCGAGAGCATCCGGATCGTAAGGTGCAAGAAGTGGTGCAAATGCGGCAATAATAAAAAGTACGAGAATGATGCCGGCGCCCCCCAGGGCAAGCTTATTCCTGCGAAACCGTCTCCAGAAAAGCACCCAGGGACTCCGGGGGCGTTCACTATGACTGTTGGTCTTCTTTTCCATAGGTATCGTATAGTACGATCATGGTTTTTCGTTACTGCTTACCGATTCGAATGCGCGGATCGACGATCGCATACGAAATATCAGCCAGGAGATTGCCAGCCATGGTGAGAATCGCGCCGATAACGAGAATACCCATGATGACGAAATAGTCCCGGGCCATAACACTGCCATAGAAGAGCTGCCCCATGCCGGGAATGGCAAAAATGGTTTCAAAAATAACGCTGCCCCCGATAAGTCCCGGTACTGAGAGTCCGAGAATTGTTACGACCGGAAGCAGTGCATTTCGTAGCGCATGCTTATAGATGACCCTGGTCTCGTTCAGTCCTTTTGCCCGCGCCGTGGTTATATAATCCTGTCGGATTACCTCGAGCATGTTTGATCGCGAATAGCGGGACAGTCCTGCCAAACCGCCAAATGCGCTCACGAATACCGGCAGCACCAGATGGACGATGTAATCCTTAAGCTGATTCGCCGGAGTGAGATACTCAAAATTGATGGACTTGAGTCCTGAAATCGGCAGCCAGCCAAGGTGAATGCCGAAGTAGATCATGAGCAGCAGTGCGAGCCAAAAAGATGGTATGGCAAAGCCGATGAAGACAAAGACGGTGGTTAGCCGGTCAAAAAGGGTATTGTGGTATACCGCTGATAAAACGCCGAGGGGAAGCGCCACCAGCATGATCAGCAGTAACGCCAGCGCGTTGATAGAAATCGTTATCGGAAGCCGCTCCTTGATTTTGTCGATCACCGGGCGGTTGTCGGTAGAAAGCGACCGGCCCAGGTCGAAGGTTGCGAGATGCTTAATCCAGTTGTAGTACTGGATATGCAGCGGCTTGTCGAGACCGTAAAAAGCCCGCAGCCGCTCTCGCGCTTCCGCAGTCATCTTCGGGTTCATATCGGTTTGGACCGAGATGGGCGAGCCGGGGGCAAGATTGATCACCAGGAAGGAGACGATGGTGATACCGATTAACAGGGGAATCATGTTGAGTATTCGTCCAAGGATGTATCGAGTCATGGGCGTCTAATGTTCAGGGTTTTAACCGTTTCAACTGTTTCATCCGTTCCAACGGCTGAAACGGTTCAAGCGGCTGAAACGGTTGGAACGGTTAAAACCGTCCGTGAGTATTCCTCATGGCTGTATCGTGTACTTGTGTTCTGCTTTAGGTACATACCACTTCGGAAAATTGTAACTGATCCCTGCAGCTGCAGGCTTGATGCCGCGGAACCGCTTATGGATGACCGGCAAGGCATAAGGGACATAGAGAAACGTATAGGGCTGCTCCTCGGCAAGAATCTCCTGAAATCGGGAATAGAGTTGTTTTCGTTTCTCCTGGTCGAAGGTATGCCGGCCCTGCAGCAGGAGTTCATCCACTTCAGCGTTTTTGTAAGAGATGAAGTTGAGTTCCTTGAAGTTCGTCTTGCTGGAATGCCAAATGTCGTATTGATCGGGGTCCGGGCTGATGGTCCAGCCGAGAAGCGTTGCTTCGAATTTCTTCTTGTCAATGTATTCGTTGATGAACGTTGCCCATTCAAGCGTACGGATCTTCATGCTGATGCCTATTTCTGACAAGCGTCGCTGAATGATCTCTGCAGTCCTGGTCCGTTGTGAATTGCCTTGATTAGTAATTACTGTGAACTCGAAGGGCGCGCCATCCTTGTCAAGAATCCCATCGCGATCCGTATCCACCCAGCCTGCTTCACGTAGCAGCTGTCGGGCTCGTGCGGGGTCGTACGGGTATGGCTTTACTTGAGAATTAAACGCCCAGGTGCCCGGCTTGTAGGGGCCGGTTGCGATCTCTCCCAAGCCGAACAGGACTCCTTCAAGAATCTCGTTTTTGTCAATAGCATAGCTGATCGCTTGCCGGACCCGGCGGTCCTGAAACTTCGGATTCAGCAGGTTATAGCCGAGGTAAGTGTACGAAAAAGATAGATACTTGTACTTGCGGAAATTCTTCCGGAATGCTCCGGTATCGGTCTGACGCAGGTACTGGAGCGGAGTAAGTCCCATGAAATCAATATTGCCGGCCTTCAGTTCCAGGAACATGGTGGCCAGGTCCGGAATAATTCGGTAGATCACCCCATCGATGAAAGGTCTGCCGTCAAAGTACTCATGGTTCGATGTAAGAACGATCTTTTCGCCGGTTCTCCATTCCTTCAGCCGGTAGGGGCCGGTGCCCATTGTCTGGCGGATCAGCGGGGATGTGGTGATATCAGTACCTTCAAGAAGGTGTTTCGGTACAACTACCAAATTCGACCAGGATGCCAGACCAGGAGCAAACGCTTCCTTGTAGGTAACCCTGAAGGTGTGGGGATCCACGACTTCCGCTTTTTTTACTTCGAGAAAGTCACCGGAATAGGCTGTAGGCGTGTTCGGGCTGATGATTGTCTGATAGCCGAACATGACATCCTCGGCAGTAAACTCTGTACCGTCCTGCCACTTCACCCCGTGGCGCAGATGAAAGGTGATCGTCAGTTTGTCGTCGGACACATCCCACGATTCTGCCAAGTCCCCGATCAGGTTGAGGTCTTTATCGTACTTTACCAGGCCATTATAGCAAAGGCCGGCAATGTCTTGAGAAGAACTGTCACTGGATAGCATCGGGATGAGATTGCTTGCATCGCCGATAGATCCCTGGACAATGATATCACCATATGCGGGCGGGCCGGCAGCAGTCTTTTCAGGAGCACTGGTGCCGCTCTGTTCAGCGTCATCTGTTCCGGTTGTGCAGCCCACTGCAATCAGCAGCAGCATCAGGCCCGCACCAAGAATTTTTCTTTTTCTCACTATACTTCCCATTAGGTAGAGGATGGCATAACAATTCGACTGCGATACTCTCTGTGGTACTGCTCGACCAGGCCAACATCCGCAAAACTGAAATAGCGATTATCGCCGATGATCAGATGGTCGAGTACCTTGAGGTGCATAATATCGCCGGCAAAGATCAAATCCCGGGTAACAGCTTTGTCCTCTGGAGAGGGATCGGGATCGCCTGAAGGATGGTTGTGAGCAAACACCAGGCTGACAGCATTGCGCTTGATTGCCTCCCTGATCACTTCCCGGGGATAAACCGCTGAAGCGTTCAATGTTCCATGAAACAGATCTTCGATAGCGATAATCCGGTTTTTGCCGTCGAGAAAAAGCACCTTGAAGATCTCGTTCTGAAGTCCGCGCATGCTGTGATACAGATACTCAAACACCTCTTGAGAAGAATTGCAGGCCGGTTTCTCCATGAGTCGTTCTTTGAGAAACGCCTGGGACACCTCCTGAATCAATCGAATTCCGAAGACATTGTGCGGCCCGATCCCGGCAACTTCCCGGAGCTGATCGGATGGGGCCTCAAGCACGCCCCGGAGGCTCTTGAACTTCCTGATCGCCTCCTTTGCTTGTTCTTTGCAGTCCCGGCGGGGAGTTCCCAATGTGAGAAGCAATTCCACTACTTCATAATCGTGAAATCCCGCAATGCCGCACCGCAGGAATTTTTCTCGGAGTCTTCGGCGGTGGCCATCATGATGGTCTGTCAATGAAGACATGCAATCAACTCCGCAACCAGGTGAGCATCCGGGATCACGGACTGGCTCATGCGAGTACTGAGTACGTATCGTTGGCAAACGTCCGCCCCACCCTGGCAGGACAAGAGCCCGACTGTGTCGGGCTAAGGTTAATCAATCCGTCTGCAGAATGCAAATTCCGAGCGCTAAAATGTGAGAAATTGGAAGCTGTCAGAGGTTGATCAGGCGATGCCTTGACAGCCTTGACGAGCCTCATAAAAGACCAGGCTTGCAAACGTCACAGCTCCGATGCCGGAAGGATCGCACCACTGTCCGTAGTTGAGCAGTCTTCCCTCACTTTCCCGCAACAGACGAAGGAGCAGATAAATCGGCGGAAGCCCGCAGATTTTCCGGTCATCGTGCTCTTTTTCTACGTATGCATAAAAGCCTTCCGCGTCGCCGGCAATGACGCGATCAAGCATGGCGAGATCTTTCGCTCTCACGGTCTGCAAAGATGATGGTGTTATACGCTGAGCATCACCGAACTGTGGTCCTACATGTGCCAGATCGGCACCGGCAACCAGGCAGATTCTTCTTCCGTCTTCTGCAACTGCTTCACGGAGTGTGTCAATGAAGGTGTTCACTTCCTCCACGTCGGAAGGAGATTGACGGCGGCACATGAGTTCATAAAAGGAGCCACAGAGTATCGGGACAATGGTGACTTTCCGTAAACCGGAAAAGAGGTAACTGAGAAAGACTGTTTGGAATTCAATCGAGTGTTCGCTGCGATGGAGAAATTCATCGGCGAAATACGCTGGCCCGAGAGAGCGGTCCAGTCGCTCGATGATATTCTGATCGGCGGAAAGCGTACCGAAGGGCGTTTGAAAGTTCTTCCGGCTGATAATAAACAACCGCTTCGACGGTGCATGCAGTGTACCCAGCAAAATAAAAACATCCGCAGCAGAATGTTCGGCAGTTTCTCGATACGCCCATGCGTAACAGGGCCCGCCGCGGGAAAAGTCAATGTGAGGGGCAATGAATCCCCGAAGTCCTCGCGGTACCGGATTCCTCCGGGGTCGGCTGCCCGGTCCTTGGCGATCGAGGAACAGGCGATCGAGGAATGAGCGAAGCGCTTCCGGATTCTCCTCGCAGCCATTTCCCGCCAGCCAGGCTTTTCGGTCCGGTGACGCGGAAAATTCACGTTCGAGCTTGGCAAGATGATCAAAAAAACGGTCGCTTTCCAGGAGGTAGTTTTCATCGAGGCTCGAGGCGACTTCGAGGATCTGATCGCTGTAGAGAAGGGCACCGTGGCTGCGCATATACGCTGCCTGAATATCCAGAATAGAGTGCTTGCCATCGAACATGCTCACCACCGGCAGTGCCTGGGCTGGGAGAAAAATGATGTTTTCACTCATCCGGAGCGGATCGCGAAAGGCAATCAGCTGCTGACCTTCAATATCGACGGGGAAGACTTCAACGTTGCGAAGCTTTGGATGATCCATACGGTACGTGTGCGTGAATGGATTGATTACAATCTCATCGGACACCAGCGGCAGCGGATGTCAATTTTCTGGTGTTCGTACGACAAACGGTTCAGAAGATATCAGCCGAAAAGATATAGATTTTTGCGTCTCCTTCCTTCCAGGCGTCTGCAGGAAGGCCGGCTTTGAGACATGTCTGCTGCAAGAACGTAAGCCGGTCCCATCCGTAATCGACAGCCACTTGGGGAAGAAGCAATCCGGCATAAAATTCTTTTACGATATAGATGCCATGTTTACCTACTTCAATTTCACTGATGTCGGAGATTTTCTGAAGCGGTGTGAGCACCGAGATCTCGATATCCAGATCTCCGTATTCATCAGATCGCAGAGGCGGAAAACGAGGATCTTCAAAAGCTGCCGCTACCGCCATCTCCTGAATTGTTTCGAACAGAGGACGATCGGGTTGGATGTGTCCGATGCAGCCGCGCAGCCGGTTGCGGCGGTGGAGTGAAACAAATGCGCCTCGGGGTTGAGCCAGGTTTTTCGAGCTGATTGGAGCTGTTTGAAAATCGGTGCCGTTGAGCTGATGCTGAATCGCGTCTCGCACAAGGCTGCGCAGCTGCTCTTTTTCTTCATCGCTAAGACCCAGGTCTACTCCCGCCTTTTTTCGTTCTTCACTCATGTGATTGTCCTCGATATGTTTTTTTGCACCGACCGGATCCGGTCCGCCGCCGTCTGGGGCCAATAAACCGGAAGCGCATTCCTGCACTAATAAATCACTCCAGCCGCGTATCCAACCACACCGCTGTAATCTCCGGATACATCACCGGACGTGGCATATTTTACGATCTCGGCACGGGTAGCTCCGAGATGCTTGCCGAGAAAGAGGGTGGTAATAATCGGTCCTCCCCCGCATGCTTCCATGTGTCGTCGCTTCAGTCCAAGGGCGAGACCTTGAGGATCGTAGGCCGTGATATGATCGATGACATGCTGATCGAGCACAGTGGCTTGCCCATGTGGGTGATAATGGGACAGGTCAGAACTGGCCACAGTGAGAACATTCCGGCCTTGGATGCATTTCGCAAGAGCCTGAGCCAGTGCTTCACAGGTCTCCAGGTCCTGACTTCCCATGATGAATGGAACTATGGAGAGATCCTGGAGCGCCGTTTGTAGAAATGGCAGTTGTACTTCGACTGCGTGCTCCTCGGCATGTGCCTGCTCATAAAAGGAGATGAGATCGCAGCTCGTCATCAGGGATTCGGCGAGAGCACTGTCGATAGGAATATCCCCCAAGGGAGTGCGGTATGCGCTTTTTCGGTCTACTGACGCGCCGGGGAAATAAGCTCGATGACTTGGTGCACAAACGATGACGGTGTCATACCGCAACCCGACAATGTGCTTATAGCCATAAGCCGCGATCTGGCCGGAGTACATATAGCCTGCGTGCGGTACTATCAGGCCGATGGGAAGGCGTTCAAGGCTGCGGTCAGGCACGCTTTTCAGATAGCTGACAATTTCGTCCGACAAACTTGGAGCGTGCGCAGTATAGAACGAACCAGCCACCACCGGGCGACGGATTGTATCCGTCAGATCCATTGGTTTTTTCATGACACTGCTCTCCCAACCCCAGAAGAATGGGTTACCACTCTCCGATTGGTCCTGAGCTCCTGCTCGCCGTGCTTCCGTGAAGCGGGAGAGTGGTTCGGACTGTGTTGCATTATTTATGAAGAGAAGGCCTTTGTCAATTGATACCTATTCTTTTGTATGATAGGAAAAACTCTGGTGAAGTCAAGGAATCTGCTCGGAACAGGAGCAAGGAGCAATGGAGTCCAGCGAGGCGCGGGATTTCGACTTCGCGCTTACGCACGAAGCCTCGACGAGCAGTGGAGCAGGGAGCAATTGAGCATCTCGCCAAAAGTCTATACGGTCGATCGTCACAGCTCGACACCGGTCCTTGGGTAATCAGCTGGCTGCCATCCCCTTATTCAAAGAGGGCGTCTACGAATTCCTGAGCATTGAATTCTCGTAAATCATCCATCTGCTCGCCAATGCCGATTGCCCGGATAGGAATCTTCAGTTCATCGCAGATTCCAACGATAACCCCACCCTTTGCCGAACCATCAAGTTTGGTAAGCACAATTCCCGTGTATCCGAGAGCTTCCTTGAACTGTTTTGCCTGAGAAATCGCATTCTGGCCAGTGGTGGCATCAAGAACAAGCAGCGTTTCATGAGGAGCACCTGGATATTCTCGACTCATGATCCGCTTAATTTTTTTCAGCTCCTCCATCAGGTTAACCTTAGTATGCAGCCGACCTGCGGTATCAACAATGAGGAGGTCGGCGTTTCGAGCTTTGGCGGCGTGAATTGCATCGAAAACCACAGCGGACGGGTCAGTTCCTTTTTTCTGTTTAATCACCTCACAGCCGGATCGTTCTGCCCAGATTTCCAGCTGCTCAATGCCGGCAGCGCGAAAAGTATCGGCAGCAGCAAGCATCACTTTGCGCCCCTGCGCCCGGAATTGACCAGCCAGTTTTGCGATGGTGGTAGTCTTGCCGGCTCCATTGACGCCAATCGCCATTACCACAAAAGGTTTTGCTGCAGAGATGTCGAGAGACTGCTGCCGGCCGGAAAGAATCTTGAGCATTTCTTCTTTCAGATACTGCTTGATCAGATCGGGCCGGGTAGCTTCTCCATGTCGCAGTCGGCTCTGCACAGCAGCAATCAGCCTGGCGCTGGTAGCCGGACCGACATCAGAGAGAACCAGAATCTCTTCGATTCCTTCATAGGTCTCAACATCAACCTGTTTTCTGCCAAGAATAAGTTCATCGACCGGCGTGACCAGTACGTCGTGAGTTTTTTTCAGACTTGACCGAAGCCTTTGGAGAAAGGTGGCCTTGCTGTCCTTTTTTCCCGGCACATCCGGATGAGTATTGGAGGGCAGGTTGTTCGCCGGAGGTGAAACGGGCGGCTGGCCGGCGTCGTGGGTGTCCGCAGGTTTCTTGCGAGAGAAGAGTTTACCAAAGAATCCTTTTGAAGAGGAATCCGTATTCATTCTTTTTCCTTGAGTGCGGTGTGAGATCGGCAAAAACGTTTCAACTATAGCGAAACAGTCCTTATATCTCAATCAATTTTTGTCGAAACTCATTCGCGGCGAGAACGCTGCTCTCACACTACAGTGAAAAGTAAGAAGTAAGAAGTAAGAAGTAAGAAGTAAGAAGTAAGAAGATCCTTCCCTGGTGCCCGCCCTCTTTCTCGCGCGGTGACGCAGAGGGCGCAGGGGAAAAAGGATTATCATTGCGAGGAATCACGCCGAAGGCGTGATGACGTGGCAATCTCCTAAACCCTTTTCTCCGCGTGCTCAGCCCTTCGGCTGGCTCAGGGCAGGCTCCCCTGTGCGAGGTCACGTTTCATACGAGAAGTACAAAGACGAGGGGTGAGTCGTGTCTATTGGTTCTTACTCCTAACTCCTGACTCTTTACTCCTTACTATTCCCTTTGAATCCCCTCTTGCGGCGATTTACTTGGCAGGTGGTTTGTGCTATGAGAAACGGATAGTACTGAACCCTCTTTCCAAAAAAGGAGCGTGATCATGGCCGGGACCGTTCATCACGTCGGGGATGAAAAAGAAAAAGTGAAAAGAATTATGCCCCTGCTGAAAAAAATGCATCCCCATGCTCGGTGTGAGCTGGACTTTACGACGCCGCTCCAACTGCTGGTAGCTACGATCCTGTCGGCACAGTGCACTGACAAGCGAGTCAACGAGGTTACCAAGAGTCTTTTTAGAAAGTATCCAACAGCCCGGGATTATGCGGAAACAGCCTTGGGCGAGCTGGAAGAAGATATTCGCAGCACCGGTTTTTTTCGGAATAAGGCAAAGGCTATTCAAGAGTGCGGTCGTATGATTGTCGCTCGGTTTCATGGAAGCGTTCCCAGTACCTTGGAAGAGCTTATCACCCTGCCGGGCATCGGCCGTAAGAGCGCTAACGTGATCCTGGGTAATGCCTTCGGTGTTCCGGGAATTACGGTGGATACACATGTGTTCCGGGTGAGCCGCAGGCTCGGTTTGAGCCAAGGGAAGGATGCGATAAGGGTGGAATCTGACCTGATGGAAATCGTTCCTCAACCGCTCTGGACAGAATTCTCACACCTGCTGGTTTTCCACGGCCGCTATCTTTGCACAGCTCGCAAGCCGCTCTGTGCTCAGTGTCTTCTAACCAAGGAGTGCGACTACTATCAGGACCAGAGGATGGCGTCGTAAACAGTTCAAACCGTTTGAACGGATGGAACAGTTTGAACGGCTTGAGCCGTTGGGCTCCGCGCTTTCGCGGAGGTAATCAGTAATACCGTCGACTGAAGCCTCGGCGCTTCGAGAATACAAAAACGAGAATGATGCCGAACACAAACCCGCCGACATGTGCCCACCAGGCTATTCCACCTGCTTGTGCCGATGTCGCTGTGGAAGTGACTGAGAGAGCACCACTGAAGAACTGAAGAATGAACCAGAAAACAAGAAAGAAGATGGCGGGGATTTCAACAATCTGAATAAAGATGAATATGGGGATTGCTGTGAGAATCCGGGCGTGGGGGAAACTGATCAGATACGCTCCGAGCACGCCGGCAATTGCGCCGCTCGCGCCGATAGTGGGTACAGCTGAGCTGAGATTGAACAGAGTGTGGATAATACCAGCGGCGATACCGCAGAGAAGATAGAAAACAAGAAACCGGCTGTGGCCGAGCCGGTCCTCGACATTGTCGCCGAAAATCCATAGATACCACATATTACCGATGATATGCAGCCAGCCGCCGTGAAAGAACATGGAGGTGAACAATGGAACGAATGCACTGCCTATGGAGACCCCAGCAGACTCGCCTACATGGAGGAGCCGAGCCGGCACCAGGCCGTACTGAATCAAAAAAGGTTCAAGGTGCTGTCCAAGCGAGAGCTGATAGAAAAAGGCGGCTGCGTTGACGACAATGAGCCCGATGCTCACATACGGCAGCGTCCTAGAGGGATTTCGATCGCGCAAGGGAATCATAATTTTTTTCCGAAGTGGGCGCGAGGATGTTGATTGTAAATTGTTGTCCGCGGCCGATCCATGCTGACCAGCAAATTGATGACCGTTGTCCGTTCACCGTTCACCGACAAAAACTACTTCTTTTTCCCTTACGGAAAACGGATAACGGTGAACGGACAACGGCCTTGCCTCATCCAAACGCACCGAGCTGACAGGTGCAGACCTTGATATTCCTGCCCTGACATGCTGAGGAAACGTCCATTCTCGGAATTCTCAGTGCCTTGGCGATGGTGAAAGCCGCGGCACAGGGCAGCCGTCCGTTTGTCAGATTCTGGTCAATCATGTGGTCCATTTCAGCATTTGCCGCAACCGGAACCTGTACAATACAGCGCTGGGGCTCGTAACCAAAAAGTCCGAGCTGGCATGCGCTGATGCGAACCCGAAGGAGATCAGCGGTGTATCCAACATGGAGAAGTGGTACGGAAAGCTCCCGGGCAATTTCGAATGCACGAACGCATGGAAGCTTGCCGTCCTTCAGACGGCGGCTGATGGCGGCAGCAATCTTGGGATCCGGCTTGGTGCCTGAAGGATAGTCAATAACGGCCTTAGTCTTTTCTTTGCTCGACATCGCTTGCAGAACTCCTTGTCAGTGCAGTGGTGCTTAGTTAAGCATACTCCTTCGTAACTGTAGCTTCTTTGATTATTGCTTGTCAACCGTAAGGCAGCCTCAGATCGTGGAGAATTGATTGAATGTGAAATTGGTCAAATGGAGGAATGGGAAATTGGTGGAATAGTTGAATGGTAAATTGGTAGAATGGTCAAACGGGAAAAAGGTTGAACGGGAACGTGGCGGGCACGATTTTACCATCTAACCAATTCTCCATTTTCCCGGTTCTCCAATCAACCACTTATCCATTTAACGACTTCTTGAGAAAAGGATGCTTGCATGGAGACGACAATTGCACTTGAGTCGCTGTTCGGGGCGCTCGCCGGATCGCTTATAACGATTATCCTAACCAGAGCTTTCAGCATCCTGCAGAGGAAAAGTGAGCAAAAACTGGTGCTGGAGCGTTTATTCTTCGAGCGCAAACTGCAGGCAGCCGAACATGCGATGTCCCAATGGCATGCCAGCGCGGCACTGCTGCAGGGTATTGTTGCTCTCTACGAAAGAATTACCACCAAAGAGCGGGAGGTAGAATTTCAGCTTTTTCGGGTCACCAGCGACGCGCTCACTTCCCAGTGGCTTAAGATTTCTCAAGCAGCCAATGATCTTGCCAATACGGTGGTCGTATACTTTGATCCCGAAGAAAGCGCATTTATTAATGCCGAGGTATTCAAGAAGCTTCTTGACCTTCTTGCTTCCATCAGATCGCTCGACGTGTCGCTGAAGTTCGCTCTTGACCTGTACGAAAAGTATCGGGGGACTCGGCAGGAGGATAGCGCCTGGGAAGAAGTGCAACGGATTACCAAAGATTACCAGGCAACTGTGATCGAGATTGCTTCGATTTTCAGCGACTCGCAGAAAGAAATGGTGAGTTTTCTGCAAAGAATTAGAAGGGAAGTGCGGAAATACGAGTCGCGATAAGAGGCTGGTTGTAATTCCCCGTCATAGCGTCAGATGTCTGACATCTAATCTCACTGTGATGTACCCTCTTGCCACCCGTGTGATAATGACTCGATACCGTTCTTCTCGGTAGCGGCTGCGGAAAGATGCGCGCCGGATACCGTCAGTCCTGAACCGGTAGAAAGAATTTCATGCGAGATCCGATGAAGATACTCGAGTATCTCCTTACGCCAGCGCCTTCGGCTTTGTGGATGCGAAGACAGTGATGTATCCTCCATAGGTTCTGCCCTGCCGCGGCACAAGAAAGCCAGCTTCAGCAATAAGGATCGGCAGTACTCCCTGCATGTTTTCCTCGATCTGCGAATGAGCATGCAGGAGACGAGCAACGTGTGCAGTCAGTGATCCCAGTAGAGAGGAAGGCGTATGTATGTCCGCAACAACCAGTCGGCCGCCCGGAACGAGCACACGGAATGCTTCGGCCATCGCTTTTTGTTTTAGATCTAACGGTACATGATGGAAAAAGAGGCTCGATACAACCCCTTCGAATGATTCATCTTCGAAAGGGAGATTTTCTGCCGCAGCAATTTCGAAGCGGCACGTTCGAGTACCGTGCCGCTTTTGTGCCACTACAATCATCTTTGCCGCAGCGTCAATCCCGGTGGCAATGCCGCCGGCTCGTGCATCGAGATGACCGGCAATCAGCCGGGTGAGAACTCCCGTGCCACAGCCGAGGTCAAGAATCCGGTCAGACTTTCTGAGTTCAAGCAGGGAGATTATCTCCTGGTGGTAGCGGGCCTGGTTTCCAAACATGACCAACGGCAGAACAAAATCGTAGATAAGGGCGGCATAATCCAGGGTCATTCCTCGCGTGGGAATGGAGTCTCGATGCATGGGCGACTTTCTGCTAAAAGGTTGCAGGTTCAAAGGTGATGCGCATATCCCAGATCAGAACATTGAACGCTCCTGTCAATCCCTTACTTTTCACTTTCATTGCCATCACCATGGCAGCCGCAGCCAGTATCCTCGCATACCAGAGTACCTTTTCGGTGGACGCGGGAGCGGAAACTGCGATACAGCGGCTGAATCGAGAGGAGTAGCACCACGAGTGCACCTGTCAGCTGGGCCCAATGAGGAATGAGTTCCGCCCCCTGGCCGGCAAAAGCTCTGGCAGAGAGATTAAAATATGAATAGACGTGGTCGGTAAGAAGGCCGAAGGCGACAGAAAAGAAGGCAATGGAAACAAGATAGAGAACAGTCGCCCTCGTGCCGAGAATGCGCAGGAGCATGGTAAGTGATGTTATATTGCTGGCCGGGCCGGCCAGCATAAACACCAGGGCTGCGCCGGGACTCACTCCCTGAAGGATAAGCGCTGCTGCAATCGGTGTGGATGCGCTGGCACAGATGTAAAGAGGGATACCGACAGCGAGCATGATCAGCATGGCGCTGAGGCCACCACCCACGTACCGGGTCAACAACTCCTGGGGAATCACGGCAGTGATTATCCCGGCGAGCAGGATTCCGGCAAGAAACCAGACAGCAAGGTCGGCCCAAAGCGTAGCGAAGGCATAGCGTAATCCGGCGTAAAGCTTCTCCATAAACGAGTGGTGGGAACGGTGGACTTCGGGAAGGCAGTTGATGCCGTCGCAGCAGGCATCAATTGCACAGCGCAGGTCCGGTACAAGAGTAGCCTGCTTAGAGTCGTCATATCCGCGGATATTTTCCGCAATACCGGCGCACACCGCGGTGAAAAAACCCGCAACAACCCGGGCAGCAGTAATGATGGGGTCAAGAAGGGCGTAGGTAAGCACAATGGCGTCGATATCCGATTCGGGCGTGGAAATGAGAAAAGAGACCACAGCACCATTATTAGCACCCTGCCTCTTGAGCGATGCGGCAGCCGGCAGTACGCCACATGAGCAAAGGGGTAGCGGAATGCCAAGGAAAGCCGCCTTGAGTACCGATCTGACTCTGCCGCGACCAAGGTGCTGCAGGACCTTCTGCGGGCTGATAAAAACGCGCATCAGTCCTGCTATGATAATACCAAAAAGCATGTAGACAGAAGAAGCCAACAGGAGATTCCACGATTCCTGAATAATTCTTGCTGCAAGATCCATTGCTCTTTCTCGCTAATAGGTGATAGGCTGCAATACGTCTGTTTGAAGGCATCCAAGCCTATTTCATTCTCTCACGTGAGCCAATCCGGTTTGAATCAAAGATTCGACGTGGTGATCATCGAGAGAATAGTAAAGCACTTGTCCATCCCGCCGGTTTTTTACCAGGGTCAGGTCTTTTAATCGACGCAGCTGATGGGAGATTCCGGACTCACTCACATGCAGCAGTGCGGCCAGGTCACAGACGCACATCTCCCCGCTTGTGAGGGCCATCACGATGCCCAGCCGGGTCGGATCACCGAGCGCCCGGTACACGAGCGAAAGCTGCTCCAGTTCTTCTTCCGGGACACCCTCACACCGGGCACGGGCTACCCGGTCCAAATGCACCATCCGAACGCTGCAGCCGTTTTCCTCAACAGTATGTGCTTTTTTTTGAACCATATTTTTGACGGAGTATCTGAATAATTGTTCAAACATACAAATAATAGGACGTGAAAACGGGGTGTCAAGAATGACGATATACTTTCCGGCCATTGTAGTCTCAAAAGACCTAAAGCAGTCCCTTCGGTGAATCTGCTCGAGCATCTTCTGACCAATTCATGCTCTCAACACGCATCATCCTCTCATTTCTCCTCACGCTTCTTCTCCTGGTACTCATCAACGGCTTCGCGTGATTCTTCCAGATCGGATGGCTTCCGCTCCGGCGGTTCTTGTTTGGCCGGTGCTTGTTGATTGAGGTGTAGTTTGACTGCAATGGGAAAGTGATCGGATCCGAAGGAAGGAAGGCGTTCCATACTGATAAAAGTGAAGTCGTCGGAGTGAAACAAGTGATCCAGTGGGTACCGCAGCAGAGGAATATCGGCATGAAACGTACTGAAGAAACCTCGACCGATCCGCGGATCAAGCAGGTGACTGATGCGCTGGAAAAGCCGGGTAGTGTGAGACCAAGCCACATCATTGAAGTCACCGGCGACGACAACAGGGCCCGACTGCCTGGCGGATTCCCGTCCAATGAGGACGAGTTCCGCATCACGCTGAGCGCTGTCATGCCGTTTTTCAGTTTCAGGAGGTTTAAGACCTGGCGGTCGCGGATGCACGCCATAGAAATGAATTACCGTTCGGTTACGGAGCCGAACCCGGGTATAGATGGAAGGTATTTCAGCTTCAGTGACAAAGCGAACTTGAGGGTTGGACAGCGGCAGCCGTGAATACAGGGACATGCCATAGGTGTTGCCCAGAGGATAGCGACAGGTAAACGGATACGTGCTTGTCAGAGGCTGCAGGTGAGCATCCCACCACGCATCGATTTCGGTGAGCAGGACAAGATCAGGGTCGTGCCGGCTGATCATCTCCTGCAGGATGGTTACCTGATAATTGCTTTGCATCACGTTGGCTACCATGATGCTGAAAGTGGATTCAGGGCGGGCTTGGTGAGCAGCGTGAGTCTGCACCGGAGCCAGGGGAGTGTACGGGTAAATCTGTAGCGTTTGGATAACCAGTGCAGTCGCGAGGCCGGTAGCCAGGACTGCTTCCCACCGGGCGATGCTGCGTATAAGCAGCAGGTAGAGCAGCAAGACGCTTCCGCCGATAACGAAAATTTGCAAGCGGGGAAAATCAAAAATCCGTACCCACCATTCGTCGGTTCTGATGAAGGGCAGCGCGGTTGCTACACAGACGAACGTGCCCAGTATTCCCAGGAGTAGGCGAGCAGCCAGCACCATTGTCTGCTTTCTCCTTCTGTTGCTGGGAAATCGAGGCACCAGGTGCCTCTCTGTTCATCACTTCTGCTTCTTTACCGTGATGTCTTTCTCAGGATCATATCCTGTTTCCTTCAGGACGATGTGATGATACAGTTCGTGGATCTTGCTGTCGATCTGAAGCAGATGTTCGCCAATCTCGGAAAGCTCTTTGATAGTTCCTGTTTCGTAAAGATCACGGGCTTGCTTGATGTGCGTCCGGATATGTTCGAGCAATTCTGAGACGTGATCGACATCTCCCTCAATGTGCTTCACAACATCATCGATTTTCGCCATCGGTATTCTCCTCGCCAATGGTGTGTTCATGAGCTTCCGGGTCGGCCTGTCGCTTTCATTCAAATCATACCATCACAGTGCGTCCTTTGACGACCTTTTTGTGCGGTAATCTACAGGCTGTTGATTGCTCTGCATGATTTCGATCTGCTGGCTCCGGACGCATTCACCGAAAAGAACCGGAATGCTAGCGGAACGGATAAACAGATACACGGTTAAATGGGCCTTGGTCTAGGGACAGCTACGAAGGTGTTCCACTTTTCTCATTTTTCCAGTTTCCCAATTCTCCATTTGACGGTCAACGGTGAACGAATAACGGTGAACAGTTTCTTTTATCCCAGTCCCAACAGCCGGCCTCCCTGATAGATCAAAAAACTGACGATCCAGGCAACTGCGGTGGTGTAGCTCACTGCAAACAGTGTCCATTTGAGAGAATGAGTTTCCTGGAAAATAGTACCGATAGCCGCAAGGCACGGAATATAAAGGAGGCAAAACACCATGAGCGCGAATGCCGTAAGAGGTGTATAAACCTTTCGTCCGTCGCTCCAGGTGTCCTGCTGAATTGCCGTTCGCAGCGAGGCGCTGTCATCAACAGTGCCGCTCACCGCGTACAGTGTACTCAGGGTGCCAACAAATATTTCCTTTCCTACGATACCGGTTAGCAAGCTGATGCCGATCTTCCAGTCGAATCCCAGAGGCCGCAGAAAGGGCTCGATTTCTTTACCAACTGTGCCAGCATAACTCTTGAGCAATTTTTCGGACTTTCTCTGAGTGTCGAGGTCCTGAATGTACTGCTGAAAGCGTTCTTGCTCAGCCTGATATGTGATCGAGCCTGTCGGCAGCCTGTCGGCAGCGGCGTTCCAGCGTGTCGCCGCTTCTTTTTCGAGTGCCTCATAATCACGAGAATAGTCTGGCTGCCAGGGAAAATTACTCAAGAACCATACGAGAATACAACCTCCGAGGATGACAGTTGCGGCTTTTCTCAGGTACAATTTCCCGCGGCTCCAGGTGTGCAGGACCGCTCCTTTAATACTTGGCATCCGATAGGGAGGAAGCTCCAGCAATAGGGGTGATGATTCTCCCCGGAAGGCTGTTTTTCCCAGAATTTTCGCCATGACAACAGCCGTCACAATACCAAGCAGGTAGAGCGAAAATAGGACCGTGCCGCCGTTTTCAGTGAAGAAAGCTCCAATAAAAACAGCATAGATGGGGAGTCGTGCGCTGCATGACATAAAAGGGATAATCATGAGCGTAAGTAATCGCTCACGATGGGTCTCGATGGTCCGGGTTGCCATGAGGCCCGGAATATTGCAGCCGAATCCTAAGATCATGGGGAGAAACGCTTTTCCGTGCAGCCCGATCTTCTGCATGAACGTGTCCATGATAAAGGCAACGCGGGCCATATAGCCGGAATCCTCAAGGAGTGCCATCAAGAAGAAAAGAATAAAGATGAGCGGGATAAATACCAGGACACTTCCGACGCCTTCAATGACGCTGTCCACCACCAGGCCTTGGATAATGCTGCCATCAGGGAGCAGGCTGCCGACAACTGAGGCAAGATGACTCTGGCCGCTTTCGATCATATGCATCAAAGGATCACTAGCAGTGAACGTGATCTTGAACATGAGCCATGCTAAGAACAGAAAAATTGGTATGCCTAGCTGACGGTGAAGAACAATGTTGTCGATCCGGTCGGAAAAAAGGAGCCGTTCCTCAACCGGCTTTGAGACTACCCGCTTGGTAACGCCGGTAATAAACCCATAACGTTGATCGATAATAATCATCTCGACATCGGAGGAGAATAATTTTTTCAATCGTTCGCAGGATGCATGGGTTTGACTGAGAATCTCCTGACTGGTACTGTCGCGATCAGCTATGAGTTTGGTTAACTCTTCATCACCCTCCAGGAGCTTGAGTGCCAGCCAGCGAGGTGCATACCGGTCCTTGAGCACTCCTTTTTGCATGATCATGGCTTCTAAGTCGGAAATCTCTTTTTCCACTTCAGTTCCATATCGTATCCTGGTCTGTCCCGAAGCAGGATGGCCGGCAGCATGAAGAGCTGCTTCCAGGAGCTGGTCAGTGCCCTTGTTGCGGTGAGCAACCGTAGCTACGACCCGAGCGCCGAGATATTCGGAGAGCTTTTCGGCATCAATTTTGACTCCACGAGATTCCGCCTGATCAATCATATTGAGGCAGAGCACCAGGTTGACGCCCATCTCGAGGAATTGAGCGGTGAGATAGAGGTTGCGATCGAGATTGGACGCATCGACGACATTGATAACCACATCAGGCTTGTTATGAAGAATAAATGTGCGGGCAACGATTTCATCGAGAGAGTTCGAGGTCAGGCTGTAGGTGCCCGGCAAGTCAACGATCCTAACCCTACGGCCTCCAATACTACAAACACATTCTTTTTTCTCTACCGTTACTCCGGGCCAGTTTCCCACATACTGGCACGTACCGGTGAGATTGTTGAACAGTGAGGTCTTTCCGCAGTTCGGATTTCCCGCTAGAGCAATGACTATTTCTTTTGGCATAATGGTAACTCAGTCAACAGAACACAGCAATTAGTGGCGTCTAACATTACTCTTAAAAAAAATTTACCGAACCATGAGCTTCCTGGCTACGCCATAGCCTAGCGCTATCTTGAAGTCACGCACTAAGACAAGAAAAGGGCCTGATGTACCGCCGTTGAGAATTCTCAGGTGCACCCCGGGCGTGATTCCCATACCATAGAGTCTGCTTTTGAGGCCTCTTCCGCCGGTCACCGCAACGAGGGTCACGTTTCTCCCCGGAGTAGCCATAGTGAGAGGAATCGGTTCGGGTTCGACCTCGATCTCATGAACGCTGGGAGCTTCTTTCGCTTCCATGGGTAGTATTCCTTTCAAGGGGGTCGTATGTCCGTTCATTATTTCGGATGCTCTTCCAAAAGCTTTCCTGTGCCTTCCATGGTTTCTTGTAGCATGCTCATTTTTTCCGAAAACTGGTCAAGAAAGTCGTGGATGTGGGCTTCACATTTTTCCCTGGAAGCACCATTGCCGCAGAAACTTTTGAAATACTCGAGCCACTCAAGACCAGCCCGGGGACAGAATTCGATGAATCGAATAAAGTCCACCAGCTTTTTCAGGGTTACCGGGCTTACGGCATGTTCCATCTGACAGGCGTCACAGTCTGCCTGCTGCGGTTCGATCTGCAGCACATTTTTCAGGAAGTTATAAAGAATCTGGTGCTTGTTCAGCGATTCCTGAGCCCTCAGGCTGCCTTCCGGAGTGAGTTCCACATACTCGTATTTTCCGTGCCGAATAAGGCCACGCTTAGCCAATGTGTTCAGCATTGAGGTAACACTGGGCATCTTAACCTTCATGCCTTGCGCAATGTCCCTCACCCGGACGACGGAATTGGCGTTCTTCAACGTGAGGATTTGCTCAAGGTAATCTTCCATTGCCGGAGTCAAGTCCGGTTCCATGATGCACTCTCCTTGTGGACTCTGTTTGGTGCTTTTAATAAAGTTGTAGTTTCTGTACATTATTAGGCTATTCTAACTCATTCCGGCTTTTAGTCAAGAGCTTTTTAGAAAATTTAAGCCTTGAAAATAGTCCAAATTCCAACGGCAATAAAGGCCAGCCCGGCAAGCCAGGAGAGATAGCGGGGATTAAGACAGCCCGAGAGCCATGCGCCAAGAAAAGCGCCTAGTGCTGAGGTAAGTAACAGTGCGGTTGCGGAACCGAGAAACACAGTGAGCTTACTCTGGGGAGAATTAGCAGCATAGAGGAAGGTGGCGAGCTGCGTTTTGTCGCCGATTTCAGCAATGAACACTGTGGAAAAAACAGTCAGTAGTAACTTCCAATCCATAGATGAACTCCTCATCGTTGGAAAATTTGAGAACTGGAATAATGGATATCTTGCTGGCTGTGGGTGCTCTCTACCACACCCGACAGACGAGACCTTTCAGATAGTGACTTTCCGGAAAGGAGAGGAGAACCGGATGGTCGGGAGCCTGATTGAGATGGTGAATAATCTGTACCTCTCTACCAGCATCGAGGCCGGCATCAGCTACTATTTTCTGGAACAGATCGGGCTTGATATGACCAGAACAGGAGAAGGTAAACAAAACACCTCCCGGTCGCAACAGTTTCAGCGCCAGAAGATTAATATCCTTATACCCGCGACTCGCCTTGGGTACTTGGTCGACACTGGCAGCGAACTTGGGAGGATCGAGAACGATCAGGTCAAAGGAACGCCGGCTATCCCGGTAGGCGCGCAATACCTGAAAAACATCTCCAACCGTGTTGGTCAACCGAGTTGCGTCGAAACCATTCAACTCTACGGTACGCTGGGCGAGTGCAAGTGCTTCCGATGACGTATCGATGTTGGTCACGTGCCTGGCATTAGCCTTGAGTGCCCAGAGGCCAAATCCGCCGGTGTAGGCGAAGCAATTGAGGACCTCCGCATCATGCGAAAAATCGGCGATCAGAGCTCGATTGTCACGCTGATCGAGGAAAAGGCCGGTTTTCTGGCCATGTCTAATATCAACCAGATACCTGACTTCCCCTTCACGTATTTCGATGAGATCCGAAGGTTCGGGACCAAGGAGAACCCCGGTAGCCTGTTCCAGACCTTCTTTTTTGCGCGCTTCGCCTTCAGAGCGCTCGTATATCCCTGCGGCCGGGAAAAGAGTATGGAGGTGTTGAACGATCGTCTCTTTCCAGGCTTCGACACCTGCAAAAAGGAACTGGACAACCAGAAAGCCGGCGTATCGGTCCACAATGAGTCCAGGCAATCCGTCGGATTCTGCATAGACAAGGCGATATGCTGAGCAGGGATCGTTTTCGAACAGAAGGTTTCGGCCTTGAACGGCTCGTTCAAGTCGCTGGCGGAAAAGCTGAGAAAAGGCAACGGCACTAGGTTCAAAGGACCAAACCCGAACCTGTATCTGCGAGTATGGAGAGTAGGCACCTGCCGCGAGCCAGGTTCCCTCGGAGGAAAGGACATCAACGGCTTCGCCCGAAGCGATTCGGGGGCTTACCGTCTGGACGGCGCCATTAAAAATCCATGGATGGCGCCGCTGCAGCGATGCTTCCCATCCTTGCTTGAGAATAATGGATGGCATGGGCGAAGAAAAGGTTCAGGATTACGGTTCCTGCGTCAGCTTCCGCATCTTATCGAGCAGCAGGTTATCAAAATTTCATCCGGCTAGGCCGGCGTAAATGCATAAATAACCCGGTCGCGAGGAATAGGGATCACCTTGAGCGTTACTGTCATGCCTTCTTTGAGCTCTTCCAGCTTCGCATCGACAATGCGGCTGAAGAGGGTGAGGCGATCATTGATCTTGACTAATCCGTGAACCAGTGGTCTCTCAAACCCGAGGGGAACGCCAACTTCTTCTATGGTAAAGGTGTCCAGGACTCCTGTAACCGGAAGATCTATCCACTCCAGTTGATCACTCATGCATTCAGGGCATACCACCCGGGGAGGCCATGGCTCTGCTCCGCATCGGGTGCATCGGGTAGTTGTGAAACGGTTCTCCCGCAAGTGCTGATAAAAAGGAGCAATACGGTTGTGCTCTTCGCTCTGTAAGGGATACAGGTCGATGGATGACCAGTAGATATCGTCTTTCATGCACTAAATCCTCCCATAAATCGTAAGCGAGCAATCAGAACAGAAGCCGCTCATGGTGTGCTGAAGCCCGATCTTAGCGCCGGGGACCTGGTTCGGCGCATCTCCCCGGAGCTGATGAAAGATCTCTTGCGCTTGGCGTTCGCCTGTCGCTCCGAAGGGATGACCGCATGTCAGCAGTCCGCCGCTTGGATTAACGACTACTGTGCCACCAAAATCAGATTGACCTTCTTCGACAAATGCTCCCCCTTCACCTTTCTTGCAGAAGCCGAGGTCTTCGGTCTCAATAATTTCGGATATCGTGAAGCAGTCATGAATTTCCGCCACATCCACATCCTTCGCAGTAATTCCTGCACGGGCGTAAGCTTTTGGTGCGGCTATGACTACATGTTCCCAGGTGGTGAGACTTGGCATGTTGGCCGAGTTTTTATGGGTGTTGGCCTGAGCAATGCTGAGAATATAGACGGGATCCCGGGTGAATTCCTTGGCGCGCTCCTCACAGGCCAGCACTACTGCAGCTGCTCCGTCGGTTACCGGGCAGCAATCATACAGCCTGAGAGGGTTCACAATCACGCGAGCATTAAGCGCTTCCTCCATCGTGATAACGTTTTGAAACTGAGCATACTTATTTTTGGAGCCGTTTCGATGATTCTTTACCGCTACTGCGGCCATCTGCTTCTCGGTGGTTCCGTAAGCTTTCATGTGCTTTTTGGCCATCAT
>Ga0116143_10001374_pt1 | contig 29565 bp, 23 predicted proteins | sample AD_UKC034_MetaG_FD_89745 | JGI IMG/M metagenome (GOLD analysis project Ga0116143, IMG submission 89745) | Active sludge microbial communities of municipal wastewater-treating anaerobic digesters from USA - AD_UKC034_MetaG | ecosystem: Engineered > Bioreactor > Anaerobic > Digestate | place: USA... | reverse complement strand
CATTGAATCCTATTTGCAAATGAAATCTAAAATAAAAGAAGAAAATACCAGACCTGAAGGATCATCATTTAACCGGATCTTGTCGAACAGGCGCACAAATGTTCGTTGGCACATCAGAATAAAATTAAATGAAACATGGGATTGGGGCAATCGAATAGAAAAAAGTTTTTATGAAAAAGCTAATGGAGAAAGCAGTTCCGGAATAATGATTTACCAGGACATCCTTTATCATCCTCTTAATTTTCCGCTGTCTGTCGGAATTAGATATGCACTCTTCGATACCGACAATTATGACACCCGCATATATGCCTACGAGAATGATGTCTTGTTTAGTTATTCCATCCCTGCCATGCAAGGACGTGGCGAAAGAATGTATATAAATCTCCGATATAGAATAAACAAAATGATCGACCTTTGGTTAAGATACTCTATCACAAATTACAATAAAGATGTATCACTGACTGAAGATGCGAATGCAATGAAAGATCCCAAGAAGGATATAAAAGTGCAAATGCGTCTTCGCTTCTGATTAATTGTACTCCAATTTGAATCCTGATAAAATCAGGTGATCCCAGTAGGCGGGATAAGATTTTGATACTACAGCCGGATCATCTAAGACCAAGGGGCCACAAATAATTGATAAGGGAGCAAGTGCCATGGCAATTCTATGATCGTTATAGGTGTTCAATTCTCCCGTAAAAGTTGTCATGCCACCCTGCTCAACATACAAGTTGTCATCATCATTATCGTAATTCAATCGAACCCCCAATTTAGCTAACTCTGATTGCATAGCTTGAATACGGTTTGATTCCTTTATCCGCAGTGTATGAACATTTGAGATCTTAGCTTCAATGCCCAAACCAACGCAAGTACACACTAAAACAGGAACGAGATCCGGAATATCATTACAGTCTGCATGAAAATAATTAACAGTCGTAAGGTTTGGGTCTTTAAAAATATGTACCCCTTCTGACGAATATTCCGTTCTCACCGAAAACCTACTCATAATCTCTGCAATTCTTTCATCACCTTGAATGCTATTCTTCGACAGACCCGGTAAGAATATTGAGCCATTCTGACTTAAGGCACAGAGCTCATACCAAAAAGCAGCGGCACTCCAATCCGGTTCAACCGGTGAACTCTGAACTGAATAATTACCGGGTGAAACATGAATTAAATCTTCTTGCCAGTCGACCTTCACTCCGTTTCTTTTCATTAGATCAATTGTCATTTGTATATACGGTACTGAAGCCGGCTCCTTTGTCAGGTAAAGATCCAAACCATCAGTAAAAAGCGGAGCGATCATCAATAATGCGCTGACAAACTGAGAACTTAAAGAAGGATCGACCTCTATCCGTCCTCCTTTTAAAGTCCGGCCATTAATCTTCAGTGGTGGAAAACCATTCTCCTTTAAATAAGAAATATCAGCTCCGGCTTGCTTCAATGCATCTACCAAATGACCAATTGGTCGTTCATGCATTCGTTGCGATCCTGTTAAATTCCATGAACCGGGTCTTACAGACAACAGAGCGGTGAGAAATCTATAAACTGTCCCGGCATCTCCGGCATCAATCTCATTTTTCAGATTATTAAGAATTTCTATCAAAACCTTTGTATCCTCCGACTCAGAAAGATTCACCGGTTTAAAATTCGGATTTGAGACAGAATTGATAATTAGCAACCTGTTAGCAATGCTTTTCGATGTAGGAAGATCAATAGTACAGTTACTAATTTCATTTGGAGGAATGACCTTAACTTTTTTCATAGTACCGAACTATTAAAAAGTTGCATCGTTTGCTCCATCACATTCCTTACCTTTTCCACATCCGCAAATTGGTTGATTGTAACAAGACCAATCTGAGGGATCAGTGTAAAATTTAATTTTCCATTAATGTTTTTTTTGTCCTTGTATGCATAGTCCAACAACGAATCGACATTGAACTTTGTGTCTGCAAAATCAAAATGACGGGTAAAATATAATATGATCTCATCCAACTCAGAATCACCAAGACCCAAAACAGATTTTGACAATAATGCTTCTGCAACGATACCGTATGCTATTGCTTCACCATGCCGAAGTGGGTCTTTATGATTTGCCAATGAGTAGGCTTCAATCGCATGTCCGATCGTATGACCAAAATTCAAAGCATGCCGCACACCCTGGTCTTTTTCATCTCTAACTACAAAAGAGTTCTTTATTTCAATTGATCTTTCAATCAATTGAGCCAAGTTGGCAGATTCAGAACTTGTTTGTGATGAAAGACTATTCCACAAAAATTTATCGGCTATCAAACCGTGTTTTGCAATTTCTGCCATGCCGGAATTTAATTCCCGATCAGATAAAGTATTTAAAAACTCCGGAAATACATACACAGCTTTCGGATGGTAAAAAGAGCCTATTTGATTTTTTAAACCCAGGAAATTAATTCCGGTTTTTCCTCCTGATGATGAATCTACCATCGATAATAATGTCGTTGGTACTTGAATATGCTTAATTCCCCGAAGTATGGTTGAAGCTACAAAGCCGCCAAGATCTCCTACCATCCCGCCCCCCAAACTAATGAGTATCGAGTCTTTGTCTACATTTGCCCTTGTCAGTTTTTCCCAAACTTTTATACAATTTTCAATATTCTTACTTTCATCACCGGCTTGTATTTCAATTATTTCAAATCTTTGCAAAGAGGATAATTCTTTCAGGAATACAGGTAAGCAAATTTGTTTGGTATTCGTATCGACGAGAATAAATTTTAAAGCAATCTGATTGCTACCGGAAAGAAAATCATTCAGGATATTTAAGCAATTATGGCCAACATGAATTTCACTACCAAGGTAATGCTTATGAATCTCCATAAATTTTATTTTACTTCTTTCCGGATTTCAATTAAATTCATTACCCGTGTCTGATGATGAATAGATTCACTATGAATTTTTTCAAATAGCTGAATGATAAATTCACGGGTAAGATCTTTTTGCATTCCTGATTTTTGCCTTGTTCTAAGTATCTCATTCCAGCGTTCGACTTGAAGGATAGTCATATTATTCTCCCTCTTATACTGCCCGATTTCACGTGCAACACTCATTCTTTCCGCCATCATGTTGAGAATGTCTTCATCTATTTTGTCAATTCTATGTCGCAGCTCTTCCAGTAAATTTAAAAAAATTACATCATCCACAGATTGCTGACGGAGTATCAGGGAGTTCAATAATTCTTTTAACTCAAGCGGAAGTAATTGTTGTTCCTTATCACTCAAAGCATTTTTAGGATCCGGATGAACTTCAATCATTAGTCCATCAAAACTTAAATCCATAGCCGTCTGAGAAAGTGATGAAACCAGGCTTTTGTTGCCGGAGATATGACTGGGGTCACAAATAATCGGTAAATTCGGAATACGTCTTTTTAATTCTATAGGTATTTGCCAATTAGGAGCATTTCGATATTTCGATTTCTCATAAGATGAAAAACCTCGGTGGATCGCAGCAATTTTTCGGAGACCGGAATTATAAATGCGTTCAAGTGCACCGATCCAAAGCTCTAAATCTGGGTTTATTGGATTCTTTACAAAAACCGGTATATCTACTCCCAACAATGCATTCGCAATCTCTTGCACCAAAAATGGATTAACGGTAGTTCTTGCACCTATCCAGAAACAATCTATCCCGGCACTCAATGCCTGTTCGATATGTCGAGGATGTGCCACTTCTACGGCCACCGGCAGTCCATTTGCCAAACCTGCCTCTTTTAGCCATTTTAGACCTTCTTCACCTATGCCCTGAAAAGAGTCAGGTCTGGTACGAGGTTTCCATATTCCTCCTCTGATCAGATTGACATTCTGAGTATTAAGGCTTTCAGCGATTTCATTTATCTGAGTCCTGGACTCAATACCACACGGACCTGCTATTATAAATGGGAAACCTTGTCCAAAACCCCAGGAATAAAGTGGAATTAATTCTGTCATATTTTGTTGATCCATAATTGAACAAAGATACAATTACATTTTTGCTGATTGAGGCGAATGAATTACGTTTGCATTCGCAAAACTATGAAGAAAACACCTATTTCTTTTGAAGATACACAAACCGCTTTCGTCTCAAAAACGAATGCCGGCTTGAATAGAGCATATTGGCTATTTCAGATACTTTCAATAAACTGGCTTGTTCAAATAAGTCCTGCCGTATTCAAATTCGCACTTTGGGCTCATTTACCGGTCAAGGGTATTATCCGGGCAACTGCCTTTAGACATTTCTGCGGTGGAGAATCTATTAAAGATTGTCAGAAAACAATTGAAAGCCTGGCAAAGTTTAACATCGCTACAATTCTGGACTACTCTGTAGAAGGAAAAGAATCAGAAGTAGATTTTGATCGGTCACTGGAGCAAACACTATCGACCGTACTCAGAGCGAAAGGAGATCCGAAGATACCTTTTTCAGTATTTAAACCTAGTGGATTTGCAAGAATTGCCTTGCTTGAAAAAAAGAACTCAGGAAAACTTTTATCTATACAAGAGCAAGAAGAATATTCAAGATTTTATAAACGTATCTGTACGATTTGCGAGGCTGCTTACAACAACAATGTCCCCATATATATCGATGCAGAAGAATCATGGATACAAGATGTAGTTGATGAAATTGCAGCAGAGATGATGATGAAGTTCAATCAGAAAAAAGCCATTATTTACAACACGCTGCAAATGTACAGGCATGACAGAATCTCTTTCTTAAAAAAATCGATTGAACATGCCCGGTCAAATAATTATTTTCTGGGCGTTAAAATAGTTCGTGGCGCATACATGGAAAAAGAACGCGAGAGATCAAAACTTCTTAATTACCCCTCACCTATTCAGGCAAATAAAGAAAATACAGACAAGGATTACGATGATGCTTTAAAAATAGTTTTTGAAAATCTGGATGTCACTTATGTATGCGTCGGTACGCACAATGAAAAGAGTTGCCTGCTTGTCACTCGTTTGATGTCTGAACTGAATCTACCAAACAACCACGAACATGTATGGTTTTCTCAGCTTTATGGAATGAGCGATCATATTACCTTCAACCTAGCCAAGGCTCAGTACAATACCACGAAATATGTTCCTTATGGCCCCATCACATCAGTATTACCCTACCTGATAAGACGAGCACAGGAAAACACATCTGTAAAAGGTCAAACGGGAAGAGAACTTTCTTTGATAAGTTCGGAAAAGAAGAGAAGAAAAAGTATTAAGAAATAATTATTTCAGGAAATAATCCACAAAAATTTATGCTATCCTTAAATTCTGGAGGCGGCCATCAGCAAATCCAAATCTTTAAACGGTAGTTTGCATAGTTCAGCAATATACCTGTTTGTGATCGCTCCCCTGAACATATAGACTCCGGTACACACTACACGGTTTTTCCAAAGTATTTCATCGATACCACCCTCTGCACCCGCCTCGATTAAGATAGGTGTAAATATATTGCTCAAAGCCGTAGATGCTGTGCGACTTACTCTTGATGCGATATTCGGAACACAATAGTGAACAACTCCATACTTTCGGAATACCGGCTGTGAATGATTGGTTACCTCAGATGTTTCAAAGCAGCCACCCTGATCGATACTGATATCTACAATGACAGAACCAACCCGCATTTCACTCACCATTTCTTCTGTCACTACGACAGGTGTTCTACCTTCACTACTCCTTAAAGCCCCAATTGCAACATCAGCATTTTTCAACTCTTTTAATAGTATACTTGGAACGATCGTAGATGTATAGATTCTGCTACCGAGTCTATTTTGGAGTCGTCGAAGTCTGTAGATTGAATTATCAAATACTTTTACGGAGGCCCCAAGACCAATTGCAGCGCGGGCTGCATACTCACCAACGGTTCCGGCACCAATGATAACAACTTCAGTTGGCGGTATACCGGCAATTCCACCTAACAATGCACCCTTTCCGTTGAATGCATTACTTAAATATTCCGCTGCAATCAGAATTCCGGTACTACCCACAATCTCACTCATGGCCTGGATTATGGGATATACTCCGGTATGCTCATGCATATATTCATATCCAATAGCAGTAACTTTCTTTGCCGACAATTTTCGAATATAATCTTCATTCTGCATATTCATTTGAAGAATACTGATCAAATACTGCCTCGGCTGAATATAATCCAACTCCTCTAATGAAGGTGGCGCAACCTTGATTACTACATCAGCTTTGTAAACCTCTTCCTGACTAAAAACTATCTGAGCCCCGGCCTCACTGAAATCGGAGTCCTGAAAATTTGATTCGGCTCCCGCGCCGGCTTCTACCTTCACCTCATGTCCATTATTAACCAATAATGATACTGACTGGGGTATTAATGGCATCCTGTTCTCCTGAAATGATGTCTCTTTCGGGATACCAATGTACAACTGCTTCCTTTGCTTCTTAATGTCCAGCATTGCCTCCAAAGGCTGCAAGGCAGCAGAAGCAGCTAAAGCTGATAAACCTTTTGGAAATCTTTCACTCATGAGAAAAACTAATCAGATGTTGATTTTGCGAAACCAGAATTTCAACTTTGACCCGGGGTTCAGGCAATAAATTTAATATTTTTTCCGGCCATTCTATCAAACAATAGCTTCCACTATAAAAATATTCCTCTATACCGATCTCTACTGCCTCACTTTCTGCCTTTAATCTATAAAAATCAAAATGATACACTTTGTCAAACTTATCAGAATGATATTCATTCACTATAGAAAAAGTTGGACTACTCATTCCATTTTGCACCCCGAGAATACGACAAATTGCTTTAATGAAGGTTGTTTTACCCGCTCCCATTGCTCCATAAAAGGCTATAATCCTGTTTGAACCTGCAAACTCTATTAATGCCTTTGCAGCTTCGATCAATTCGCTCTCACTGCTTAGCTTAATGGTCACCTTTTCGTTCTTTATCGAAGTCATGCTATCTTAATGCTGATTAAACAAGGGCTTACTTCCAATCCGAGACATTTAATAGTCTTTCGCAAAAATCAAATTCATCCTTCTGATTGTTAGAGCACACAATCACCATTTTATTCTTGGCAAATTCCTGAACTAAATTATTGTACCATTGGATGGCCGTGGCATCCAGATTGGAACATGGCTCATCCAGGAGAACAATCTTGGTGTCTGAAAGCAATGCCAGGGCAATTTTAACCCTCTGTTTCATACCTGAAGAATAATATTTAAAAACTCTGTGTCTTGATCCTTCAAGTCCGGTGAGATGGATAATTTCCTCTTGCGAAAGACCTTTAAAAGGTCTTTTGAATGAAAAGTGCAATGAAACTAACTCGTCTAAAGTAAATTCATCGATCAATTCCAGATAGGGAGCAGCTATTGTCAGTTCCTGAAAAACCAATGAAGGATCTATGTCCTTTCCACCAATCGAATAAATTGCCTTGCCTTCAGTTGGTATCAGGGCACCGGATAACAATTGTAAAAAGGTCGACTTTCCTGAACCATTTGCTCCCAATATTGCAACCTTTTCAGAGGATTCTAAAACTAAATCAACATTACGAAAGATCCATTCGCGAAAAAACTTCTTTCCGGCTTTTTGTAGTTCAATTTTCACGACCTACGAAAATTTGTTACTCTTCATCTTTCTTGTATCCTTTCATTATACCACGAGAAGATTTTTTAATAAAAGATAAAATCAAATCACGTTCAGTACTTATTGGCATTTCATTGCTTATAAATTCAATAGCCTGTGATATACTCTTTCCCCGAACAAAAACATTTCGGTATACTTCCTGAATTTCTGCAATCTTTTCATTGCTAAAACCCCGGCGTCTGAGACCAACAGAATTTATTCCTACATAAGCAAGCGGTTCATGTGCAGCCTTGACATAAGGAGGAACGTCCTTTCGAACCAGGGATCCACCGGAGATCATAACATGTGAACCTATATGAACGAATTGATGAATGGCAGAGAGGCCGCCTATAATTGCAAAATCATCAATAGTGATATGCCCTGCCAAGGTTGCACCATTTGCCAATATACAACTGTTACCTACAACACAATCGTGTGCGATATGTACATATGCCATTAATAGGTTATTATTCCCAACAACAGTTTTACCTAAAGCCTTTGTTCCTCTGTTGATTGTTACAAATTCCCGTATGATAGTGTTATCTCCAACTTCAGCCGTAGTTGCTTCTCCTGAAAATTTCAAATCCTGAGGAATTGCAGAAATTACTGCACCGGGAAAGATTTGACAATTCTTACCTATTCTGGCTCCCTGAAAAATTGTCACATTACTGCCTATCCATGTACCATCACCTATAACTACGTCATCGTGAATAGTAGAAAAGGGATCAATTTTTACGTCTGTTCCGATTTTAGCACCGGGATGTATACTTACTAAATTTGATATCATTGAGAATTGGTCCGGCGTCGGACTAAAATTTCTTATTTCTTTTTCTCCTTACGTACTATTTGAGCCATCATTTCAGATTCCATTACCACCTTGTCACCGACATAGGCTTTTCCACGCATATGACATATTCCTCTTCTGATTGGAGAGACTAATTCCAGGCTAAAGACGAGTGTATCTCCGGGAAGAACCATGTCGCGAAACTTCGTACTCTCTATCTTCATAAAATAGGTCAGGTAATTTTCAGGATCTGGGACGGAGCTTAAGACAAGTATACCGCCGACCTGAGCCATGGCTTCAATTTGGATTACACCGGGAAGAACAGGTGCCCCCGGAAAGTGTCCGGGAAAAAACCATTCGTTCATTGTGACATTCTTTACTCCGATCACATGGGTATCACTCATTTCTGTGATCTTGTCAATGAATAAAAAAGGCGCCCTGTGAGGTAGCAATCTCATTATTCCATTAATATCAATCAAAGGCTTTTCACTTGGATCATAGCGTGGTGCGCGCTCACGAAAACGATCGCGCTTCATCATCTCCTTTATTTTTCTTGCAAAGGCAACGTTAGCAACGTGCCCCGGTCTGGCAGCAAGGATATGCCCTTTCAGAGGTGCACCAACCAAAGCCAAATCGCCAACGATATCCAGCAACTTATGTCTTGCCGGCTCATTTTGAAAACGCAGTTTAACATTGTTTAAAAAGCCACGCTCTGCAATAATTTTATCTTTCTTAAAAACTTTAGCCAGATGTTCTAACTTATCCTGAGCAACAGGTTTGTCCACAACCACAATTGCATTATTGATATCCCCACCTTTTATAAGATTATGCTCAAGAAGCATTTCAAGCTCGTGTAGAAAGCAAAAAGTACGACTATCACTTATCTCATCTTTGAATTCGCGGATGTTATACAGAGTTGCATGCTGTGTTCCTAACAAATCGCTATTGTAGTCTACCATCACAGTGATCCTGAAATCATCGCTAGGCACTGCCAACATTTCGGTTTTACGTGTTGGGTCTTCGTAGGTAATATTTTCCGTCAATGAATAATAATGACGTTCTTCCTTTTGCTCTTGAATGCCGGCCTTTTCCAATAATTCAATGAACGGCTTTGAACTACCATCCATAATCGGCACTTCCGGCCCATCGATCTCCATCAACACATTGTCTATTTCCATACCGGCAAGTGCAGCTAGGACATGTTCAATGGTACTTATACGGGCTCCATTTTTACTCAATGTAGTGCCCCTGTCGGTGTCAGTTACATTATCCACGTCAGCCTCCACAATCGGCTGACCGGGCAGATCAACCCTTTGGAATTTGAAGCCATGATTTTCAGGTGCAGGCCTGAAAGTTAAATTTACAGATGCACCTGTATGAAGTCCAACCCCGGATATGGTTATCTGATTGGCTAATGTTGTCTGTCGAATGATCATGGGTGTAGAGTTTGTTGAAGGCACCCCAGCCAAAATTTTTGTCTCTTTTTTTGAATCGAGTTCAATTATCTGATTTTCAGGCATTTTTATTCGATTTGGGATAAATTACAATTCCATCCAAAATTTAAAGTCGTCAAAAATAAAAATAAATAAGGGAATTGAAAGGATTGAAACAGAATGCTGTAAAGAACCACATAATATACCCAAAACAGGGACTTTTTATGAGGTAATTTGCTTCAAGTCGGAAATCATTTGCTCAAGCTCTTTTATTCGCTTTTCCAGTATTGGAAGTTTTCTGAACACAACATAAGTTCGCTTGTAATCGCCTATGTTAAAAGCGGGAGAACCTTGAACAATCTCACCTTCAACAGTAATACTTGCCCCTATGCCTGATTGTGCAGCAATTTTAACCCTATCGGCAATGGTGATATGACCTACAATTCCTACTTGTCCGCCAATCATGCAATCCTTTCCGATCTTGGTAGATCCCGCTACACCGGTTTGAGCAGCTATCACTGTATTTTCACCAATTTCAACATTGTGTGCTATTTGGATAAGATTATCAAGCTTCACGCCTTTTCGAATAATGGTTGAGCCTAAAGTCGCGCGGTCTATTGTACTATTTGCTCCTATTTCAACGAAATCGTGAATAATAACATTTCCGATCTGGGCTACTTTTTGATATTGATTCTCTCTGTTAGGAGTAAACCCAAATCCATCTGCACCAATTACAGTCCCTGTGTGCAAAGTGCAATTACTTCCAATTACACAGTCACTATAGACTTTGGCTCCGGAATATAAGGTGGTATTGTCGCCTATAATTGCATTGTCCCCAATAAAAACCTGCGGATAGATCTTGACATTATTTCCAATCTTAACATTATTTCCTATGTACGCAAAAGCACCAACATAACAATCTTCACCAAGACTCGAAGTAGCAGATATGAACGAAGGTTGTTCAATTCCTTTTTTATCTTTCTGTATCTGATTATAAATTTCGAGTAAATGAACGAATGACTCATAGGCATTCTCTACTCTGATCAGCGTAGGTTCAATTGCATGTTCAGCAACAAAACTCTTATTCACAATAACAAGCGAGGCCTTCGTTGAGTAAATAAAAGGAGCATATTTTGGATTAGCCAGAAATGTCAAGTCACCTGACTTCCCTTCTTCAATCTTACTAAGCCTACTAACCATAACGGATGGATCACCTTCAACCGTTCCATTAAGTAAGTCGCTGATTTGCCTGGCTGTGAATTCCATAGATCTTAAAATGAGGCACGAATTTAGTCAATTATACAATAGCAGTCAATGACAATTCCGGTCGATTTAAAAAACGACGAATTCAATAGAAAATTCTATGTTTATCAGGATAAACAATTCGTAACGATCCTCTCAACTTCCCATGTTTCGAATGGGAATGAAGTTTAATGCCCTGTTTTAATCCTATTCTCCTCCTCCTGTGAACCCGTGGCTCTTTGTCGGGCTCTTGGAACCGTTTTCTTTCCAAAATTGTACGATACGTGCAGACGCACAAATTGGCTGTCATAAACCCGGTTATAGTCGGCATCTACGTTTTGGTACTTGATAACTGAATTAAAGCTTTCACTATGAAAAATGTCATTAACATTCACCCGTAAACTGAATTTATCTTTCATAAAGTTTTTCCTAAATCCGGCAGAGACTGCAAAATGCGGATCGATTAATAAGGTACCCCACACCATTTTTGAAGAATAATATGCACTTAGCTCCATCGACCATGAATGTGGAAGTGAAAAGGAATTGTATGTATTGAATGTATAAGAATTCAATCGCTTGTCTACCGATCCTACTGATGAAATGCCCTTATAACGATTGTTGAAGAAATTAAAATTATTGCTTGTGTACCACCACTTGGTTAACTGCACAGGTAAAGTTAAACCGACACCATAATTGTCATTCGCATCAAGATTCTCAGTTCTGACGGAGGTTGTCCTGATTGAATCAATTTGTCTGGATATTTGAGTCATGGCTTTCGAAGTATGACGATAATTCACCGAGAGGGTGAACATTTTAAACAAAGTATGTGCCAGTTCAAAGGAGTTAGTGAGCTGTGGTTCTAACTCAGGATTGCCTTCCTGGTAATTGTAGGGATCTAAAAAGTATTTGAATGGATTTAACTCCTGATAGCCGGGCCTGTCAATCCTTCTGCTATAGGACAAACGCGTTTCTTGCTTTTCAGTGAACGCATAGCTTAAAAATGCAGTCGGGAAAAGCTGGATATAATCCCTATGAAAAACTGAAGATATTGCTAACTGATTTCCATCTGCTATTGTTTGCTCTGCTCTCAAACCCAACTGAAAGCCAAATTTATTTTTCTCAAAAGCCAAGCTTAGATAAGCGGCATTAATATTTTCCTTATAAATAAAATGATTAGACTTAGTAGTATCAAGAAGAGCAGCATCATTTACAATATTATGGTACCTGACATCACTATCAGTTTTCACAAAACTGCTTTTCAAACCTGCTTCAATTTTAAAAGTCTTAGAGAAAGGACGAATATAATCCAACTTCACAGTACGTATGTCAATTGAGGCCGGCTGGTCATTCGTTGCAAGTTCCCTGTATGGTTCTCTTCCTCCTGATGGGAAATGATGATCTGTTTGAAATCGAAAGTCACTCTTATTCGTATATTTTCCATAATCCAGGTCAGCAGAAATTTCATGACCCAACGAATCGAGCTTATATCTATAGTTCAGATTTGTAGAAACGTTCTCCCATCTACTATCATTCTCCGTTCGTGTCACATAACCAGAATCCGGAACAGAGCTATAATTGTAGATATCAGTTTTACTCGTGGTTCGATCTTCATTCTCCGAATGATAGCCCCTGATTTGAAAACCGAGTGTTTGTCTGTCAGTGATAAAATAGTCGAGCCCTCCCCTAAAATTATTATTGATATATCTTCCTTTATCAAAATTATTCTGAATAAATTGTGAAGTATGGTCCGTTTCTATAAACCTCCGGTTTAATTCAATCTCTTCGAAATAATACCCATACATATAGTTGTAATTCCCAAAAAAATTAAAGCGTTCATTTCTATAATTCAAATTAACCCCTCCTCCAAAATCCGGATATCTGCCTTGACCGTAACTTAATGTTGCGGATCCATTCATCCCAAGGTTTTGCTTCTTTTTTAACCTAATATTCACAATGCCCGAATTTCCAGATGCATCATATCTTGAAGATGGATTAGTTATGATTTCAATACTGGACAATTGATCAGAACTCATATTCCTCAACATATTATACAAGTCATTTGCTGAGAGGTATGTAGGCTTTTCATCGATCAACACTAAAACACCTTGCTTGCCCTTCAGGCTTATATTTCCATCATTGTCAACAACAATTCCGGGAGAGCGCTTGAGTATTTCAAGCGCTGTTGATCCTGCATCAATAATGCTGTTCTCTATGTTGACAATAGTCTTATCTACCCTTCGCTCTATAAAGGGACGAAGTGCAACAACATTAGCTTCTTTCAATTGCACTGTGTTTTCTAAAATTATTGCAGGAGAGACTTGTTGCTCCTCTGTACCTGAAACAAAATTGATCTTTTCAGAGTAATGCTTTGAAAAACCAACCTGTGAAAGCATAACTATGTAATTACCCGCATCAATATCTTCAAATTTGTAAATACCATTTGCATCTGAAATAGCACCTTTCACTAAACTTGAATCAGAAAAATTCAGGAGCATCGCATTCACAAATTCCATTGGTTGATCATCAATATTCTTAACCGTTCCTGATAGTGTAGAAGAATCCTGTGCATTCAGCTTCAGGGTCATTAAAAATGGAATTATTAGGAGTAAAAATTTGCGCATGAAGAATTAAAAAATAGTTATTGCTTCCTTAGTCGAAAGTAGGACAATAATTATAGCCGACCAGTTAACAACTAGTTAAATCTTGTTAATTCTTAGTTAAACCGATAACGAACTACATGTCATTCATAAAAGAAATGCTTCCCATCAAACTAGAGTCTTTCTATTTTGGATAGCATAAAAAGTGCTTTACCACCGGTTCGCTTAGTTCTTTTATATTTAGTGTGTCGGCGGCTTGACTAATGTCCAGAACTGAACCATCTTTTCTTAAAATATTAATCTTATCGACAGAAGTATTATATGCATTATTGACTATCGTATCCTCTATCATATAATATCCAAGCTCATGATCCGAAACTTTAAATTTCTCCAGAATCTGCTTTTTAATTTTACTCTTCATCTCTTCTGATATTTCTGTATTTGAAATATGAATTCTATACAGTGATCGGTTCATCAAACAACCTGACAAAAAAGCCAACACATCATCTTCTGAGTCTCGCCATAGCTTTACTGAAGTAGTTATATCGCTATCATCCAGATTTGCAAACGTTCCTAATAAAGCCGGATCTTTTCCAAAATCCCCGATAGACAAGTCACTTAACAAAAAAGTTTTGAGAGCCGGCGTTGCAAACAGCTTATTATCCTTTCTTGCAATTTCGCGTGCACGCTTCAGTATATTAATAAGCATACATTCAGCACTAACAACCGTCTTGTGCAAATAAACCTGCCAATACATCAACCGACGTGCCACAATAAATTTTTCAATAGAATAAATCCCCTTCTCTTCAATAGCAAGTTGGTCATTATGCACTTCGAGCATCTTGATAATGCGTTCATGACTAATCACCCCTTCTGAAACACCCGTAAAAAAACTGTCTCGTCCAAGGTAGTCTAACCTGTCCATATCGAGCTGACTGCTTACTAATTGATGCAAGAACTTTTTAGGGTATTCATCTTGAAAAATGGTTATGGCCAAACTGAGTAGACCTCCAAATTCTTCATTTAACCTATCCATAAAAAGTTTACTCACCTCTTCGTGACTAATACCTGGAACAATACTGTCTTCGAGTGCATGTGAAAATGGACCATGTCCAATATCGTGTAACAATATAGCTATCGTTACAGCTTCTGCTTCTTCCTGTGAAATCTTATGACCTTTGGACCGAAGAACATCTATGGCCTCACCCATAAGATGCATGGCTCCGATTGCATGGTGGAATCTTGTGTGGTGTGCTCCCGGATAAACCAGATGAGTCATGCCTAATTGCCTAATTCGCCTCAAGCGTTGAAAATAAGGATGTTCAATGAGCCGGAATACAATTTCATAGGGTATTGTAATGAAACCGTACAAAGGGTCATTAATAATTTTTAAACGTAATGCTTTCATAAGATAAAGTCATCAACATTAGTGGAATGCAAATATCGACATCAATATGCATATTTCGATATAAAACTTGAAGCAAATAACATCTGTATTAGCGTTTAGTCATTTAAGGTTCAGGGTCGAACCATTATTAAGGATTCTTATTTGAATTTCCTCTGCCATCCGTATCGACAAGCTGAAAGAACAAATATAATTTGAACACAAGAATAAAGCCTCCATCTCCTCGTTCTAATGGTACCTGATCCTGAAGGTCCCGGAATTTTAATCCTTTAAATGAGACTGAAACTATATGAATCGAAACAACTTTGCTACCTTTGAAAAACAAAAAAACTTCAATACAGGAATTCTTACTATGGATAAAATAAATATTCTTTGGGCAGACGACGAAATGGACCTGCTAAAACCCCATGTTTTGTTTCTGAGAGAAAAGGGATATGAAGTCACCACTGTTACTAATGGTGAAGATGCCTTAGAAGAAGTTCGAAATAATAATTTTGAAATTATCTTTTTAGACGAGAACATGCCGGGATTATCCGGACTTGAGACGCTTTCAAAAATAAAGAGCATAAAGCCGGGAATTCCGGTGATCATGATCACTAAGAGTGAAGAAGAGCAGATTATGGATGAAGCAATCGGAAGTAAGATTGCAGACTATCTCATAAAACCGGTTAACCCAAATCAGATACTTCTCTCTTTAAAAAAGAATCTTGAAAACAAAAGATTAATAAGTGAAAAAACGACTTCATCCTATCAGCAAGAGTTTAGAAACCTAGGAATGACCTTGAGTGACAAGCTTAGCTGGGATGAGTGGAAAGATATTTATAAGCGCCTTGTTTATTGGGAATTAGAATTGGAAAAATCGTCTGATGAAAGCATGTACGAGATCCTCACTTCACAAAAAAGTGAAGCGAATAATTTGTTTTCAAAATTCATAGAATATAATTATCTCAAATGGCTCAAAGACCCCGGCAAAGATTCGCCTACGATGTCACACCAGCTCATGAAAGATAAAATTCTTCCCTATGTAGACTCATCTGAAGAGCCAGTCTTCATGATTTTGATTGATAATTTACGGTATGATCAGTGGAGAATCATTCAACCGGTAATTAACGAATTGTTCAAACTACAGGACGACGAACTTTACCTGAGTATCTTGCCTACTGCTACACAATATGCACGTAACGCAATTTTCGCAGGACTCATGCCTTCAGAAATAGAAGCACGTTTCCCTAAATTATGGATGAATGATGAGGACGAAGGAGGAAAAAATAAGCATGAGCTTGAATTCCTGGAAGATACTTTGAAGAGACATCGAAAAGATTATAAATATTCCTATACTAAGGTGACCAACAATACAGATGGAAAAAATCTGGTTGATGACGTGCCCAACCTATTACAGAACAAATTTAATGTGATTGTTTACAATTTCGTAGACATGTTATCGCATGCTCGTACAGAAATGGATATGATAAGGGAATTAACGGATGATGAGGCAGCCTATCGTTCCTTAACACTTTCGTGGTTTGGACATAGTCCTCTTTGGGAAGTACTTAAAAGGCTTGCAGAGAAAAAAGTCAGGTTAATTATCACGACTGACCATGGCACTATACGCGTAAAAGAGCCAAGCAAAATTGTAGGTGACAGGACTTTAAACACGAATCTTCGCTACAAGCAAGGAAAAAACATGAACTATGAAAAGAAAGAAGTTTTTGAAGTAAAAAATCCGATTGATGCTTTTCTGCCAAGACAAAATTTATCGCAGGTTTTTGTATTTGCCAAGCAAGACAAGTTCTTCGCTTACCCAAACAATTTCAACCATTATGTAACCTATTATAAAAACACGCTGCAACATGGTGGGATTTCACTTGAAGAAATGATCGTTCCGTTTGCAACACTTATTGCCAGGTAAATGCCCTGTTCTCTGCCCGGACATTCTATCACCTGCTTTGACTTTTCATCCTAAGCTCATACAAGATAATCAGCCAAAACACCTCGTTTTCGCAATAGTTTTATAGGTTTTGTGTTAAAATAGCATTTTGGGATTCAATTTTGAACCTTTTATACCCTTTGTAAAGTTATTATTCATAATACCTTCATAGCTCAATTCTATTTTTGGCAGTAATATTGCACTAACAGCGATGCATTATATCCATTCACTCCTAATCTTTATCATTTATTTAAATCACTAATTACTATGAAGACTATAAAATACTTGTCATTACTTTTTTCACTACTTGTGCTAAACCTAGTCAATTTACAGGCTCAGGATGAAAAAAAGGTTGATAATCCGAATGCACCTGAGATTACGTTTGAAAACGATGTTCACGATTACGGAACTATAAAGGCAGGTGCAGATGGCAATTGCGAATTTAAATTTAAAAATACCGGAAAGGAACCTTTAATCATTTCTGCAGCTAAAGGAAGTTGCGGTTGTACAGTTCCAACCTACCCGAAAGAACCTATAATGTCGACGCAAACAGGAGTTATAAAGGTGCATTATGACACTAAGAGAGTCGGTGCTTTTACTAAGACAGTAACCATCAATTCAAACGCAAAAACTGATACAAAAGTACTCACTATCAAAGGAGTTGTAGAAGCTGCTGAAGAGGCACCGGATCAATCACTTCCGGTAAAGAAGACTAGCGGACTGCCATTAGAAGATTCAAAATAAAAACACCTAACAAAGAAATATTAAAATCAATTCATCATGAGAAACAAAGTCTTACTAATATTAATGCTGGCTTCTTTTTCACTGGTTGCCACAGCACAAAACACAGATAAGAAAGTACTAAGCAATGTTGGCAATGAAAATTCTAATCAAGCTGAATTTTCATTTAAATCCGACGAGTTTGATTTTGGTACAATAAAACAAGGTGAGTCATCAACTCATGAATTTGTATTCACTAATACCGGCAATGAGCCATTGATCATTTCTAAGGCAGAAGGATCTTGCGGTTGTACAGTTCCTGTGTATCCTAAAGAGCCTATTATGAAAGGTCAGAGTGCTACCGTAAAGGTAACATTCAACTCGGCAGGTAAGATGGGCGTTCAGGATAAAACTGTTACAATCACATCCAATGCAAAACAAAACCCTATGGTCCTTCACATGAAAGGCATTGTAGAAAAACCTGCAGATCCTGCAACTAGTCCCGGGACCGATTCAAAAAAATAATCATACTCACTCTTAACCTATAAAGGAAAAAAAATGAAAAAAGTCCTAATGTTTGCAGCCCTGTTATTCACCATTGGATCATCAAATGCACAAGATTCAAAATCTGCCGGCGCAGCCCAAATGCAGGAGAATAAAAATGCTCCTGAAATCAAGTTCGAAGTAGAAACATATGATTTCGGAACGATTAAACAAGGTGACAAGGTAGTTTATGACTTTAATTTTACGAATGCAGGAAAAGAACCATTAATCATCACTAATGCTCAGGGAAGCTGCGGTTGCACTGTGCCGGTATGGCCAAAAGAACCAATAGCTAAAGGTGGTAAAGGCATTATTAACGTTGAATTTAATTCTGCCGGGAAAATGGGTACACAAGACAAAACTGTCACCATTACTTCGAATGGGAAAAATAGTCAGGTTGTGCTTCATTTGAAAGGGAATGTTGAGGCCCCTGCAGCTACTGAAAGTAAAGACGATAAAAAATAAGCCAAAAATATTTTTGTACTTTTGAAGCCCTCCCTCATGGGGAGGGCTTCTCTTTTTATCAGAATTTAAGCACTTGTTATCGAAAGCAAAGAAAACATGCCACACATCTCGACCAAAGGGCGCCAGATGCCTCCATCCCCAATCAGGAAGTTAGTTCCTTTTGCAGAAATCGCCAAAAGTAAAGGTCGTAAAATCTACCATCTGAACATTGGGCAGCCTGACATCAAAACACCGGAAGTAATGCTCAATGCTATCCGTAATTATTCTCAAAGTATTATTGAATACAGTCATTCTGCAGGAAATGAATCTTACAGACGAAAACTGGCAGGTTATTACAAAAAGAATAAAATCGAAGTAGACTATACTGATATCATAATCACTACCGGGGGATCTGAGGCCATTGAAATTGCAATGATGAGCTGTTTGGATCCGGGCGATGAAATAATTATTCCTGAACCATTTTACGCAAATTACAATGGCTTCTCAACACAAGCGAATCTAAAGATCATCCCAATACAATCAACGATTGAAAGTGGCTTTGCTCTGCCCCCCATAGAAGAATTTGAAAAACTTATCGGAACAAGAACAAAAGCTATTATGATTTGCAATCCAAGCAATCCAACAGGCTACCTTTACTCAAGAGCTGAGTTGGAATCTCTTTCGGGCTTGGTAAAAAAACACAACCTGTGGTTGTTTTCTGACGAAGTTTATCGCGAGTTTTGCTATGATGGCAAGACATATACTTCTGTTATGAACCTGGAAGGTATTGAGGAGAATGTAGTCATGCTGGATTCAATTTCGAAAAGATATAGTGCTTGTGGTGCCAGAATTGGTGCTCTGGTGTCAAGGAACAAAGAGGTGATGAATACTGCACTAAAATTTGCACAAGCCCGGTTGAGTCCCCCCTCCTTTGGTCAGGTAGCGGCCGAGGCAGCAATCGATACTCCGGAAAGCTACTTTACAGAAGTAAAAAAAGAATATTTAGCAAGAAGGAATTTTGTTGTTGATTCTTTAAATAAAATGGATGGAGTATTCTGTCCTATGCCGAGTGGTGCATTTTATTGTATTGCCAAACTTCCTATTGACAATGCAGACAAATTCAGTCAATGGCTCCTTGAAGATTTTCACTTTGAAAATAAAACGGTAATGCTTGCTCCCGCGACGGGTTTTTATTCACATCCCGGACTTGGACTTGACGAGGTTCGTATTGCCTACGTTTTAAACCTTGATGACCTCTCAAATGCTATGACTTGTCTTAAAAAAGCATTGGAAATTTACCCGAACCGTAAAAATGTTCCGGCAGAAGTCAGCAAATCAAATAACTAATAAGCAAAAAACTACTATCATTCAATCGTCTTTTTGTCAATTTTAAATTATTCTGTTATTCAAAATCTTCATAGAGTAAATGCTTTTTTCTGATTTTCTTAAAAGCGGACAGTTCGGGTTCCCAAGACTTTCTTATCATTTCCTCTGACTCAGAATTAATGATTTGATACCTTAGTTCATTTGTGCCACTAAGTTTTTCAAAAAAAGGATTGAAGAATTTATTCTTGTCAGGAAAGAGCGAGTATGCTGAAATGAGAAAATCTAATCGAAGTTTAGCCGGCAAATTTGAAGGCCCGGTAACTGCTTTTCTCAAATCGATCCCACTGCAAACGGTGTCTTTATAAGGCGGGTTAGTTGCAACTCCGGGTATTGCAACCGGTTTGAACTTGAAATCAGCACCGTCCATTCCGGGAAAACCATAACATTGAAAAGGGAAATCGGTACCTCTTCCAATACTAACTGCAGCACCTTCGAAAAAGCAAAGTGAGGGATACAAATAAACAGATTGCATATTCGGAAGATTCGGAGATGGACGGATCGGCAATTGATATTTGTCCTTGTGTGAATAATTTGCAACTTCAACTATATGCAAATTTAGCTTCTCCGGTCTTTCAATCCACGATTCTCCGATCAACATCTTTGAGTATTCCCCTATTGTCATACCATGTACCACAGGTATCTTTTGCATTCCTACAAATGAACGAAATGATTCATCCAAAACAGGACCATCGACATAAAATCCGTTAGGGTTGGGTCTATCCAGAATAATTAACGCTACTGAATTCTCAATACAAGCCTCCATCACATATTGAAGCGTAGATATATAAGTATAAAACCTTACTCCGACATCCTGAATATCAAATATAACGACCTCCACACCTTTTAAATCATCAGCAGTGGGTTTCATATGCTTACCGTATAAAGAAACGATAGACAATCCAGTTTGAAGATCTTTTGAATCCTGAATCTTATCACCTGCACCGGCTTCTCCCCTGAAACCATGTTCAGGAGCGAAAACGCATTTAATTGAGACTCCCAGGCTTAATAAAGTGTCTACCAAATGCCTCGTACCGACAAGAGAAGTTTGATTTGCTACAACAGCTATGGTCTTATCCTTGATGATCGGCAAATACTTAGGGATCCTCTCTGCACCTACCTGCAAACCTGAAGACTGTTGAACCAGACTATCTACTGTGCCTGTATTACCTTGAAGACAAGAAATATTTGAGAAAACCAGACAAATTGAAACGATTGCTATAACTATTTTCGATGTAATGTTCATGAAACGCTTAGAAAGGAATATATTTAACCACGAATTTATCAATAATATTCATTCCGGCTTGAACTATGAACTACTAATTGCTCGTCGTATTGCCTATGCGGAAAGAAAAGGTAATATGATTGCAAAGCCGATTATAAGGCTTGCATTGATTGGTGTTGCACTTGGCTTTGCTGTCATGGTAATCGCCTTGTCTATCGTCACCGGGTTTAAAAAAGAGATAAGTGAGAAAGTCATAGGATTCGGTTCTCATATTCAGATCAGTAAATATTCTGAAAACAATTCATTCGAAACTCAGGCTATTCAAATCGATTCATCGTTAGTCGGATCTTTAAAATCAAATTCTGAAATATCACACATTCAGGTTTTCGGGACAAAGGCCGGCATATTAAAATCCGGTGATGAAATTGTAGGTGTAGTTGCAAAAGGGATTGGACCTGACTTTGACTGGAGTTTTTTTAATACTAAAATGGTTGAAGGAGAAACTTTTTCACTTTCTGATACCGGAAAAACCGACAAAATAATTCTTTCATCCGCTATAGCACACAAACTAAAACTTCACCATGGAGATAAAGTACTTATGTATTTTATCCAACAGCCACCCAGAGTTCGAAAGTTCGAGATTGCAGGAGTTTATGAGACAGGTTTAGAGGAATTCGATAACCTTTATATTATTTGTGATATTAACCACATTCGAAAACTTAATGACTGGAATAACGATGAAGTTGGCGGTATTGAAATATCTGTCAAAGATTTTAATAATTTATCAAAGGTAACAGACGAGGTATACAACGAAATTAGTGTTGACCTAAACGCTAAATCGATTATCGAAATATATCCACAACTTTTTGACTGGCTTGGATTGCAAAATATTAATGCTGTTGTTATCATATTTTTAATGATACTGGTTGCTGCCATTAACATGATCTCCGCATTAATCATCATAATTCTTGAAAGGGTTCGCTTTATAGGCACTATAAAATCAATGGGAGCATCAAATGCATCTGTCAGAAAAATTTTTATTTATGTAGCCTCCTTTCTTATCTGGAGGGGCTTGATTTGGGGTAATGTCATTGGGGTTGGCTTATGTCTCCTTCAACAATATTTTGGAATTGTAAAATTAGATCAGGCTTCATATTACATTTCTCAAGTTCCTATCGACCTTTCAGTGCTAAACCTACTCATCTTGAATATAGGCACAATTTTAATTTGTACACTAATGATGATTGTACCGACCATGATGATCACAAGAGTTTCCCCATTAAAAGCCTTAAGATTTAATTAATCTCTGCATCAGAGAACAGCCATAACCCAACACACATTCTCCGGGTGGATTTTGTCATGAACGGAATTATTGTTCATATTTCACGATAGTTTGTACCTTTGTGCTGAAAAATTAAACACAAATGATTGAATTTAAAGTAGTTATTATGTTTTCTTTTGTGTTTAACTAATACTATCCTTCATAATCCAAAGAAATGTCTGCCAATCCAACGAAAAAAATCTGTGAAAATGTTCTGGAAACAATTGGAAATACTCCTCTTGTCAAATTAAACAATGTGGTTAAAGGAGTGAAAGCAACCGTACTGGCCAAAGTTGAAACTTTCAATCCGGGAAATTCCATCAAAGACAGGATGGCATTGAAAATGATAGAAGATGCAGAAGCTGCCGGAATTTTAAAACCGGGCGGTACAATCATCGAAGGAACTTCAGGAAATACGGGAATGGGTCTTGCAATTGCGGCGATAGTGAAAGGTTACAAATGCATATTTACCACCACAGATAAGCAATCAAAAGAAAAGATGGATGCACTACGCGCTTTTGGAGCAGAAGTCATTGTTTGTCCTACGAATGTCGCACCTGAAGATCCTAACTCTTACTACTCCGTCGCAGCAAGACTAAACAAAGAAATTAAAAACTCATTTTATCCAAATCAATACGACAATCTTTCAAATTCCAAAGCTCACTATGAACAAACCGGTCCTGAAATCTGGGAACAGACTGATGGAAAAATCACTCACCTAGTCGTAGGTGCGGGAACCGGTGGAACTATAACCGGTACGGGGAAATTTTTGAAAGAAAAAAACCCGAACATTAAAGTGTGGGGAATTGACACATATGGTTCAGTTCTTAAAGTATATAAAGATACAGGTGAAATGGATCAAAGTGAGATTTACTCCTATGTTACGGAAGGTATCGGCGAAGATTTCATACCAAAAAATTACGACTTCAGTCAGATTGATCACTTTGAAAAGGTGTCGGACAAAGATGGTGCAGTAATGACCAGGCGAATTGTACAGGAAGAAGGTATCTGGGTTGGAAACTCCGCAGGGTCTGCAATTGCGGGATTGTTACAAATGAAAAATCAACTGACAGAAAACGACTTGGTCGTTGTCATCTTTCATGATCATGGCTCAAGATACCTTGGCAAAATTTTTAATGATGAGTGGATGAAAAAAATGGGCTACATCGATTAATAGCTATGCTCATCGATTAATGAATAAAAAGCACGATAAAAGCCTTTTGTACCAACAGAAGGCTTTTATTATTTTTATCAATTATGGAATTCAAAGATCAGTTAAATCGTAATATAAAATTAAACACTACACCTACAAGAATTGTATCTCTTGTTCCGTCACAAACTGAACTCCTCTTTCAGCTTGGACTGGAAGATGAAGTCAAAGGAATAACAAAATTCTGCATTCATCCTATTGAATGGCAGCTGAGCAAAACCATCGTTGGCGGCACAAAAAATATTAATATTGAAAAAATAAGATCTCTCTCTCCGGATCTCATCATTGCCAATAAAGAAGAAAATGATCGAGAACAGATCGATTTGCTTTCTAAAGAGTATCCTATTTGGATTAGTGACATTCATGATCTTCAAGATTCATTAGAAATGATCGAAGCTTTGGGAAATGTCACAGGAAAACAGAAGCCTGCTCAAGAGATATGTCATTTAATAAATAATAATTTCGAAAGACTCCAAAAATATCAGTCCGACAAAAGTCAAACTGTTATATACTTAATATGGAGGAACCCATTCCTTTCTGTTGGCAGAGACACATTTATTCATGACATGCTTTGTAAATGTGGCTTTACAAACCTGGCAGGAGATGAATTGAGATATCCTGAGATTAGCAAGGATAAACTCAAATCTCTGGATCCCGACATTATCTTTCTTTCATCTGAACCCTACCCCTTCTCCCTAAAGCATGTTCCGGAAATCTCCTCCCTGTGTCCAAAAGCCGATATCCACATCGTTGATGGCGAAATGTTTTCCTGGTATGGTTCACATCTCATAAAAGCTCCTGAATATTTCCATTCCATCATCCAAGAAGTCAATTCTGCTTCGTAATTTTACGGAATCTCTAATTCAATATTGCATTGAGAAGCCTTTGTCGACACATTTTTATTGTTTCAATTCTCCTTTTTACCGGAGGCACATTGTCTTATGGTCAAAAAGTCGGACTGGTATTAAGTGGTGGTGGGGCTCGAGGCATGGCACACATAGGAGTAATTAAAGCTCTTGAAGAGAATAATATCCCAATCGACTACATAGCAGGCTCCTCTGCCGGTGCAATAATCGGATGTTTGTACGCTCTTGGTTATTCACCGGAAGAAATGGATTCGCTTATCCAAACGTCAGACTTTTATAATTGGGCTACGGGGATCATTGAAGATGACCTCACCTATTTTTTCAGAAAAAATGATGAGAATGCATCATGGATCAACTTAAAATTTTCAGTTGATTCAACCATTCAGACAAGGCTGCCTACACATCTTGTAAATTCAATCCCATATGATTTTGCTTTACTTGAATTAACTGCAGCCCTTAACGCACAAACAGGTTACAATTTTGACTCATTGTTTGTCCCGTTTCGATGCGTAGCAGCTGACATCTCAACAAAACAAACTGTAATTTTTAAAGAAGGAATTTTATCTGATGCAGTAAGAGCATCATCAGCCTATCCGTTTTATTTCAAACCAATTTTAAAAGATGGCAGATTACTTTATGATGGTGGAATGTACAATAATTTTCCCGCCGAAATTGCCTTGACAGAATTTCAACCTGATATTATCATTGGTGTAAATTCCGCAGGAGATAATCCGGAAACCTCAGAAGACAATGTTTTTTCTCATATTCGTGCGATGATGACAATTCCTACTTCCTTTTCTGTCATCTGTGAAAACAGTATTTTAATTGATGTAAATACCAACGAATTTCCTGCTTTTGATTTTACAAAGATCCCTGAAATTGTTGACGCCGGATACCAACAAGGACTCAGGCAAATTGATCAGGTAAAATTTTACACTCAAAGAAGGGTTGAAAAGAAAATCATTGATCAAAGACGTAAAGAATTCAGGGCAAATGCTAAAAGTATTTTAATTGACCACGTGGTGATCGAAGGTGTTACCAGCAAACAAGCTGACTATGTCAGACAAATAATTAAACCATCTTATGCTCCAATTTCATTTAATCAGTTTAAGGCAAACTATTTTCGATTAGTAGCAGATCCGAATATTCGTTTTATTTACCCAACCTTAAAGTATAATACCGTTTCTGGTTTATTCGATGTGAAACTGCGAATTGAGAGGGAAAATGATCTCATTGTTCAGTTCGGAGGAAATTTATCGTCAAGACCTGTTAGTGAAGGATTTGTAGGAATCCAGTATAAGCTGTGGAATAGACGATCATATTCACTATTTAGTAATTTTTACTTCGGAAAACTTTATACATCCGGACAGCTAAAATTAAGAATGGACGCGCCAACAAGACTTCCTTATTTTCTTGAAACCGATATCACGCTTAATCAGTATGATTTTTTTAGGAGTAGTAATGCATTCTTTTCGGATCAGAAACCTGCCTATGTAGTGAAATCAGACTATAATTTTGGTCTCAATTTCGGAATTCCTGTTAGGAATAAAGGCAAACTTGTTACCTCTGCATCTTACATTCGAATTGCAGATAACTATTATCAGACACAAGATTTTTTGCAAAAAGATACAGCCGACAAATCTATTTTAGATGGCGTCACGGGATCACTTTCATTTGAACGCAGCACGCTTAACCGAAAACAATATGCCAATCAAGGCACTCACCTGGCCTTACGATTACGCTATGTAAATGTAAACGAAAGCACCATTCCCGGCTCTACTTCTATTGAGAGAAATAAGACAGAGACACATCATTCATGGTATCAATTTAAATTTTCATATGACAATTACTACAAGCGCAGAGGGATATTAAAACTTGGTGTTTATGCAGAAGCTGCCACTACAACAATGCCTTTCCTGACCAATTATGTTTCGACAGTCCTTAATTCCCCTGCCTTCGAACCTATTCAGGAGTCTCAAACACTATTTCTTACCAATTTCCATGCTCACAGCTATGCAGGGTTTGGACTTAAAAATGTGATCATGCTTCGGCCGGCATTAGATATTCGGATTGAAGGATTTGTATTTATGCCTTACAAGGAGTTAATACAAACAGCAACTTTCAAAACTGAATATGGGAAGGCATTTTCAAAAAGATATTACCTGGGCTCAGTCGGTGCTGTTTACCACAGTCCGGTAGGTCCTGTCAGCCTCTTTCTTAATTACTATGACGATAGAGAGAACAAGTTTTCTGTCCTCTTCCATGTTGGCTTTTTTATCTTTAACAGAAGTGCATTAGACTGACATAAAAAATCCGGGATAAGATCCCGGATTAAAACTTAAAACTCAATAAAGTAAAGCTTAGATCAAGCCTGAGCAGCCGGCCCCCCAAAGTTCATTGGAATTCCGATACCTTCTGTTTGCTTAATAGTACCATGTACACTTTCATACTTGCTGACATTATCCTGTATGGCAGCGAGCAAACGCTTTGCATGCTGAGGGGTTAAAAGAATTCGTGCTTTTACCTTTGCCTTAGGTACTCCGGGCATCACTTTCACAAAATCTAACACAAACTCAGAATTGCTGTGTGTGATAATGGCTAAATTGGAATAAATTCCATCTGCAACGTCTTCAGTTAATTCAATATTCAGCTGATTAGCTTGATTCTGATTTTCGTCCATAATCGTTGTAATATTAATGTTTGTACAAAGTACGTGAAAAAATGGCTATATAAAACCAATTTATTAAATCGATAAAAAAACCGCTTTACACAGTGTGCAAAGCGGTTTTTAAGTTTATTTGTTGCCCCTTAGTTAGGACTTAATTCTTCCTCCTGCTTGGAAGCCATCAATAAATCATATTCCTCCTGAGAACCAACGATCAATTTTTCGTATTCGCGAAGACCTGTTCCTGCCGGAATCAAATGCCCGACAATTACATTCTCCTTCAATCCCAGCAAGCCATCAATTTTACCATTGACTGCTGCTTCGTTTAGAACTTTGGTAGTCTCCTGGAAGGATGCGGCAGATATCCAGCTCTTCGTGTGCAAAGAAGCTTGGGTTATTCCCTGAAGTACAGGTGACGACGTAGCTGAGATAGCGTCTCTCGCCTCAATTGACTTCAAATCCTTCCGCTTCAAAATTGAATTCTCTTCACGAAGTTTACGTAAGGTAATGATCTGTCCAACTTTCACCTCAGTGCTATCTCCGGCATCAAGAACAACAACTTTGTCCAAAATTCCATCGTTCTCTATCATGAAGTCCACACGATCTACATATTCTCTTTCAAGGAACGATGTATCACCGGGATCATCGATAACAACCTTACGCATCATCTGACGAACAATTACTTCAAAGTGTTTATCGTTGATCTTCACACCTTGCAAACGATAAACTTCCTGTACTTCGTTAACCAGATATTCCTGTACCATTGAAGGACCTTTGATCGATAAAATATCACTTGGAGTAATCGCCCCATCTGACAATGGATCGCCTGCTCTAACAAAATCATTATCCTGAACCAGGATATGCTTTGAAAGCGGGACAAGGTATTTCTTCACCTCTCCATCACGGGAAGTAATGATCACTTCACGATTTCCCCTTTTAATACCACCATATGAAACTATACCATCAATTTCAGATACAACTGCAGGATTACTAGGATTTCTGGCTTCGAATAACTCAGTAACACGTGGTAATCCACCGGTGATGTCACCTGATTTACCTGTTGCTCTAGGAATCTTAACAAGAATCTCACCTGCTGTAATTTTCTGTCCTTTGTTTACCATGATATGAGCTCCAACAGGAATGTTATACCCCTTTAATTGCTCCTTTTTATCATCCATGATCCTGATCAATGGATTTTTTGTTTTATCTCGCGTATCGATGATAACCTTTTCTTTATAGCCGGTTTGCTCATCAGATTCTTCACGGAAAGTCACCCCTTCTTCAATGTGATCAAAATCAATTTTACCGGCTACCTCTGAGAGGATAACGGCGTTAAATGGATCCCATTCACAAATTATATCACCCTTCTCCACAATAGTACCTGATTTCGTATGAAGCTTGGCACCATAAGGGATATTAGATGTAGCCAAGACTGTTCCGGTGCTGGTATCAATGATCCTGAATTCGCCGGACCGTCCGATCACAACTTCATGCGATTTAGCGCCGTCTTTCTTGGTTACAGTTTTTACTTCTTCAAACTCAAGTTTTCCTGAGAATTTAGCTTTAAGTTCTGATTCAGTTGCACCCTTTTGGGCAACACCTCCAACGTGGAAAGTACGAAGTGTTAACTGGGTACCCGGCTCTCCGATCGATTGAGCAGCAATTACTCCTACTGCCTCACCTTTCTGAACCATTCTGCCGGTTGCAAGATTTCGTCCATAACATTTTACACAAACACCACGGCCCGACTCACAGGTCAGAACAGATCTGATCTCAACTGTTTCAATAGGGGATTCTTCAATAACAGTTGCTATCGCCTCTGTTATCTCGCTACCTGAAGAAATGATCAGCTTATTAGTAGAAGGATGGTAGATATCATGCAGAGATACTCGTCCCAGGATTCTATCATACAGAGATTCTACAACATCTTCATTATTCTTCAAAGCAGTTTCTGCAAGCCCGCGCAATGTACCACAGTCCTCGTCAGTGATGATCACATCCTGCGCAACGTCAACAAGTCGGCGTGTGAGATAACCTGCATCGGCAGTCTTAAGGGCCGTATCGGCCAAACCTTTACGTGCACCGTGTGTTGAGATAAAATACTCAAGAATTGATAAACCTTCCTTAAAATTAGAAAGGATCGGATTCTCGATGATCTCGCCACTTGTAGCACCGCTTTTCTGTGGCTTAGCCATCAAACCACGCAT
>Ga0116143_10001371_pt1 | contig 29579 bp, 19 predicted proteins | sample AD_UKC034_MetaG_FD_89745 | JGI IMG/M metagenome (GOLD analysis project Ga0116143, IMG submission 89745) | Active sludge microbial communities of municipal wastewater-treating anaerobic digesters from USA - AD_UKC034_MetaG | ecosystem: Engineered > Bioreactor > Anaerobic > Digestate | place: USA... | reverse complement strand
TGATGATAAGCTAACGGAACAATCAAAACATATTCGTCAGCCAGCATAGAAAAGCCCTGGTTATCGCAGGTTATCGTTTCTCTGTCATTAACTCTGACAAACCAAGAGGGGAAATGACGTTTATATTTCCGTTTGGCTGTTCTATTACGTTTATTCTTGTAAACTTTCCTTTGTAGTACCAAAAAAACTGGTCGGATATTGGCTGCTCATGCTCTTGATATGATTGTTCAACTCTTGCTTTCATCCTTTGAATAAATTTTACGAAATCAAGTGGTTTGTCCCTGCTTATTTTGCAAATGTCAACAATCCCTTTGTTTGGCATAGCAACAACAGAACCCCATTCGCCAACCATGTCAGGAGAATTATTTATTAAGTCTAAAGCATAGCTTGCGGCATAATCTTCATTTCCTAAAAAGCTGATTTCTACATTCGTGCCGTCTATATCAAACTTCTGGGTAACTTTTTTTATTTGTTGTTTGTTTACATTGTCCTGAGCAATTCTGAACACTTCTGAAGTGTCCTTTTTCCAGCCAGCAAACATTTCTTTTTGAACCGGTGTAAAGGCTCCCGGTAAGTCCAACATTAATAGTGTATATGTATCCTGAAGGTCTGTTTTTACAATTAACGATGAAGGCCCGCCCCTTTGATTTACTACTTCTGCAGGGTATATTCGAAGACAGAAATATTTTTTTATTGTTTCATAGTTTTCCGGGTCGATGTTCTTTTGTTCGTCAATGGAAGAAAAAAGATTTTCAAAATGTCCCTCAACTACTTTATCCCATTGCGACTTGTCTTTTACTGAAACACATTTTCCTATAATATTGTGTAAGTTTAGTGTTTGCATTTCTTGGCCCCTTTTAAGGAAAATTGTCCCGTCTTTAACAATGTCAATGGAATAGCGTTTTGCAACGATAGGAACTGCGAGATCAACAATCTTCTTATAATCTTCCTTACTTATGTTGTTTTCGTAGCCCTCAGGAATATTATATGTGATTTTCTGAGCGAATGTTACTATTTGAAATAGTGTCAGGAAAAGAAATAAGGATATTTTAGTCATGATAGTCGAATTAAGTTGTACAACGAGCAGCCAATGTTGGCAGCAGTTATTTTGGAAATTTAAAATATTGCTTAATTTCAAATTCCTCAAAGACTAACTTTTCAATAGCTGCATATTGATCATTAATTTTTCCTTTGTATGGATAGTATGAGTCGAATTGAAAAGTGTTGAATTGATTATGATTTTTGAATTCTATTACATAAGTTGAAAATGGCTGATGTAATGGAGTAGGAAGTAACTCTGACTGTGTCGCCAAATCTAAAAAGTTAATACTATCTGCTTTATTTCTAAAAACTTCAAATCCGCTTTTTGGTGTGATTTTAATTTGCTTATAATATTGTGTTGATTTTTTCCCATTAATGAGTACACCAATTTCTGTCAAATACCCTGTGTAATCTTCTAAACTGTCTTTTGAAATTGAAATTATTCTGTCAATTGAAGTACTGTTGTTAACCCAAATACGGAGTGAATATTCCGCACTACTTGTTTTAACGGGAAAAATTCTTTCACCTGAGTAGCCAAGGTTTTTAAAAGGCATCACAGCTTCTCGTCCTGCCGCACAACCTGCAACAACAAATAAGATGAGCACAGTCCATTTCATATTTTCTTTGTCAAACGGGAATTTGTTTATAATTGCTGCCAACAACGGACAGAGCTTGCTGCTGTGCTGGTATTTTATAATGTCCAGCCCGGAGCCGCTGCTGATTGAAAAACTGATGATGAAGATAACAACAAAAGCTGATAGAATTCCGTCGGCTGGATATGGGCTGATAGCGATATGATGCTGAGATTATATTCGCCTGCCAGCATAGCAGCAAACTCCCTGTTGTGTGTAGTTATTTCGTCCAGCCAGTTTGTTGAAATGATTTATAAATAGTTTTTAAATTCTTTTCGTTTAATACGTCATTTATTTTTTCTGTCACACCGAAATAGCAACCTTGACAAGTATTAAGTTGGATTTGCGATTTGCTCAGTTCGTTCATTCTTTTTAGTTCAGTAAGTGAGATGTCTTTCCCCTTACGTTTCAAAAAGTCAAGGCCAATATACCCGTAAGTCGAAATTTCTGGATTTATTGAGTACAACCACTTTGCCAGTTCATTGTAGTTTTTTTCTCTCACAAGGGTCAGCATCATTTGACATTTGTCAGGCGGTGCACCCATAATTCCGCAAAATGTCCCGTATGTATAGACTATAAAAGGATAATTAATCACAATGGATGTGTCTAGCTTTCTTTCGCTTTGAGTTAAAAGGTTATTGATTTTAGATATTTCGTTTCTTTCAAAAATAATTTGATTTTCGCCTTGACTCGAAAGCCTCAAATAAATTAGGTCTTCATGTGATTTGATTATATTAAGGTTATATGTACTGCCGACCATTCTTAGTTCAATAAATTCTTGTGAAAGGTCATATTCAATTTTTCTTTCAAAATTTATTTTTTTCTGCAGGCCATATGGTTCTTTTTCTGTTTGTTGTTGAGTTTGCCAAAAAGTATCTAGTTTTTCGAAATCAATAATGTCCGTTTTTAGTATTGAAACTAGTTCTTCAAGTTTCCTTTCAACAGGCTCATTGTTAAGTTCAAAATTTACCCTTGATGATGTGCCGTATTCACTGTCATTATGAATTTTGATTTTATAAATTTTCTCTTTGGGATTAAATCCTTTTTTGCTGGGGTCTCTTTTAATGTAAAAGGAAACTCCTTTTTGAGGTCGCCATGCATAATCTCCTGAAGTGAAGCAGCCATTTTCATTATACAACTTCCACACATCATTCATTGTGCTTTCGTTTAGCACAAGCCCATTATTCATTTTAGCTTGAAAAGGAAATTCTACAAAAATTGAACGAACGATTTGATTTTTGTCATACGGGTCAACCTGAAAGGTTAATCCTTTTTTATTGTATTGATAATAGGTAACTAATGTCGTTGTAGATTTTAAATAATCGTCGCCGAATTGCTTAATTACTTCTGAAATATTAGAGGAGTCCAAAACGATAGAAATCCCTTCTATACCTTTCCCTGGTAATAACAAATTGACTTGTCCAAAAGATGGTACAACCCAAATGATTAAGAAGATGGTCTTTAATATTTTGAGGGTCGTTCTCATAATTACACACAACGTGTGTATTAGCGAAACTACGAACTGTTTTATTCGAAGACCTTAAAAAATTGTCGGCCTGGTTCTCAATTTCTTAGATTGGTTTGTGCAAGATTTTTAAGGACAGAAAGGAATTTCGCAAATCCAACTGGCAATCTTACTCTGCTATTGATATGGAAACAGTTGTTCCTTCGGCTTTCTTGCTTTCGATATGCAGTGTCGCCCCCATTGTTTTCAACAGGTCTTTGATGATAAGGTAGCCCAGTCCATGCCCTTTTTTATTATCTATATTGGCAGAAGTGATAACCACATCATCAGCCATCAGTCTTTGTATTTGTTCCGGCGTCATACCGGCCCCTTCATCTTTAACGGAAACGATAACTTGTTCTTCCTCCCTTACCGCCGACACAATGATGTTTCCTTTTTCGGTAAAGTGAATAGCATTGGTGAGCAGGTTATAAATAAGGATTTTTAATGGCTCATAATACTGGTAAACTTCCATATTGGCGTCTACACGATTTTCAATCAGAATATTCTTCTGCCGGGCCAGCGACTGGAGTATACCAAGCACCTGGCCCACCATTTCGTGCAGGTTAAATGTTTCTTTGGCCATCCGCCTGTTCTCATTCTGGTATTTTATCCAGTTAAGGATATTTGTAGACAGCAATTGCAGCTCCTGCGAGGTATTGGTCATTTCCTGTATCGTTTCCTGCTGCAGCTCTTCCGGCATCAGCTTTCTTTTCTGTAGTAAATTTTTGCCGGCTACTGTCAGGAACTTTAATGGAGTAACGATATCATGACTGATGATGGAGATAAGCCTTGTTTTAATAGTGTTATTCTTTTCCAGTATCTCGTTTTGCTGTTGCAGTTCTCTTGTTTTTTCTGCCACCTGCTTTTCCAATTTCCGCTGCCGTATTTCATATTGTCTTGTTCTGAATCGGAAATACAGGGATAGCAATCCCAGTACAATCAATGAGCTGAGCACAAAGAACCACCATTGCTGATGCCAGGGGGTGGTGATGGAGAAATTGATTGTTTTATAAGTGTAATTGCTGAAACCGAACCCATTTAGTTTTCTTATCCGCAGTGTGTAGCGTCCGGAAGGAAGGTTATTAAACCGGATTTCTGATTCAGTTCCGGAGTTGATGGGTTTCCAGTTAACCGTATCGTTCAACTGGTATTCGAGGTAAATATTCTCTTTATTACACCAGGCAGAAAAAGCCAGCCGTATAATTATTTCACCCGTTTTGAAAGGAAGGCTTTTTTGGGAGAGGGATTCAGGATCTTTTATTTCATCATCAATCAGGACCTCATCAATAAAAATATTTCCTTCCGGCAGCACCGGAAGAGCCTCTTCCGGTTTTACCCATAGTAAACCATCCATAGACGGAAAAGAGATCGTATTGTTTTTTAAACGCAGTGCACAGGGAGTACAGCCACCGTTCAGCTCGGTCATTTCCATCCCGTCTTTTTTTCCGAAATAATGATAATAGGTATAGGTTGCTTTATTTTCAAAGACATTAATAAGTTCTGCAAGGCTTGATTTAAATAATCCGTGGTTGGTGCTGATCCAGCAATAACCATTATCGTCGGGTACAAAACAATGTGCATACAGTAAATACTTATTCTTGTCCAGCGGCATTGATTTTATCTGCCCGTTCCTGTAGATATAAAACCCGGATCCATACGTACCGAAGAAAACATAGTCCTTGTACTTCCAGATACTCCGCACACAAATATTTTCCTTACTGAAAAGAGTATCCAGCCGTGAAGTACTGGTGTGAAACCTGAATAATCCATTGCAGGTGGCAATAACCAGTACACCCGGCTCTATTTCTTTGATATCAAAAGTGATGTTTCCAATATTCTTTCCGCTGTACTTGTGAAGAACCCTGATAGTATCATTCTCCAGGATACCTACCCCCACACTATTGGCTAAATAATACTGTGAACCGGAAGCAGCCACTACATAGTCGGACCTCAGTTTGCCAAATACCTTTGTCTGGCCGGATATTTTATTGTACTGGTGTATGCAAAGACCGCCAACAGAGGGATTGAACTGGCTGTACCAAATCAAACTGTCACCAGTGCCGGAAACATAATAGGAAAATTTTCCTTTTACAGGTAAAGGGGTTGTTAGCGGGGACTGGTCGCCAATAATATCTCCTTCATTGGTTAACACATTTCCGTTCGGAAGTTCAATTTGTGAATAATAAGAATTCCGGTTCTTTGAGTCGGCGCTGGTCCTTTTTTTGGTGGTTACTGCAGTTTGGTTAAGAACTATCAATCCTTTTGAGTCCGTTCCGATAAAAAGCGTTTTATTTTTTTTACTGTATTGTATTGTCCTGATAAGTGCATCCGATGGAATTCCCGTAAATGCCAAAGTGGCAATTATTTTATTATCCTTATACGTAAATAACCAGGCCTTTTCTTTCTCAATTAAAACCGGGTCATTCATTCCCGGTTCCCAGAATATCGGATTATTGCCAGGAGTAAAAATCTCTGAACTACCCCTGTCTTTAATAACAGGAACAGGAGACATTGAAAAGTTGGTTGTATTTAAAAGAAAAGCCTCATTCTTCTTGTTGACAAGAAAGCACTGTCCTTCAATTTTAAAAATTGATTTGAAACTGTTTTTCTCAAAAGGAAGGGGGACCGGAAATTTTAAACTGAGAGAGTGATAAAATAGAATTCCCATACTTAGAACCAGGCAGGAAGTATCACCCAGGGCAATGATCTTATCTGTAACAGCGGAAAAACGGGTGTTGACGATATTGTTATGTTGTTGAAAAAAAGTATCCGATACAGCGAGTAAAAAGTAGTTAGCATAATACGGATTCACAGAAGCCGTTCCTTTTTTCCATAGTACGGGTTTGTTTTGCTCAATGGAAAAAATATTACCGGGCATATCCGATATGTAAATATTGCCGGTAATGTTACGAACCATGAAAAGCATTCTTTCAGAAGAAATGGAAGGAGTATTTTCCTTCGTGTAAGAACGGAAGTCAACGCCATTGAACCGCACAATACCGGCTTCGGTGGCAATCCACAAAAAACCTGTTTGTTCATCCCACTGCAAACCCTTGATCCCGTTTGAAGGCAAACCATTGTCTGTGGTATATTGCCGCAGGTGTGAATTTCCGACGGTCTGGGCAACGACCGGACCCACGAGAATAAGGAGGAGGTATTGAAAAATCAGGAACCTTTGCATAAGTAGTTTGCCATAACAAGTTACAGCATCCCGCTTAATAATTTACATTGTACAGCGTGGCCAGTTCTATCAGTTCCTTTATATTTCCCGCATTTGTTTTTTCATAGATACGGGTCTTGATGGTAGATACGGTGTTCATCTTCAGGTTCAGGGTCTCAGATATTTCCTTAGTTCCAATTCCTTTCAATACATAATGTAATATTTCAAGCTCTCTTGGCGCCAGCGTTTTAAACGGATTGTCATGATGATGAATATCATTTCTTCTTACCGGGGCCTCGTTGAGCAAAAATTTCTGCAGCACCAGCATCATTTCATCATCGCCAGCAGACTTAGATAAATAATAATTGATACCGTATTGTTTCAGGGCTTCACCATATATCTCGGCGGGCTGCATAGAAAAAACTAAAATATTCAGGTCGGGATATACCCTTCTTATGTTAGGGATCACCTCAAGAGTACTCCCATCGGAAAGGATTATATCCAGGATAAGATGACTATATTTTTTCTTTACCAATTCCTTCATCAGGTCGTTGCAGGTGCCCACTTCTTCGATATCGGTATATCCCAGCGAAAGCTTGATATTAAGTTTCAGACCCTTTCGAATCATACTGTGATCGTCTGCTATTAGAATTTTTGGCGGCATTTTTTTCAGGATTTCGGTCTGAATGCTGGTATTTAATGTACTAATTTCCATGTTTTCTTACTGCTTTTTGTAGAATTTATTCTATTGGCCTACCTGATTATCGTAACAGTTCCTTTCAACACCTGTTTTTGATCATCATTCAGGTGTACGAGATAAACATATACATCATTGGACTGAACAATACCCCTGAATGTTCCATCCCAGGGGTTGCTGCTGTATCCTTTTGTATCATAAACCAGTTGCCCGGCCCTGTTGAATACCAATACTCTTGCTTCAGGATATAAAGCAAGGCCCGGGATCACCCATTTATCGTTCTTACCATCTTTATTAGGCGTAAAGGCGTTGGGAATGTAAAGCGCTGACACAACTGTAATAATTACTTCATCACTTGCGGCACAATTGCCCAGGTTGTCAACAGCCAGTAAGGTATACTTTGTTGTTTCGCCGGGTGTGGAAACCGGGTTTAATACCGAAGCCGCATTGAGGTATAGAGAAGGAGACCAGGTGTAAGTATAATTACCGGCAGGAGAAATACTGGCATTCAGCGTAACAGAATTGCCCGCCCGTATGGCAGTATCTGTTCCTGCATTTACTACCGGGGTGGTGTTGATAGTGATTGTTTGGGTAGCAGGAACAGAACTACAACCCGCAGCGTTTGCTGTAGTAAGTGTAATTGTGTAACTGCCGGCCGTATTATACAAATGAGTAAACGAAGGAACGGCAGTGCTGGTAGTATTTCCCAGGTCCCAGTTCCAGTTGCTTATACCGGTAGCAGCGGATAAAATTGTAACAGGTTTACCTGTACAAAAAGGTGCTCCGCCGACAGAAAATGAAGCAACTGGTGTTGCGTTGATCATTATTGTTTTAGCAGTATCACCAATACAGCCGTTGTCGGCATATATACGGTAACGAACCGTTTGATTACCTGTTGCCGTAAACAGTTTTGTTGTATTGATGGTATTGGCGGTACTGTTATCATCAAAAAGCCAGTGGTAATTAATGATGTTAAAACTTCCTGCAACAGAAGTGCCGGTAAAAAGAATATTATCAGCCTGGCAGGCGGGGTCATTAAAAGTAAAATCCGCTTTGGGTCCCGGCTTCACCACTACTTTTATAGTCGTGGTTTCTGTTTGATCGCAGGCATCAATATCAGGCGCTGTATAAGTAACCGGTATATAATATATACCAGCCGCAGCAAAAGTGAAATCCTGTTGCAGGGTATAGGTATAATATCTTCTTCCGTTGATGAAAGATGAATCAACGGGTGCGGGATTGGTAATGATAGAATCAGTACCAGGATTTAAACCAGCTGCCTGGCTCAGTTTCCAGTGAACGGAACTGGCCCGGTAAGCCAGTTGTACACTTATACGAAATGGAGTTTTGGGACAGGTGAAGGTATCTGTCTGATTAGTGCTGTTCATTGTGTTACGGATACTGCTGTAAGCATTCAGGTTGTTAACAAAAGTGCCCATGTTATAACCATAACTTTCAAATATACCCACTCCGTATACCGAAGCAATAAAAGTGGAATCACTGCTTACACTGTGTTGTCCAGCTGCGCCAAAAAACCGCCTGACCACTACTGCATAGTTATTGTTGGCTGGATGAGTAATGTATTCTGCTGCAGTAACAGGAGTTCCGTCGATGCGTAAAGAAGCCAGGCCTGTTTGGGGAATGATCACATTGATGAAGTTCATATCAATGGCCTGGTTGCGGGTGCTGTAGAATACAGCGCTTTTCACTCCTTGTTCTATCGGGCTCAGGTAGATCATTTCGGGATCACCGTATGGATTTGGTGCTGTACCGGTACACTCATTGGTAGAGACAGTATATTGTGCCACCAGCACCGGTTGGTCGGCTTCAATATAATCGCCGGAAGTACTGGTAAATTCATAATAGAAATTATTGATCAGCCCTGTTAGTGGTACCCCGTTTCTTCTTACAATAGTGGCGGGGTCTCTCACTGCCACCCGGTAATAATTTAAAAAAGGATCACTAATGTTAATGACAGGATTATTGAAAGTGCGATAGGTCAGGTACCGGGTACCCCATGCATTGGCAGGAAAGATCTGTTGCTGCATCACTTCCCCTCCGTTTCCATTGCAGATAACGATCCGGCTGCTGCCGGAGAAAACAGCTACCGGGTGACAGTTAGCATCAGCTCCTGCTACAGAAACAATCTTGCTGCCGCTCATATCCTTTCCGGTATATGTTCCGGTTCTCTTTCCGAATACATTATAGATCTCACCCTTGTTTAAATTAATAGTATACGTTTGACCAGGCAACCATCCTCCTTCGGTTGAATCCGAAGGAGTGATAAGTATTCTCGTATTGTTTTCTGCTGCTACTACATAAAACCAGGAATAACTTTCCGGGCTGTTGGAGACCTGTGTAAAATTCAGGGAGTAATAGGTATAACCATATGTTTCTACCGGCATCAGCATCGTGGCGGCAGATGAAACAAGGTTATATTGATGTGAATAAACAACGATCGGTACGTCACTTACTATATGAATGCCTTTGGTAAATAAACCTTCCCCGGTAAGTCTTGCATCTTCGGGGCCGGTCTTGGGGATAATAATAGAAAAATCAACTGTGTTAGCGGGAATGTTCACTGTTTGGCTCCAGCTGGTTCCGTTTATTGAAACGGTTACAGAAGCCGCCTGCTCTGCACTCAGGTATAACACATGTGCCTGGCTGTTGGGCGGAGAAGCCTGTGTAAATAAAACATTGTGTCCATATCCCAGCCAGAACTCTTTTCCCTTGTTTGATTTATACTGTGCCGGCAGATGAAAATATAAACACATTGTCAGGCATAGCAAAAAATAGTATCTGTTTGAAAAGGGCATTCTTTAAATAATCTGGTAATAGCAGTTACTGATTACCGGATGATCGTAACTGTTCCTTTGAAGATTTGTTTTCTTTCGTCATTCAGCTGTACCAGGTAAACATATACTTCGTTTGGCTGAACAATACCTTTGTAAGTGCCATTCCATGGATTACTGGTGTAGCCTTTTGTATCATAGATAAGCTGACCGGCCCTGTTGAATACAGATACCCTTGCTTCAGGATATAAGGCAAGCCCGGGAATTACCCATTTATCATTTTTACCATCTCCGTTTGGAGTAAAAGCAGTGGGAATAAAAATATCTGATACAGGAGTGACTACTACCTGGTCTGTGGCTATACAATTATTCAACTTATCAATTGCCTGTATCGTATATGTAATTAAATTATCAGGAGTAGATACCGGGTTCAGGATGTTTGTGGCACTCAGGTATTGGGAAGGTGTCCACAGGAAATTATAATCAGCCGGGTTATTGATAGTCGCATCTAATGTAGTGGAAGAGCCCAGCCGGATAAACTTATCGGGTCCTGCATTGATCGCAGGGGTTGGGTTAATCGTTATTGTTTGTGTGGCAGGTAACGATCCGCATCCTGCAGCAGTGCTTACCACCAGGCTGATAGTATAAGTATTGGCCGTATTATACGAATGAGTAAAAGGCGGAGCAGCAGTGCTGCTGCCATTACCCAGTGTCCAGTTCCAGTTACTTACTCCTGTTACAGTTGATGTAAGGGTGATTGGTTTTCTTTCACAAAGGGTATCTCCGGTAACAGTAAAGGAGGCTACCGGGTTTGCATTGATTAACGGAATAGTGGCAAAAGCGGTATCGCTGCTGCATCCGGCACTATAACTTATCCAATGTTTTACGGTGATATTGGTAAGAGATGCAGCGTAAGAATGAGAAGCGGTATTGGCAGTAGCAGAATTAAAGGTTTGGCCGTCGCCAAAGTTCCAATGCCAGGCGGGAGGATTAGCACCGCCTGTGGGTACCGAAGAAGAAAATGTCAGCAAACTATCAATACATGGTTTTCCATTATAAGTAAAAGTAGCGGCAGGCTTACTGCTTATATTCACCGTAAGCCTGAAGGTATCACTGCTGCAACCATTAATCGCTGAAACGATCAGCGTCACCGGGTAATTTCCCGCAGCGGTATAAGTATGATAAAACGGGTTGTTAGTAGTGAGTGTACTGCTGTTGCCGTCGCCGAAATTCCATTGCCAGCTGGTGATGGCGCCGGCTGTGGAAGTGGAGGCATCAATAAATCGTACCGAATCACCGAGACAAACATTACCTCCTGTACTAAATGTTGCCAATGGTTTTGGCAATACGGTTACCGGCATAAAAGCAGTATCGCTTTTACAACCGCTGGCAGCGACAGTAATGAGTGAAATAGTATAATTGCCCGGGGTGGTGTATTGGTGATAGAAAGGAGTATTTGTTGTTCTGGTACTGGTATTGCCATCACCAAAATTCCATTGCCAACTGGCAATAGTACCGGATGGTATAGCAGAAGCATCTACTATTCTTACAGAATCCCGTTGGCAGATAGTTGCATTTACGGTAAAAGCAGCAACAGGGCTGTCAAGGATGGTAACGGTTTTGGTAGTATCGCCTACACAACCGTTGTCGGCTATCACCCTGTAACGTACATTCTGATTACCCGCTGCAGTAAATAGCTTAACAGTGTTGATAGTACTGGCTGTGCTGTTATCGTCAAATGTCCAGTTGTAATTTACCAGGTTGAATGTGCCGGGAATAGCAGCGCCGGTAAAACGTATACTATCGAGTAAACAAGCCGGTGCAGGGAAAGTAAAGTCTGCTTTAGGCCCCGGCTTCACTACCACTTTTACCTGTGCATTTTCTGTCTGGCTGCAATTTTCGATAACCGTTGCGGTGTATGAAACAGGTATATAATAAGTGCCGGGGTTAGCAAAGGTAAAGTCCTGTTGCAGGGTATAAGTATAATAGGTTCTTCCATTGATACTTTCTGTTTGAACCGGTACCGGGTTTGTGATGATAGAATCAGCATTCGGGGTGATGCCTGTCACCTGGCTCAGCTTCCAGTGAATGGAAGTAGCCGGGTGCCCGATCTTTACAAATAAACGCACCGGCGATTTGGGGCAGGTAAATGTATCGGTTGTATTGGTAGTATTAAGACTGTTTTTTATGGAGCTGTAGTAATTCAGGTTGTTGATGTTTGTACCAATATTGTAGCCATAGCTTTCAAAAAAACCAAGGCCATATAATGTACCGGTAAAGGAAGAGTCACAGGTAACCCTGTGTTGTGCTGCAGCACCAGGTATCCTGGCAACGGCCACGGTGTATGCCGGATTATTAGGATGAACCCTTGTATTAGCAGGAAGAAAGGGTGCTCCGTCTAATTGTAAAGAACCCAGGCCGGCTGTTGGTACAATAATATTCAAATAATTGTAGTCAATATTCCTGTTTCGGGTAGCATAGAATAACACATCTTTTTTTCCCTGCTCCATCGGGCTGAGATAAAACATTTCCGGGTCGCCATAAGCAAAACTGCTGGCCATATAACAACGATTCCCGCCCGGTGTATACTGTGCCACCAGAACCGGCTTATCAGCTTCTATAAAATCGCCCCCCGTACTATCCAGTATTTCATAATAGAAATTATTGATCAATCCAGTCAAAGGCACTCCGTTTCTTCTGACTACGGTAGCAGGATCTGCCACTGCAATCCGATAAAAATTTTTAAACGGGTCATTAATATCTGTGGATGTGTTATTAAGCATATGATAAGTGAGGTAACGGGTACCCCATGCCTGCAAAGGAAAAACCTGCTGTTGCATTGTTTCCCCACCATCATTTTTACACAACCTGATTCCGCTGCTTCCGGAAAATAAAGCTACAGGATGGCAGTTTCCGTCATTACCGGGTATAGAAACAACTTTACTTCCTGTCATGTCTTTACTTGCAGCCCAGGTTTGATTACCAGTCCCAAGCTTACCCATTACATTATAGATCTCTCCTTTATTCAGATTCACTGTATATGTCTGATTAGGCAACCAACCGTTTCGGGTGCTGTCAGAAGGTGTAATTTCTAATCTTGTATTGTCTTCTGAGGCAATCACATAAAACCAGGAATACCAGTCCGGGCCGTTTTGTGTAGTGGTAATTGGCGGGTTCGGAGGGCTAGAGCCAGATTGGGCTTGTGAATAATTTAAAGAGTAATACTTATAGCCGTACGTTTCAACCGGCATGAGCATGGTGGCCGCCGAAATCATACCATTATAAGTGTGAGCATAGACTACAATAGGAGTATCACTCACAATGTGGACCGCTTTGTTATGCAATCCTTCGTTGAAAATGCGGGCATCATCTGCTCCGGTTTTGGGAATTAAAATGCTCGCATTCACAGTATTGGCGGGGATACTAACTGTTTGACTCCATCCGGTATTTGATATTGATACGGTAACGGTTGCTGGTGCATCAGCACTTAAATAAAGCACCAGCTCCTGGGTGTTAAGCGGTGGTTCTGATGTAAAATTCCAGCAGTATCCATATCCTAGCCAAAACTCTTTACCACGATTTGATTTATCCTGAGCGCCAGCTACTAAGGCAGTCAGAAGCAGAATCAGCAGCCATGTATGTTTCAGTGGTTTTCGCATCATTTTTCCCATGTCAATATTGAGACAATTATCAATTGAAAATGGTAGAATTAATTCTACAAGCACTACCCATGACTTGGGCTAACCTTGCTGCTCATTTCAACTTCCACTTTTAAAAAACAACCAAAATGAAGAAGCGCTGCAACGGAAAAGCATATCATTACCTGCTGGTAATTTTGTTTTTCTTTTCTTCCCTGCTGGCCATTGGTCAGAGTAATTATAACACCACCAACTGGAGGTTCAGCAATCCAAGGCAATTCGGGTTTACTCCTTTTGATGTTGATTTTTTGGATAACAATATTGCCCTTGCCGTAGGTTCCGAAGGCGGCATAGCAAGAACAACAGATGGCGGAAATAACTGGACCTACGGACCATTCACTTTTGCAAACACGGCAGGTGTATGGCGGAAGCCCTCTCTTTCCGATGTTCATTTTGTGTCAGCAGATGTTGCTTACGCCGTTGGTTCATTAGGCTGTATGGCAAAAAGTACAGATGGCGGCGTAAGCTGGAACCTGTTGCAAACTCCATTTTACAGTACGGGAAGGAATATCAATACCGTCTGGTTTGTAAATGAAAATACAGGCTATATCGCCGGACAGTGGAATTCCATCGACTCTATCCCTAAACTGTATTTCACCCATAACGGCGGTGCAAGTTGGGATTCACTGAATGCCCCGATAGGCGGAAAAACAAGGGTAGGTTATATCAACAACCCTAATATCCCCTCTCAGATATGGGATGTAACCGCTAAAGGAAAGGAAATCTGGCGGATAGAATTTTCAAGCCCCACGACTGGCTATATCACCGGTGGCGGCTCATCACTGTTTCCCAGGGTCAGCTCCAATGCCAACTCTTCCACCTGTTTACCCTCTACGGGTAACCTGACAACCAGCGCCCATAACGCAGCGCTTGTCTGGAAATATTCGAACGGCGTTCTTACGGACTATTCAATAAGTAAGGAAAGACTGGGGTATTCAGGTATCAATACCAACACCGTCACCTGTACCGCTTCCTACAACGGCGCCCAGATCTCGCCGGTACCCCAGCAATACCGGGCGATTAATATCATTAATGATTCTTTATTACTGATCATGTCATTTAACAACAACTGTGTGATCAGGATTCATACCGGCCGGAACGACAGCACATCCAACCTGGCTACCGGGTTGAATGAAGGCGGACGGTACGAGATCATGAATTTTCCTTTCCCGCCTACGCAGGGCCCGCAAGCCGGCCCCCCCATTCCCAATCCCCAGGTATTGCTGGCTTCTAATCCCTATCATATAAAAAAGGCCGACAACGGTACTTTGTATGCTACCGGAAACTTTGGACGTTTCTGGACCTCTGTTGACACGGGTAGAAACTGGATTCAGGTAAATAGTTTGCCACAGGGACAGAATTACAGTGCATTTGGCACATGGGCATTGGATATTGCCCCTAATGGTAAATTCCTGACATTGGGTACTAATGGTGTGGTGGCAGATTCATCTGCAGGCTCACCCTGGCAGACCAATTACAAACTGCAGGTAGCAGGTGCTTATGGTAAAATTGAATTTGCTGATTGTAATAACGGGATGGCCTCCGGCGGCTCCTCCATCGCTGTAACAAACGATGGCGGCACCACCTGGTTCGACAGAACAAGATCAGATTTTACAGCTCTGAATATTTCTATTAATTCTCATGCTTATGTGCCGAATAACCCGGCTAAGGCTTATTTCGCTACCAGTGTAGGAACTATTTACAAATCGGATGATATAAATGCTGTTCCGCCGGCCAACCCAACTTTAGATCCTGTTTTCGCCAACAGCAATGAACAAATGTGGGATGTGGCAACTATTGGAAACGATAGTGTGTGGGTAGTAGGATACAGCGGTTTTTCTGTTCCGTCAGCATCAAGATCACCTAAAGTTTTCAGATCAACCAATGGCGGTGCCACCTGGACCACCTTCAACGGGTTTCATACCGGATCTACTTTTCAAAACCTTCGATTTATTGAATTCCCTACCAACCTCATAGGTTATGTAGCTGGATCAAGAGATACTATATGGAAAACAACGGATGGCGGTGTTACATGGAACAAGCTCCCGTTACCAACACCCGGAGTTACTCCTCAGATCACTTATACGGATATGTTTGCCCTGAATGAAAATGTGGTATTCTTAACCGGTAACGGTTTCCCCAGGAAAGTTGTATTTAAAACAACTGACGGCGGTGCTACCTGGCAGGATATTACCAGCAACATCACTGCTTTTGGCGGAGGTAACCTTAATGCCGTACTGTTTCACGATGTTAACAATGGCTATGTAATTTCTCCCGGTGGTGTGTTGTTTAAAACAACTAACGGCGGTGCATCCTGGACACATGATATAGCACCCACCAACAGTTTGTTCAACACACTGGCCTTTTCTCCGAAAACAGTACCTCCCGTAATTACATTTGAAAACAGGAAAGTATTTGTATCAGGATTTACGTTACCTAACGTAGCAGGACATATTATGGAATATGGCAATCCTGCCAATGTAAATGTTAATACTACTGAAACGGTAACGAACGCTTCCTGTACAAACCCAACCGGGGGAAGCATCACGGTGAACACAACAGGCGGTATTGCTCCATATACGTATAGTATCAATGGCGGTGCATTCCAATCTTCTAACTCTTTCACGGGACTGACACAGGGGCCCCAAACCATTGTTGTAAAGGATGCTTTCTGTGGTATTATTACCAAAACAATCAATATTGGATTCAACGATAACCTGGCACTGACCACCAATAATGATACACTGGTTTGTGCCGGCGCACCTGTACAGATGCTGGCATCAACAAACGGAACAGGCGCAACGTATGCATGGTCTCCTTCCGGAGGTTTGTCTGCTGCCAACATCAGCAATCCTGTTGCAACAGTCAACTCAAATGCTGCTTACACGGTTACTGCTACGCTGAATGGTTGTGTACGAAACAAAACAATAAATATTGGTATCAAACCAAACCCTGTGATCAACGCAGGTCCTGATAAAACAATCGTAGATGGCGATGAAGTAATACTGGAAGGAAGCGGTACTACGACCCCTGCTTCTATTGCATGGACACCAAACAGTACATTAACAGGGGCCAATACCTATACACCGGTAGCTAAACCAAACACTACCACTATATATACACTTACGGTAAGAGATAACAATAATTGTACATCAACCGACAATATGGTAGTGAACGTAATTCCTTACTGCCTGAAAGTAATGAATGCCTTTACACCAAACGGTGACGGACAAAATGATGTATGGATCGTTACCAACAATGGCGGCTCCTGTACAAAACAAGTATTTGCTACTGTGTTCAACCGCTATGGTAATATCGTATTCAAGGATGATAACTACCAGAACAAATGGGATGGTACTTATAAAGGCAAGCCTGTAGCAGATGGTACGTATTACTATGCGATTACCTACCGCCTGATCAACGGTGCATCCATTACCCTGAAAGGCGACGTAACAATTTTGAGATAATTCAAAAAATTTAATACAAACATGAAACGCATTATAATATTAGCATTAGTTGCCGGAGTTGTTACAACGGTTAATGCACAGCAGTTGCAAACATCTTCCATGTATGATATGCAGGGAGTGATGCATAATCCTTCAACCGCCGGTGTGTACCAGAAGGGAATGGTTGGCGCTACTTACAGAAGCCAGTGGAGTGGTATCAGTGGCAGCCCGAAGACGGCTACATTATTTGGTTCTTTTGAATTACCTGAGCAAAAGATCGGCCTGGGTGGTTATTTGTACAATGATAAAACGGGACCCACTTCCAGGACTGGTATTGCTTTACAGTTTGCCAAACATATTCCAACGGCAAACGGCGGTAAATTCTCATTAGGTATTGAAGCAAGAGGTCAGCAATATTCCCTGGACAGGGCCAAACTGTCCGAGACATTAGGATCTGATCCGGCGCTGGGTACCAGCGATAACCGTTTCAAATTTGATGCAGGCTTTGGTATTTCTTATACTGATAAGAAATTACAATTGGGTGCTTCTGTATCACAGCTTATCCAATCTAAACTTGATTTCTATTCCGGTAATCTTTCGACATCAGAAGAGGCCCGCTTGTACCGTCACTATTATTTCCATGGTTCTTACAAATGGAATGTGGATGATGCTACATCAATCACCCCCAACTTTTTGTTTATCTACCTGCCCAATGCACCACTGGAATTCCAGGGGGGTGTAAGAGTAGAGCATAGCGAAGTGTTCTGGTGGGGTCTTGCATTAAGAGCCAAGCAAAGCTTCATACTTTCAGCTGGTGTGAACCTGAACAAGAAATTTACACTTGGTTATTCTTTTGACATTTACAAAACACCGATCAGTGTATTCGATGCCGGATCCAACGCCCATGAGGTATTGCTCCGCTATAACATTTTTAAATAGTTTAAAAGCAGATGGTTAATGGTTGGCGGCGGTCTTGTCCAGGACTGCCGCTTTTTTATTTGAATACAAGTACTTTTACAAGACTATTGATCAGAATATGTCAGGATTAATCATAACCACTATACAAACCCGGCTTCATTGGGAGGATAAGACCGCTAACCTGCAGATGCTGGAAGAAAAGATCAGTAGTATAAAAGAAAAAACGGAGGTTATTGTATTACCTGAAATGTTCAGTACCGGTTTTAGTATGAAGCCGGAGCAACTGGCTGAAACGATGGATGGCGAAACGGTGCAATGGATGAAAAGAATCGCAGCAGAAAAAAAAATAATTCTTACGGGCAGTATTATTATAAAGGAAACCGGGCATTACTATAACCGGCTGATCTGGATGTTGCCAACAGGCCAGCATGGTGTCTATGATAAACGTCACCGTTTTGCTTTTGCCGGCGAAGACAATCATTATACGGCAGGGACAAAGAGATTAATTGCGTCTGTAAAGGGATGGAAAATAAACCTGCAGGTTTGTTATGACCTGCGCTTTCCTGTTTGGGCAAGACAGGCCCCCTCCCAACCTCCCCTGAAAGGGGAGGAGAAAAACGCTGTAATCGGGGCCGAATACGATGTACTGATATATGTGGCCAACTGGCCCGAGAAAAGAAGCCATGCCTGGAAAACATTATTGCAGGCAAGAGCGATAGAAAACCAGTGTTATGTAGTTGGCGTGAACCGGGTAGGCAATGATGGAAATAACATCTATCACAGCGGCGACAGTATGATCATTGATCCGCTGGGGGAAGTATTGTATACAAAAAGTGACGAGGAAGATATTTTTACGATTACATTAGACAAAACAAATCTTATTACAATAAGGGAGAAACTCCCTTTTTTAAAAGATGCAGATGGATTCAGGATTTTAAATGAGGAAGAATAAGCATCAATTTGTTTTACCCGTCTCTTTATCTCTTTTTATCAGCTCCATTACTGTTTCGATTTTGAAATCAGCATTACGGCGAATCGCTTCGATGCTGGGGAAAGATGTTATTTCCGGCTGAACACCTCTGCCGTTTTTGGGAACTGTTTTATCAATTACCAGCCTGAATAAGGGCAGCCTGAACCGTACACCGGTTTCCGGCAGCTTTACATCTGGTATCAGCCAGGCAGAATTACCATAAGCTCCGCCACCGGTTTCTTCACCTACTACTATAACATTATCCTGCTTTACCAATGCACCGGTAAATAAAGTGGTGGCAGAAAATGAATTTCCGCCGGTAACAATATATGTTTTACCATCATAGTGGTTTTTCTTTTTTGGCTTGAAGTAATGCCTTTCAAAATAGCCAAAATGATAATGACCATCTTTCTTTTTACGGGTGAAAAATGTAATGAAGAGTTTATTCCAGAAATGGTTTTGAATATACTGCTGGTATGCACCTTTTTTTCGAACAGCAAACAGAGAATCACTTATTTTAAAAGGCTGGTGGGCAATATACTTCGTTATCAGCGTGGAATTATTGACACTTCCGCCCCCGTTACCACGAACATCAACAATAAAATGGGTGATATTATTTTTTTGCAGTGCCCTGAATGACTGACGAAAGAATTTTTTTAACCCATAACCACGGCCGAAGGTGGATAGCGTCATCATGGCTGAGTGATTAGCCGTGTCGATTCTCAGTAAACGGATAGTGCTTATCTGCTGCCTTCTTCTTTCTCTTTTAGAAGGTTGTGGTATCCTTGCCGGTGGCCGAACCATCATTCTGCCCGCCGAATCTGCATTCGGATTATAAACAGGAATGGTGATTGATTTTAATTGCCCGGTACTGTCTATATAGTCTATGTCATATTTTTCAGAAGGACCATAAAGTAACGTATACAATGAACCAAAATATCCACGGTTACTGAGAGATTGATACTTATGGGTGCGATTGTAGCCATCCGTTGAGATATATTGAAAAAAAGTATCGGCCAGGGCCGGCACATCTTTGCCATTTATTTTAGTGATCATTGTTCCTCTTTTCAGGATACTGTCCTTGCGGTTCAGGTTAGCGGTTACCAGCATGGTATCATTCCATATTTTCATACTAAGAGGAAACATTTTTCCCAGGCGGGCGGTATCATAATATTTTAGCCAGGCCCTGGAACTGCGTATCGATGTGTGACCACAATTGATCTTTGCTGTTACAAAACTCAGCAGTTTTCTGAACTCAGGTTCTGTCATAGAGTCGTTTAATTGCCGTCGGCCAATATTAAAATAATAATCCAGGCTGTCTTTACTGGTATACCAGTAAAGGCTGGGATGATACTGTTCAAGTATATCCTGGTAAAGAGAATAATCCCGTTCTAATTGTTGAGGTGAATATTTTTTGGCAGGAGAAAAAGACGACTTGCTTACACCGCAGCCCGCAAGCACCAGCAAGAAAAAAAACAAAATCAATATTCTCCGCATATTCCTGTTTATCTCTGTTCTTTACTTTAAATGGTTCCAGCCCTGTGCTGTGATGACATGTTTGCTTCCCCCTTTGGTAATAATATGTGCTCCCTGTTCCGGCTCTGTCATATAGCCCACCAAGCTGATCTGCTCATTCAGCACTAATTTATCATAATCTGACTGGGAAATAGTGAATAATAATTCATAATCCTCGCCGCCGCTTAATGCACAGGCTGTCGGATCTATTTCAAACTTAAAAGCAGCTTTTTTCATTTCTTCCGATACAGGGATCTTGTCTTCATATAGTACACAGCCAAGGTTGCTTTCCTTACAGATATGTAATATTTCAGAACTCAGCCCGTCGCTGATATCCATCATAGAAGTGGGAGTGATTTCATGGCTGGCAAAAAATTCCACAATATCATTTCTCGCTTCGGGCTTCAGCAATCTTCCGATTACATAGGACTCTCCTTCCAGGTCGGGTTGCACACCCGGACTTTCCATAAATATTTTCTTTTCTCTTTCTAAAAACAATAACCCGACATAAGCGGCGCCAAGGTCTCCGCTCACACAAAGCAGATCACCCTTTTGAGCTGTACTTCTTTTTACAAATTTATCAGGGGGCACTTCGCCGATGGCGGTGACTGAAATAATAAATCCTTTTTGAGAAGAAGTGGTATCGCCGCCAACGAGGTCCACTCCATACTTATCACAGGCTGCATATACTCCTTCATAAAACTCATTCAGCGCCTCCAGGCTGAAACGGTTGCTGAAACCAATACTGAGAATGATCTGTGTCGGGATTGCATTCATCGCATATATATCACTCAGGTTAACGATCACACTTTTATAACCCAGGTGTTTCAACGGGGTGTACATCAGGTCAAAATGAACCCCCTCCACCAGCATGTCAGTCGTGACCACCGTCTGTTTACCAAAATGATCGATCACTGCTGCATCATCACCCACTCCCAATATGGAGGAGGCATTTTGCAGTTCAATATTTTTGGTGAGATGTTCAATCAGTCCAAACTCACCCATTGCCGCTATTTCTGTTCGTTCATTACTCATAATTAAAAGTACGATGTTAGCTGTACGATGTACAATAGTCTTTACCTCGAAGATACTATTGATGCTACGATGATTTTAAGTAAGGTTTCCCCCTCATTATAGAGATGGTTAATTTCTGTTTCAAACGGCCTGTTAAACTCTAAAAGTAATTCAAGAAAAAAAAGGCTTTCGTCCAGTTCTTCTTCCACAATCTTTAATTTATTTATGAAGTCGGGCTTAGATTTGGCTCTGCGGGAGGCCCTGTAATTGGCACCAACTGAGCTTGAAGACCGTATGATCTGGGCTTTGTAGGGCTTGTTTATTTGGTTATCAGGCAGCTTTTGAGTAAGCCTGGCTATATTAATAGAAAACTCTTTTGTCCGTCGTTTCATTTCTTCAGCGTCCATAAATAGATCAGATTTTAGTAAATACGTACATCTTACATCTAACACCATACATATCTACAGTTCTTTCTTGTTATTGATTACGGCCAGCATTTCATCGTGAATCTTTCCATTAGTTGCAAGAAGGCGGTGTTGATACACAGAAAATTTGCTACCTGTAAAGTCCGTTACTTTTCCCCCGGCTTCTTCTACTATTAAATAACCGGCGGCACTATCCCAGGCTTCTAATTTATGTTCATAAAATCCATCAAATCGTCCGGCGGCCACCCAGCAAAGATCAATTGCAGCCGACCCTAACCGCCTTACCGGCACTCCTTTCCGGATAAAGCGTTCAAAAATTTCCAGCGGCCCATTAGGCATATTAATATAGGTGTAAGGAAAGCCGGTAACTAAACAGGCTTTGACGGCCTGAGTTTCTTCGCTTACACGAATCGGTTTGTCATTTAGTGTAGCGCCTTTTCCCCTTTCTGCAAAATAAAACTCATTCAGATGCGGATTATAAACGGCACCCATCACCATTTCACCGTTATGTTCTATGCCTATAGAAACACAATTTAACGGGATACCGTGAGCAAAGTTCACCGTGCCATCAATCGGATCTATGATCCATTTATAGGCGGAATCCTGTATCATTTCCCCTGATTCTTCTGCCAGTACCTGGTGTTCGGGGAAACGGTACTTAATGACAGACAGAATAGCTTTTTCAGAAGCATGGTCGGCTTCTGTTACCAGGTTGTTTACCCCTTCTTTATTACTTATTTTGAAATCACTGTTAAAGAAACGGACTATCTCTGCAGCTCCAGCTTTTGCAGCTTCTATGAGAGTGGGTTTAAGCATGGGCAAAGATAACCACTGATCACAAAGCTTTTTTAAAGATTTCACCAGCGGTTATCATTTTGAACTGATCATAAAAACTTCGTACTTCGTGGCTTATACACCGGTATGTTGCAGCTCTCGGTAATCATAGTCAACTTTAATGTAAAGCACTTCCTGGAGCAGTGCCTTCATTCAGTACTCAAGGCTGCCGAAGGTATGGCGACAGAAGTGATCGTGGTTGATAACAATTCATCGGATAACAGCATACACTACCTGTTACCGAAATTTCCAACAGTAAAATTTATTGCAAACACCGAGAACCTTGGTTTTGCCAAAGCCTGTAATGAGGGACTAAAGGCAAGTTCGGGTAATTATATTTTGTTTCTTAACCCCGACACCATTGTTCCGGAAGATTGTTTTAAGAAATGTATCTCTTTTTTTGAGCAACATACTCAGGCCGGCGCCCTGGGTGTAAAAATGCTGGATGGAAGTGGCCGTTTCCTGAAAGAATCAAAAAGGGCATTTCCATCTCCGTTAACATCCTTGTATAAGCTGTTTGGCCTGGCGAAATTATTTCCCCGTTCAAAAACATTTTCTACGTATCACCTCGGTCACTTAGCTGAAAATAAAAATCACGAAGTGGATGTACTGGCAGGTGCTTTTATGATGGTAAAAAAAGAAATACTGGAAAAAATAGGAAGCTTTGATGAGACATTTTTTATGTATGGCGAAGATATTGACCTGAGTTACCGCATACAAAAAGCCGGATACAAGAATTACTATTTTGCAGATTGCAGTATTATTCATTTCAAAGGAGAAAGTACCAGGAAGGGCAGCATGAATTATGTGCGGATGTTTTATAATGCCATGAGTGTGTTTGTACGTAAGCATTACGGGGGAAGCAGGGCTGGTATTTTTAACCTGTTAATTCATATTGCTATCTGGTTCAGGGCAGCATTAACAGCAGTAGGAAATTTCATCAGGCGAATCGGGCTGCCACTGATAGACGCCGGATTGATACTACTCTCTTTCTGGCTCATCAAAAATTTGTGGAGCCAATATGTACGTACCGATATTGAGTATGAAAGCTGGCTCTTATGGATAGCCATTCCGGCCTATACGGTCTTTTATCTTATTACCGCTTACTACGCAGGATTGTATGATAAATGGTATAAATGGGGAGAGCTGATACGATCATCTGCCATCGCTACCATTGTTTTACTGGCAGCCTATTCATTGTTGCCGGAGCACTACCGATTCTCCAGGGCGATAGTATTGTTTGGCGCCATGCTGGCATTTATTCTTATCAGCCTGTTACGGTGGATGCTGATACAAAGCAATGTGGTGAACAGCGATAAACACAAAGAAGAAAAAGCCACTACAGTAATAACGGGTACTCCCGTTGAATATGAACAGGTAGTTCAACTGTTAAAGGAGGCGGGCCTTCATCAGCGGGTTCTGGGAAGAGTGGCGCCGCAGGAGAACGACCCAACAGCAATAGGAAGCCGTACTAAACTGCGGGAGCTGTCACATATATTACCATTCAGAGAAATTATCTTTTGCAGGGGCACATTATCTTTTGCTGACATTATCGAAAATATTCAGCAGTTGCCTGCCGGTACCGTTGCAAAAATACATACCGTTAACAGTGGCAGCATTGTGGGCAGCGATTCAAAAGACAGCTCCGGTGAGTCTGTTTCCAAAGAAAACGGTTATAAACTGGCTGATCCCTATAACAGGAGGCTGAAAAGACTGATTGATGTAAGTGTTTCTATATTGGGGGTCATTAGTTTTCCTGTTCAGTTATTGCTGATAAAAAAGCCATTTAATTTTTTGGCAAATTGTTTTATGGTTCTTCTTGCTCAAAAGACATGGATCGGGTATGCATCAAAAGATAAAAGCCTGCCCCCTCTTCTTCCGGCGGTTATTGCCTGTAATGGAGTGCCTGTCGCTGCCGGGCAACAGCTTTCACAAGAAAGCCAGCACATGATCGACTACTGGTATGCCAGGGACTATGAGCCGTCTGCTGATTTAAAATTATTATGGTATAGTTACCGGAGACTTGGCGGATGAAATACCGGAACTTTATCATGCCTTATATTCGCAGCTGTTTCAATATTTACATTACGTAACTTTAATCCTAACCTCTTAGCAACGAATGGCTACTATCATCGATATAAAACTACCTAAAGCAATTGCAGCGGCATTACGGATTCCGCCGAATGATCCGCGAAGACAGCAATTGCGGGTGCTGAAAAAGTTGCTGAAAAAAGCCCGGTTCACCGAATTTGGCCAACACTACCATTTTGATGAGGCTTTATTAAGTAAGCATCCCGGTAAAAAATTTCAGGAACTGGTGCCGGTGCATGATTACAATAAGATTTATGAAGAGTGGTGGAAGAAAACACTGGATGGGGTGCCGGATGTAACCTGGCCCGGAAAAATTAAATATTACGCATTAAGTTCCGGTACCTCTGAGGCGGCCAGTAAATACATCCCTGTTACAAAAGACCTGTTGCGCAGCAATACTATTAATTACTTACGCCAGCTTCTCAGCCTCATTCGTTATGAGGATGCTAACAAAAGAGCGATGACCAAGGGCTTTTTAATGCTAGGGGGAGCTACTGACCTGAAAAAAGGGAAAGCCGGCTGGTATGCGGGAGATCTTAGTGGTATACTGGCCAAAAAAAGGCCTTTCTGGTTTCAGACTTTTTATAAACCAGGTGGCCGTATCGCTGCCATGAGCGACTGGAACCAGAAGCTGCATGAAATAGTTGAGCATGCAAAAGAATGGGATATCGGCTATATCGTTGGTGTGCCGGCCTGGTGCCAGATGTGCATGGAAATGGTAATAGAACATTATAAAGTAAATAACATCCATGATATCTGGCCCAACTTCAGCTTCTTTGTACATGGAGGAGTAGCTTTTGAACCATACAAAAAAGGATTTGAGAAATTATTGGGCAAACCAATCGTTTATATAGAAAATTATTTGTCCAGTGAAGGGTTTATTGGTTATAAAACAAGAGAACATGCCCGGGGTATGCAGCTCATCCTGAATAATAATATCTTTTTTGAATTTGTACCTTTTGATGATAAGAATTTTGATCATGACGGAAAGATTGTTGCTAACCCCGATGTCAGGATGATCCATGAAGTGGAAGAAGGAAAAGAATATGCACTCCTTATGAGTACCAATGCCGGATCCTGGCGATACCTGATTGGGGATACAATAAAGTTTGTTGACCTGGAGAAAAGCGAAGTGTGTATTACCGGCCGAACAAAACATTTCCTTAGCCTAACCGGTGAACACCTGAGTGTTGACAATATGAATAAAGCAATAGAATTGGTGAGCGAAGAATTTAATATCAGCATTCCGGAATACACGGTAGTCGGATTTCCTTACGAAAACTTTTTTGCACACCGGTGGTATGTAGGAACCAACGATAGTGCAGATCCGGAAAAATTACGAAACAGAATAGATGAGAACCTGCGCATACTGAATGATGATTATGCTACCGAGAGAGACAGTGCCCTCAAAGAGGTCTTCCTGGAAGTATTACCAGAAGAACAATTCATGAAATTTATGGAGCTGAAAGGAAAGCTTGGCAGCCAGCATAAATTTCCCCGGGTGATGAAAGGAAAAATGCTGGAAGAATGGGAACGGTTCTTACAATCAGGAAAAATATAAAAGACAAAACCCCTTTTTAAAATCACAAAGGGGTTTTTATTTATTGCTATGGCAGAAGCGTTGTTAAAAGGAATAACTATTGGTTTTTTACTGAGTATAGCAGTAGGACCGATCTTATTTTCAGTTATCAAGCAAAGCCTGAATAACGGGCATAATGGCGGGATGGCTTTTGCATTTGGTGTATCTGCCAGCGATATTACATTAGTGCTGGTGGCAAATGTTTTTACTGAACTTTTTCGCAGTTTGCAGTTATATGAGATGCAGATCGGTATTGCCGGGAGTATCCTGCTGATATTGATGGGTATTTTTTTCCTCTATTTCAAAAAAGTAAAAGTGAATGAAGCAGGGCAACTGGTATTTAAACAGCGGAAAAGAGATCTGCTGAAGATATCCCTGTCAGGTTATTTTATGAACCTGATGAACCCGGGAGTGATCATCTTCTGGATAACAATATCAACCTCCCTGATAAATTTTTCCAATAAGCATAAGATTGTTATTTATACATCAGCCCTTGCTGTAGTGCTGCTGGCAGACCTGCTCAAGGTTTTTTTAGCAGGCAAGATCAGGAACAAGCTTACGCCACACAATATTCATATCCTCAATCGTATCAGCGGTATCATACTTATTATTTTTGGACTTGTTTTAATTGGGGGACTAATTTTCTATGGCGACTGGAACAAATAATAGTAAAAAGGGAATAAAAGGTTTTTTAAGTAAGTGCTGGAAGTGGGGAAAAAGAATTTTTCTCTGGCTTTTTGTAATACAATTCCTGTATATCATACTGCTGCGCTGGGTAAACCCTCCCATTACAATGACACAACTGGTAAGCTGGGTAAGCGGGCATGGCTTAAAAAGAGATTATATCAGCAGTAGTAATATGTCCTCTAATGCAAAACTGGCGGTGATCGCCTCGGAGGATCAGCTGTTTCCTGATCATAGCGGGTTCGACTGGAAGAGTATTAAAAAAGCCATGAAGTACAACGAGAAAAAACCCGGCCGCATCCGCGGCGCCAGTACTATCAGCCAACAGGTAGCCAAAAATGTTTTTCTCTGGCAGGGAAGAAGCTGGATACGAAAAGGATTGGAAACGTATTTTACTTTTATGATAGAAACCTTCTGGAGTAAAAAAAGAATATTGGAAGTATACCTGAATGTGATAGAAACTGGTGATGGAGTCTTTGGTATTGAGGCAGCTGCCAGGGAATATTTTGACAAACCGGCAAAGAGTTTAACAAGACAAGAGGCCGCGATGATAGCTGCCTGTTTGCCAAGCCCCAAAAGGTATAAAGTAAAGCCTCCATCTGCTTATGTTGGCTACCGGTCAAGAGTGATAGTGGGGCAAATGAATAACCTGCAAACTGACCCGGATATTCAAAAAGTTATAGGTACAGGTATTCCTGCTGAAAAGAAAAAAACTAATTAACGATAAGTTTTATCTTATCACTGTTATGTGTAGCATTACGATAGCCGCTGTTAATTGCAAAACGCAGAAAATAATTCCCTTTTACCAGGCCCGGGTTAATAATGACAGTTACTTTTTTCCGTTCAACCATTTCTTTCAGCGATAAAATTGTATAAATATCTTTTTTCCATTTGCCGGACTGGTAAACGCCGATTCTTATGGTATCATGCAGGTTCGCAGATTTCCTGATGAAATTGCTATAATACCCGGGAATAGCAAATGAACAATCCAGGGTAAATTCATCTCCTTCCCGGATATTCACTTTTTTTTGACTGACGTCTATTTTCACTTTAGCAAATGAAATGAAAGATGAATCATATTTATAACCTATCCAGCCGATGCCGGTTTTTAATGAATCATTGAAGCGGTATAAGTCATACTTATCCAGGTAATAAACTTTCTTTCCAAGCAAAGAATCCTCAATAGGCCAGAAATTGTAATTATTTTTTTTCTCCCGGTATGAATTAAGTGAGTAAGCCGGTTGTCCCGAATAGAACCAATACTTGGAGGCCCGCTGGTACGAGTTGCTGAATACAATTGGCAGGCCTTCCGTTTTTTCTTTCATTTGCCGGGGCCATTCTTTCCATGCATGGTAGCGATCTTTGATTACTTTAAATGGAAGAAGATCTGCTATCATTACAATTCTTGCAAAAACTACAAGTGAAAGTGTTACAGGCAGCAGTTTATAAAGCGTTTTTTGCCATTGTATTTTTTCGTAAAGAAACCGGGAGGCAAGCACTATTAATGGTACCATGACCGGGGAGGTCCAGTTAGCTTCTACTTTTCCACGAAAAGAACTCACAAAGAAAAATACATAGATGCCGATCATGGTGAAACGTAATGCCTTTTCTGTATCATTTTTTGTTTTGTATAAAACGGCAGCCGGTAACAGGATGAACCCGGCAACAGGCCCCGGTAGTAAAAGCTGGCCAATGATATAATCCAATGTGAATGATAGCCTGTAAGAATTTACATTACTTTCAAATAAATGATAACGAAAGCTAACCCAGTTATGCTGATACTGCCACCAAAGGTGCGGGACAAACAGCAATAACGCAATACTACCCGCCAGGTAGGTCTGGTACTTTGTAAAAAGTTTGATATTGGAAAGCAATGTAAAAAGTACGATCAGTACCGCATGATATTTACTATAAAGTAAAAGAGCAACAGAAAGGCCGAGTAAAAAAGTGTTCAGCAATGAATAATTGCCGGTGAACCTTTTATAAAGCCAAAAAAATAATGCGGTAAAGAATATTAACGGAATGTCAGGAACAGCTGCGAAACCCGAAACCTGTAATACGGCAATGGAAAGTACAATAGCATAAAACAAAAAAGGATTTTTTTTATCAATCAATTTTTCAATGATAACGAGAGAAAAAATATTCAGCAGTAATGGAAAAAAACGTACACCCAGTTCATTTGGAAAAATGGAATACCCTGCTTTCACCAGCAACCCGATCATCGGTGGGTGATCAAAGTAACCCCAGTCAAGGTATTGGCCATATACCCAGTAATAAGCTTCGTCATCCAGGAGTTCTGTGAGGCCCGATTGAACAAGACCTAATAGCAACCACAAGCTGTAGAAAAGTAACCTGTGTTTTGTATGAATGAGTTGCTGCATCCGTAAGCAAAAGTAAATACAATCAGCGTAGTAACTTATCAACGGAAACAATAGCTTTTGCTAATCGTTCTTCATCTTCTCCTCGGATATCCACCCATGGCACCGGCTGGTTTACCAGGATGTCTTTATAAATATGGTAAAGTTTTTTTCGTGTATGCAGATCCGGATATTCCCGTAGTTCATCCTGCACCCATG
>Ga0116143_10001365_pt1 | contig 29693 bp, 23 predicted proteins | sample AD_UKC034_MetaG_FD_89745 | JGI IMG/M metagenome (GOLD analysis project Ga0116143, IMG submission 89745) | Active sludge microbial communities of municipal wastewater-treating anaerobic digesters from USA - AD_UKC034_MetaG | ecosystem: Engineered > Bioreactor > Anaerobic > Digestate | place: USA... | reverse complement strand
TCTACTTCACGAAATCCGGCGCATTCCTTGTGAACGTGCGCGGTTCGGGAAGCGACAACGAGGAGGAGGAGGCGAATGCCGGACTGGTGTATCGCCACCTTTTTCCAGAGAAAGACCTGATTGTCGGCGGCAACATCTTTTATGACTCGCGCTGGACGGCGCATGACAACCGGTTCGACCAGATGGGGGTTGGGCTGGAACTGCTCAGCCGCTGGATTGATGCGCGGGCGAACCTTTATCTGCCGGAGAACAAGGAGGTGCTGGTGGACTCTTTCACGGACCAGACCGTGGAACAGCGGACCTCGGGGGGGTGGCGCGATCCCTATGCGGAGTCTTATCACATAGCGCAGGACTATGTCCGGCGGACGGAAACCATCACCACGACCTATCTTTTTGAGCGGTTCGAGCAGGCGCGCGAGGGGTGGGATGCGGAAGTGGGCGTGAAGCTTCCTGTTCCCGACAGTCTGGGCGAGTACCGCCTGTTTGCCGGCTACTACAACTGGGATGCCCAGTACACCCGTGAGGATGAGATCAGCGGCTTCAAGGCGCGCGCGGAAGCACGAATTCTTCCGGCACTGTTTCTTGATGCATCGTGGTATGAGGACAAGGAACTCAATGGATCGGACTGGTTTATTGGAGCCCGCCTGAGTCTCCCGTTTGATCTGGGGCTTCTGGCGGAGGGGAAAAACCCGTTTGCGGGCGCCTTCTCCCGCCCGAAACCGGCCCCGTTTGCCGCGCGGCTTTTTGAGATGGTTATTCGCGACCTGAAGATACAGACCGAGGATTCGGGGTATGTGGAAAACGAGAAGGCCCGGGCCGTGGATGTCAAGCGGTCGTCCTCGCGCAGCACGGTGGTGCTGATGGACAACCTCACCTTTGTGGATGACAGCAATATGACCGGGATTGAAAACGGAACCGCTGAGTACCCCTTCAACACCATTCAGGAAGGCGTGAATGCCGCCAACAGCCCGGTTTATGTCTTCAGCGGAATGTACAACGAGAATGTCGTCATGCGGGCGAATGTGGATCTGTACGGCGAGGGGTACGGCATCCCGGGCATGGGAGGGCGTGTGTTCGGCGGCCAGGTTTATCCCGTGGCCAACGGCCGCTCGCGCGGCCCGACGTTCACCATGGTGAGCAATTCCTCCATCACCGGCATGCGCATTCTCAACACGGATGTCCCGGGCGCCCCGCCCATTCTTGATTTTGTAGACGGCAATCCCTATGACATCAGCCGCGTGGCCGTGTTCGGGCATGATGCGAACAACATCCTGATCCGCCAGAACCAGATTGGCCGGAGCCAGCACGGCATATTCCTCGGCGTCGACAGCACCCCCAACTATGTGGCGCGACTGCAGGGCAACCGCATCAGCGGAGCGGTTGATGACGGAGTCCGGGTCGAAGCGGTAGGCGGACCGGGCAGCAGCTTCACGCTGCTCTCCGGCGGCAACAGCTATTCCGGGAACGGGTCCGACGGCATTGATGTGGATGTGGAGGATTTTGACAACGTCTTTCTCAGCTTTGCCGGTGACCGCGCCAGCGGCAACCAGAACGACGGCATAGACATGGACAGCTGCGAGGACAACTTCGACATGCTGGTGCAGATCAGGAATTCGACGGCAAACAACAACGCCGGTGAAGGATTCGAGTTGGGCGGCGTTGATGTGGACGGCATATTCCAGGGCTATTTTGACGGGCTGAAGGCGGAGGGCAACGCGGGCGAAGGCCTGGATCTGGAAGTCTATGCCCCAGGGCCTATCCTGGCCGTAGTGGCGGATTCTTCCTTCAACAACAACCTCGGCAACGGAATGCAGATGATCCTGAACAGCGACTACCTCTCCGTGGGGCTGGTGGGCCCGGATGCGGCGCTGTTTGAGTCGGTGAACATGCTGCTGGGCGGTTTCCTCCCGCCCCAGATGAGGTCGTTTTCCGGACCCGGAACCGTGACGGCCAACGGGAACGCCGGGGACGGCATGGTGCTCATATCTGATGCGGATTCTGTTGCGCTGACAGGGATCTTCGATGCGCGCGCCAGCGGCAATGCCCAGAACGGAATTTTCTCGGTCGCCAACAGCGACTTCGGGCTGGCGGCCTCCCTGGCTCTGCCGAGTTCGGATCTGCTGGATGTGATGGACTTTGGTCTTGGCGCCCTGTCCTCCCTGCTGGGCGGCCCGGCGATGCCGAATCTTCCGAATGCAGCAGATCAGGGACCGATCCGCGTGAACGGCAACGGCGGGGCGGGATTTGTATCCATTGTTGACGGTCCTGTTGCTCTGTCCGCCCAGTGGGACATTCAGGCAAACGGGAACAACGGCTCCGGCATAGAGTCCATCGTTTTAGGTGATAACGTTGGCATTTCCCTGCAGGGCGGCCTCGAGGCAAGCTATAACAACGGTGTTGGCATAGAGTCGGTTGTTATCGGGGATAATGCGGCCATTGGCGTTGTCCTCGACACCATCGCGAACCATAACGCTGGCCCGGGTATTGCAATGCTTCGGCAAAGCAACAATGGGATTGCTGTTGGCCTGGTGTCGTCTGTGCGCAGCCTGCTGGACGGGGCCGAGACGCTCCTGAATGCCGCGGGCCTGGGCCCGATCAGGCTTCCGAACTATACGCAGGGATCCGGAACAGTGGCTAGCGGAAACGGCGCCGGTGGCATACTTCTGCAAGTCGATGGCGAGGATGCGGCAATTGCCGGCCTCATGGATGTTGTTGCAAACAACAATCTTGGCGGCCCCGGTATTGGCATCAGACTTGACAGCAACAACGGAATGGCGCTTGGCGGACTGGTGGATGTTGCGGCCAGCGGCAACGCCCAGAATGGAATAGATCTGCGTGCGAATGCGGATTCGGTTGCCATTGGAGCTCTTTTTGATGTAACGGCAAACCGTAATGGGGATGACGGAACACGTGTTGTCCTGACCAGCCTGAATGATGATGCCGTTGCAATAGCGGCAGGAATCACGGCCAACAACAATGGCAATAACGGCGCCAACTTCAACCTTGAAGCCGACAATGATGTTTATGGCTTGTACACCGATATGTCTCTTCTTGGGAATCTGAACAACGGTCTGCGGGTGAACGCAACCGCGGGAGATGATGTGTACGGATTCTATGGAGAAGGCATGGTCGCAATCTTTTCGGCGGCAACGCTGGGCTTCCCCCCGTCACTGCTTGCCCTTGTCCCCGATGGGGGAATCACCGCCAGCGGGAACGGCACAGATGGAGTCCGTGTGACAGGAGATGCCATCGGAGGTGATTATGCGACCTTTATGGATTCGGTTGTGGCCGCCAATAATGGTTCTGACGGCATAAGAATTAATCCCACTGCCGGAGATGATGCTGAAGTCGGCATAATGAACGCGACTGCAATCGGCAACGGCATACACGGCATTCGCGTGAATCTCACGGCCGCGAATGATATATCCACCATTATTTCCGGGAGCATCAGTGCGAATAATCTTAATCATGGCGTATCGGTCGTTGCGGCTGCCGGGGGCCTGACGCAGATTGATCTGGGTGGTGGAGCCTTTGGTTCGGCCGGAATGAATTCCATATACGGCAATGCCATAGATCTTCGGTACAATGGTCCCGGGACGGCAGTTGCCCAGTTTAACTGGTGGGGAACCGCCACCCCCGTGGCCGGGCAGTTCAGTGGATCAATTGATTGGTCAAATCCTCTGGCCGCTGATCCCAACTGATGCGTGAGATCAAGGCTCATCTGGCCTCTGGCGGGTTGGATAAGCGGATGGTCAGGGTCAGATTTGGAGTAATCAGTGAAAAGATGTGGACCCTGTTCTTTTTCCAAATCCTTGATCAGCCGGCAGAATGAAGATCGGGGCTGAAATGTCATCGTCGTCTCATGGGGCCGACGAGACTGAAGCCTGATACTTTCCGCCTGGGCAACTTTGTTCGAACCTTTCAAAAAAACGGTTTCGCCGCAGCGAACATCTCCAAAGAAATAAATGGAACTGCGAAAAGCGCGAAAGGCGCGAAAACAGGATGGAGCCTCGAACATGAACATCAATGTTCCGGTTTGCCGCCGTATTTCAGGTGTTCTTCCTTATGGGGCACTTTCACGAGAGCCGGCATAGTACACCTCAGTCCCCATTTCTTTCTCTTGCCATTTCCAGCCGGCCGCATCCCAATGCCTTCCCATACAGCCCGCCGTTTGAACTTGTTCAAGAGGCTGGCGTTTGGCCGGGCGGAATGCTAGTTTCTGCCGGACAGTTATCAGGTTTTTCTATGAGTACAAAATGGATCACGGTCGCGGGCGCGCGCGAACACAATTTGAAGAACATCACGGTGAAAATACCGCGCAATGCACTCACTGTGATCACCGGTCTCAGCGGTTCGGGGAAGTCCTCTCTTGCGTTCGACACGATTTATGCGGAGGGTCAGCGCAAGTATGTGGAGAGCCTGTCGGCCTATGCCCGTCATTTTCTCGAGCAGCTGCAGAAGCCCCAGGTGGATTACATTGAGGGTCTCTCCCCCGCAATTTCGATCGAGCAGCGCACCGCCGGCTCCAACCCCCGGTCCATTGTGGCCACTACGACGGAGATATTCGACTATATGCGCCTGCTGTACGCCAGTATCGGCCATCCGCACTGCCCGCAGTGCGGGAAGCCGATCACGCAGCAGAGCGCAGAGTCCATTGTTGACCAGATTCTCGCATGGCCGGAGAGAACAAGGATTGTGGTCGCCGCGCCTCTGGTGCGCGGCCGCAAGGGCCGGCACGAGGATGTGCTGGCCGGCATCCGCCGCCGGGGTTTTGTCCGGGCCCGGGTGGATGGCCGGGTTTACGAACTGGACGACGTGCCTTCGCTTGCGAAAACCCGGGCCCATACGATCGAGGTGGTTGTTGACCGCCTGGTCGTCGGCACTGATATCAGATCGCGTCTGACGGATTCGATCGAACTCGCACTGAAGGAGGGCGAGGGGACCGTTATTGTGCTGAGGCCGGATGATGAGAAAGTCTCGGAAACGGTTTTTTCGGAGAAGAATGCCTGTGCGGACTGCGGCATCAGTTTTGAGGCGCTGCTCCCGCGCTCGTTCTCGTTCAACAGCCCCTACGGGGCCTGTCCGACCTGCCATGGGCTGGGGAGCATGATGGTGTTTGACGAGGATTTAATCGTTCCCGATCTGGACAAGTCGCTGGGCAGCGGCGCGATACGCCCGTGGCGGGGAAGCGGCCGCCGCGCGACGATGTACTATAATCGGCTGCTGAAAGCGCTTGCGGCCGCGCATGGTGTGGACATGGATGCGCCCTACAGAGATCTGCCGAAGGATTTCAGAAAAATCCTCATGTATGGGACCGGAGAGCGGGAAGTGACGATGAAGTTCTGGTTTCGCGGCGCGACCCGGACTTTCCGCAAGGCGTTTGAAGGAGTGATCCCGAATCTGGAGCGCCGGTATCGCGATACGAAGAGCGAATATATCCGCAAGCATCTGGGAGCGTTCATGGGGAAGCGTCATTGTACAGCCTGCGACGGCGCGCGGCTTCGTCCTGAGGTGCTGGCCTGCACAATTTCGGGACGCTCAATCACCGATGTCTGCCGTTTGTCGGTCAAAGATGCGCTCAAGCTGTTTACGACGCTCGAACTGACAGAACAGGAAGCCAGAATCGCCTCGGAGCTTATCAAGGAGATTCGTGAAAGGCTGGGCTTCATGCAAAATGTGGGACTGGATTACCTTACGCTTGACCGCGAGAGCGGAACGCTTTCCGGCGGCGAGGCCCAGCGCATACGGCTGGCCACGCAGATCGGCGCGGGGCTGATGGGTGTTCTCTATGTGCTGGATGAACCAAGCATCGGACTGCATGCGCGGGATAACGAGCGCCTGATCCAGACGATGATCAAGCTGCGTGATGTGGGCAACACGGTCATTGTGGTCGAGCACGACGAGCAGACGATCCGCTCGGCCGACTATGTGGTAGATCTGGGCCCGCAGGCCGGCAGGCATGGCGGAGAGGTGGTGTTCGCCGGCCCTGTGAACAGGCTTCTGAAGGATACCCGTTCTCTTACCGCGCGCTACCTTCGGCGCGAGATGGATTCGAAAATACCCGCGAAGCGCACTCCGCCGCACAAGGGCTGTCTGGAGATCGTCGGCGCGCGGGAGAACAATCTGAAGAATATCCATGTGAAGATTCCCCTCGGACTGCTGGTGTGCATCACCGGTGTGTCCGGGAGCGGGAAGAGCACGCTGATTGATGACATCCTTCATCGGGCCCTGTTCCGTCATTTCTTTGGGTCGGGCGACAGGCCCGGCGCACACGACCGGCTGAAAGGAGTGGAGGCCCTGGACAAGGTGATCGTGATTGACCAGTCTCCCATTGGCCGCACCCCCCGGAGCAATCCGGCAACCTATACCGGCGCGTTTGGCCAGATTCGCGATCTGTTTGCACAGCTCCCTGCGTCGAAAGTCCGCGGTTACAAGCCGGGACGTTACAGCTTCAATGTCAAGGGCGGCCGATGCGAAAAATGCAAGGGCGACGGTATCATTCGCATCGAGATGCATTTTCTCCCTGATGTGTATGTGACGTGCGAACAGTGCCGGGGGCGCCGTTATAATCAGGAAACCCTGGAGGTCCGGTACAACGGGAAGAGCATTGCAGATGTTCTGGACATGACCATAAGCGAAGCGCGCGAATTTTTTCAGAACCTGCCGGCCATTGAACGCAAGCTCAGGACTCTGGACGAGGTGGGCCTGGGCTATCTGCAGCTGGGCCAGCCGGCCACGACGCTTTCCGGGGGAGAGGCGCAGCGCGTGAAGCTTTCGGCCGAACTCAGCCGCAAGCAGACCGGCCGGACTTTGTACATCCTGGACGAGCCCACCACGGGTCTCCATTTCGCGGATGTGGACCGGCTGATGGATGTGCTGGTGCGCCTGCGCGAGGGAGGAAATACGCTGGTTGTGATTGAACACAATCTCGATGTCATTAAAATGGCAGATTACATTATTGATCTGGGCCCGGAAGGCGGCGATGCCGGCGGACGGATCGTGGCGGAGGGCACGCCGGAAGTTCTGGCGGCCTGCGATGAATCGTACACCGGGCGGTCCCTGAAGAGTGTGCTGAACAGAGTATAAGATGATTTGGAAGACTGAAAAAACCGCGCTGGCGACGCTTTTGCTTCTGGGGCTTTTGGCGCGTTCGGCACAGCCGGCCGACGATGCCGTCAGGCACATGCGTCCGGAGGAACTGCTGTCGGCCGCACGCGCCGCGATTGTGGACCGGCTGTATGAGCGCGCGGAACTGTATTTCAACGAGTACATCGACAAAGCCGAATCCCGTGCAGAAAAGGCCGAAGGCGTGATGGGACTGGCTGAAGCGCTTTATGAGCAGAAGGATTTCAAGGGCACACTGAAGCTGCTGGACAGCCGTGAAAAACTGGCCCGGACGCCAGATATCCGCGCCGGCTTCATTTTCTGGCGGGCCATGGCCGTGGCCGGGCAGGATGATTATTCGGCGGCCCTTGCGCTGCTCGACAAAATGCCCGCCCGGCTTTCCGATCCGTATTTCACCCGTCGTGCCAGCCGCCTTCGCGCGCGGTGCTACGCCAAAATCGGCGACACCCCGCGCGCAGTCAAGGCCTTCAGGTCGCTGCAAAGCGCGATCACCAACGAGATCGAGGCCGCCCTGAATCTGCTGGACTGGTCCGGAGTGCTGATTGATCTGGGGCAGCGCGGCGATGCATCGGTCATCCTGTCCCAGCTTTTGACCGACTATCCGGCTTCGCCTCAGGCGGTTCCGGGCAGCTTGTGGTTGAGCAGAATTCACCTGGAGGAAGGCCGGCTTCCAGAGGCGGAGAAGCTTCTGCTGGATCTGATGGCGCGCGAGAACCTGGCCGATGACAGCCGTGCAGAGGCCTGTCGTGTACTGGCTGCAGTTGCAGAAGCGCAGACGAACTATACCCGGGCCGTGGAGTTCCTTGACCGGGCTGTGAAGCTTTCCGCCGATCCCGTGGTTCTGAACCAGAGTCGTTTGCGCAAGGCGCGTCTGCTGATCCGCGCGGGCCGGCGGGACGAGGGCGAAGCTCTGCTTCATGAGTGGATTGGCGCCAATACGGCTAATCCGCACGCGCCGGAATCCCTCTTGACTTGGGCGGACGAGCTTTTTGCCTCCGGAGAGTATGAGAAAGCGTACCGTGAATATCAGTATTATCAGGAGGTCTTTTCGGACACGCCGGGCCGTTTCCGGGCTCAGATGGGCAAGGGCTGGTGCCTTTTCGGTCTTAAGCGGCATGCCGAGGCCGTCAGGGAGTTTGAACGGGCCCTCTCGCTCGCCGAAGGCGATGCGGATCGGAAACAGGCCCTTTTCAAGATTGCGGATGCTCTTTATGCAGACGGCGAATACACGGCAGCGCGGGCGAAATATCTTGAAGTAACGAAGCTTTTTCCTGCCGCGCAGGAGGCTCCGCAGGCCCTTTATCAGGCGGCGGAGTGTTATGCCGAAGCGGGTCAGTATGACGCGGCCGAAAAGGAGTTTCACGCCATTGAGGATGCTTATCCGGAAAGCGGCTTTGCGCGTCAGGCATCGCTGCGAATTGCGGCGATGAAGGAACTGATCGGGGAATGGGAGCAGGCGGTATCGCAGTACAACCGGATTCTCCGCGAGTTCCCGGGAAGCCTGCACGCGGGACGGGCCAGACATCGCCGGGGCATGGTGCGCTATCGCCTTGGGAGTTTCCCGGGCGCCCTTGCGGATTTCGAAAAAGTGGTGCAGGAGTTTCCCGGCCACGATTTCTCCGAGCAGGCGTTTTATATGCGCGGATGGACACATTATCTGATGGGCCAGTCCGACAAGGCCCAGGATATCTGTCGTGAGTTTGTGCAGAAATTCCCCGATTCCGCATGGGCGCCGGACGTGCTTTTCTGGCTGGCCGAATATCAGTTCAACAACGGGTTCCATCAGAAAGCCGAAGCCGGATTTACCGGAGTGGCGCTTCGCTATCCTTCATCCGAACTGGCAGACGACGCGATTTTCTGGGCCGGTCAGTCTGCAGTGCTGCAGCGTGAATATCTGCGGGCCATCGAGCATTTCAGCAAACTGGTTCAAAATTATCCGGAGAGCCCTCGTCTGGTGCAGGCCCGTTTTGCGCAGGGCGACGCGCTCAGCGAACTCGGGCAGTTCGCAGCCGCGATCCTGGCTTATGAAGAAGTTATTCTCAAGGCGCAGGGCTCATACACCGCGGCGCTGGCCCGGGGAAGGATCGGCGACTGCCAGTTCACTCTGGGCGCAGGCGATCCCGCGCGTTATGCGGAAGCGATCAAATCCTATGCCGCCCTGACGGGCCGAGCCGATGTCCCGGTTGAAATCAGCCTTCAGGCCGAATATAAGCTTGGCCGTTGTTTGGACAAGACCGGGGATGCTGCGGGAGCGCTGGAGCGATACCTGAATGTGATCTATCGCTATGTGGCCCAGAAAAACCGCGCCGTGGGAAGCGAGGCCTGGTTTACACGCGCAGCGTTCGGTGCGGCGGCCATTCGGGAGCAGGAGCAGCAGTGGTCGGAAGCCCTCCGTATTTATGAACGCATAATCGAGGAACAGGTGCCGGCGGCGGAGGAGGCGCGCATGCGCATCCGCAAGCTGCGCACAGAACGATGGGTGACGCCCGGAACGGATTGAAGGAGAAACAGCACATGCAGGAAATGATCAATGCAGGCGGACCGATGGTCTGGGTGATTCTCGCGGCCGGCGTTCTCGCCGCCACGGTCTTTGTGGAGCGCCTCTTTCATTTGCATCGCGCCCAGATCAAGTCGGACGATTTTCTGAAAGGCATCTACAACATCCTGAACCGCGGCAACATCGTGGAGGCTGTCAGCATCTGCGAGGATACTCCGGGCCCGGTTGCGGATGTCGTGCGGGCCGCCATCCTCAATCATGATGCAGCCGTGCCTGAGATGGAAAAGGCGGTGCAGGAGGCCGGACTGCTGGAGATTCCCCGGCTGGAACGGAATATCAGCACGCTGGCCACCGTGGCACAGCTTGCGCCGCTGCTGGGTTTGCTGGGGACGGTGCTGGGCCTGATGCAGAATCTGCTGGTTATACAGCAGAAGGCTCCCCTTGTGCAGCCCGGCGATCTTGCGGGCGGACTCTGGCAGGCCCTCATTTCCACGGCAGCGGGATTGACGCTCGCCATCCCGGCCCATGCCGCCTACAACCTGCTGGTCAGCCGGGTGGAATCCATTCTGCTCGACATGGAGAGGGCTTCTGTCGAAATCATCGCCTATTTGAGCAAGAAAGGCGCAGGGCCGCGGTGATGCGGAGCGGTGTATATCTCAGGCTTTCCAAGCTTCACCGCCTGTATGCGGCAAGGAACCGGATACGGCGCGGTCCGCCGGGACTCATTCCGCTGCTGGACCTGGTTTTGATCCTTTTCGTTTTCTACATGGCACACGCCCCGTTTGTGCTTCAGCCCGGCATTACGATGACCCTTCCGTCGTCTCCTTTCCGCGACGGGGTGCAGTTCGGCCGCCTTCTGGTCACCGTGACCCGGGACGGGGTCATATTCTTCAACGATGACCGCGTTTCACTGCAGGAACTGCCCGCCAGATTCCGGAATGCGGCCGATGACGAAAGTCTGATTATCCAGGCAGACGGTTTTGTGTCCCATCACATGCTGGTTCAAATCTATAACATGGCGTCTGACGCAGGTATCCGCGAGGTCGTTTTGGCCGCTCGCGAGCCGGGCGTGAAGGGAGGTGTGCCGCGATGAAAATGTCCGCGGAACGTTGCGCCGCAGACCGGCGCATTCGGGCCATTGCGGCTGCAGGCTCATGCCTGTGGGTTGGATTGTTTGCGGTCCTCTTTCGTCCGGCGGCTCCCCTGGCGTACGCCGCGGTTTCTCCTTCCGCCCGGCTTCTCTATTATCCGATGCTGGATGAAGGCGGGTCCGGCTTTGTGTCACCGGGCCTCTGGTCCCCCCGGCTGTTTTCGTTTCCCTCATCTCTGGGTTTCAGCGCTTTTCTGGAGACGCGCCCGAATGATCTTCGGCCGCGCCTGGAACCGCTTGAAACAGAAAGCGAGTTTCTGGCCTATTCTGCGCCGGAAACAGCCCGGATCCCCGAGGCCGGCGGTTTGTCCGCGCAGGTGCGCGCGTTTTTTGCCTCACAGCCTTCTCCCTACCGGTCTTTGCCGCAAGCGCCGTCTGGATCCGTGTTTGATGTCCGCTTCCTTGAAGGGCTGTCAGAAGAGGATTTCATGGACATATCGCTCCCCGCTGCGCTGTCCTCAGGGGAAGCGGGCTGGCAGGCGCAGCTGGAAATCGAAGTACAACCCGACGGTACAGTCTCGCACGTGTTTCTGATGAACGAATCGCAGCTTCGCGGAAACCGCAACCTGCTGGTGCAGGCGGCGCGGAAGTGGAGAACCGTTCCTTCCGATAAAGTGCGCCGGGGCTGTGTGACTGTGCGGAGCGTGCCGCCGTCTCCGGGGGTGCGGCCATGATTCAGGTCAGCTGGCCGGTAATCTTCTATGTGCCCCTGGCTTTGAATTTACTGGTTGTTTCGCTGATCGGCTTGTTCTACTTTATTCGCCGGTACGAACCGCATGTTCGATATGCCAATGAGCGCATCTACCGGTGCGCTGCATGTGGACATGTCTATGTGGATTCGAGGAAAATGCCGCTGCTGCGCTGTCCGAGGTGTGACAGCCTGAATGAGGCCGTGCGCACACACTAGGTGGCGCCAGCTTCCGGGAGAGAGATTTTTCGATGGTTAAGAACGCAAAACTGGATATCAAATCGGTCCGCTGGACCGTGACTTCGCAGCCGGCAGAGGTGGAGGAGTTCCTTCAGCGCCCGGCCTTTGATCCGGCCGCCGAGAAAGCGGCCGCCAGGATGCTGGCCGCCATCCGCAGCCGCGGCGACGAGGCCGTGCTGGAATTTATTGAAAAGCACGATGGGGTAAAGCTGTCGGCCGGAGCTCTCTGTGTCACTCCGGAAGAGCGAGAAGGGGCGCGCGCAGCCGTGGACGACGATTTCAAGCGTGCGGCCCGAGAAGCGCGCAGGCGCATCAGTCGATTCGCGGAGGCCGGCATTCGCAAGGACTGGAGCATCACCAGCCCCAAGGGCGGCATGATTGGCGAGCGTTTTGTCCCGCTCGACAGAGTGGGCGTCTATATTCCCGGAGGAGCTGCTCCGCTGGCTTCCACGGCCATGATGACCATCGTGCTGGCCCGCGCGGCAGGGGTCCCGGAGGTTGTGGCCTGCACACCTGCGGGCCGGGACGGGACCATCAATCCGGCGCTGCTCTATGCCATTGATTTTGCCGGGGCAACAGAAATTTACCGCATCGGAGGCATTCAGGCCATCGGCGCCATGGCCTATGGGACCTCCACAGTCCGTAAGGTGCAGAAGATCGTCGGTCCGGGAGGGCCGTACGTAACCGCCGCCAAGCGGCAGGTTTATGGCGAGGTTTCACTGGACATGGTCGCCGGCCCCAGTGAAATCGCCGTGCTGGCCGATGATTCCATCAGTCCCTCGTTTGTGGCCGCCGACCTGCTTTCGCAGGCTGAACACGGGAGCGGCGCTGAAAAGGTTCTGCTGGTAACGCCTTCAGAGCGTTTGGCTGACGGTGTGGCTCGCGAACTTCTTGTGCAGAGTGAAACCCTGCCGCGCCGGGATTTTGTCCGCAAGGTGCTGCAGCACGGCATGCTGATTGTTGTTACGGACAATCTGGATGCGGGGATGGAAGTATGCAACCGGTTTGCGCCGGAGCATTTTGAACTTCTGGTGCAGGAGCCGCGGCGCTGGATACAGAAGGTGCGCGCCGCCGGCGCTGTTTTTGCCGGTCCGTGGACTCCGGAAAGCGCGGGCGACTTTGCGATCGGACCAAGCCATGTGCTGCCAACCGGCGGAACGGCAGCCTTTTTTTCGGGTCTGACGGTGGATGATTTTCAGCGTCGCATGAGTGTGATGTCTCTTACCCGGGCGGATTTGATTGAACTCCTGCCCGTGATCGAGGCTTTCGGGCGCGTAGAGGGGCTTGAAGCGCATGCCCGTTCCGCCCGCATCCGTTTTGAATCGTGAACCAAGTGCAGGGGCAGCATCATGAACAAGTATGTTCGCAAGAATGTTAATCGTATGAAGGGTTACACGCCCGGCGAGCAGCCCTCGGATCCGCTCATCATCAAGCTGAATACCAATGAGAATCCGTATGCCCCTTCGCCGGCCGTGGGCCGGGCGCTTGAGGATTTTGATTTTACAAATCTCGGTCTGTATCCGGACCCGCTGGCCACAAAGCTGCGCGGAATGATTGCGGCATATCACGGATGCGAAACCTGCCGGGTGCTGGCGGGAAACGGATCGGACGAGCTGCTTGCGCTGTGTGTGCGGGCTTTCGTCGAGGGAAGGGGCAAAATCGGATTTTTTGAACCCTCCTATTCACTTTATCCCGTCCTGGCAGAAATGCACGGCCTGCGCGCCATCGCCGTTCCGCTGGGTTCCGATTTTGAATGGGCCATGCCGGATGAGGTGGATGCCTCGCTGTTCTTCCTTGCGAATCCCAATGCGCCCACCGGCATTATGTATCCGATGGAACAGGTCCGCCATTTCTGCGAACGTTTCCCGGGAGTGGTGGTGATCGACGAGGCTTACGCGGATTTTGCCGAAGCCAACTGCATGAGTCTTGCGCTGGAACTGGAGAATGTCATAGTCCTTCGGACTTTTTCCAAGTCGTTTTCCCTTGCGGGGCTCCGTCTGGGCTATGCCGTCGGGGCTCCGGAGCTCGTCGGGGCGATGTCTAAGCTCAAAGACTCCTACAACGTGGATCGGATTGCTCAGACCCTGGGTTGCGCCGCTTTTGCAGATATGGACTACATGCGGTCAAATTGTGAGAACATAAAAAACATCCGCAGGCATACAGCTGCTGAACTGGAGAAGCGCTCTTTCCGGGTCTTCCCGTCGCAAGCCAATTTCCTGTGGGTGGAACCTTCAGGCATTGAAGCCGCGGTTTTGTTTGAGAAACTGCGCGAGCGGAACATTCTGGTGCGCTATTTCCCGGGTCCGCGCACCGGGCGATGCCTGCGCATTTCCATGGGCACTCGCGCGCAGATGGATGTGCTTCTTGGTGCTGTTGATCGCATTCTGCAGCTGAAATGACTGGAGATCACGCCATGTTGAAAATCGGCAGAATGATCCTTGGTCTTGCGGTTGCAACGCCGTTCGTCCGCGCCGCAGAGATCGGGGATCAGGGGCGGGTGTGCTTCCAGTTGAACCGTGGACAAATCGTTCAGTTTGCCGATGCCCTTTCGATTGAAGACATCCGGGAAGATCAGTGGAAGCCTGTCGGAACAACCGGATGTGATGAAGGCGCGGCGGCAGCCATGGCGGGAACCGATATGCTGCGCTTCTACCGGGTCCGTCCGGGCGGGGAGAGCACATACGCCTTTGGGGTTGTGAATCTGCATCCGGGACGAAACTGGATTGGCCTGTGGGGTGATCCGGAAATCAATTCTGTGCGCGCTGTTTTCGGCGACCGCATGCCGACCGGAACACTCATGCGGATCATGCCGCCGGATTCGGCCGCTGAAATTGCTCTTCTTCTTGCGAAAGATCAGGCAGGAGCGGTGCGCTGGATGTCGGGTGAAAACCCCGCCGATGAGACTGAAATTCCCGCGGAGGTCTCCGCTGTCGAAGTAGAACTTCCTCCGGGATGCGGGCCTGTCGCTGTGCCGGTGATCATGAAAGTGCCGGCCGCTCCTGTGGAGCAGATTCTGTCCTACGGGAAAAGAACGCTGGGCGGATTCCGCTGTCCGGGCCGCCCCCGTCTTGACAGGACGGGCCTGCTGGCGGGCGGCTTTACGGGCGGCGCAAATCCGGTGGAATCAGATCAGCTCTGGAAGTACGACCGTTTGAATCAGCGCGCGCCCTATGCAGTCTGGTTTTGCACCCGGGACAACACATGGCGGCTGACTGTTGGCGGTCCGGATTTTCCTGTCGTGCCCGCCGATGCCTTCCGTTATGACGACGCGGTCATGGTGATGCCCCGTAAAGCGCTCATGGGCATTCGCTGGCGAAAAGGCGGGTCCGTAAAATAACGGCCGGTTCCGTGACTGCGGAGCTTATTCATTCATTTCGTCGAAGAATCTGACATAGTTGTCCGGTTCAGGTCCTTCGCGCATTTTAATGGCATCGCGCGGGTGCTCGTTGAGCTGTCCGGTGATTGCGTAGGGGATGCTGTAGCCCCAGTCCATGGTCTTGCGCATTGGCAGCAGCACTTCCTGCGATGCCTGCAGGATGGGGCGCAGGTCAAATTTCGGATTCTTCAGGAAACCCAGCAGCAGTTCCATCGGACAGTTGCCGGCTCCGCGTCCCAGTCCGCACAGTGTGGCGTCCAGCATGGTCGCTCCGTTGATGATGGCGGTGATCGTGTTGGAGTAGGCCATCTGCTGGTTGTTGTGGGTATGGATTCCGATGCGCTTGGAGGTGCCTTTGCAGACTTTCTTAAACTTCTCCATCAGAGCCTCAATCTGCTCGGTATAGAAGGCCCCGTAACTGTCCACGATGTAAAGAACGTCCACTTCGCTGGCGGCCATCACTTCGAGCGCGTTGTCCACCTCGAGCTCCAGGGCTGCCGAGACCGCCATCAGGTTCAAAGATGTCATATAGCCCTTGTCATGGGCATCCTTGACCATGTCCAGCGCGGTGGGCAGCTGGTGCACATAGGTGGCCACCCGGATGCAGTCGAGCACACTGTCCTTTTTCGGGAGGATATCCGTATGGTAGTCCGTGCGCTCCGCATCCGCCATGGCGCAGAATTTGAGGGTGCCCCGGTCACGTGTGTCGGTGATCCGACGGATGTCTTCTTCATCGCAGAACTTCCATGCGCCGTACTCCGCCTTGCTGAATATCTTCTTGGAGGCTTTGTATCCGAATTCCATGTAGTCCAGCCCGGCATCAATGCAGGTGTGGTAGACCGCGCGCACGAAATCATCACCAAAGTGGTGTGCGTTGATCAGACCCCCGTCACGCACGGTGCAGTCCACCACTTCGAGTTCCGGTATATATGTCAGCCATCCGGCGGCTTTCTGTTTTGGAGCTTTCATAGTGGCGCTAATATATATGGATCGGCCTGATTAACAAGCTCAGCCTGACAAAATATTCTTTTCGGAATTGGGATTGACGCCGCCTTGGCTTGATTTCCCCGTCTCTCTCTGCGAGGATGGTCCGCATGAGTGGAACAAACCGGACCAAACTGATGGCGCTGCTGGTCAATGCGGCGGCGTTTGTGGTTATTGTAGCGGGCATGCGCGCGGCCTCCTCGATAATCGTGGTGCTGCTGCTGGCGGTTTTCATCAGCGTAGTGATCACCCCTCTCTATTTCGGCATGCAGCGCCGAAGAATTCCCTCATGGCTCGCTCTTCTCCTGCTCATTACGGCCATGATTGTCCTGACCGTTGTCGCAGTTGTGGTGCTGGGCAAGTCGGTTCAGGATTTCTCAAGCAATCTTCCAAGATATCAGCAGAGCCTGCAGGCCCAGCTGGCCGGAAGCGTTGAATGGCTGCGGGCAAAGGGCTATGAAATTCCTGACGATGCGGTCGCCCGCGTAATGAATACGAAAACAGCCCTGACCTTTGTCGGGAACACGCTTCAGGCCGTCAGTACGCTTCTCAGCCAGGCTTTTCTCGTGCTGCTGATTGTCATTTTCATGATGCTGGAAGCGGCCATGCTGCCGGCCAAGATTCAGTCGATTTCCGCCATGACTCCGGAACATCGGGAGCGCCTGCGCATGGCGGTAAACACCTTCCGCCAGTATATGAGCATCAAAACCTTAGTCAGCCTGATCACGGGCGGGCTTGTTACGCTGATGCTGGCGGTCTTCAAGATTGACTATGCCGTTTTGCTGGGTGTCCTGGCCTTTATTCTGAATTATGTGCCGAACGTGGGTTCCATTATAGCGGCTGTGCCCGCCATCGCGCTGGCGCTCATCCAGTTCGGCCCGGGCATGAGCCTGCTCGTGGCCATCGGCTATCTGATCATCAACACCCTGATCGGCAATATCTGGGAGCCCCGCCTGATGGGCAGACGAATGGGGCTCTCGCCGATGATTCTCGTCATCTCGCTGGTGTTTTGGGGCTGGGTTCTGGGGCCGGTCGGCATGCTGTTGTCTGTTCCGCTGACAATGATTTTCCGTCTGATCCTCGAAAGCATAGAGGAGACGCGTGGTCTGGCCTCTCTCATGGCGGCCGCTGCACCCAGGCAGGGGCCGCCGGCGGAGTCTGCATCCGGTGATTAAGCTTCTGGCCATATTCGGCATGGCCTTTCTGGTCGGATTCTCGGGAGCAGTCGCTCCGGGTCCGGTGTTCACCATGACCATCAGTGAATCTCTCAAACGCGGGTTCAGGGCGGGTCCGCTGATTGTGCTGGGGCATGCGGTTCTGGAAATGCTGCTGCTGACGGCCATTATGCTGGGGCTCGGCGTCTGGCTGACCAGGCCTGAAGTCACCCGTTTCTTTGCGCTGGTTGGCGGAATCATCCTCCTGGCGATGGGGGGGCACATGGTGGCCACGGCAGGGAAGGCGACCGACGAGGCTCTTCACGCGGAAGCGAGTGCGGGAGATGCCGTCCGCGGCCCTGTGATGGCGGGTGTGCTTCTCAGCCTGTCCAATCCGTACTGGATCATCTGGTGGGCGACCATCGGGCTGGGTCTGATCACCAAGTCTCTTGAGGCCGGCCTGCTTGGACTGGTCTTCTTCTATTGCGGGCACATCACGGCCGATCTGACCTGGTACAGCTTTGTTTCCTATACGGTATCTGCCGGCCGGCGGCTCTGCCCTCCCCGGGTATACCATGTGATATTCATCGTCTGCGGAGCCGGCCTGGTCGGCCTCGGCCTCTGGTTTCTGAAGAGCTTGTTCTGAGCAGCGGACGGCTATTCGTCCTTGTCGTGCTGCTCCAGCACCCACGTCATGTCTTCGGATGCCTCCCAAACATCCTGTTTGACAAAAAGCGGGGCATCCAGTTCCAAAGCCAGCGCGATGCAGTCACTGGGCCGCGCATCAATTTCGACAATGTGCTTTCCCTCGCCCGCAGGCTGAGAAAGATAAAGATGCGCAAAATAGATATCCTCTTTCAGCGTGAGGACAACGGCCTTTTCCACTTTGGCTCCGAGGCCGGCAATGATGCTCTCGATAAGCATATGCGTGTGAGGGCGCATGGTCCGGACTCCTTCGCGCGCCATGCAGATGGCCTCACCGGTGAAACCGTCTATGAAGAAAGCGATGTTCTTGATCCCGTCCGTGACAAATACGGCATATCCCTCCTTTGTGCGGATGATGTCGTTGAAGCGGACAGGGATATCTCTTTTCATGATGGTCCGTTCACATGTCGCGGGAGATGTACCACACGGCCCAGAATATGAATATGACGAGTGCAGCAGACAGAAAAGTGTTCATTGGCGCCTATCTGATTTTAAATTCAATCTTCCCGTTTTTATATTCTGCTTCGACGCGGGCCCCTTCCGGAATGCGTCCTTCGATGATCTCACTGGCGAGGGCATCGAGAATTTCCCTCTGAAGGACTCTCTTGAGCGGCCGCGCGCCAAAAGAGGAGTCATAGCCGGTTTCGGCCAGATGGTTCTTTGCTTCATCCGTCAGGCTCAACTCGATGCTGCGCCCGGCCAGATGTTTTCTGATCCGGTTGAGCTGAATTTCAACGACTTCCCTGATGTGCTTCCGGTTCAGGCTGTGGAAGATGATGATTTCATCCAGACGGTTGAGGAACTCGGGACGGAACTGCGCCCGCAGAGCTTCCATCACGCGCTGCTCCATGACCTGATAAGCCCTGTCTCCGCGCTTCAGATCCGGTTCCAGAACCAGAGCTTCGTGAATGATGGCACTGCCGATGTTGGACGTCATGATAATGATGGTGTTTGTGAAGTTTACTGTGCGGCCCTGTCCGTCGGTCAGCCGGCCGTCATCCAGGATCTGGAGCAGGACGTTGAACACTTCAGGATGGGCTTTTTCTATTTCATCAAACAGCACCACCGACCATGGTTTGCGGCGGACATGCTCGGTGAGGTAACCGCCCTCCTCATAGCCGACATAGCCCGGCGGCGCGCCGATCAGGCGCGCCACACTGTGTTTCTCCATGAATTCAGACATGTCCACCCGCAGAATGGCCTGTTCGTCGTCGAACAGGAATTCGGCCAGCGCGCGCGCGAGCTCAGTTTTTCCGACGCCGGTCGGCCCCATGAAAATGAATGATCCGATGGGCCGGTTGGGATCCTGCAGGCCGGAACGAGCCCGGCGCACCGCATTTGAAACCGCTTCCACGGCCTCCTGCTGGCCGACCACCCGCTGCTGCAGCCGCTGCTCCATTTCCATCAGCTTGTGTTTCTCGCTCTCCAGCAGCCGTGAGACCGGAATATGAGTCCAGCTTGAGATCACGGAAGCGATATCTTCCGCGTCCACTTCTTCCTTCAAAATCCGATCCTTCTTCTGCAGTTCGGCCAGTTTCTGCTGCGCGGACTGGATTTGCTTTTCGGTCTTCGGAATCTTGTCGTACATGATTTCCGCGGCGGACTCGAGGTCGTTGCTGCGCTTGGCGGCCTCCTCCCTGTTCCGCAGGAGATCCAGCGCCTGGGTCAGGTGCCGGATTTCGGATATCATCTCTTTTTCGCTGTTCCAGTGCAGCTTAAGCTTTGAGCTCTTCTCTGAAAGCTCCGCAAGCTCCTGCTCGATCTTCTGCAGACGCTCCTTTGAACCCTCATCCTTCTCTTTGCGGAGGGCGGAGCGCTCGATTTCCAGCTGCATTATCCGGCGTTCGATTTCGTCAATTTCAACAGGCATGCTGTCTATTTCCATCCGCAGCCGGCTGGCGGCCTCGTCCACAAGGTCAATGGCCTTGTCCGGCAGGAACCGGTCGCTGATGTAGCGGTCGGAAAGTGTCGCGGCGGCCACCAGTGCGGCGTCCTGGATGCGGACCCCGTGATGGACCTCGTAGCGTTCACGCAGTCCGCGCAGGATCGCGATGGTGGCCTCGACCGTCGGCTCCTCCACCATCACCGGCTGGAAACGCCGTTCAAGCGCGGCATCCTTCTCAACATGCTTGCGATACTCGTCCAGCGTGGTGGCGCCCACGCAGCGCAGTTCTCCGCGCGCAAGCGCAGGCTTGATCATATTCGACGCATCCATCGCGCCCTCGGCCCCTCCCGCGCCCACCAGTGTGTGAAGCTCGTCAATGAAGAGAATGATCTGGCCGCTGGCTTCGGTCACCTCTTTCAGAAAGGCCTTGAAGCGGTCTTCGAATTCTCCCCGGTATTTGGCCCCCGCCACCATCTGTCCAAGATCGAGCGAGACCACGCGCTTGCTCTTGAGCCCTTCCGGGACATCCCCGGCCACAATACGCTGTGCGAGCCCCTCCGCAATCGCGGTCTTCCCAACCCCGGGCTCTCCGATCAGCACGGGATTGTTCTTGGTCCGGCGAGAAAGCACCTGAATGACGCGCCGGATTTCGCTGTCCCGCCCGATGACGGGATCCAGTTTGCCTTTGCGCGCGGCCTCGGTCAGGTCATGGCCGTATTTTTTCATGGCCTCGTATTTGTCCTCGGGGGCCGGATCCGTAACACGCTGGCGCCCCCGGACCGCCTGCAGGGCCTTCAGCACGGCATCGGGCGTCAGTCCTGCCTGGCGGGCGATGGCCTGGAATTCATCGCTGCCCTTCTCGATGGCCGCCAGAAAAAGATGCTCCGTGCTGACATACTCGTCCTTCATCTTCTCCGCGAGGGCAAAAGCGTTGTCGAGCACCTGCTTCAGATCGCGGGAGATATACAGATCAACGGCGGCGCCCTCGACCCGGGGACGCTTTGACAGCAGGCGCTCGACCTGATCGCGCAGCCCGTCGGGCGGCGTGCCCAGACGCTGGAGCAGGGGGCGTACGATCCCTTCCTCCTGGTCAATCAGGGCGGCAACCAGGTGCGGAGTGCCGATTTCGCCGTGTCCAGCCTGTTCGGCCAGGCGGCGCGCATGATGCACAGCTTCCTGCGATTTGATTGTCAGTTTGTCCAGCTGCATGGCAGAAAAACCTCCCAGCATGGCTGAATCCATGCAAATACAACGGAAAGAATACACTCGTGGGCGAGTTTTTTCAATACAAGCGGAGGAGAACTTGAAACGGCGGCTTGAATTGTGCCGCCCGGCTGTTAGTATGATCGCACTTGAACCAGTTGGCGTTAAGGAGCAGCGATGAGTGACAGCAGAGTGAAGTGTTTGTTTTGCGGGCAGGTTTTCATGGTGGACAAGGAGAAGGCCGGGGCGTCCGCGCCCTGTCCGGCCTGCGGGAAAGAAACCTTCCTGGACATGCCGGATGATCCGGGACGGCTGGAATCCTATCAGATCAAGGACAGCTCCGGGGTCACAGAGGACAGTCGCGACTGTCCTGCCTGCGGCGCGCCTGTTCCGGGAAACGCCCTGGTCTGCACTCAGTGCGGCTACAATTTGGAGACGGGCCAGAAAAAAAATACACGGATTGTCCGCCAAGGGACGGCGCTGTCGCGATTTGCGGTGCCTGTGCTGCTCATGATTATTTCCGGCATGGCGGTCTATATTGTTCAGGAAAGCCGCTTCGAGAAGCGGCTCGAGAAGGCGCGTGAGCAGTGGGAAGCCTCAACCGCGCGAATCAGCGCGGCGCCGCTCCCGGCCGTGTCCGCGCCGCCCGCGGCGGCTGCCGCTGAAGAGCCTGCTGCGGCGGCTGTGGAGGCCCCTGCGCCGGCCGCGCCGCCTGCAGAGGCCGTTGTTCAATCGCCGGAGGAAGAAGCCGGGGTTCTGGCCCAGAGAGAGCAGCGGTTTCGGGACGAACTGGATAAACAATCCCCGCTGTTTCCGAAAAATGAGTCGGTCACTCTGGTCGGGAAAACAGGCCGGGTGCATCGCGGGCGCCTGATCGGCCTGAAAAGCGATGTGGTGGTGCTGGCTGTGGCGGGCGGCACGGAGGAGATCGCCTTGAACCAGCTGAGCCACGAAAGCCGCTTGCGCTGCGATAAAACCTACCGTGATGAATATATCAAGCGCCGGGTTCAGCCGCGAAGGTAGGGAAATATGAAGAAAAACATTTCTCTTTCCGAACTGAAGCTGCTTCGGGATTCCCTGCTGGCGGAACTCTGTCCTGTTCTGGAAGAAAGTGATGCCCGGCATGAAAACGTTCAGCAGATTCTGACCGGGTGTCCCGTGATCAGCGCCCCGGTTGAAACAGCCGTGGAAGCCTTGATCAGTTCGTCGGAGAAGCTGTACGCCAATCTCCTCAGGGAGGAGGCGACTTTGTACAAAAAGGTTCTTGAGACCCGGCAGGAACAGAACGCGTCCAGCCGCTTTGGCCTTTATCAGGCGGCGCTGCCTGTGCTGGCCGGTGACAGGATTTGCTGTTGTCTGCGGACCGGCTGGATGATCACCGAGCCAGTCAGCGGCAAGCTCCTCTCTGAACTTGAAGCGCACGGAACCCTGTCTGACAAGGAGCTGAAGCGGGCCGTGGAAAGCCTTCGCGTGTACACCCGTGAAGAGGAACAGCAGGTCACCGCGTTTCTGCGCCAGCTTCGCGATCTGCTGTCTGTGCTGCTGGATGAATCCCGCCGGGCCGACAGCCTGGCGGAGCAGTTGATCAGTTCGGAGCGGGCCCGGTCGCTGGGAGCTTTAACGGGCGGCGTGGCCCATCATTTCAACAGTCTGCTTTCTGTGATTCTGGGCTATTCCTCTTTCATGCTCAACCGCTTGTCCCTCCCCCCGGAAGCTTCCGATGCGCTGGAGCATATTTCCGAGGCCGCCCAGAAGGGCCGCCGCCTGACCGAGGAAATGCTGGCCTTCCTCGGGAGCGAGGCCGAGGTGCAGGCCACATGCGGGGTCCACGAGATTCTGGAAGGGGTTGTTTCGCTCCTGAATTCGCAGGTGCATTCACGGGTGCGCTTTACCATGAATCTGGGCGCTAAGAATGACGAAATATCCGCCCGGCCCAGCGCTCTTCATCAGGTGATTTTCAATCTGGTAACCAATTCGCTCGCTGCCATGGACGGTCCCGGATGCATCATGGTCGTCACGCAGAACACGGAGATGCGCACTGGAAATGTTCTGCGCCGCTTCATCGAAATTGGGGTCGCGGAGCAGGAAGGGGAGAAATCCGCGGAGGAAATGCCCCTGACCGGCGATTCGTCAGCGCCCGAAAATGCCAGCCTGAAGATATCCAGTCTGTTTGGCCTTGTCGCCGACCTGGAGGGATCTGTCTTGATTGATCCGGCCGCAGTCAGCGGGAAGCCGCGCGTCAAGGTGATCCTTCCGACCATCGCTCAGGCCGACGCCCGTGCAGCGAGCCCGGACGGCGGCGATCAGCTGAAGCCTTCCACCATCTGGGTTGTGGATGACGATGAAACATTTCGAAAAATGTGCGAGTTTGTTCTTTCGGGGCAGGGGCATACGGTCTTGAGTCTGTCCGGTGCAAATGAATTGCAGGACAAATGGACCGGGGGAGCGACTCCGCCGGACATGATTATCATGGACTTCAGCATGCCGGACTTCAACGGCCTCGAAATGTGCCAGTGGCTGCGCCGCGCCGGCGCTGATGTGCCGGTGGTTCTGGTCAGCGGGCTTTCCGCCAATCAGCCGGATATTCATCGGGCCACGGCCATGAAGCGGACCACGTTCCTCCAGAAGCCCTTTACCTTCCGGGAGCTGACGGATGCGGTGGAGAAAGCCCTCGCCGAAAGCCTTATCGGCGGCCGCTGATTACTGCGCCGGCGGCATGCCCGCGGCTTCCAGTGCGAGCGCCTGTATCTTCGGCATCAGCGTCATCATCTGTTTTTGAGTGACGCGCATGGATTTTTCCATGATTTCCGGCTGCTTCTCGATGAATTTTCTGCCTACCGGGGTCTTGTAGAAATCTATGATGCCCTTGAGTTCATCCGCAGTGAAGGTTTCAGCATAAATGCCGATATAATCGGTCTTGATCTTGTCCCAGCTCATCTCGCCGGCTATGAGATCCATCATCTTCTGCTGCATGGCCAGGGCCTGCTCCTTGCGGTCTCCCGCCATGGATGCAAACTGGGTCGCCTGCATCTGTTTCACGGCATCAAAGGATTTCTGAATGCTGGACTGCACATCCATCAGAACCAGCAGCTCCTCTGCCAGCGTCTGTGCGGTCTCTTCTTCCGCCCGCACCGTCGCGGCGCTGAGCATCAGGGAAATGGCAAGCATGGCGAATGTCGTTTTCAATTTTTGTTCTCCTGTTGACGGTCCATAATCACCGGCCCATTATAGCGAGTCAACGAGCCGGCGCAACCGCGCATAATGCGAGCCTTCCCAGTATATCTTCCCGCATCCGCTGCACTGGAAGAACACACTGCAGTTTTTGCGGGTGTTATCCGGCAGGCGGTCCATGATCCGCGTCTTCTCAACCGGCGCCATCAGCCCGTTGCAGACCATGCATCGCGTGAGCGCCCGGGCGGTGTTCAGTTCGTATCTCCGCATCACTTCGCGAAGCTGGGCGACCGGATCCGTCGCGTGCACAAAACAGCCCTGCTGCACGCACCGGCGCATCAGCAGCCCCCGGTCCCGGGTGAGCAGCACGCGTTTCTGCTCCGCGGAGATGGAGGCGAGTTCGGCATCATCGCAGTGATTTCGATAGAGCGCGTCGTACCCCGCCAGGCGGAGCAGCCGCGCCAGCTTCCCGAGATGGCCGTCCAGAACAAAGCAGATCGGACAGGCCGGGGGTCGGTGAAGCCGGCCCTCCGGCGCCATGCAGGGTGTGAAGAAATGCGGATACACCGCGACCCTGCAGCCGTCCCGCAGATGAAAAGAGAAATCCACGGCCTGATCGTCAGCCAGAATCAGGTCCACCTCCGTGTGCGGCACACCCATGGCCTCAATGGCATCCTTGACCGAAGGCGCCCCGTCAAATGCGCAGGGGCGGGTTTGTCCGCGCCGCGCGGGTTCGATGAAATTGTTCAGCTCGCCGTAAAAACGGAACTCTGCCGTATGCGAAGTCATGGATTTAGTGTATACCGGCGGGAATCATGAAGAAACCGAAATATGAAGTGCACGTGCTGGGATGCAAGGTAAACCAGTACGATGCCCAGCAGATTCGCGAACTGCTGAATCTTTCCGGCGCGGTCCCGGCCGGGGACAGCGCGCCGGATATATCCGTCATTCACACCTGCGGCGTTACGGCCGCGGCTCTTCAAAAGTCCCGGCAGGCAGTCCGCGCCGCGCAAAGAAGCAATCCCGGGGGTTTTGTGATCATGACGGGGTGCTGCTGCGCGCTTCCCGATTTTACATCCCCGCCCGAGGCGGCGGCCTGCATCGCCCCGCATGAGCACTGGCTGGCGGAACTCAGGGATGTCCTGAACCGTCTGCCGCTTGCCCTGTCGCCCGTGGATATTCCGGAACACTCGGAGCGTTTCGGCATTCATTCCTTTTCCAGTCACACCCGCGCATTTCTGAAAATCCAGAACGGATGCACGGTCGGCTGCTCCTACTGCATTGTGCCCCGGCTTCGCGGTTATCTTTACAACAAGCCGCTCCCGGATATTCTGGCTGAAGCCCGGGCCCTGGCCGCTGCCGGTCACCGGGAAATCATTGTTTCCGGGGTTTCCGTCGGCCTGTACAACGGCCTTGCCCGCGTGATGCGCGCGCTGTGTGATGAGGGGACGGTGCCGCGTCTGCGGCTTTCCAGCCTGCATCCGAATGAACTCACCGATGAACTGCTGGAGGTGTGGGCGTCGTACAAATGCATGCTGCCCCACATCCATCTGCCGCTCCAGTCAGGCGCCGACCGGATTCTGAAGCTCATGCGGCGCAGCTACACGTGCTCGGATTTTTTGCGCGCGGCTGCAGCGGTCCGCGCGGTCCTGGACAATCCCGCCATCACCACGGATGTGATTGCCGGATTCCCGGGAGAAACGGATCGGGATTTCAGGGACACGGTGGAGTTCTGCCGTGCGGCCGGTTTTTCGCGGATGCATGTTTTTCCGTTTTCTCCGCGGCCGGGCACGGCGGCGGAGAAGATGCCGGATCGCGTTGCGCCCGGAGAAATCAGGACGCGCGCGGCGAAACTGCGCGCCCTTGGCCGGGACCTGACCCGAAAATACTGCGGGGCCTTTGTCGGAAAAGATGTTGAAGTGCTGGTCGAGCAGCGCTCGGAAAAAGGCATTTGTTCCGGCTATTCGGAGCATTATGTGCCGGTTGAATTCGAGGGATCTGCCGCGGACAAAGGGACCATCTGCCGTGTTCGCGCGGACAGGGTTGTCCGGGGGCAGACCCTGCATGCCGTGCGGAGAGCCCCGTGACTGCGGCCGCCGGGTACGATGTGATTGTCCTGGGCGCGGGCGCTTCCGGTCTGATGTGCGCCGCCGCAGCCGGCGCCCGCGGCCGTCGTGTGCTGGTGCTGGAGGGCTCGCCGAAACCGGGAAATAAAATTCTCGTGTCAGGCGGCGGCCGCTGCAATTTTTCCAACGTGAATGCCGGACCGGAGCATTTCATCTCCGCCAATCCCCATTTCTGCAAATCAGCGCTGAGCCGCTTTTCTTCGCATGAAATCTGCGCGCTGCTGGACCGTCATCATGTGCACTGGCAGGAGGAGGATGGCGGCCGGCTGTTCTGCCGCGACGGCTCGAAGAAAATGCTGGACGCTCTTCTGGCCGAGTGCCGCGAGGCTGGCGTGGTGATCCGGACTGATGCCGGAATCCGCGAAATTGGCGCGGGTTTTCGCGTTGCGGCGGAATGCGGGGAATTCCATGCGCCATCGCTGGTGATTGCGACAGGCGGCAGATCATGGCCCCAAATCGGCGCGTCGGGATTTGGATATGATGTCGCCCGGCAGTTTGGCCTGAAAGTCATTTCCCCGCGTCCGGCGCTGGTGCCGCTGGTGTTTGATGCGGCCGGCCGCAGGGCCTTCGGCGGGCTGGCCGGATTGTCCGTGCGGGTCCGCGTGTCGTGCGGCGATGCCGTTTTTGAGGATGATATGCTGTTCACTCACCGGGGGCTGAGCGGCCCTGCGGTTCTTCAGATATCATCATACTGGCGGGAGGGGGAGCCCGTCGCCGTTGACCTTCTTCCGCAGATGCGCCTGGACGAGGCGTTTCCCGTCTGGAAGAAGGATCATCCCCGGACTGAGTTGAAAAATCTTGTTGGGAGGCATGTCCCCAGACGACTGGCGCATTGTTTTCTGGAAGGCCTCCCCCCGGTGAATCAGATGGGTGAAGGCGAGCTGAAGAAAATATCGGAGAGGTTCCACAACTGGAAAATCGTGCCGGCGGGCACGGAAGGATTTGAGAAGGCCGAAGTCACGCGCGGGGGCGTGGACACGACGGAGCTTTCATCCAGGACCTTCGAGGCGCGCAAAGTGCCGGGCCTCTTTTTCATCGGCGAAGTGCTGGATGTGACGGGCTGGCTGGGCGGTTTCAACCTGCACTGGGCCTGGGCCTCCGGACGGTGCTGCGGCCAATGCTGCTGAATTCCGGCCGCAGGCGGCACAGATGTCCGCCCTCTGGTTGTTTTCTTCTTCAGAATCAGCAGCGGAGAAAATCCTTCAGCATGCGGAGCTGGATGCTGAGCGACAGGCTGTCCAGTTTATCAACTTTGGCCCGTCGCAGTATTTTGAGAATTTCTTCGCTCTGCTGCCCGTGCACGACCCTGATGAGTTCATTCCTTGCCTTCAGCGGGTCCATCCCGGCTTCTGTGAAAAACGTCATCAGGTCACGAAACAACAGCCTTCTTTGGGCGCCCTTCTCGGTGCGGTCGCGTCGCGTGCAGAAATCAATCATCATGCGGGCTCCGCAGCGGCATTGTCTCACCATGTTGACCATGATGCCGCCCTCGCCGCAGGTATTGCAGATCCCCATTTCCGTGTCCAGGACCTCAGTGGTCCTTTCGATGAAGTCATCCATTGAATAAAAGCTTTCCCCGCAATTGCAGCTTTTAGGGAAATCCTCATCCAGGAAATACTTCAGTTCTTCGAACACAGTATTCATGTCTTCCCCTCTGCTTCTCCACCTCTGTTTATATCACGATGGAGCCATTTATGCCTTATAAAAAGAAGCGAAAAAACGGCCTTTGCCGCGGCATGGCCGGGGATGACCCCCGTTCAGCAGAAGCGTGCAGAACGCGGGCCCCGCCGCCGGACGCACAGCGCGGCGGCGGAATCAGGCGGCCCGTTTTTCCAGCAGCCGGAACAGCAGGGGGTAGATGATCAGCGCGAGCAGGATGCCGTTGATCGGGGGAATGCCGATTTGCGCCCGGCCGGTGAACCAGGCCCCGGCGGATGCGGTCACGTAGGCCAGAAGCCCGGCCATGTTGTATGATCTGGCGGCGGCCTGGTCGAGCGACGGATAGCGGCCGCGGCGCACAAGCCAGCAGTCGGCCATGATGATGCCTCCGATCGGCGGGAAAAACGTGCCCAGCAGGAGCAGCCACGGCACCAGCCAGTTGTACATTCCTGCCATCGCCAGCACGGTGCCGAGCGCGGCCCCGCCCACGGTGAAAACTCTGCGCCTGCGGGAGCGGAACAGGTTGCAGCCCGCGACGGAGAAGTTGTAGACCGTGTTGTCCTGCGTGGTCCAGATGTTCAGGAGAAGCATCAGAATGCCCCATCCCAGCAGCCCCTGCATCGAAAGCACTTCGACGATGTCGGCCTGCTTGTATACCAGCGCCCCGTATGCCCCGCAGAATATCATCAGTCCGTTCCCGATGAAAAACGCCAGCAGACTGGCCCCCACGGCGGTCGCGGCCGAATTTGAGAAGCGCGACCAGTTCGGGCTCTGCGTGCCGCCGCTCACGAAGGTGCCGAACACGATGGTGATGGCGGCCGCCGCCGAAAGAGGTTTTTCGGGGATGATTTCCAGCAGCGCCTGCAGGCCGCCGGCGTCACGCGTGGCGCGCGTCATGCTCCAGAGGATCAGAAGCGTCATCATTGGAACGGCCACGCGCGACAGCATTTCGAGGCCGCGATAGCCGTAATAGGCGGTCCAGCAGAACGCCATTCCAAAGATCACCATCAGCGGATACGTCCAGATGCCGGGCAGGTGCAGCAGCTTGACAAACATGATGGCAATGGTGGCGGTGCCCCATGCATACCATCCGACCTGCGTGAAACCCAGAAGCAGGTCCGTCAGCCGGCTGCCTTTGTCTCCGAAGCAGAACCGGCACATCAGCACGGTGTTGAGCCCGCTTTTGTACGCGATGAACCCGAGCGCGGCCACATAGGCTCCAAGAAGCAGGTTCCCGGCGACAATCAGCATCAGCAGATCCGGCCAGAATTTGAGACCCGTGCCGAGGCTTCCGCCTCCCCACATGGTGGCCGTGAAAAAGGTGAATCCCAGCAGCACCACGGCGTTGGACCAGAAACCCCTTCGCGCGCCTGCGGGGATCTCGCTCAGCGGATAATCTTCCCTCTGGTCGTCGTTTCTGCGCTCGTCCATGCTTCCTCCTGTGTCAGAAAGCCTGCAAAATAGCGGAGATGAAAACCGGCCGCAAGCACAAGAAACATCCCGGGGCTCCGCAATAACTGACGAAGAACTGAAAACAGGCCCAAAATAGGGGAAAAATCATTGAAAAATCGAAAAAATCACAAAAAAATGCCAAAAAACGCCAAAAATCGGCCAAAATCAGCGAAAAATGACCGATTTTGCTTGATTTTCGCGGCGCTCACCAACTTTGGCTCGAGCCTAGCAGGCGCAGCCTGCGACGGCCAGCCAAATGTTGGTGAAGCAACTTGTTC
>Ga0116143_10001359_pt1 | contig 29750 bp, 27 predicted proteins | sample AD_UKC034_MetaG_FD_89745 | JGI IMG/M metagenome (GOLD analysis project Ga0116143, IMG submission 89745) | Active sludge microbial communities of municipal wastewater-treating anaerobic digesters from USA - AD_UKC034_MetaG | ecosystem: Engineered > Bioreactor > Anaerobic > Digestate | place: USA... | reverse complement strand
GCCGTCGCCTCGGGGCGCATCGTCAGGGATTCGTCGCCGCGGTCGACGAAGGTGTACATCTCCTTTTCGACGATATCCGTCGTCTCGCCGATGGAGCGCTTGAACAGCTCCGTCTTTTCCAGGATGGGCAGAACGATCTCCCGAAAGCCGAAGGCCCCGAAGATTTCACGGGCCTTCGCCTCGACGTACTGCCATTTTTCCGATTCGCCCGGCAGGATGTCCTTGAACCCGCGAACGGCGGTGATGATCTTCATCTTGCTGATGCACCAGACTGCGGATTTCGAGCCTGATTAGCTAACACATTGCCCCCCGAAAGGCAATAGGAATCATGGGCTTTTGAAGGGAATGACCTCGTAGCGCCGCCCGTCGGTGGTGATGCGGACGGCCCCGTGCAGGTCGGTGCGCCAGACGGCGGCTCCCGTGCGGCGGAACCGTTCGAGGACATCCTCGCGGACGGGGCGGCCCGAGCTGATGACGATCGCTGCGGGGCGGACGGCTTGCAGGAAGGCCTCCGTGCCGGAATAGGCGGAGCCGTGGTGCGGCGCAAGAAGGATCCCGCTCCGCAGCGTGCCGGCCCGTGCCGGGAGCCGCACCTCGGTCGTTTCCCCGATGTCGGAGGGCAGCAGGAAAGAGGCGTCTTTCCACTGCAGGTGCAGCACGAGGGCCCGCTCGTTGGTTTCCCGCTCGCCGGGGACCTCCCCGGGCGGCAGGGCTTCCGGCGGGTTCAGGATGCGGATGCGCACCTCGCCCAGGTCGATCGGGGGGGATTTCGACGAGAGGATGCGCGGCGCCATGCCCATCCTTCCCATCCGGTCCACCAGGGGGGCGCCCCAGTGTACCCGGGCCTCGTCGCCGTTTGACCAGACCTCCTCCACGTCGAAGTTCTCCAGGATGTAGGGCAGCCCGTTGACGTGGTCGGGGTGCGGGTGGGTCAGGACGACGGTGTCGATCTTTCCGATCCGGCTGTGCCAAAGAAAGGGGGCAACGACGTAACGGCCCACGTCGAAACGGTCGTCGTAGAACCCGCCGCCGTCGATGAGCATCCGCCTCCCGCCGGGAAGCTCCACCAGGGTGCAGGATCCGTGACCCACGTCCAGGAAGGTCACCCGGAGCGTTTCCCGGCCCCCGGGGCTGCCGCAGAGCCATGCGGCATGCCCCGCGAGGAAGAGGACCGCCAGGGCCGAAACGGCCGCCGCCCGGCGCCGCGTGCGAAAGAACGGGACCCTTCCGTCGCTCCTGCCAGGGAGACCCAGCATGAGGGCGACCGTGACGAGGATGAGATAACAGGCCGCCACTTCCGCAAGCGATGGGGTCGTCAGGACCGAAGAGGAGCCGGGTAGCGAGGCCAGATAGCCGTTGAGATCGAGACCCAGGCGGGCGAGCCGCGCGGTGAGGTCGATCAGGGGGGCCGAGAGGGTGTCGGACAGCGGCGCCAGGATGACGAGCATCAGCGACAGAGGCAGGACGACAAAGCCGAGAAGAGGCACGAGGGCCAGGTTGGCCGCGAGGGTGATGTTGGGGACCCGGTTGAAATAGTACACGATGACGGGAAGGGTGCCCAGGGTGGCGGCCGCGGAGACGGCGAGAAACAGGGCCACATTCGCCGCCGTCCGCCGGAGCAGCCGCACCGCCGGTTCCCCAGGCCTCGTCTTCCAGGCCGCCAGGCGCTCCGTGATCCCGGGCATCAGGAGCAGAAGGGCCGCCACGGCCGCGAAGGAGAGCTGGAAGGAGATGTCGAACAGGGCGGCGGGGGAGAACACGAGGATGGCGAAGGCGGCAAGGGCCAGGGTGTTGGGCAGATCCCTCGCGCGGCCCATCAGGATGGTCATCAGCAGGGCCAGCGTCATGAGAAGGGCCCTGACGGTGGACATGCCGAGACCGGCCACGAAGGCATAGGCCGCGACGGGGAGGAAGGCGCAGAAGGCGGACACCTTCTGGATGTTGAAGCGAAGCAGCAGGTACTCGGACGTTTTCAGCAGGGACCGGACCAGGAAGAAGGCGATGAGGGCGATGATCCCGACGTGAAGGCCGGAGATGGCCAGGATGTGGGCGGTGCCCGTCCGGGCGAACTGATCGAGGAGATGACGGGGCATCTCGCTCTTCTCGCCGAGGGTCAGGGCCTGGATCAGGGTCGCCTCGGGGAAGGGGGCCCGTGTCCGGATGCGATCGCGGATGTGGCTTCGGAAGCGCTCCAGGGATTGCCTCCAGGGCGTCCCCTGTCCCTCGCGGATGAGGACGATCTTCCGGGGGTCGTCAACGAAGGCCCTCACCCGGATCCCCTGCAGCCGCAGATAACGCGTGTAATCGAAGGCCCCGGGGTTTGCAAAGCTGCGCGGGAGCTTCAGGCGGACCTGCGTCCGGACGTAATCGCCATACCTGAAATCGCGGGTGTTCTCCCCGATGGAGAGCAGCAGCCTGCCGCTTGCGCCGTGCGGCACGCCCCCGCACTCGACCCTCACGGCTTCCAGGACGAGAGATGTCCGGTCCTCGGAGACCCTCGGGTTTTCCGCAACCACGCCGTCGAGGACGATTTTCCCCTTCTCCGCCCAGTGGACCACGTGGTCCGGGGCGGGCTCCCCGTAGAGGATCGTCCCCAGGCCAAGGATGCCCAGGGCGAAGAAGCCGATCGCGGCCGAGACGAACGCAGCGGTGTGGCGGCGTGCGGCGAGGCAGGCCACAGACAGGACGAAAAAGGCGGCCAGGCCGATCCCCGCCCACGAACACGGGATGGGGGCGGCGTAAGCCGTCACGATCCCGGCGATGAGGGAAACGAGCAGGAGAGGAAGGGGTCGCTTGATCACATGTCCTACCTTGCCCGGAACGGGGTGTGCCCGCCATGCGATCGCCCGGGGGCTCGCCATGGGCGAGCTCGGAGAGCCGTGGATCGGAGATCGACCCGGCCGGACAGGAAGGAGGTCGGCGTGCCGGATTCAGGAAGGACAAACCACAAACGGGGCTTGCTGTCAACGGGAAGCGACAGGAATGGCTAAAGATTGCCGGAAATGTGACGAACGTAACAGGTGTAACCTGATTCTGCATGGCCTCTGTCCGCTGTGAGCGGGAGAGCGTCGAGGGAAGCCATTCGCGTCATGACGGGAAATCACGTGTTCGAACAGGATCAGGCCGAGCGCAACACCCGTTGGGTTGCCTTCTCGCGGCTCGCCGTGGTGTCTTATTTCCTCGGGGTGACGATCTTCATCCAGTTCCGTCCCGTCGGGAGGATACCCGAGGAGTATCTCTGGATCAGCTATTCCCTCATCTCGATCATTTACGCCTTTTCGGCCTTCTGCCTCGTTCTGCCGAGGACGGCCGGCCGTCGCCGGCTGAACATCGTCGTCCAGGCCGTCTTCGACGTGCTCTTCGTGACGGGGATCGTCCTTTTGACGGGCGGCATCGACAGCGTCTATTCCGTCCTGTACTCCCTGGTGATCATCTACTCGACCCTCTTCCTGGGGCGCAGGGGCGGACTCTCGATCGCGGCGCTGAGCAGCCTGAGCTACGTGCTGGTCGTGAATCAGGACTTTTCGGGGATCTTCGCGTTCCTCTACGACGAGGGCCTCGCTTCCAGGGGCGAGCTGACCCGGGGCTACATCCTCACGCGGTTGGTCACCCACGTGGCCTCCTTTTTCATCATGGCTCTCCTGGCGAGCTTCGTCGTGGAGCAGGAGCGCAAGACCAAGCGCCTGCTGGAGGAGAAGGCCACGGCCTTCGACCGGCTCGATTTGCTGCACCGCAGCATCATCGAGTCCATCGACACGGGCATCCTGACGGTCAACCTCGAGGGCCGCATCCGCTCCTTCAACCGCGCGGCCGAGGAGATCTCGGGCTTTGCCTTCGGCGACGTCGCCAATCGGGGCATCGACGAGGTCTTCCCGGGCGTCTCGGCCCTGATCTCCCGGGGGGAGCCGGACGAGAGGAAGCGGCAGCGGAAGCGCTTCGAGCTCGCGATCCGCAGGAAGACGGGGGAGCCGCTGACCCTGGGAATCTCCGAATCCCCCCTGTTCGAGCACGGCGTGAAGATCGGGAGCATCTTCATATTTCAAGACCTGACCCCGTTCAAGGAGATGGAGCGCGAAGGCGAGAGGAACAGGCAGCTGGCCTTCATCGGGCAGATGGCGGCGGGGCTTGCCCACGAGCTCAGGACGCCGCTGCAGTCCATCAGCGGCTCCATCCAGATCCTCCGGCGGGACCTCAGGCTCGGACCGACGGACGAGCGGCTCATGCAGGTCATCCTGCGCGGCAAGGACCAGATGGAAAGCCTCGTCCGCAACTTTCTGCTCATGGCGCGCGCCAACCTGGGCACTCGATCGGAGACGGACGTCGGCAGGCTCGTCGGGGACGTGATCGAGTCGCTCACCGTCGGGGCCGACTGGAACCCGAAGGTGGAGCTGCGGAAGGAGCTGCGGCAGGGGCTCAAGGTGATGGGCGACCCCGCCGAGATCCGGCAGGTCCTCTGGAACCTGATGATCAACGCGGTCCAGGCCATGCCGGAGGGCGGCACGCTGACCGTGACGGCCTGTCCCGACGGCGAAAACGGGGAAGCGCGCGCCGTGAAGGTCGAAATCGGCGATACCGGGGGCGGCATCGACCCGGCCCACCTCGAGAAGATCTGGGAGCCCTTCTACACGACCAAGGAGAGGGGCTGCGGGCTGGGGCTGGCGATCGTGAGGCGGATCGTGGAGAGCCACGGCGGTTCCGTCGAGGTGCAGAGCGAGGTCTCCCGGGGCACGCGGTTCGCCGTCCGGCTTCCCCGCGTTGCGCCGGGGGAATCGGACGGTGCGGGCGAAGCCGTACGTCCCGACCGGCAGGCGGCTGCGGCGGGAGCCGCGCGATAAGAGGTGACCATGGAGCGGATTCTCGTTGTCGACGATGACCGGGGCATGCAGGACATGCTCGACATCATGCTCTCCCGTGCGGGCTACCAGGTCGCCACGGCCGACGACGGGGCCGCGGCGCTTGAGATCATCCGGAAGAGGAAATTCGACCTCGTCATCACGGACCTGAAGATGCCGCGCGTGGACGGGATCGACCTGCTCAGGGGCGTCAAGGATACGGCGCCGGAGACGGCCGTGATCCTGCTGACGGCCTTTGCGTCCGGGGAGACGGCCCTGGCGGCCATGCGCGAGGGGGCCTACGACTACGTCGAGAAGAACTTCAACGTCGACGACCTGCTGACAATCGTGCGCGATGCCCTGTAGAAGAGGGAGGCGGCGCGGAGGGAGGGCCCCGGGGCCCCGCGGGAAGGGGACGACACCCGGTATTTCGGCACCATGGTGGGCCGCAGCAAGGAGATGCAGAAGGTCTATGCCCTGATCGGCAAGGTGGCCGACACGCCGGCCAACGTGCTCCTGCTGGGAGAGAGCGGAACGGGCAAGGAGCTCGTGGCCCGGGCCATCCACGGCCACAGCGCCCGGAAGGCCAAGCCCTTCGTAGCCATCAACTGCGGGGGGATCCCGGAGACGCTCCTGGAGAGCGAGCTGTTCGGGTACATGAAGGGCTCCTTCACGGGGGCCTTTGCGGACCGGGCCGGCCTCTTCGAAGCGGCCCGGGGCGGGACGATCTTCCTCGACGAGATCGCCGAGCTGCCCGCGGTTCTCCAGGTCAAGCTGCTGCGCGTCCTGCAGGAGCGGACGATCCGCCGCATCGGGGGCACCGAGGACATCAAGACCGACGTGCGGATCATCTCCGCCACGAACCAGGACCTCCAGGAAAAAGTCAGGCGGGGCGAGTTCCGGGAGGATCTGTACTTCCGGCTCAACGTGATCCCGATCCAAATCCCACCGCTGCGGAAGCGCAGGGAGGACATCCCGCTTCTCGTGCAGTACTTCATCGAGAAATACACCCGGGAATTCGGCAAGGAGGTCAAGCGGATCTCCGCCTATGCCCTTGAGCTGCTCATGCGCTACCCCTTCCCGGGTAACATCCGGGAGCTGGAGAACATCATCGAGCGCAGCGTGGCCCTGGAGAGCTCGAGCATCATCCTGCCCGAGAACCTGATCCTGGCGGAGGAAGGCAGGGGTCCGGCACCCGCGTCGGCGGCCGCAGGGGACTTCCCGGAAGCCGGGGTCGATCTGAACCGGGAGCTGGAGCGCTTCGAGCGGGAGATCATCCGCAAGGCCCTCGTGAAGGCCGGGGGCTCCAAGACGAAGGCGGCCTCGCTGCTCGGCGTGAGCTTCCCGAGCCTGCGGCACCGGCTCGAGAAGCTCGGGATGGAGGGCGGCAACGGGGATGGAAAGTGATGAGGAGCAGCAGGGGGGTGAGGAGAATCAGCAGAACCGACGGTGAATTAAACGGGACGTGCGGTTAGTTTAGACGCGAGTATTGTACAAGTAGTTAGAATCAATGGAATAATTCGGATATGCGAAAATCGGCCATCTGTGGCATGCGAATTGCTCATCCATGGTCAAAACAAAAATTTAAGCTTCCTGCAGTATTCGACCGATAAGATATTCCGACTGCTTCGAGAAGCGAAGGCGTTTCGGACGCATAGAAAGGAAAGAGGCCGAACATATGATCAGCCGTTTTAGAAAACCAATCCGGCAGCGAGGGTTTACATTAATCGAACTCATGATCGTCGTGGCCATCATCGCCATCCTGGCGGCCATCGCCATCCCACAACTGACCGGGTACAGAAACCGCAGCTTCAGGGCAGAACTCAACGCCGACTTGAGAAATGCGTACACGGCAGCTCAGGCCTATTTCTCGGATTTCCCGAATTCCACGGTTGATTCACTAACGAAACTTCAGGCCGCGGGATATCAGAAATCGCCGAACATTTCGGGGACTATCACGGCGAACATGACGGTCAGCGGCGGATCGATCACGCTCACACATGGAGCCCTTGCTGCTCCGAATAATACAGGTTCAGTTGCAAGCAACGGCCTTATTACGTTGCCGCCATTATAAATGAAATGGAAGACGAAATGATAAAAATGTCGATTAAAGAATGAATGCTGGAAAGGGGGCGATCCGAGAACAAACCATTTGATCCAAGAAAACGAGCGTACGAGACAAGAAGGTTCAATAACAATCTAGAAAGAAAGACACAGGAGGCTATAATGATTAGCGCTTTTACGAAGAAAAGAGGAAAGAAGGGTTTCACGCTGATCGAGCTCATGATTGTCGTGGCCATCATTGCGATTCTCGCAGCGATCGCTATCCCGCAGTTCACCGAATACCGTAAACGTGGATTCAAGGCAGAACTCAACGCAGATCTGAAGAACGCGTACACGGCAGCTCAGGCCTATTTCTCGGATTTCCCGAATGCCACGGTTGATTCATTGACGAAACTTCAGGCCGCGGGATATCAGAAATCGCCCAACATTTCGGGGACTATTACGGCGAATATGACGGTCAGCGGCGGATCGATCACGCTCACCCATACTGCTCTCACTGCACCCAATAACACGGGCTCCGTTGCCAGCACCGGCGTCATCACCATGCCGAATTAAACAATCAGAACACCTTTTGCGGAGGTCGGTGAATTATTCTCCGACCTCTTTTTTTTGTAAGGGCAAGGGATTTGCATCCAACGGTTTTATGGAAAAGACAACCCATGCCGCTGAGTGCAAAATTAGTCTGTCACGGTCAATCTATTTGCTTTTAAACCGAATGGAATGGGTCTTTACCGGCGTGACCGGCATTGGCCTAATGGTCATTTTCTTTACCGAACTCATCCTCTGCCTGACCCCGCCCATCTCGCGCGACGCCCTCATCCACCATCTGGCCATCCCGAAACTCTGGATCCGTCACGGCGGCTGGTTCGATACGCCATGGGCGGACTTCAGCTATTTCCCGATGAACGTCGATCTCCTCTATCTCGTACCGCTGATGTTCGGCAATGATGTTTTGCCTGCCTTCATCCACATGCTCTTCGGGTGGGGGACGGGTTACCTCGTCTACCGGTATCTGAGAGACCGGGAAGGCCGGACGTGGGGATTGCTCGGCCTTCTGATCTTTGCGAGCACGCCGATGGTGATGCGCCTGTCCGTCACGGCTTACGTCGACCTGGGGATGATCTTTTTCACGACGGCCTCCATCCTCGCTTATCTTCGCTGGAGAGAAGGCGGCTACGGGGAGGCAAAATGGCTGTACCTCTCCGCCGTCTGCATGGGCCTGGCGGCGGGGACGAAATACAACGCCTTCATCACATGGGTCTTCCTCAACGGCGCCGTATGCTTCCTCTATGCGCGGGACACGGGAAGGCAGGTGCAGGCCTTGCGGTGGGGCGGCGTTTTCTTTCTTGTCGCCCTTGCTGTCGTTTCGCCCTGGCTGGTGAAAAACCTGGTGTTGAAGGCAAACCCGGTCTACCCCCTCATCGATTCTGTTTTTTCGTTCATGCACGGCGGGCGGGAACCCGCCGCCTTCCTCTTTGCAGGGGATGTGGAAAGCCGGGGCTTCAGCTTGATCCGGAACCGGGTGTTGATCTACGGGGAAGAGGCCTGGCAGATCCTGATTCTTCCGCTTCGTATTTTTTTCGAAGGGCGTGACCATTCACCGCAGCACTTCGACGGCATCCTGAACCCGCTGTTTGCACTGGCGATCCCCTTAGCCTTTCCGGGGACACGAAAGAGGCCACGCATTTTTTTTCTTTGCCTGATCCTGTTTGTCTTCACCGTGTCCGCCCTGACCGCGGATCTGCGCATCCGATACATCCTTGCGATCCTGCCCTTCGCGACGATCCTCGCCGTGATGGGCATCAGGAATCTCCTGGACTGGCTCGAGCGCCGCTTGAGAGGGGCGCACAGGGCCGCACAGGGGCTCGTTATGACAGGAGTCGCCTTGCTGATTGTCGCAAACCTCGTCTACCTTGGAAATCTCTATGCCGGCATCCGTCCTCTGCCATACATCATGGGCCAGGAGTCGAGGGATGACTTTCTCTCGCGGCAGGTCGGAAGTTACCCGGCCGTGGCGTTCATCAATCGAAACCTGCCGCAGGACGCCGTCGTCTACCTCCTCTACCTGAGCGGCCGAGGATATTACCTGGAGAGGGAGTACCTCCACCACGCCGGCCTGGAGATTGCGATTGTGAAGGCCATGGGGAGAGCGTCGGCCGATGCAGCAACGATGTCATCCTTCCTGAGGTCGCTGGGGGGGACGCATCTGCTGGTGCAGGAAGGGCTTCTCGTCAAGGCAATTCACGACAACATCCCGGAGGATGCCGCCGGTAACGTGCTGAAAACGCTTGCACAATCTTTGATTAAGGTCTATGAATCCAACGGCCACGCCGTCTACCAGATCCGATAAAAGAGGGACGTTGTTGACTGAGTTGACTCATGCATGAACGAAAAGTCGCTGAAGAGAATTAGTCAACTTGCTAAACAACGTCCCTGATCACTTGAGGAAGAAATGTTTGCAGGGAAAAAAGTCGTCGTCGTCATGCCCGCGTACAATGCGGCGCAGACCCTCCGGAAGACCTATGAGGAGGTGATGGCCCAGGGCGTCGTGGACAGGGTGATCGTCGTCGACGATGCCAGCCACGACGAGACCGTCGCCCTTGCGAGGACGCTTCCCGACGTCACCGTCCATCGTCACCCCGAGAACCGGGGTTATGGTGCGAACCAGAAGACCTGCTACCGGATGGCGCTGGAGGAGGGGGCCGATATCGTCATCATGGTGCACCCCGATTACCAGTACACCCCGAAGCTGATCCCGGCCATGGCCTCCCTCATCGGCAACGGCCTCTACGAGTGCGTTCTCGGCTCGCGCATTCTCGGGGGCCACGCCCTGCGCGGCGGCATGCCGCTGTGGAGATATATCGCCAACCGGTTCATCACCCTGTTCGAGAATTTCTTCACGGGCGGCAAGCTCTCTGAGTATCACACGGGCTACCGGGCCTTTTCCAGAAAGGTGCTGGAGGAACTCCAGCTGGACCGAAACTCGGACGACTTCATCTTCGACAACCAGATGCTGCTCCAGGTTCTCTGGTACGGACACCCGATCGCCGAGATCAGCTGCCCCACGCGCTATTGTGCGGACTCCTCCTCCATCAACTTCCGCCGCAGCGTCCGCTACGGGTTCGGCTGCCTCTGGACGGCGTTTCTCTTCGGGCTGTCCCGCATCGGCGCGGCTCGGACGTCACTCTTCCCCCGGCGCCGCCAGACCGCTAGCTGATCGCCTATCTTCCGCCTGCGACATCCGACCATCCCTTCGAAGAAGGCCCGGGCAGGGCACCCGATCGGCTCGATCGCAACGGCTGCAGCACAGTCGGAAAAAAAGCCGTTGCCCGCCCCCCGCCTTTACGATAAGAGGGACGACAGGGAATCGGCCGCAAAGGCCGCTGCGTGTCGGGAGGGCAGGGATGCCGGAGGACATCAGGAACGATGCAGCCCTCGTCGAGGAGTACCTCCACTTTCTCGCCGTCGAGAGGGGGGCCTCGCTCAACACCCTCGAGGCCTACAGCCGCGATCTCGGGCAATTCCTCGATTACGTCCGGGGATCCGGGGTCGCCTCCCCCCTGGCCGTGAGCCCGGAGCACGTCACGGCGTTTCTCGGGGGGCTTCGCGGCCAGGGTCTTTCGTCGGCCTCCGTGAACCGGAAGCTGGCGGCGATCCGGGGATTCTACAAGTACCTGCTCCGCGAGGCCCGCCTGGAGGAAAACCCGCTTGCCCGGGTCGAGACGGCGCGGGCCTGGATGCGCCTTCCCGGCGCGCTGAGCCGCGAGGAGATGGACACCCTGCTCGGCCAGCCCGCCGAGTCGACCCCGGCGGGCATCCGGGACCGGGCGATGCTGGAGCTCCTCTATGCCACGGGGATCCGCGTCTCGGAGCTCGCAACCCTGACCCTGAACCGGGTGAACCGGCAGATGGGGTTTCTCGTCACCGTCGGCAAGGGACGCAAGGAACGGATCGTGCCCGTCGGGCAGTCGGCCCTGGGGTGGCTGGGTCGTTACATCGAGCAGTCGAGGCCCGTCTTTCTGAAGAAAAGGACATCGAACGCGCTCTTTCTCAATCGCTCCGGAGAGCGGTTCACGCGGCAGGGGCTGTGGAAACTGATCAAGAAATATGCGAGAATGGCGGGACTCGAGCGGAAGGTCCACCCGCACACCTTCAGGCACTCCTTTGCGACGCACCTGCTCGAGGGGGGGGCGGACCTTCGATCGGTTCAGGTGATGCTGGGCCATGCGGACATCTCGACGACGCAGATCTACACGCACGTGACGCGGGAGAGGCTGAAGGAGATTCACAAAAGGTTTCATCCGAGAGGGTGAAACCGGTGTCGGGCTCAGGGCCGAGGGCGAAGGGGAAGATCCGAGATCATCACCCGAGGGGATGAAGCAGGCTCGAGGAGTTACGTCAAAAGGGCAAACAGGCATCCATGGACTACTACAAGAAGGACGAACGGAGGGAACGCAGGCAGCGCAGAGAGAAGACGGGTCGCCCGATGATCCTCGTCGGGGCCGCGCTGGCAGGCGTCCTGGTCCTCGTCGGGGTGGTTCTCCTGATCGCCTTCTACGGCGAGATCTTTACCCTCAAGGGGATCAAGGGTTTCGTGCGCGTCAACCTGCTCGGAAAGACGCCCGCGTTTCATTACGTGGACATCGAACGAAACGGCAAGGAGGAACGCGTCACGGCGGCAGATACGTTCACAATAACCTACCGGGACGAATTCATCGTCAAGAAGGTCTCCACCGATTCCCTCTTCGAAAAGAACATCACCGTCGACGTGGAAGGCCTGGGCGGGGCAAACGACCTCAAGGTCCTGCTCAAGGCCGTCGAACTGGTCGATGCGGCCATGAGCGCAGCCGTGCGGGATTCCCTCCGCGGAAAGCCCCTGCCGCCTTCCGTCATCCGGATCCGCTACGGCGAACAGGAGATCGGCACCGTGCCGGTCCGCATCGATCTGACGCCGCAGGACTGGCTGCGCTTCGCCAAGAACCCCGCGAACGCGAAGTGGCAGGCACAGGCCCTCGAGAAGGCCCTCAGCATGAACCCGGACGACACGGCCCTCCGGAAGACTCTCGCCGAGCAGTACCTCGAGTCCGGGAAGATCGACCCGGCCATGGCCCAGTACCGCGCGGTGCTGGCACGGAAGCCCGACGACATGACGGCCCTGTCGGGGCTGTCACGGTGCTACGTCGAGAAGAAGGACTACACCCGGGCCCTGCCCCTGACGAAGCGGATCACCGAGCTCAACCCCAAGGATGCCGGAGCCCATGCCGTCGCAGGGTTCCTGTACGGGAAAATGGGCAAGTGGAACGAGGCCGTCAAGCACTACGAGACCTCGCTCAAGCTCAAGCCCGGCGATGCCATGGTCCATTTCAGCCTTGGCGGGGCATACGAGAAGACGGCAAGACTCGCGCCGGCCGTCAAGGAGTACGAGGCGGCGCACAAACAGCTGCCCGGCGACCCGCGGATCACCCAGGCCCTCGCCGATGCCTACCGAAAGGCCGGCAGGGAGCAGGACGCGGCGAAGCTCTACGCGACGCTGGCCCGGAAGAACACGAAGGACCCCAATGCCTATGCCGCCCTTGCCCAGGCCCACGGCAAGAAGGGCCAGGTGAAGGAGGAGATCGAAAACTACAAGAAGGCCATCGAGCTCCAGCCCAAGGACCCCATCCTTCACTACAACCTCGGGGTGGCCTACGACAAGGCCAAGCGTCACAAGGAGGCGCTCGCCGAGTACGAGAGGGCGCTGCAGCTCAAGCCCGACGACACGGACGCGGCGGCGCGGATCTCGGAGCATTACTTCCGGGGCAAACGGTACAAGGAAGCCGTCGAGGCCCTGAACCGGATCAAGAAGACGGCCCCCAAGAACCCGCGCATCTATGCGGATCTCGGGTTTGCCTACGGGGAGTTGAAGCGCTATCCCGAGGCGGAGGCCCACTACAAGAAGGCCCTCCAGCTGGGCTCCAAAGACCCGAACATCCAGCTCAACCTCGCCGCCATTTACGAGAAGCAGGGGCGGACCAAGGAGGCGGCCAAGGCCGTCGAGAAGGGGGGCAAAGCGGGGAAAGCCTCCACGGAGGCCCTCGAACGGATGGGCGCCCAGCAGATGAAGGCCAAGCAGTACGACGCGGCCCTCAAGACCTACCGGCAGCTTGCCGCCGTCGACCCCAAGCGTGGGCTGGCCTACGCCAACATGGGCTACATCCACAGCCTCAAGGGGCAGACCGACAAGGCCATCGAGAATTTCAGGCTGGCCGTGCGGTACGACAAGGAGGACGAAGCCTCCTGGCTGGGCCTGGGGGAAGCGTACGAGAAAAAGAAGTTGTACAAGGAGGCCCTCGAAGCGTATAAGGCCGCCTATCAGATCAACCCCGAATCCCGCGCCGCGGAGAGGATTCCGCAGCTGAGGATCAAGATGCTCGAGGACAAACACAGAGAATAGAAGGCAAGAGGGTAAGAACGAGAGAAGGTGAGAAAAGGCAGCAAGGAAACGTCGTGCCATGCGTAAAGTGAATGTCGGAGGCATCAAGGTGGGCGGCGGCGAGCCCTTCGTGCTCATTGCCGGGCCCTGCGTCATCGAGGGGGAAAAGGTGACCCGCAGGGTGGCCGCCCGCCTCAAGGAGATCACGTCGGAGGTGGGGGTCCCCCTCATTTTCAAGTCCTCCTACGACAAGGCCAACAGGACCTCCCTCCGCTCCTTCCGGGGACCGGGGCTCGACCGGGGGTTGAAGATCCTGCAGGCGATCCGCGAGGAGATCGGCATCCCGGTGCTGTCCGATGTCCACCGCTTCGAGGAAATCGAGCGGGCCTCGGAGGTTCTCGACGTGGCTCAGATCCCGGCGTTTTTGTGCCGCCAAACGGACTTCGTCCTGGAGCTGGCCCGTCACGCCAGGGTCGTCAACATCAAGAAGGGGCAGTTCCTGGCCCCCTGGGACGTGCAGAACGTCGTGCGCAAAGTCGAATCGACCGGCAACCGCAACATCCTCATCACCGAGCGGGGTGCGAGCTTCGGGTACAACAACCTCGTCTCCGACATGCGGTCGATCCCGATCCTGAGAAGTATGGGCTACCCCGTCGTCTTCGACGCCACCCACAGCGTGCAGCTGCCCGGAGGGGCCGGCGAGGCATCGGGAGGGGAGCGGGCCATGGCCGTCTTTCTGGCACGGGCGGCCGCGGCGGTCGGCGTGGATGCGCTGTTCATGGAAGTCCACCCCGACCCGGACCGGGCCCGCTGCGACGGGCCGAACTCACTGGCCCTGGACACCCTCCGGGACTTGCTCGTCACGCTCAAGGGGATCGACGGGCTGGTGAAGAACGACATGCGGAAGGGGCGATGATGGACCTCGAGGCGAAATTGGGGTCGGCCCTGGCCGACAAGATCCGGAAGGTGAACGTCCTCATCCTCGATGTGGACGGCGTGCTCACCGACGGCCGCATCGTCATCGGCGATGACGGGCAGGAGACCAAGTGCTTCCATGTCCGCGACGGGCACGGCCTCAAGATGATCCAGAGAGCCGGCGTCGAGGTGATGTTCCTCACGGGGCGGAAATCCCGCGTCGTCGAGCACCGGGCCCGCGAACTGGGCGTGCAGAGGGTCTACCAGGGCGCCCTGGACAAGCTGGCCGTCTTCGAGGAGATCCTGAAAACGCGGGGACTCGGCGCAGGCCAGGTGGCCTACATGGGTGACGACATCGTCGACCTGCCCGTTCTGCGGCGCGCGGGCTTCTCCGTGACCGTCTCCGATGCCCACGAGGAAGTCCTCCGGGCCGTCGATCTCGTCACGCAGAACCCGGGGGGCGGGGGGGCCGTGCGGGAAGTCTGCGAGATGATCCTCAAGGTTCAGGGCAAGTGGGAGGACGCGATGGGGCGCTACAGGGCTTGAAAAGAAGGAAGATGGGAAGCTGCGAAGTCAGGAAGCCCGGAGAACACGAAAGATCCTGAACAGCCTGCGGCGGGCCCGAATCTCCGAACCTGCAGGCTTCTTCCCGATCCTGAGAGCCGCCTTTTGGGCTTTACAACCGGTATACCGGGTGATATGGTTCAGCCCTGCGAATGAAACATGGCTAAGTGGCTTGAATTTTTTCGGAAACACGCAGGGCGGCCGGCAGGAAAATTCGGTCTTGCAGCAGCCGTCATCGTCCTGTCGGCCCTCGTTGCGGCGGTGCTGTTTCGGGGCGGACCGGCGACGGAAGAGAAGAAGACGGCACTGAAGGTCATCGACGACCAGGCCGATCTCTACATCAAGGACGTGCATTACACGGAGGTGGGCGACTCGGGGAACCGCCTCGAGATCTACGCCGACTCGGCGGCGTTTCTCAAGAAGGAAAACCAGGCCCGGTTCGAGAAGGTCCGCATGCGGCTCATCCTCCCGGACGGCAAGATCTACGAACTGACGGCCGACCGGGGGCGTCTCCGGACGGACCGCAAGGACGTGGACATCGAGGGCGACGTGGTGATCCTCTCCAGCCGGGGGGACCGGTTCACCACGGATCGCCTGCACTACTCGGACGGCGAAAAGAAGATCGACACGCGGGATGCCGTCACGCTGACCAACCCGCGATTCAGCGTCACCGGCCGGGGCATGACGCTGCTGCTGAAATCGGAGCAGGTCACGATCTCCGGTCCCGTCAGGGCCCGGATCGAATGACGGGCCCATGCCCGAAGGGGGAACAGGTGAACCGGAAGACCCTTCCCATTTTTGCAATCCTCGCGGCCTTCGCCCTGGCGGCGCCGGGACTTCTGCCCGGCCAGGACAGCCGGTCCCAGTGGCTTAAGGAGGGGGGCAACAAGCCGATCGAGATCGTCTCCGACCGGCTCGACGCCTACCGGGAGAAGAACCTGGTCGAGTTTTCCGGCAACGCCGTCGCCACCCAGGGCGACCGCGTCATGAAGAGCGACTCTTTGATGCTGTACTTCAAGAAAAAGGCGGAAGCGCCCGGGGCGGCGAAGGGGCCTGCGCCAGACGCCGGGGATATCGACCGCATCGTCTCGAAGGGGAACGTGCGCATCACCGAAGGGGACCGCATCGTCACGGGCGAGCAGGCCGTTTACTATGCGGACGAACAGCGGATCGTCGTGACGGGCAACCCCGTCATGCGCGAAGGCGGCAATGTCGTCACGGGCGACCGCGTGATCGTGCTTCTCAAGGAGAACCGCGGCATCGTCGAGTCCGCCGAGGGCAAACGGGTCACCGCGACTATCTATCCCGATACGTCCAAGGGCAAAACGAAAAAGGAGCCGCCGCGGGACGTGCCCGGGAAACCGGGCCAGGGCAGCCGATGAGCAAACTCGAAGCCAGGGCATTGACAAAGCTCTACGGAGGGCGCAAGGTCGTCAGCGGCGTCGATCTGGAGATCCGCCCGGGGGAGGTCGTAGGCCTTCTGGGCCCCAACGGCGCGGGCAAGACGACGACCTTCTACATGATCGTCGGCCTCATCCGGCCCGACGACGGCCGGATTTTCCTCGATGCCGAGGAGATCACCCGGGACCCCATGTACGTGAGGGCCCGAAAGGGCATCAACTACCTGCCCCAGGAGCCCTCCGTATTCAGGAAGCTGACTGTCAAGGAAAATATTCTGGCGATTCTCGAAACCCTTGACATCGACCGCGAGGAGAGGAAGAATAGGCTCCAGCAATTGCTCGGCGAACTCGATCTCACCGGCCTGGCCTCGAGCAAGGCCTACTCCCTCTCGGGGGGCGAGAGGCGGCGCGTGGAGATCACCCGGGCGCTGGTCACGTCCCCGCGGTTCATCCTGCTCGACGAGCCGTTTGCGGGGATCGATCCCCTGGCCGTGGCGGATATCCAGAAGATCATCCAGAAGCTCAAGGCCAAGGGCATCGGGGTGGTCATCTCGGACCACAACGTGCGGGAAACCCTTTCGGTGTGCGACCGGGCCTACATCCTCAACGAGGGGACGGTGCTGATCGAGGGCTTGCCCGACATGATCGCGCAGAGTCAGATCGCCCGGAAATTCTACCTGGGCGACGACTTCCGGTTTTAGAAACGCAGCAGGCAGGAAGGCATGACGTTCGAACTCAAGCAAAGCCTCAAACTCAGCCAGCAGCTGATCATGACGCCCCAGCTGCAGCAGGCGATCAAGCTGCTCCAGCTTTCCCGGATCGAGCTGATCGACATGATCCAGCAGGAGATGGAGGAGAACCCTCTGCTGGAGGAACGGGCCTCCGAGGAATTCGGCGAGGAAGGGGCGCCCGCGCCGGAGGTCGACGAGGTCAAGACGGCGGAGCGAACCGGCGAGGTGACGGGCGAGGGGGACGGCAAGGAGGATTTCGACTGGGACAGCTACCTCGAGGACTACGGCCCCATGCGCGTGACGTACGACCGCGAGGAGGACGAGGGGCCCTCCTGGGAAAACATGCTGTCCCGCAAGACGACCCTCACCGATCACCTGATGTGGCAGCTGGGCCTCTCCAGGCTCTCGGAAGCGGAGCGGAGGATAGGCGAGCAGATCATCGGCAATCTGGACACGAGCGGGTACCTCGCGGCCACCGTCGAGGAGATTGCCGAGCAGGAGAAGGTCGGCACCGAGGTCGTCGAGAAGGTGCTCGCCCGGATCCAGGAATTCGACCCGCCGGGGATCGCGGCGCGGGACCTCCGCGAATGCCTCCTGATCCAGGCCCGGACCGTTGTGGGCCCGTCCGTGCTGATCGAGACGATCATCCGCGACCATCTGCACGACCTGGAGACGAAGAACTACAACAACATCGCGAAAAAGCTCAAGATTCCCATCGCGGACGTGCTCGATGCCGTCTTCCTCATCAGCCGCATGGACCCCAAGCCGGGGCTCGTGTACAGCGACGAGGGACCGCAGTACATCATCCCCGACGTGTTCGTCTTCAAGGTGGGCGACGAGTATAAGATCATCCTCAACGACGAGGGACTCCCCAGGCTGCGGATCAGCAACTTCTACCGCGAGATCCTCGGGGGCACGGCCGATGGGGCCCAGAGCGCCGACGACTGCAAGAAATACATCAAGGAGAGGCTCCAGTCGGCCACGTGGCTCATCAAGAGCATCCAGCAGCGGCAGCGGACGATCTTCCGGGTCACCGAGAGCATCGTCAAGTTCCAGCGGGAGTTCTTCGACAACGGGATCCACTTCCTGAAGCCGCTGGTGCTGCGTGACGTCGCCGATGACGTGGAGATGCACGAGTCGACGATCAGCCGCGTGACGACCAACAAGTACATGCACACGCCGCGCGGGATCTTCGAGCTGAAGTACTTCTTCAACAGCAGCATCAGCAGGACGAGCGGCGACACCATCGCGTCGAAGAGCGTCCAGGAGGAGATCCGGAAGATCATCAGCGGCGAGGACGCCCGCAAGCCGCTGAGCGACAGCGAGATCGTGGACATCCTCAGCAAGCAGGGCATCTCGATCGCCCGCCGGACCGTCGCCAAGTACAGGGAAATGATGGGAATCCTTCCCTCGTCCAAGCGCAAGAAATTTTTCATCAAGCCCAAAAACTGATTGACATTCCAATGGCTTTGGCCTATAAGGCAAAGCTTGTTTTCAGACGGAAACGGCAACCTGTCCCGCGGCGGCCGCCCTGAGCCGGGGCACGGCCGCAGCGCGATCCGCCCATGACGCGAACCGCCGTCCGTCTCGCCCCACCGCATGAGGCGTCCTTCTTGCAAGGAAACCGGGAAAGGCACCGGGGCACACAGAGAACTCAGGACCAGGAGGCGTGAACACATGCAGGTTTCCGTGACCTTTCGGAATACGGGGTCGGAAAGTTGGTTCAAGGATTATGTGACGGAACGGTTGAGCAAGATCCAGAAATACATCGACAAGCCCGTGGAGGCCCACGTCGTCCTCTCCGTCGAAAAATTCCGCAACGTCGCCGAAGTCAACATCATGGCCAAGGGCATCAACCTCGTCGGCAAGGAAGAGGCCAAGGACATGCAGCTGGCGATCGACAACGTGATCGACAAGATCGAGCGCCAGATCAAGAAGCACAAGGAAAAGAGCCGGGACCACAAGACCGGCACGAACCGCTCCGAGGAGAAGGCGGCGCCCCGGGAGTCGTCCTCCGGGTTCGAGGATGAATCGCGGGCCCGGGTCGTCGAGACGCGCAAGGTCGTCCTCAAGCCCATGTCCCTCGAGGAGGCCATGATCGAGATGGAAGGCTCCCGGAACCGGTTCGTGATCTACCGGGATGCCCTGTCGGAGAACATCAGCGTCATCTACCGCCGGGACGACGGGAATTTCGCGCTGCTCGAGGCCAACAGCTGAACGGACGGGATGACCCCATGCAGATCACCGGCATGTTCAAGAAGGACTACATCATCGAAGAGTTGAAGGCCACCACGAAGCGCGCCGTCCTCGCGGAGCTCTCGGAGATCCTCAGCCGCGACGCCGAGGGGCTGCCGCCGGGGGCCATGGTCGAAGTCCTTCTCGAGCGGGAGAAACTGGGCAGCACCGGGATCGGCGACGGGATCGCCATCCCCCACGGGAAGCTCAAGAACCTCGATCGCCTCATGATCTCATTCGGACGCAGCCGCCAGGGCATCGACTTCGATGCCATCGACGGCAAGCCCGTTCACCTCTTCTTCCTGCTCATGGCGCCGGAAAGCTCGACGGGGCAGCACCTCAAGGCCCTGGCGAAGATCTCCCGCATGCTCAAGGACCCCGAGTTCCGCAACGACCTCATGGCGGCGACGAGCGCCGAGGAGATCTACCGGAAAATCGCTGAGAGGGACGAGGCCTATTGATGCGGGACCCGGCGCACCGGCGCAACCGCAGCAGGCCGGTTCCCGGGCGTGACCCGATGGACGGAATTCCCGAAGCGGTCCCCGCCGGACGGTTTCCCCGGCCGTTGCGTCATGTCCTCCTCTAACCCCGCTGTTCCCGATGGCCTGCACCGGCGCGATGCCGTGCCGGGGAGTGGCGCATGCAGAACCTGAGAATCGTGATCGTCACCGGGATGTCCGGCTCGGGCAAGAGCACCGCCCTCCGAGCCCTGGAGGACGTGGGCTTCTTCTGCGTCGACAACCTGCCCGTGGCGCTTCTGCCGAAATTCCTCGAGATCCAGACCGACGCGGCCAGCGAGATCAGCAAGGTCGCGCTCGTCATGGATCTGCGGGAACGCTATTTCCTGGAGCGGTACGCGGAGATCTTCTCCTCGCTCAAGGCGCAGGGGCACCGGATCGAGATCCTCTTCCTCGATGCCGGCGACGAGGCGCTCCTGCGGCGATTCCGCGAGACGAGGCGTGCGCACCCGCTGTGCGAACGCGGGACCGTCATGGAGGGGATCGCGCTGGAGCGCGAGAAGCTCGAGGCCCTGCGGGAGATGGCCGACAAGGTCATCGACACGTCCTCCTTCAACGTCCACCAGCTCAAGGAGGTCGTCCAGCGGCATTTCACGGCATCCCCGTCGGAAAAGCGTCTCGTGATCAACCTCATGTCCTTCGGGTACCGGTACGGGCTGCCCCCCGAGGCGGACCTCGTGCTGGACGTGCGGTTTCTGCCCAATCCCTATTTCATCGAGGAGCTGAAGAACCTCAACGGGGAGGACGAAAAGATCGAGGACTATGTCATGGGGTGGCAGGAGAGCCGGACCTTTCTCCGGCAGCTGCTGGACATGATGGAGTTCCTGATCCCCCTCTATGAAAAGGAAGGGAAGTCGAGTCTCAACGTGGCCCTCGGCTGCACGGGCGGCAAGCACCGCTCCGTCGTCATGGCAAAGCAGCTGGCGCGGTATTTCGCCGGGAAGAATTACCTGATGAACCTGACGCACCGGGATATCCATCGGGCGTAGCCCGATGGATGCAGATGTTGAGAAGGTGAGAGGTCAAGAGGCTCGGAGCGGCTGTGTGCTTTGAAGCCGGTCTCAGCTTCCAATCTTCGCGGCTTCCCAGCTTCTCTTTTTGTCCCTGGACCCTTACCCCCGGCCCCTGGACCCCTTCTTCTTCGGCTTCGCCTTGACCTTTGCGGGCTGGGTTTTCGCTGCGGGCGAGGCGGACTGCGGGGCTGGCTCGGTCAGCTTGCCCGTCACGTTGTCGCGGATCCAGTGGGCGTCCCACCACTCCGTCGGGTTGACGAACTCCCCGCCGACCAGCATCGAGAAATGCAGGTGATCGCCGCTGGCGAGCCCCGTGCTTCCGCTCGCCCCCAGCGTCTCCCCCCGGGCCACGGTCTGTCCCGGCTTCACGCCGATCTCCGAGAGGTGCGCGTAGAGGCTGCACAGGCCGAGGCCGTGGTCGAGGATGACCGCGTTGCCGTAGATCCCCAGCGGCCCGGCGAAGACGACGATGCCGTGGTTGGCCGCTTCGATGGCGGCACGCTCCGTGGAGGCCAGGTCGACGCCCAGGTGCGTGCTGCGGCTCACGGCCATCCCTTCGTACCAGTACGACCGCTCCTCGCCGAACCCGGCCATGGGCGCCGCGTTCTTCATCCGGAGAAAGGAGCCTTCCCACAGCGGCCTGGACTGCGTCTTCGAGCAGGCCTCCCGGATGGTCTTGAAGTTCTCGTCGCGCAGCTTTTCGTTGATGAACAGGAAGGCCTCCAGCGGCGTGTTCGGCACGCGGGGGTCCTGCTGGCGGAACGCAGGGGCCATGTTCTCGATGAAGGCCCGGCTGATCGTGATCTTGTCCGACTTGAACTTCTTCTCCCGGACGAGATGGGGCACCGGGGCGGATGACTCGTTTCCCGCCCGGTCCCGGGCCGTGATCAGGATCTTGAGCCCCCCCCTGGCGGCCGTGGTGGGGACGGCGAAATACACGACATGGCAGGGCCTGCCCTGGATTTCGCCGGGATAGCCGCGGAAGAAGCGGTCGCCCATCCTCACGCCCGTCATCGTCACCTCCTCGGAAACGCGGTAGACCGCAACCCCCGACCCGCCCGCATTGACGTTGTGGGCCGTGCTGATGAGAGCGATCTGCGGCGGGACGGTGTCGATGGTCGTCTCGACGGTCAGCGTCTCGCGGTTCTTGAGCCACGAGTGATCCTCCGCCGAGACGGTGATCGTCGCCGGCCCGTCTTTGAGGCCCCTGCCGCGCGGGTTGACCTCCACGCTCAGGACCTCCTCCGCGGTCCCCCCGGGGTACGTCCGGGAGTGCAGGACGACGTCCTTGCCGTCCTGTCCGATCGTGACGGTGACGGTCCGGATGCCGCTCTTGCCGTCCGTGACGGTCAGGCTCAGGGCCTTGGCCTGGCCGATGGTCGAGACATCGTCCTTGAAGACGATGGCGGGCTTCTCGAATTCGAGCACCGTGTTGAACGCCCAGAAGCAGGCTCCCGCCAGTGCGATCACGACGGCGGCGGCAATCAGGTACATCCGGTTCATGGCAGTCTCTTCCCCAGCGGAAACGGTTTGGCGGTGCGAACCGCACCCGAAACGCCGCCCATCATACCCGGAATGCGGAAATTTTCAAGTCCAATCACGGCCCGTAAATCCCTTCATTCCTTGACGATCCGCGCGATTTGGTATATGGGTAAAATGGTTCTGGGCATAGGTCATAAGGCGAAAGGGAAAGGGGCCTCAGCCCCGGATTCAAGCGTCGCGGCGACACGGGAAAGTTCGACGAGCGGAGGGATGCCTCCTTTTCGGGGGAGAATGGGATGAAGGGGAAAAAGATCGTCCTCGGGGTGACCGGAGGCATCGCGGCCTACAAGGCGGCCGAACTGGCCCGGGAGTGCATCAGGCGCGGGGCCCGGGTCCACGTCATCATGACCCGCAACGCCACGGAGTTCATCACCCCGCTCACCTTCCAGACCCTCACGGGCAATCCCGTCCCCGTCGACACCTTCCAGCTGACCAGCGAGTGGGAGATCGGTCACATCTCGCTGGCCGAGAGCGCCGACCTCGTCCTGCTGGCGCCGGCCACGGCCAACGTGATCGGCAAGATCGCCGGCGGAATCGCCGACGACCTGCTGACGACGACGGTCATGGCGACCCGGGCGCCGGTCCTCATCTGCCCCGCCATGAACGTGAACATGTACGCAAACCCCATCGTCCGCGAGAACATGGAGAAGCTCTCCGCGAAGGGATACCGGTTCGTCGAGGCCGGCTACGGGGAGCTGGCCTGCAAGACCGAGGGGTACGGACGGCTGGCCCCCCTGGAGGACATCGTCGAGGACGTCGAGGACCTCCTGACGGCCAAGGACCTGGGCGGCCAGCATGTCCTCGTCACGGCGGGGCCCACCCGGGAGGCCTTCGACCCCGTCCGGTTCATCACGAACTACTCGACGGGCAAAATGGGCTACGCCGTGGCCCTGGCGGCCAAGCGCCGGGGGGCGAAGGTGACGCTCGTCAGCGGTCCCACCAGCCTCCCGCGGCCCCGGGGGGTCGCATTCGTGCCCGTCACCTCGGCCCGCGAGATGCGCGATGCCGTCATGGCGAACCTCGAGGGGGCCACCGTCGTCGTCAAGTCCGCCGCGGTGGCCGACTACCGGCCCTCGGGATTCTCCACGTCGAAGATCAAGAAGACGGACCGTCCCCTCGAATTCACCCTGGAGAGAAACCCCGACATCATCGCCGAGGTGGGGAGGCTCAAGGGGGACCGGATCCTGGTCGGGTTCGCCGTCGAGACGGACAACCTGATCCAGTACGCCGCGAAGAAGATGAAGGAAAAGAACATGGATCTCATCGTGGCGAACGACATCACCCAGCCCGGGGCCGGGTTTGCGGCGGAGACGAACATCGTCAAGATCCTGGACCGCGAGGGGGGCTCCCTGGATCTCCCCCTGATGGACAAGATGGACGTGGCCAACCACATCCTGGACCGCGTGGCGGAACTCGCGGCGCGACGCAAGGGGGCGCCCCGTGCAAGGAAACGATGACCTGCGGGGTGAATTGCTGACCCTCGTGAGCGCCCTGAAGAGCCACGTCGCAGGCGAGATGGACTCCTGCATCCCCGTCCCGCGCCTGCGTCTCAAGGGCACGGGGGGACCGCGGCCCGGGACGGAAGCGGCCGGAGCATCGCCCGGCGTCGATCCGTCCGGCCTTAAGGACGCCGCGGGCCTCGAAGGGGTCCGCGAGGAGCTGGGCGACTGCACCCGCTGCCCGCTGCATCGCACGCGGAAACACCTCGTCTTCGGCGAAGGGAGCGCGCGGGCGAGGCTCGTCTTCGTCGGCGAGGCCCCGGGTGAAGAGGAGGACAGGCAGGGCCGGCCCTTCGTGGGGCGGGCGGGTCAGCTTCTCACGAAGATCATCAACGCCATGGGGCTCGAGCGCGAGGAGGTCTACATCTGCAACATCCTGAAGTGCAGGCCCCCGGGAAACCGCAACCCCAAGGACGACGAGATCGCCGCCTGCGAGCCGTTCCTGCTCAAGCAGCTCGAGGCCATCGACCCGGAGATCGTCTGCGCGCTCGGCACCTTCGCCGCGAAGACCCTGCTGCGCACCGAGGCGCCCATCTCGGCGATCCGGGGGAGGTTCCACGACTATCACGGGCGCAGGCTCATGCCGACCTATCACCCGGCCTACCTCCTGCGCAACCCCGACGCGAAGAAGCTCGTGTGGGAAGACGTGCAGAAAATCATGAAGATCCTGTGAGGCGATGCGATGAAGAAGAGCGCTAAACGCCGGGCGATCGCGATGGGGCTTTCGGCCGCCCTGTGGCTCCTGGCCGTCCTCATGCCGGGCCTGCAGGCCGCCGACGAGAGGCGCGTCGTCGACGTCGTCAGCGTCAGCGATGCCATCACCCCCCCCATCAGCGAATACATCCTCAAGAGCATCCGGCAGGCCGCCGAGTCGGGGGCGCAGGCCATCGTCATCCAGCTCGACACCCCCGGCGGTCTCGACCTCTCCATGCGGGACATCATCAAGGAATGCCTCAACGCCCCCGTCCCCGTCGTCGTGTACGTGTCGCCCTCCGGGGCACGGGCGGCCTCGGCGGGCGTGCTCATCACGATCTCGGCCCACGTGGCGGCCATGGCTCCCGGGACCAACATCGGCGCGGCCCACCCCGTGGCCATGGGCATCGGCAAGGCCGACGAGACCATGATGGAGAAGGTCGAAAACGACGCCGTGGCCTACGGCAGGGGCATCGCGGACCAGAGGGGCCGCAATGCCGACTGGATCGAGGAGGCGATCCGCAAGAGCGTATCCGTGACGGCCGAGGAGGCCCTGAGGCTCAAGGTCATCGACCTGGTCGCGGAGGACCTCGAGCGGCTGCTGGAGAAGATCGACGGCCGGGAGGTGAAGCTCGCCTCGGGGCCGCGGGTGCTGAAGACGAAGGGGGCCGAGATCAACCGCAGGGAGATGGGGTTCCGCGAGAAGGTGCTCATCACGATCTCGAACCCCAACATCGCCTTCATCCTCTTCCTCCTCGGTCTGGCGGGACTGTACTTCGAGTTCTCTTCCCCCGGGGTCATCCTGCCGGGGATCATCGGGGGGATCTCGCTGATCCTCGCCTTCTTCGCCTTCCAGACGCTGCCCGTGAACTACGCGGGGATCCTCCTCATCTTGTTCGCCGTGATCCTGTTCATCGCCGAGATCAAGGTCGTCAGCCACGGGGTGCTCACGATCGGGGGCGTCGTCTCGCTCGTCCTGGGCTCCATCATGCTCTTCGAGTCGCCCGACCCGGCCCTGCGGGTGTCCTGGAGCGTCCTGGTCCCGGCCGTTGCGATCGTGTCCCTGTTCTTCGTCGCCGTCATCTCCATCGCCGTGCGTGCCCAGATGCGCAAGGTCATGACGAGCCGGGAGGGATTGATCGGCGCCCGCGGGGAGGCGCTCTCCGATGTCCACGAGCGCGGCAAGGTGCTCATCGGCGGGGAATACTGGAATGCCTTCAGCAGGGAGCCCATCGCGAAGGGCAAGAAGGTGGAGGTCGTGGCCGTCGACGGGCTGAACGTAGAAGTCAGAGAAAACCGATAAAGGGGGTTCCCATGTACGCCATTCTCGTCCTTGTCGTCCTGGTCGTCATGTTTCTGGCCGCATCGATCCGGATCCTCAACGAATACGAGCGGGCCGTCATCTTCCGGCTCGGGAGGATCATCCCCACGAAGGGGCCCGGGCTCATCATCCTGATCCCCGTCGTGGACCGCATGGTCCGTGTGGACACGCGGACGGTCACCATGGACGTCCCGTCCCAGGACATCATCACCCGGGACAACGTCTCCATCAAGGTCAACGCCGTCGTCTACTTCCGCGTCGTCGACTCGATGAAGGCCATCGTCGAGGTCGAGAACTACCTCTACGCCACCTCCCAGCTGGCGCAGACGACGCTGCGGAGCGTCTGCGGCCAGGTGGAGCTCGACGAGATCCTCGCCTCCCGGGAGAAGGTCAACCTGCACATCCAGGAGATCCTGGACCGCAGCACCGACCCCTGGGGGATCAAGGTGACCCACGTGGAGGTGAAGTACATCGACCTGCCGCAGGAGATGCAGCGGGCCATGGCGAAGCAGGCCGAGGCGGAACGCGAGCGCCGGGCCAAGGTCATCGCCGCCGAGGGCGAGTTCCAGGCCGCCCAGAAGCTGGCCGAGGCGGCCTCCCTCATGCAGCGCGAGCCGATGTCGCTGCAGCTCCGGTACCTGCAGACCCTCGTGCAGATCGGGACGGAAAACAACACGACCACGGTCTTCCCGATCCCCATCGACATGCTGAACCTGATCCTGAAGAAGGAGGACAAGGGCGGGGCCTAACCCCGGATGGGACCTTGCAAGAAGGGAGGAAGGGGCGTGGAAGCCAAAGAGAAGCTGAGAATCGTGTCGGGTGCGGTGATCCTGGTGACCCTGGGGGTGCTGGTCATGCTGAGTTCCTTCGGCATCTACAGTCTGGACAAGAGCTGGCCCCTTCTCATCATCGTCTTTGCCCTGTTCACGCTCGTCCAGAGCCCGAAGGATCTGGGCGGCTGGGTGATCGGGGCGGCGGGCGTGCTGTTCCTCTTTTTCGAAAACTGGTTCGACCAGGTGGGCAAGACGACCATGAACGTCATCCGCTCGGTGCTCCTGATCGTTGCGGCCTTCTTTCTCTGGAAGTATCTGGGCAGGGAGAAAGGCTGAATCACGTTGACGGGCGCCGGGGGAGGGAAGAAACCGCTGCTGGTCCTGACGGACTTCGACGGCACGCTGAGCCTCACCGACGTGGGCTACGAGGTCCTGCTGCAGTTCAGCGGCCGGGGCTGGGACGAGATCGACCGGGATTACTGCGAGGGCCGGATCGGGTCCATGGAGGCCTACGGCCGCATCTGCGCCATCCTGCGGGGAACCCGGGAGGAGATGCTGCGGTTCGTGGCGGCAAACGCCGTCATCGACCCCCATTTTGCGGAATTCTACGCCTTCTGCCGGGATCGGGGCATCGATGTCCGGGTCGTGTCCGACGGCCTGGATTTCTACATCGATTACATCCTCCGGCGGCACGGGCTTTCCGAGATTCCCGTCTATTCCAACGTGATGCGCTTCCGTGACGGGAAGCCCCAGTCCATCGAATTCCCCCATGCCGGTGCGGACTGCAGCAAGTGCGGGACCTGCAAGAGCAACATCCTCGAGTCCTGCCAGGCCGCCTACGGCACGATCGTCTACGTCGGCGACGGGTACTCCGACCTGTGCCCCGCCGCCAGGGCGGACCTCGTCTTCGCCAAGGGGATTCTCTGGACGCGACTGGCGGCGGGCGAGCGCAGGGGCGTCCGCAAGTACCGGAGCTTCAGGGATGTGAAAGATTTCCTGTCGAAAAACGGGTTTCCCCCGGGTCGGTGACCGGCGGAGTTCCTCAAAGGGAAAGGAGAGGGGCCGAGCCGTCGACACGATGGCGGACCTGCCCGGTGTCGAGTCGTTCGACGGGGCAGGTCTTTTTCATGCCGGGGGGGCGTTCGCCCGCGATGCGGAGGCGTCCTCAGGGTTTCGGGTCTGCTTCCCCGAGGGTAGGGGCATCGCCGCCGTCGACCCAGGAGCCCAGCAGGGTGAAGGTCACGGCAAGCACCACGGGGCCGATGAACAGGCCGATCACGCCGAAGGCCAGGAGGCCGCCGATCACGCCGGCGAAGATCAGCAGAAGCGGAAGGTCGGCCCCTTTTCGGATCAGGATGGGCCGCAGAAAATTGTCCAGGGCGCCGACGGGGATGCTCCAGGCGATGAGCAGCGTTCCCCAGAGGTTCTGACCGCTCAAGAACAGCCAGATCGCCGCCGGGATCAGGACCAGCATCGGGCCCAGTTGGGCGATGCAGAGCAAGAACATCACGGCCGTCAGGGCCATGGCGGCGGGTACGCCGGCCACGGCGAGGCCGATTCCGCCGAGGGCGGACTGGACGAGGGCGGTCAGGCCGACCCCGAGCGCCACCCCCCGGATCGCCTTGCCGGCCAGGACGGTCACATCGTCGCCCCTCTGCCCGGCAAGACGGCGGGCGAATCGCCGCACCGCCCCCGCCGCGGTCTCACCGCCGGCATAGAGGATCGCGGCGATCACGACGGTGAGGAGAAACTGGACGAGCATCGCTCCCATGCTGCCCGCGCGATCGACGAACCAGCTGACGATCCTCCCGGCGTAGGGACTCAACTGGGCCGCCAGGCCATCACGGCCCGCGGAGGAAAGCTCGTTCCACGCCTCCGTCATGCGGGGACCGGCCAGGGGAATCCCCGTCACCCAGTCGGGCATCGGGGGCAGGCCTTCCTTTTCGAGGGTCTGCACGAGGAGCTTCACCCGCTCGACATTGTCCACGATGGTCGAGACGGCCAGGAGGACCGGGGCAATCAGCAGCGCGAGCAGTCCCAGCGTCATGACCGCCACGGCAAGGCCCCGCCGGCCGCCCAGTGCCGACTGGATGCGCACCAGCAGAGGCCAGGTGGCCACGACGATGATGGCGGCCCATACCAGGGAGGGGAGGAACGGCTTCAGGATCCAGAAGTTGGCCGCGATGAGTGCCCCGATGAAGAGCACCGCCAGCGTCGTGCGGGTCAGATCCTTCGATAGGGGGTGAGTGGACATGCGAATCCTCCTTCCCTTCGGGGTGTCCGCAGCAGGCATCACGGGCGTGACCGCAGCGGCCGACACGACCTGCCGGCGATGGGGACCGGATAGGCCACTCTGCGGAAAAGTACCCTCCCTGTCAAGCGTGAAGTCTTGCGGCCGGCGGGGCGGCAAGACAGTAATATTCCGCAATCCCACGGGTGAAAAGTCGACGGGCTGCTGCCCGAAGCCGTTTGACCAGGATTCTTCCCGCGAATAGACGGTTTTGGACCGCTCTGGCGCTCGCTGCACTGCAGGCGCAAAAACTCGCCCTTCGGGCTCAAACAGTTTGCGCTGCGGACGTTTCGCTTCGCGCGGAGCGGTTACCCAAAACACGCCTACCTTCGCTATCCGGAATCCTGCCCGGCCGACTGCGCATCAAAATCGATTTGGGCAACAGCCCGTTGACTCGACGGCGCAGGTGTGCTTTATTTGCCTATCTGACGCGAGCCTCCCGAGAGGCCGTTTTTTTATTGGGCGGTTATGAGAAAAGGCATCCTTGCCGACGTTCTGCTCCCCCTGGTTGCCGCCGCGGCGGTCACCGTCGCCCTGAGTGCGTCGGGCGCCGATCTCGTGATCGCGTCCTTCTTTTATGAGCCGGGGGCCGGTTGGCCGCACGGCCGAAGCGAGCCCTGGCTATTTCTCTACCGCTATGGCAACATCCCCTCCCTGGCACTCGGGGCCATCGCCCTGGCGGTATTCCTGCTGAGCTTCTTCGTCGAGCGGTTTCGCCCGGAGAGGGCGGCGGCCCTTTTCGTCGCGGCCTTTCTGGCCCTGGGTCCGGGACTCGTCGTGAACACGGTGTTCAAGGACAACTGGGGGCGTCCGAGGCCGGCGGATATTGTCCAGTTCGGGGGGACGGAAACCTATCGCCCGGCCTGGAGTCCGGGGGAACCGAAGCAGGGGCGCTCCTTTCCATCGGGGCACGCGGCCATCGGGTTTTTCCTCATGGCGCCTTTTTTC
>Ga0116143_10001357_pt1 | contig 29778 bp, 19 predicted proteins | sample AD_UKC034_MetaG_FD_89745 | JGI IMG/M metagenome (GOLD analysis project Ga0116143, IMG submission 89745) | Active sludge microbial communities of municipal wastewater-treating anaerobic digesters from USA - AD_UKC034_MetaG | ecosystem: Engineered > Bioreactor > Anaerobic > Digestate | place: USA... | reverse complement strand
TTAATCTTAGACAAGCTCACCGAAATCGCTAACAAGCTGGATGAGCAAAACCTGTTACAAAAAACAGTACTGAACTTTAATGAGGCTTGCAAGTATTTGGATGTAAGCCCATCGCATTTGTACAAACTCACCAGTACAAAGCACATCCCCCATTTCTGTCCGCAGGGTAAAAAACTCTACTTCAAACGGGAAGAGTTGGATAACTGGTTACAGCGTAACCGCAAATCAGCAGCAGATGAAATAGATCAGATGGCAGCCGATTATGTTATCCGCAACAAACGCAAGAAGTAAGAATTTTTTATTAACTGAAACCGCCTCTGGCGGTTCGTGAAGACCTATAAAAAAAGTTTTCATTAACTGAAAAAAGAACAGAACAATGGCATCAAGTACCATATTCAGAAACTTTACCGTTCCGGTTGAAAAGAAATCATTGCTTCTTATTGGCAATGATATAGCCAACGGTAAATACAAAGCTGAGGTAGAAGAAATCAGAGCATTACTGGAGCAAGGCAAAGCGGAGGAAGCCGCCAATAAGAAAAAGCAATTGTTGGCTTTCACTCCATCCGCAGTATTCACCGAGAAAAGGCAAATGCAATTCCTCGAAATGTACAGTGGCTTTGTGCATCTTGATTTTGATAAGCTGACACCGGAGCAGTTAGACACAGCCTTCAAAGTCATTGCCGAAATCCCCTACACCTTTTTATGCTTCATCAGTCCAAGCGGTAACGGCCTCAAAGTATTCATTGAAGTGAATACAGGCATTGAGCACCACGACACGGCCTATTTGCAGGTGCAGCAGTATTATGAGGAAGCAACAGGATTAAAGGCAGACCCAAGCTGCAAAGACATCACCCGGCTATGTTTCATGAGCTATCACCCTGGGCTGTACAAGAACATCCGCAACGAAAAATTCAAAGTGCAGTTGCCCGAAATCTTCACACAACCGGAGCCGCAGCCCAAAGCAAAGACTGTAATCCCAGCAGTTCAGGAAGAACCCGAAGAGGATCTGAACACGGCTTTCATCTTCAATCAACAAATTCAGTTTACCAACCAAAAATCTCAATACACAGATGGAAACAGGAACAATTACATTTATCTGCTTGCTTCTAATTGCAACAGAGCTGGTTTATCGCAGTCCGATGTTGAACTTTTATGTACACAGCATTTTGACCTACCTGAAAGAGAAATTCTCGAAGCGATAAAGAGTGCTTACACCCACCACAAACCCGAGTTTGCAAAGTTTGCAAACACTGCAAAGCTGCAAACGACAGAGCAGCAACCACCACAGGAAGACTACCTGAAAGCCACGCCAACCATTCCCGAAGAACTCTATTTGCAAATGCCTGAACTCTTACAGCATGGTGCAATGGCCTTTACGGATGAAAGGGAGAGAGATGTTTTCCTGACCGGTGCATTGGCCATACTCAGCGGATGCTTGCCCGGTGTAAAAGGTGTGTATGCAGGCAATGAAGTATTCCCCAACGTATTTTCATTTGCCATTGCACCGGCTGCCAGTGGTAAAGGTGCTTTGAAGTTTGCTAAAATGCTGGCAGACGATTACCACAGCTTTGTACTCAAGGCAAGCCGTGAGGCAGAATTGCAATACAATCAGGAGTTGTCAGAACATAAGCAGCGTATCAGCAGCAAGAAAAAAGGCGATACATCCACAGAAGAGCCACCCACCAAACCCACTTTTAAAGTGGTGTACATTCCTGCCAATACGAGCTATGCAAAAATCCTTTGGCACTTGGAGCAGAACGAGGGTACAGGTATCATTTGCGAAACCGAAGCCGACACTCTGGGCAATGTATTCAAACAGGAATGGGGTTCCTACTCCGATATGCTTCGAAAATCGTTTCACCACGAAAGGCTTTCCAGTTCCCGTAAAGGCAACAACGAATTTACAGAGGTAAATGCCCCCAGCTTGTCCATTGCCCTATCCGGTACACCCAATCAGGTAACTGGATTGATAGCCTCTTCTGAAGATGGTTTGTTCAGCCGTTTCCTGTTCTATGCCTTCAAGGTAGAGCAGCGTTGGAAAGATGTTTCTCCTAATGCCAATAACATTAACCTCACCGAGCATTTCAAAGTCCTTGCTGGCAGGGTGTTTAATATGGTCCAGTTCCTGCAACGGGAGGAAACCATTGTTGAGTTAACCACCGAACAATGGCAGCAATTGAACCAAAATTGTGAAGCATGGCTCAACGAAGTAACCATGTTCACAGCCGAAGAAGCCGCCAGTATAGTAAAACGCCTGGGCTTGATCCTGTACCGCATGGCCATGATATTTACTTCCCTGCGGAAGTTCGAGAACGGAGAAGCGGCTACCCGGATAGTGTGTACCGATGAAGATTTTAATACCGCCCTACGGTTGGCGGAAATCTACCTGCACCACAGCATCCTCATGTTCAATAACCTGCCCAAGCAAAGCGATGCCACCCAGTTTAAAACAGGCGACAGCAAACGCAAATTCTTTGAGGCGTTACCGTCAGAGTTTACCCGCCAGCAAGCCGTTGAAATCGGCAAACAGTTCCAGCTTTCACCCCGTACCGTGGACGACATCCTTCATAATGCCACCGGCAAGGCATTGGAAAAACTCAAAGCCGGCCACTACCGCAAAATTTAACCTTCATCATTCCCCCTGCATAGCTCCCCATACGGCATACCCGATGGGGTTTTTGCTTTGTTTGCAGACTTTGCAAGGTTTGCAGCTTTGCTAAATTTCTTATCATTCTATTGCCTTTTTTTCTTATATTTGCCAATATTTGTCAAGACAATAAAATTACAATGGCAACACAATTTGGTGATAGGATTCGGGAGCTTCGGACGAAACAGAAAATGCTTTTGCGGCATGTTGCTTCACAGTTAGATGTTGACACTTCTATTATTAGTAAAATTGAGAGAGGCGATAGACAAATAAAAAAAGAACAGATTGCCGTTTTGGCTGAAATACTAAAAGCTGACAAGGAGGAGCTTCTTACCCTTTGGCTGGCCGACCAATTATACAATGTCATTGAAGGCGAACCTATGGCAGACGAAGCCCTAAAGTCAGTTTCAAAAAAAATAAAGCGAGAGAAATAATGTCTACAAAGTTTTTTACAAATGAAAATGATAACACCCTTCTAAGTAAAATTGAGGGGATATTCAAGCATCGAAACATTCACTTCTTCGATGCTTTAGTAGGCTATTTCAGAGCTTCAGGTTATTTCCGCATCCGTCCATTTGTAGAAAAAGCAGCTGAAATTAGAATACTTGTAGGTATCAATATCGACAACCTTGTTTATGAAGCGAATAAGCGGGGTTTATTGTTTATTGAAGATCCAGCCAAAAGCAGAGATGATTTCTTCGCTGAACTGAAAAAGAACATTCAGGAGGCAGAATATGATAAAGATGTGGAAGCTGGAATGCTCCAGTTGATTGAGGATTTGGTTACTGAGAAGATAAAAATCAAAGTACACCCAAAGCAAAACCTACATGCGAAAATCTACATTTTCAGAGAACAAGAGAAGCATGACCACGGCTATGGTTCTGTTATTACTGGTTCAAGTAATTTAACTGATAACGGCTTAGAAAGAAATTTTGAGTTCAATGTTGAATTACGGGATAACACAGATATAGATTTTGCTACAGAAACCTTTAACAAACTTTGGAATGAAAGTGTAGAGGTAGGAAAAGAGTTTGTGGATAAGCTCAAAAAAGAAACATACCTGAATGATGAGTTTACTCCCTTTGAGGTATACATGAAATTCTTAATTGAATATTTCGGCAGAAGCATTGATTTCGACCCTAACTCAATTCAGGATTTACCACAAGGATTTAAAAAGTTATCTTACCAGGTTGATGCGGTTGCAGATGGTTACAGCAAGATGATGAAGCACCACGGCTTCTTTTTATCTGATGTAGTAGGACTTGGTAAAACAATAGTAGCCACATTGATAGCCAAGAAATTCTTTTATTCAAATGGGTTCCCATCTTATTTGTCTAAAACGCTGATTGTTTGCCCTCCAGCATTGAAAGAAAACTGGGAGGATACGCTTTCTAAATTCGGTTTACACAACTATAAGATTGTAACATCGGGTAGCCTGCATAAAGTGAACAAGCATCATGACTATGACCTGATAGTTGTGGATGAAGCTCATAAGTTTAGAAGTGATAGTGCCGAAATGTACTTTCACTTACAAAACATCTGCAAATCTCATACACGTAAGAAACTAACCAACGATACTTACGAGCAGAAAAGGGTGATGCTGATTTCAGCCACACCACTAAACAATAAACCGGAGGATATTGCAAATCTTGTGTACCTGTTTCAGGATGCCAAAAACTCGACTTTAGAGGTGGGCAATTTACAGCACTTTTTCAGAGGTCAAATTGATGCATACAAAAAACTTAAGGCTGAAACCGATATTCAGAAAGTGAGTGCCGGTGTAAAAGGTATTTATGAGAAAATAAGGGTAAAGGTTATCGAACCACTTACAGTGCGGAGAACCAGAACTGACCTTTCAGAAAACGAGGAGTATGCAAAAGATTTGAAAGAACAAGGTGTCATTTTCCCGGCAGTAAACAAACCTGAGAAAATATTTTATCAATTAGATGAATACTTAGACAGCCTCTATGATAAAACGATTCTGTATCTAAGCCACCCCACCAAGGGGCTTTCTTACAATCGTTATCAGGCAATAAAATATTTGAAGCCGCATAAAAAAGGTAAGTATCAAAAGGCAGATATGATTTCTACCCAGTTGGCTTTCATTATGAAAACCTTATTGGTAAAACGTATCGACAGCAGCTTCTTTGCTTTTAAACAGTCACTAAATCGTTTTTCGGCTGCTACCAATGCAATGGTAACCATGTTTGATAATGATCGAATTTACATTGCCCCGAATTATGGAGTAAGTGACTATATAAACGAAGGCCGGGAGGAGGAGTTAATTACAATACTGACTGACCTTGCCGAGACTGATCCAACTATTGAAATTTGCACTGCTGATGATTTTGAGCCTGGCTTTATTACGGGTCTTAAAAATGACAAAGTTCTGCTGGATGAATTAGTACAGGATTGGTCAAATGTTACCCAAGACCCTAAACTGGAAGTGTTCATTGATTACCTGAAAAACAAACTCTTTGATAAAGCAATCAATAAAGATGAAAAACTGGTTGTTTTTTCTGAATCGAAGGAAACCACGGCCTACTTGGAAGCTGAATTACAGAAAGCAAATTTCAATAAGGTGTTAGTAGTAGATAGCAAAAACAGAAAGGATAAATTCCCTTTCGTAAAAGCAAACTTCGATGCCAATATTCCATTAACAGAACAGAAGGATGATTACAATATCGTAATCAGTACCGAGGTCCTAGCTGAAGGTGTAAATATGCACCGAGCAAATATCATCGTTAATTATGACACCCCCTGGAACAGTACAAAGCTCATGCAGCGTATTGGTAGGGTGAACCGTATTGGATCAAAAGCAAACAACATTCATATTTTCAATTTCTTTCCAACGGCTAAGGTTAACAGTGATATTGAACTGGAGAAAAAGGCCATTATGAAATTACAGGCATTTCACTCCGCAATGGGTGAAGACAGTCAGATATATTCGCCTGATGAGGTTACAGAGAGCTTTGGCTTGTTCGATAAAACAGTAAACGAGGAGAAAGACGAGAAACTGAGGATATTGTTGGAATTGCGAAAGTTCAAAAAAGATAATCCTGATCTGTTCAAGCAAATTAAAAACATGCCTACAAGGGCAAGGGTTGGTAGAAAAAGTCCTGTGCTGAAAGGTGCAACCATCACATTTATTCGCAACGAGAAAAGAGATGCTTTCTTACTTATTAAGGAAAACGGAGATATTGACGAACTCACATTTCTGCAAGCTGAAAAGGAGTATTATGCAAAAATTACGGAGAGAGCCATTCCACTGATTGAACAGCATCATACACAGGTGAAAGAGGCCATCAGCTTGTTTGCTAACAAAATGGAAGAGGAGAAGAGTAAGGAGCGTAAAATTGATACCACACAAGGCCCCAATGAAAAGAAGGCTTTGAGTTTCCTTGATGCATTAACCAACATGCAAATTGCAAATCCGGAGGAAAGGGAATTGATGCAGAATGCCAAGGCTGCTATCAGATTAGGCAAGTTTCAGCAATTGCAAAGGGATGTAAATAAGCTGGCAAAAGCTATAAAGGTTGCTCCCTTAAAACCTGCCAATTTGTTGGAGGAGGTTATAAAACTGCTAAACAAATACCCCTTACAAGTGGTGGAAGATGATACCATGCAAATGCTTCAGCCCATTTTCAACATCAAGGAGTTTAAACCGGAAATAATCATGAGTGAAAGTTTCGATAACTAATCAACTACTCATCAAATGCAAGAGAGAGAAATAAAAAATATACTCACCGATGATTATGCCTTTGACAAGTGGCAAAGGCTTATTGACTTTGTGTTTCCCAAAGTCAATTTTGAAAACTCCATTGTCTCTTTGGATGATAGCAATAATAAAACTAAATACATCCACCAGAAGGGGGATATTACACTCACTGACGGTAAGAAGATAATCATCCTTGAAGTTTGCATTAAGAAAGAGAACAAGATTGCCAAAACCAAAGTAGGTTTTCACAATATCACTGCTAAGTATATTGACCAGGCTAACAACCACGGTATTTTGGTATTCTATGTTTCGGAGGATAAGTCTCAGCAAGACTATCGTCTATCTTTCATTTGCAAAGAATCTCGTTTTAATGAAGAGGGTCAGTTTGAAGAGTTTAAAACAAACCCTAAGCGTTATACCTACCTGTTGGGTATCAATGAATCTGCTACTACTGCTGCAAAGCGACTGAGGGAATTAGCGGCAAAGAAAAATACATTCAACTTCGAGTTAAAGGATGTCATCGATGCCTTCTCTGTTGAAAAGCTGAATGACGAGTTTTTCAAAAAATACAAAGAGCAGTTCCAGATATTTAATAACTACCTTATTGAAGATGATAAAATAAGGTATAGCATTTTTGATATTGATAAGAATGAGAAAGAAGAGGATAAGACTGCTAACGAACTGCCCATTCGTGATTTTACAAAGAAACTATTAGGTCGTTTAGTATTCCTTTACTTTTTGCAACGTAAGGGATGGATGGGTGTACCCACACCTACTGGCAGCCAGAAAGTGATATGGAAAAACGGGTATAAAAACTTTGTATATAAACTCTTTACGGAAGCGGCTAAACCGGAAAAATTTCACAGCAAATATTTATCAGAACTGTTCTACAATACACTGAACAACGAGAGTCGTGAAAACTTTGTTTTCCTGATAGATGGCAAAAGCCCATTTAAGGATGCAAAAAATGTAAGTGTTCCATACCTCAACGGAGGTTTGTTTGATGATGATTTTCCGAAGGGCAATAAGATTGATTTCCCAAAACACATTTTTGAAAACCTGTTTGAGTTTTTAGAACAGTACAATTTTACCATTGATGAAAACAGCCCAGAAGACCACGAGGTAGGTATTGACCCTGAAATGCTGGGCCACATCTTTGAAAACCTGTTGGAAGACAACCGGGATAAGGGTGCATATTATACACCCAAAGAAGTGGTGCATTATATGAGCCAGCAAAGTATTATTGAATATCTTAAACACAACTTAAATACCGATAGCAAAGACATAGATGATTTCGTAAAGGACAATGTTGTTTCTGACTTTGTAAGAGCCAATCATTCGCTGATAAAGAAATTGCTGAAAGAGGTAAAAGTATGTGATCCGGCCATTGGTTCAGGAGCTTTTCCAATGGGTGTTTTAAAAGTAATATTCACGGCATTGCAAAACCTGCACAATGCCATCAGCCAAAATGAATCATTCAATGAGGCGAAGGTAAAAAAGGATATTATTCAGAAAAGCATCTATGGTGTTGATTTGGAAAAAGGTGCCGTTGACATTGCAAGGTTGCGATTTTGGCTGGCATTGGTGGTGGATGAAGACAAGCCTCAACCCTTACCTAACCTCGACTATAAAATCATGCAGGGAAACAGTATCCTTGAAAAGTTTGAGGACGTGGATTTGAGTAACCTGTTAAAAGACGAGAATGAGGAAATTATTACTGCACACAAAGGGCAGGTAGAATTGCCGGGCTTTGGCAGAAACCAAAGTGTTTTTGTGTTTGACAGTACCACCAAAGAAGAGTTTCAGAGCCTTATAGATTTATACTTCGATTTTAAAGTAGATGCCTCACATCCGTACAAAACCAAACAGGAAGTTAAGGCTAAGATTAACTCCATTATTGAGGGCAAGTTGAAGGCAAAGTTTGCATTGGATAAAACCAAGTTGCAAGCAACTTTGGCCGAAAAGCAAAGCCATGTAAAGGCTAATACTATAAATACCCATGACCCAAAGGGAGTTCAGGATAAAAAGACCAAAGCAGTAGAGAAACTAAATAAAGAAATTGAATCCCTTGAATACAAGGTAGCCCACCTGAGTGATATATTAGACCGCCTCAACCGATGGGAGCATGAGGAGAAAGAACGGCCCTACTTTTTGTGGCACACCTATTTCAAAGATGTATTCGATAAGGGAAAGTTCGACATTATTATAGGCAATCCACCCTACATTAAGGAATACACTAATCGTAAGGCGTTTGATGGAATTAGAGACAGCCCTTACTACATGGGCAAAATGGATATATGGTACTTTTTTGCCTGCTTTTGTATAGATATGCTGAAAGACAATGGAGGCATACAATGCTTTATTGCACAGAACAACTGGATAACCAGTTCAGGTGCTGCAAAACTGCGGAACAAAATTGTGCAGGAAACCGAAATGCTTTCGTTTATTGATTTTGGTAACTACAAAGTATTTCAGAGTGCCGGTATACAAACCATGATTTATGTGGTGAAGAAAACAACACCGAGAGAAAAATATACCACCAACTACGCAAGATTGCTGGTCGATAATATTGACAAAACCTTTTTGGATTACTTCCTGCAATCAGATGCCAATACTACACATGAAAACTTTGAGAGACTGAATTTTGAGTTTGTACCTGCTTCATATGCAGATGGCTATATTACATTTGCTAATGATACTAATGAAAGCATTCTAAAGAAAATTCAAGCTGCACCGCATATAAACCTTACAGATAAAGAAATAGCTCAAGGTATTGTACCCAATCCAGATGTCGTTAATACTCGGAATATTAAACGTTTTTCTGAACGGGAAATATCTGAAAGTAAGATAAAGCCAGGAGATGGTGTTTTTGTTGTGAAGAAAGGCAAGTTTGACAATCTTGATGATGCAGAGAAAAAGTATATTAAACCGATTTTTGAACCTAATGAGGTTCACCGCTACAAGTTTGTAGATGAATATGAATCTGAAATCATTTACATAACCAAGGCCAATTATAAAAATGACGCACCCAACTTATTGAAACATCTTTCGACTTATCGAAAGATAATGGAAGAAAGAAGAGAGAACCTAAATGGAAGACTGGATTATTTCCATTTACATTGGCCGAGAGATGAATATTATTTTGAGGAAGGAGAGAAAATATTAAGTGTAAGAAAGTGTGATAGACCCACTTTTATCTATACTAAGAAGCCTGCCTATGTTATGATGGCATTCAATATCATCAGAACAGAAAGAGCTAACCTTAAATATCTGACAGCTCTTTTGAATAGTAAGCTGGTTGCTTTTTGGCTACGTAGTAAAGGCAAAATGCAGGGTAACAATTACCAGATAGACAAAGAGCCCTTGCTGGAGATACCTATTGCATTGTCTGATAAGCAGCAAATTATTGCTACGCTGGTCGATTATATTTTGCTGGTCCATCAGCCCCGTAAGGAGCAGTTGATAAAATACATTGGCGATGATTTAATCATTCATTCGTTTGATGAAGTAATAGACCAGGCTTTTTACGAAATATACTTTGGTGCAGAGCCGGAAATGGCAGAATTGCAGGTGTTGAAATACCTGGAGAATATTAAACCAATATCAGAAGACTACACAGATGCCGATATTGAAACAGTGGTAAAATTTTACCACTGGCTGCATGAGCAAACAAATCCTGTTCGTACCGCTTTACTCAAAGCCAACATTGTAAGTAAAGATATTATTGGTGTAATAAATTCAACCATCAGCTAATGAAGATTACCGAACTCACACTACACAACTTCAAGTTTTTTACCGAAACCGACAACACACTAAAGCTGGACGGTAAAAACGTGTTGATATGGGGGGAAAACGGTAGTGGTAAATCTTCTATCTATTGGGGCATTTATACATTGCTCCAATGCAGTTTTAAAGAGAATGTTGGTATAGATGCCTACTTTACAGAAAACCACGAGAAAAACCTCATAAACATACATACACCTGCCGGTGATCCTTCTTTCATAGAAATGAAGTTGGACAATGGCAATGCGTATAAAATAGCCCTTGGCGATTATAGTGTCATCAACGATAAAGATGTTCAGTTAAGTGCTGTCAGCAGTGATTTCATCAATTATCAGGTGCTGGCAAGTTTCCTCAGCTTTTATCACAGAGACAATCCTGTTTTGTTTGAAATGTTTGAAGTGGAAATTTTCAGGTATTTACAGTTTTCCCCTCCTGCCCCTTACACATTCGACTTTTTTAATGATGCCTGGGAAGAGCTCAAAAAACCTTTGGTTAAAAGTGGTAAGCCAAGCAAATACCCAAATAAGCTATCTACAATCGTAACCAACAAAAACAAGCTCAAGGATGCGTTTAATTTACAGTTGAGGACTTTGCTGGGCAATGCAACCACTAAGGCCAACGACATATTAAAAACCAAATTCGGTTACGATATCGAAATTGAGTTAGAATATCGGGAGTACGATTTTGAACTGCTGGCCAACAACAGCGATGTCCGCTATACCATGCCGGAAATATTCCTTAAAATCAGAAAGTACTATGGCAAAGAGGATGTTGTAAAAAAGCCACATTCATTTTTAAATGAGGCCAAGAAGACTGCAATAGGCTTAGCCATCCGGTTGGGCATTTTGGAGAGAAGATTATTGGCTGACAAGCTAAATGTACTGGCATTGGATGATTTGCTGATAAGTTTGGATATGAGCAACCGGGAAGTAGTACTAAAACTGCTTTTTGGCGAGTATCAGAATAAATATCAGTTATTGATTTTCACCCACGATAAGCAATTCTTCAACATTGCTAAGCATAAAATAGAGCACAGCAGTTTTAAAGACAATTGGCTGTTTTGGGAATTTTATGTGAACGAAAAAGATCCACTCATTCCCAAACCGAGGTTTTTTGAAACCAAAACGCAATTATCAATAGCCTTTAATCATTTACATGAAAATGATTATCCAGCAGCAGCAAATTATTTACGAAAGCAATGTGAGCATTTGATAGAAACATATCTGCCACAATATTGCTATATAATAGCAGGTTCAGAAAAGCCAAATAAAACAGCACCGTTAGATAGTATGCTTACAAGTTCTGCTATCTTTTTAGACCGAATTAAGCAGCCAGCGGCAGTTGCCAAAATCAATGAAGTAAAGCAATATGTTGAAATGCTCTTAAATCCTTTATCTCATACTGAGAGAGGTATTGATAGACATAGAGGTGAAATAAAGACAGTCATCAAGTTGTTAGATGATTTGGAAGGTGTGCTTTCAAAGATCAAGTTTAAAAAAACATGTACCCTGCCATTGAATACAGACCTTTTTTTGACCCTTGTAAAAGATGCTAATAACACTTTTAAAATTCAATTAAAGCTAAAAGAAGACTTGTTTGTGTATGATGATGCTGGCACAATAAAATTGTCGAAATGCTTAACAGATAGCCTTGCTTATTGGCATTTTGAAACAGGACAGCCTGACAAAACAGGTCCATATTCATTCTTTCAGAACCTTGACCTTGAAACTTCTTACAAAAGCATTGCAGCACATGCTTCGGTAAATGTCCCAATAATTCCAGATTGGGAAAAGTTGTTCTCTATAGCAGATGGAACACTATTAACTGCATTAATGACTATATAAATCGATTCAATACAATGGATAATAACCCACAACATAACGACATCATATTTTACAACACCCCCACCGGTGATGTGAAAATTGAGGTGATTTTTAATGACGAAACCTTTTGGCTTACTCAAAAGCGGATGGCAGAATTGTTTGGTGTGGAAGTTCCTGCTATCAACAAACACCTGAGTAATATTTACGAAACGGGCGAATTAGACGAAAAGGCAACTATTTCCATTTTGGAAACAGTTCAGCAGGAAGGTACCCGGATGGTAAAGAGGAATGTGGAGTTTTACAATCTGGATGCCATAATAGCCGTGGGCTACAGGGTAAACAGCCATCAGGCTACCCAGTTTCGGATTTGGGCTACCAAAACCCTCAGAGAGTTCATTATCAAGGGTTTTGTTCTGGACGATGAAAGGCTTAAACAGGGAAAACGCTTTGGCAAGGACTACTTTGACGAACTCTTGGAACGTATCCGGGAAATACGGGCCAGTGAAAGGCGTTTCTACCTCAAAATAACCGACATATACGAGCAATGCAGTATCGACTATAACAAGGATGCAGAAATAACCCAAAAGTTCTTTAAAATGGTTCAGAACAAGCTGCATTGGGCCATTACCGGCAAAACAGCAGCCGAACTGATTGCAGACAGAGCCGATGCCTCTCAACCCAATATGGGCTTAACAACTTGGAAAAATGCCCCTAAAGGGAAAATCCTGAAAACCGATATTGGAACAGCCAAAAATTACTTACAGGAAAAGGAAATGAAAGAACTGGGACGAATCGTTACCATGTACCTCGATTTTGCTGAACTGCAAGCCGAAAGACAGATTCCGATGAAAATGGCAGATTGGGTTACCCGTTTGGATGCCTTTCTTCAATTCAACGAATACCAGATTTTAAAAGATGCAGGTAAAGTGAGCCATGAGGTAGCCATGAAACTGGCAGAGAAAGAATACGAAAAATTCAGGGTCATTCAGGATAGAAATTTTGAAAGTGACTTTGAGAAAGAAGTAAAAAAGATAACCGATAAACCCAAAAAGAAAAAGAAATAAATGCAGCAAGAACTACTCTTAAATATCATTCCTTTCAATCCTCCGGCAGGTAACCAAACTTTTGCATTCTACAGGCAGAAGCAGCCTGGCTTTTATCCGGTGTTTAAGGGTGATCTGCAAGGGCTTCTTGATGATAAGCTGTCTGCATTAGAATTGCTGGAATTAGAAAAGCTGTACACCGATTTTCAGCCACCCAGAGAAGGTGCAATACTGTTGGATATTGATTTATCTGTAAGCACCCGTTTTGCCAATCATTACTATCGTTACCTGATTAGAAAACACTTTGAAGGCATTGCTGACATCATGCACCAGGACTTCACCAGCGAAACAGAAGTATGGTTTCATAGTCCAGAGAAAAGCACTGCCAAATACAAAGTGTACAACCAGTTTACGCTTAAAGTGCAATATGGGAGGGTAACAGATAAACCCGAGTTAGTGCTTTCTTATGATGGCACTACCAAAGTATTTGCAAAGCCCGTTTCAGAGATTTACAACTTCAATACCAACCTGTACAACTGGGTAGTTTGTAATGGCGTTATCTACAAATGGAAATTCAGACCACAGGAAGTAATTAACCAGCCGCAGAACTGTTACCCCATTCTGAGCAATGAACTAAAACCACATTTGGAGATTGCTTTTGATGTTCCTGATTTGAAAAACCGTTACCCCAAGTACTTGAACATTCTGCATGATTTTTACACCAAGTATTTAAATACGCCAGCCTTCCGCAAAATCATTCCAATAACCGAAGAAGGTTTTTATCGGCCGCAGGTGGAGCAATACCGTGTCATTAGTTCAAGCTCCAACGATTTGTTGTATGCCGGTGGCAGAACAGGTAAAGAACCAAAGAAAGATTTTAAGTCAAAAGGTCCTTACCAATTGCCACAGAAGCCCAGCAACTTCAAATTCTTTTTCATTTATCAAAAGGCAGACAAAGCCACTGCCGTAACTGAACTATACAGGTATCTGCACAGTGGATGGAAGGACGACCGTTTCCCATTCCCCAAAATGCAGGACTACATCAAAGTGCCTTTTGAGTTAGACATTACTAAGAATGTAGAGTTTGAAAGCGTTGAAAATGCAGTAGCCGATGTTCGCAATGCGGTAAAGAATGCAGACTGGCTTCCTGATACGCAATACATGGCACTCTTCGTAAACCCTGTGCCCAAATTAGAGAAAGACGAAAACCGGAAGAACATATACTATAAGATCAAAGAAATCCTTTTGTATGAAGGTGTGCTTTCGCAGGTAATCAAAAGTGAACACCTGTATAAAAACGGAAAGCCAAATTCATACTTCAACACATTCCTGCCACACATTGAAATTGCCATGCTGGCAAAATTGGGCGGTGTTCCCTGGAGGCTTAACAGACCAACCAACAATGAGCTTATTGTGGGCGTTGGTGCATTCTATTCTGTTACCCGTAAATCAAGATTTGTAGGTTCAGCTTTCTGCTTTAATAATGAGGGCATCTTTAAAGGCTTTGATTGCTTTAAGGGAGATGATACCATAAGTCTTGCAGGTTCCATCAGGGAGGCAGTTGCGAAGTTCATTGCAGTAAATTATACCGCTTCACGGTTGGTTATTCACTTCTACAAAGACATTGGTAAAAAGGAATTAGAACCCATCCTGCGAACACTGCACACCTTGGGCTTGAATATACCTGTGATAGTCGTTACCATCAATAAAACAGAAAGCAAGGAGTTGTTAGGCTTTGATGTAAGCGATGCGGAGAACCTGATGCCTTACAGTGGCACAATTGTAAAAGTGGGCAAGTCTGAATACCTGTTGTTCAACAATACCCGGTACGATGCAACCTCAAAGCCAGCACAAAAGGAATATCACTTTCCGGTGAAGATTGCTTTATCCTCAACTGTAGAAGGCATGTTGGATGATATGAATTTGGTGGAGCAGCTGATTGACCAGGTATATCAGTTCAGCCGTATGTACTGGAAAAGCACCAATCAGCAAAGTTTACCTGTTACCATCAAATACCCTGAAATGGTAGCCGAGATTTACCCCTATTTCCAACACGACAAACTGCCGGACTTTGGAAGAGAAAGTCTTTGGTTTTTATAGGGATAACTTCGGATAACTGCCTCAATAATAGCTTTGACACCGTAAATAATAAGTAGAGTGTTTTTAAACAGCCAGCATATAAATTTCTCTTACACCGCTGATAAAATGGTGCTAAACAACATTTCCTTTTCATTGGCCAAGGGTGAAACTTTGGCTATTGTAGGGGCTTCGGGTTGCGGCAAATCTACTTTGTTGCGTATTCTTTCGGGCATTTTGCCCAATTCAAAAGGCAACAGTTTACAAGGCGAAATTTCAATAGACGACTTAACGCCTGACCAATACCGCCAAACAGGAAAGTTGGCTTTTATGTTTCAGGAAGCGACCCTGATGCCACATTTGACGGTAAAGCAAAACATAGAACTTCCTTTAAAAATCAAAGGAAACACCAACGAACAGAAAATAAATAACCTGATTAAAGCGGTTGGATTAACAGAATACGCCAACTATCTGCCCAAACAACTTTCAGGCGGTATGAAAACAAGGGTGGCATTGGCTCGCAGCTTTACAACTATGCCCGAACTGCTTTTGTTGGACGAACCATTCTCTGCCTTAGACATTGCTTGGAAAAGCAAACTGTATGTTGAACTTGAAAAATTAAGAGAAGAAACAGATACTACAATGGTAGTGGTAACGCATGACGTTCAGGAAGCGTTGCTACTGGCAGACCATGTAATTGTGATGAACAGTTTTGGTGGCATTGAAACCCGAAAGGAAATCAAAAGCGATTATTCCATTATGCAAAGGGTAAACAACATTTCGGGATATATGAACAGCGTTTACGAAAGCTATATGTTGCCTATTCAAGATGCCATAATGAATGGACAAAACAGAAAAAATGAAAAACAAGATACTCTACATATTGCTTAGTGTGGTGCTGTTGGTAGCATGGCAGTATTTTGGCAGCACAAGCCAAACGGCAAGGTTATTACTTTCTTCACCGTCTTTGGTGGCAAACTATTTTGGTGAAAACCAAACTGCACTTTTACAGGCAACACAAACTACCTTGATTGAAGCCCTTGCAGGTTTACTGATAGCAACGGTTTTCAGTTTTGGAGTAATGATACTTTGCTTTTACAAACCCAAACTAATGGATTTTGTATTGCCGATTATGATAACCTCACAGGTAATACCATTGATTGTTTTAGCACCGTTCTTTATTATCCTGATGGGCATTGGCTTGGGTTCTAAAATAGCAATGGCAGCTTTGATGTGCTTCTTCCCCATATTCGTAAATTTTGCACAGGGCTATAAAGCCATTAGCCAAAATATACACGAACTGATGCACATATACAATGCCGATACATGGACACGCATACGCAATGTATATTTCCCTTTGGCTATGCCAAGCATTATGGCAGGGCTAAAAATAAGTGCTACGCTTGCGGTGATTGGGGCTATTGTAGCAGAGTTTAACGGTGCGGAAATTGGGCTTGGAAAAAATTTGTTTTTGGCAGCCAAAAGATTAGAACCTGATTTAATGATGAGTTCGTTATTACTTTCAACGTTGTTGGGAGTGATGTTTTTTGGAACAATTTATTTCATTGAAAAAAGAATTACTAACTGGCAATAAAAAAATGATTATGAAAAAAACAGCAATAATCTCAATTCTGATTGCATTTGCATTTAGCTCATGCAATTACTTCAATAAGAAGAAAGAGCAAAAAGATGTGATAAATATTAACCTTAGAGAAGCATGGTTTCCATGGGCAGGTTATGCAGGAGAACTCGTAGCTCAATATGACACTGATTCACTGTCTAATGTAAATTTTACCGTTGAACCGGGAGCAGAAGATATTGACCCGATAAAAATGGTTATAAGTGGTAGAAATGATTTTGGCATTGCAAGTGCAGAAAACTTAATTCTTTCTAATCAGAAAGGTGCAGACTTGGTTGCAATCGGTGCATTGAATTATAAATCTTCAACCTGTTTTATTACGCTTGAAAACAGTAATATTAAATCGGTTAAAGATTTTGAAGGTAAAACGGTTGGCATCCTTACTGGAACAGAAACAGAAACTATTTACCGATTATTATTAGCTATGAATAATCTTAATACCAAATCAATAAAAGAAATCGAAGCTCCTTACGATGTGAAATCATTTATAACAACTAAAGAATATGATGTAAGACCTGCTTTCATTTATGATGAACCTATTTCATTAGATGCACAAGGAATTAAATACAATGTCATAAAACCGGAAAATTACGGAGTGCAGGTAATGGGTGCAGTATATTTTACAACAAGAAAAATGATAAAGGAACATCCCGAAAAAGTTCAGGCATTTGTAAATGTAATTTCCAAAGGTTGGGAAAAGGCTTTGGCTGAACCCGAATATTCAATAGGACTTCTGAAAAAGTTTGATAAAAACATAGATGAAGCAAGAGAATTGGAATCTTTAAAAAGGGGAACAGAATACTTTGCGGGGGAAAACGGTAAAATCCTTTATGTGAGCGATAGTGCTTGGATTAAACTTTCAGATGATTTAAAAAGTCTTGGCAGAGTGAATGCTTCATTTGATGTGAGTAAATCATTTGATAATTCTTTTGTGAACGAATACCATGATGCAGATAAAAAGTAGAAAATATAAGGGCTATACAATTCTCTATAAAAATGACTTTGAAACAGACTTTTTAATCAAAGAAATTTTCGAGGCCGAGTGTTATCTTTTTAAAACAGATAACGCTTGCTCTTTTATTATTGATTGCGGAGCACATATAGGTTTATCTGTTTTGTATTTTAAACATATTTATCCTTCGTGTAAAATAGTAGCTTTTGAGCCGGATAAACAAAGTTTTGAATTGCTCAAAAAAAATGTTGAATCCAACAATCTACAAAATATAACCTTATATAACGCTGCCATTGCTGATTTTGAAGGAGAAGCCGTAATGTATGGTGATTTTAGCCAAAATTCGGAAAGTGTAGGCAATACTATTATAAAGGATTGGGGAGATAGAAACGGATTTACTACTTCTATAGTTTCTGTTCTTAGGTTATCAGAAATCATAGGAAACGAATCTGTTGATTATTTAAAAATTGATACGGAAGGAACAGAATTATCCGTTTTAAAGGATGTTGAAGATTACTTAAATCAGGTAAAGAACATTTATGTAGAGTTTCATCAATACAATGACAATAAAAACGATTTATTGGAAATAGAGAGAATACTGAAAGAAAATCATTTTGAAATTGCATTGAATAGTTTGGATTTGATAAAAGTATTATCAGAGAAATATCCGCTTTGGGTAAAGCAACATAAACCTGCGGTGCACATTATAAAAGGAGTAAAAGGCAAAAAATGAAATTAGAACTTAGCACATCTGTGCGACTTGGATTAGAGGAATATTTTGAGGCGAACAAAAACGCTTGGAATCAAAAAGTCAGTTTTGATATTGATTCGGAGTATTATGATATAAAGGGCTTCAAGTCAGGAAAAAACTCGTTATATCCTTTGGATATAAAATTATTGGGAGATGTTTCCGGTAAAAGAATATTACATCTGCAAAGCTATTTGGGGCTTGATTCCATTTCTCTTTCAAGAATGGGAGCAGGAGTTGTAGCCATTGACTTTTGCCAAAACGCAGTCGATTTTGCACAGGGTTTAAGTGAAGAGTTAAATACAGATACAAAATTTATCTGCTCAAATATTTATGATATTGGTAAATTGGATTTAGGGCAATTTGATATTATTTATATGTCGTATGGTGCAATATGCTGGTTGCCTGATATTGATAAGCTGATAAAAAAGACAAAACAATTTTTAAAACCTGAAGGAGAATTTATTTTGATAGACTTCCATCCGTTAGCTATATCATTTGATTTACTTAGGGAAAACAGTATTAAATATTCCTATTTTAATCAAAAAAACAGCCCCATTGAAATTCATCGAAAAGGAACTTATGCTGATGTAAATGCACCTGTTGAAACAACCGAATTTAACTGGAATCACAGCTTGGATGAAATCATTGGGGGCTATACCGAAAATGGTTTTGAAATAAGCAGTTTTAAAGAGTATCCTTTTTTACCAATGGATGGCTTCCCAAATCTTGAATTGGGTAATGATGGTTATTATCATGTTGTTAATTCAGGCAATAAATATCCGCTTCTGTTCTCTATAAAAGCTAAAAAAATGATATAGAAAAGTGAGTTCACAAGAGTCATATATTATTTCAGCTTTCAAAAAGCTCAATGCAGCATTAAAAAAATTGAGCAATGAAATAATAGTGCTTGATTTTTCACATTTTTCTCCTATTGGGAAAAATGATAAATACGACATTTATTTTAAGTTCATAGCAGGTAAAGAGGAATATAAAGAAGCATATTCAAAATACATCAAGGCAGCTATTGACGATGCAAATAGTGTTTGGAGAAAATACAAAAAAGGCAATCAAAGGCTTCTTTACAATTTTGTTAATAATAATAATACTGCAAAAGGGAAAAAGAATATCACGATACCTGAACCTACTGAAAAAAAATATGAAAAAATAGAATCTGATTTTAATGCCCGAAAGCATTTAATAAAAGGGTTCTCAAAAGCAACGAAACTTCCGGGACAATGCTTTATTATCTATGCAGAAAGTCATGACGATGCTCAATCTATTGTTTATGTTCTATTAAAGAACAAAATAGAAACCGATAAATACATAAACTTAAAGAAGAAACTGCCTAAAGATTTTGACACCTTTGGCAAAGAGTTACATAGTTTGTTGGTGCATGAAATGGTCAATGGACTTGTAAAAGAAAAAGCTGATTTATATGACCAAACAAAAAAAGCGGCAGTTCGTGCCGCCATTTCCCAAGTAGCGGCACGTAATACAAGCCATAACATTGGTTCTCATGTAATGAACAAACTCACTGGTGATTTAGACAAACTACTCTTTAGTGAATTAAAAAATTATAGTAGTTCGGTTGATTTGTATAACGGAGAAACGGACAATAACAAAATCCTTTTAGACCAAATTTCAATTTTCAATAACTACATCAAGTGCCGCATGGATTATCTGGCGGATATTACTTTCGGCACTCCTGTAATGCACACCAACAAAAAAGTATATACCGAGCTATACAAAGATTTTGACAAAGTTCGTTTGCTGTTAGACAATATTTCAGGCCTTTCAAAAAACTTCCCTTTCGAGATAAAATTTACCTTGAACGGAAAAGAAATTACTGCCAAACATGATTTTTCTATTGCCTTGCCAAATGACTTGTTAGGATGTCAGGCATTTTACAATATCATTGAAAATGTAATTCGCAATACTGCAAAACACAATCAAAAAAAATCAGGAACAACAAAATTTACAATAAACTTCAAAGAGATTGCCGATAAATCTGCAAGCAAGATTATTGATAAAGAACTTTGGTATGAAGTGGAAATTTATGATGATGTTAAGATTAATGGCATTAAGAAATTAGTAAGATCACAAAATGAAAAATTAAACCTAAGCGTATTGGATGAAAAGCACAACAACCAACTAAGAAATTCATCTTTGGGTTTATTGGAAATGGAAGCATCGGCAGCTTACCTGCGAAAATTGGATATTACCAATATTGAAGATGATGCTTATGAGGTTGAGTATGATAATAAAATCAGCAACAAACACGGCAACTTAAACATCTTAAAGGCATTTAATAAAAACGGTGCATTGGGCTATCGGTTCTTTGTCAGCAAACCAACGGAATATTTGCTTGTAGGGGAGTTTTCCGAAATTGAAGCTGAAAGAAGAACAGAGTTGTTGAAAATGGGCATTTGGTTTAGAACCGAAGATGAGTTTAAAAAAGAAGTAGAAAAAGAACCGGGAACTGTCTTTAATCATCAGTTTGTGTTTCACAAGTCGGTGCAGTTCATAAACGATTTGGGTAAAGAAGAAAACAGGAAATATAAAACACAACTTCCTGTTCGTATTGTAGAACTTAATGAAAACACAGAATGTCTATTGATTTTGCTAAACACAAAAGATGTGGATTTTGAGAAAATTGAAGAATGTGTTTGGCAAATTTGGTTTAATAAGATAAAAGGCAATTACGAAGTAGTAAATGTATTTACAAGCTATCAGGCAAGCAATGACAAGCACAATGCTACAAATAGATACAATATAGCTCTGTTAAATCATAATGATTATTGGTGTCAGAGTAAAGAGGATAAAGCATGTAAGAATGTTGATTATTTAGAGCCACTTTCAAGCAATGCACAAAAAATGTTGCCTTTGTTTAATAATACGCTTGCTGAATATGTGCATCATACGAAATGGAAAGAAATAAAAGGGCATAAAATTTTTGAAGCAGCAATTTCAAAAATTTTGGTCATAGATGAACGGGTTCAACGTTTTGCCAACACCGATTATGAAGCGGATAATGTAAAAGCCCCGATTAAAGATATTTTTAGCTACATCAATGTTCTTGTTCCCGATGACAAAGAATATCCGTTAGATGCAGATAACTTCAAAAAAGACCTAACGAATAAAATTTGCACCTACATAGATAGTGAGATTGCCAATAATGATTTTATGCTTATTCATTTCAGCATTTTGGAACGAATGTATAAAGATGATATGAAAATGGTTGAGGTCAAATTAAAAGATTGGGCTGAAAAAGTAAAAAAGAGAGTTGTGGTTACTTCGGGCAGAGGAAAACCGAGAGAACATTTGCCCAAAGAAGTTTGCTATGTAAACCTGTCGCCTGTTTTGAATGTGTTTACACAAACACGAAGCAAATACGCCATGAACTATTTATTAAACCAAGCAAGAAAGTAATATGGAAAAGATACTGATTTTTACAAACTACTTTAGTTTAGGTTCTGTAGAAAGTTCTTTAGGTGAACTGAAAAATATTCCTCTTGTGGAGAATAACAATACAATTGTATTCAATGAGAAAACACAAGAGTTTCAAGTTGCCACATCAATAAATATTGGCAGCATCTTTTTTATAAAAGACAACATAACAGAACAGAGCCTAAACGGTTTTATAGGAGAATACGACAAAAGCAAGATTGGTGTGTTAAAGCATCGTCAACCCCAAATTGATTTTAGTGATTATGGAAAATGTGAACCTACCGGCACTCACGAAGCAAACGGCAGATTTTATCCCGATGTATTGAGAATTATCACAGGAAATGACAATGACAAATTCTCAAAACTGCAAAGGGCTATTTGGAATACTGATAATGCACAGCAACAAAAAGAACAAGCAGTAAAAGAATTGTTGGAAGACAAGATATACCAAGGCAACATTCCTGATACGTTGCCAAATGAGCTAAGTGAATTTCAGGCAGTTTATACCACGTTCAAGTCCGCAGTTGATGCCCTTTCAGAAGAAGAAAAAAAACTAACCAATAACAAGTTTGCCTGCCTTATTAAGCAACTTAAAAAAGATTTAGGAGTATGAGCAAATACATCATTATAGATTCCGGAACGCTGGGCAATACGCTGCAAACACATTTGGACGCTGCCGATACTATGCTTATTGACAGCAAGAAAAAAAGTGCATCAGAAATAGCTGATGCAATAATAAAAGACAAAGGGGATGCTGTTATTTTATTAAATGCAGACGCTGAAACAAATAATACCAATGAAGATATACTTGACATAGTGCTTTGGTTACGGTGCAAGCACAAATGTCTTAGCCCGATAGTTGTTTATAGCATTTACTCTTTAGAAAAGCTGTTGCAGAAAACCCCAACGAACTACTTCATTATTTCAACAGGCTGTGTTTTTAAAGAAGATGTTGATGTATTAAGCAGCATAGAAGAAATTAAAAAGTTGCAACCAATCAATTCAACAGACTTAACGAAAGAACAGTTTAAACACTATCTGAAACCAAGAGTTGATGCCATTCTCAAACAATACAAACATCGCATGGCTAACTATGCAGGAATGGCGTTGATGTTGGATATTGCAAAACAGGTTTACGATAAAAAAGAAGATAACCAAATATTGAAAGGAAAATTCCCTGATTTTTTTGCTCATAGAAAATCTTTAGACCATGCTTTACTTTCAACCTATTTTGGTTTGGGTGAGTTAAAAATAACTACCGAACAAAAGCAGCAATTCAAAAAGAGTAACACAAAGAAAATCCTTTTAGTAGATGACTTGGCAGATAAAGGCTGGCAACCTATCATCAGCCAAATGCTTTATGGTAAACATGAAGCAAAAGAGATAATAAGTCTGACAATACAATCTAAACAACAGAAAGGCGAAAACAAGTTTAATTTTGAAGCTACCAAGAAATCACTGGAAACTAAAATACAAAGCCATAAGCCGCACCTTATTTTACTGGATTTAAGGTTGAATGATGAAACACGAGAAATACATCCAACTCAATTAGGCGGTTACAAATTGTTGACGTTTTTAAAAAATAATCCGAAATACAAAGGCGTTCCGGTAATTATGTTTACCGCAAGCAAGAATGCTGAAACCATAAAAACGCTGTTAAATGCAGGTGCAGAAGCTGTTTGGACAAAGCCCGGCATTGATGAAGGCTTAAATGTAAGAGGCATTATTAAGCGGTATGAACAGTTGCTGAAATTGACAGATGAAATTTTTAAGCCCAATTATGAAACTTTGAATGGGATACAAGACCAAACAGATGAAAGATATGGCATTGACAATCTAAATATAGAGGAAATACGGCAAAAGCTAAAAAGCAAATTAGATTATATCAGATATAGAATTGCATTATCTGAAAAAGAAGCTATAAAACAGCTACCCAATAATTACCAATCTGCCGATGCAATCTACATAGATGCGAATGCTTTAATTACCGGAGAGCGGGACATTTATTACCATGAATTAATTGCTTCGGTCTTGAAATTATCGCTACTTACAAAAGATTCAGAGTTTAAATATATAAACGGTAATTCAAAAGAAAAGAATGTAACCTGTCCAAAAGTTGTAATAATGAATTCTGTTTATGACGAAGTAATCAAAATCTATAAGGCGTTTACATTTAAAAGAAAACCTGAGGATATAAGTCAAAAATTTCAGAAATATGAGTTGAGCTGTTATAGAGCATCAATGTCCTTAACATTGATAAAAGACCTGTTTAATGATAAATGTGTCCGAACAGAGTTTGGCAAATGGGACGTTAGTTGGCAATTGGAAAATCCAAAAGAGAACTTAGTGGCAGATGGATATATTATTGATGAAGTTTCAAACTTAGTTTTATGGAACAGAGAAAAAAACAATAAATCGCTCTACCCAAAAGACACCAAAGCAATATGTATAACTGACGATAATGGATTGACTTTTAAGTTGAAAAGTTTGAAAGATGAAAAAGGCAACTCTGTAATACCTGTTATATCGTTACAAACCTTTGTCCAAGATATGAATAAAATTGTGCTATGAACTATGTAATCTGCAATATCGAACAAAAAGCCATTTTCTTAACGGTTATTTCAGAAATCAATCTTTCTTCAAGTGATGTGATTTTTGTTTCAGACAATGAACAGCTTCACCACATATTTTCAAAACCAATTAACCCTAATGGTTTTGTGTTGATTGATGTAGAAGCAAATTTGGGAAAGCAAGCCGTAGCGGATTATTACGGATTTGACATAGCTGCTGATTTACGCAGGATTTACAGAGTAAGAAATCAGATAGTGTTTTATAGCCACACCAATTCAAACAAATACTTTGAAGACAAAAGCCTTTCAAATATTAAATTCAAACTGCTGTTTGGCAGAGGAAGTTCCTTTATTGAATTTCCTTATACTGTTGAACTTTTAAAAGAAAAGCTACTTCATACAAAACCAATCAGCCGTGCCACATTGCACGATGTAGTTACCATGCTTTGCGATTTAAAAGGTGTGGTAATAGACAAACTCACTCATGGATTGAAATTTGAAAAAGGTGCAGCATACATAACTCAACTCTTTAATGACATTGAACCTTACCTGTCCGAAGAACAAAAACAATGGATTGAATTTTCTGATTTTCGGGATAAAATGCCACAAAGCATAATCAAAGACAACAGAACAGACTTTTATAATCAAAAAGAATCGTTTCTAAAGCTATGCATACGCCCCGGGTATTTGACGCAATCCAAAAGCATTGAAACCGAACCTGCCCCAAAAAAACATACTGTTTTATTGATTGATGACCGGAAAGAAGATTTGGAAGTATATGCTACGGAACTATCTAAAGATTTTATTGTGCAGCAAACCACAAGTGGAGAAGAAGCTATTAAAATATTAAAAGCAGATTCCGCCAACAACATCAAAGCCATTATAGCCGATTGGCGTTTGTTTCAAGACGACACACTTACTTACTGGCAACCCTTGCAGGGTTATGAGGTGTTGGAATATGCTGCCCAAACAGGCACAAGGGCTTTGTTTGCACTTACTTCGCAAATAGATTATGTAGTGCATCACATCCGTAACCTTTTGGGTGTTCGGTTCTCTATGTTCAAAAAAGACAATCTGGAAACACCGGAACAATGGAAACTTTTTAAAGATGTTTTAAACGATGCTTGCGAAGAAACAACTGAACTTATTGAAAACATTCCCAGAGGAACGGGCTGGACAAAAGCAGAAGCAGGCAAAAAATCTTTACAACAACAATATCAGGAAAAACGAAATAGCCCTGATTGGTTGGATTTTGAAAATCAGATTACCGAAAGCTGCAATACTATATGGGAATATTATCAATCGCATATTGATAGAACTTTAGGCGAAGCCTTGCAGGATTTCAGCAAAAGGTTTGGTATTGCGTTGAAGAATAATCTTGAAAGCATATTGATTGCAAGACGGATTTGTATAGCTCTTTTCTTTAATCAGGGTAAGATTTATCAAAACATTTTAGGCAACAATTATCCGAGAATAGATGTTTACAGCATATTTAGGAATATCAGTTTTGGAGAGTTCGTTGAAGAAAACCGAAAAGAAACCGATAAAACCCCACAAAAGCTCGAAAAAGAAGAGTTAGATAAAAAGACAGGTAAAAAGACCGTCAAAATACTAAGTGTAGAAGAATATACACTTTCAAAAATGAATACTGCCGCATCAGGTTTGCTAAATACAACACTATGTTTGGAAATTGAAGAATTAGCATCTTACGGTTCTATGTTGCCGGAAGAAAGGAATTGGATTGTAAATAAAGGATTTGCTATTGACTTACAGTATGAGAAATATACTGATGATGACGAAAACGAACTGGAAAACAGCAATTCTAATGATGATAAAGAACCAACCGAAAGAGACATAAGAGATTTAGAAAACAATTTTCGTTTAGAGGATTCTGATATGGAGGATGACGACTAATTTCAAATAATTTGTGTGTCTGTATGTTTGTATCGTAATCAAAAACAGGAATGATATAAACAGTATAAAACGCAAAACTGATTTGCTGATAACTTTAAATAATCTACCCTGTTTTAGTATTGCACAGTCAATCACAAAACAGTTAAAGCGAAAAAGCAGCAACTAACTTTCTCTAATTAGGTTCGTTCTACTTTTGCTTCGTTCTTTGAAATACTTCTGTTAAGAGGAAATAGGTGAATACCATTTGAGCCAATAATATCTGTTGAGTTCAAATAACAACATCAAGAATTGTTCACTTATTAAATCTAATAACATGAAGTATTTTAATTACACCAAAACGGTTTCAGCGTGGCTCAAATGCCAGCTGCTGATGATGCTTTTGCTTGGTGCTTACGCAGCACAGGCACAGAACAGCGTTTACAAACGCACCGTGCAATGGAATTATGGCGGTTACACTTTTACCGACCAAATTACATTTAATTACAGCGACTACATTTACTACAAAGGGTTGTCCAAAACACAGCCCAAAGAAAACTATGCCACCGAGCATAGCAGCCACCCTTATTTGTTGCAATTAGCCAAAGTGCTTGACGAAGATGCCAAAGAACTTGGCTACACGGGTTTTACGTTGGCAGAGTATTTAACTGCCTTTGTGCAGCAAGCCATACCCTACAAAAGCGACCCATACAACAACGGTTGGGATTACCCCAAATACCCGATTGAAACCCTTGTGGAGCAAGGTGGCGATTGCGAAGATAAAGCCGCCTTATTAGTTGCACTGCTGAAAACCTTTGGTTTTGATGCGGTAATGGTGAGCCTGCCCGGACACATGGCGGCAGCTATTAACTGTGCCAACTGCAACGGCTATTATAATTACAACGGTAAGAAATACGCCTTTATAGAAACCACTGAAAAAGGTTGGGGCATTGGCATAGTGCCACCCGATAGCAAAAACAAAGGAGCTACCTTGTTACAAACCGCAGCACTGAAAAAATACAACCGTGAAGATGTGTATGCGTGGAACGGTAAGAACAATATTGGCGAAACGCCTTACCTAAACAACGGTTGGAACACCACCAAGCCCAACAACAACGGCAACAACTGGAATGTGAACACAGTTGGCACAAGCAGCAGCACAACAACGGTAACAATTAACGGAACTACCTACCAAATAAAAGGTAGCGGCAGCACCACCATTACTGTAAATGGAGCTACCGTAACAGTAATAACACAGTAATCAAACAATAATTTTTAAAACAATTTAAAACAGAAAAAAGATGAAAGCAATTACAAAACACCTGCTACCACGTTACACTTGGTTTATGCTTTGGTATAAACAGTGGTTTAAGAATGCCGAAGGCATTAAAGGATTTGCAGCACAGGTTATGAACTGGCTGATGCAAAGCACAATGGCTTTAGCCGAAAAGCTAAAGAACCAAAACAAGAAATTGGCGGAAGCCATAAAAACAACAAAGGCGAAGTTGGCAAAGTGGTATGAACACCCGACCATAAATGCTGATGAATGGGACGAAATAAAAGGCAAGGTGAAAAAACTTGGCTTTTGGATTGTGGTATTGATTATTACCGAAGCGGCATGTAACTACTTTGCCGTAGAAACCTTAATGGAAGGAAAAGGTTGGTTTTGGATTACCGTTAGGGCGTTAGTTGCCATTGGTATTACAGGCGGTTGCCTTTACCTTTTTGAAAGATGGATGGCGGCAGTAATAAACAAACCTGCTTACAAACAAGAAGAAGCACCTAAGCGAAACTGGATTGAGATTGCAATACTTACCTGCATTTGCGTTGGAGTTGAAATTGCGTTTTACTACTTGTGCAAACGCAGAGGCATAGTGTTGGAAGGCAACAGTGGCGATGAAACCGCCAACAACTTTTTGATAATTTTTGGAATGATGTTGCCCATTTTTATTGGCTACCTTGCCTATGAAAGAAGCCGCTACACAAGCCCATACAACAACACTTTGCGTATTGCGAAAGCGGAAAAAGCCGTAGCACAAATGGAAAGCAAGATTGCCACCAACAACCAAAAAATGGAAGACCATTTTAAACGTGAAGTGCAAGACCGTTGGGCATTATTGCAGGAGTTTAAGGTTTACAAAGAGAACTACAACCTGAACAAGGGCATAGAAAAGGAAAACATTACAGGACACTTTTGCGAAACCCACGACAGTTTTGAAAAAGAAGCAGTGCAACGCTACCAAAAAGAAGTATTGCACCAAACGCCAATACAGCCCACTTTGGTAATTGCCAAGGAGCAAATGAACGGATACAGCAAACAATTACCGAAAAACATTATTAACCGATAAAAAAAGATAAACATGAAAAGGATAACATTGATTTTGATGAGTTGCACCCTGCTGATACTTGCGGGGTGCAACACCGAAAAACGCAAAAACTTTATTGTGCTGGTTGATAACTCAACCAGTGTGCCGCAAGATGTAATTGAACGTTACATTAAAACCATACAGGAAACCATTTTGCCCAACATGGGCGAAAAAGACAAGCTGACGGTGCAGTTTATTGACGCTTGCAGCCAAAACAAAGCGGAACGCATTTACAGTTTTAACCTTGCTGAAATGGATTTTAGTAACAAAATGGACGGTGTAAACCATGCCGCAGACAGCAGCCGTGCAAGGTTAAGACATTACCTTTTACAGACGGTAAATGATGAGCTTGCCAACACCATTATTGCCAAACGACATGAACGTAAAAGTTGCGGCAACTACACTGACATTGTGAATGCGTTGAACGAAGCAAAAAGTTTGGTAGAGAATGGGAAAAACTACACAAGCAAAACTGATAAGTTGCTGAACGATGCCCAAGGAAACGACAACTACGATTACGAAACCTGCATTGTTATTTTTAGCGACATGGTGAACGAAAACGCTGCACGGACTTTTGACTTTACCACCTTTGGCAGACTGAAGGACGAAGATGTAAACAGGAAAGTAACTGAACTAAAAGAACTGAACAAAATACCTGACTTGCACGGAGTGAAAATTTTAGTTTACGGAGCGACAAGCAGCAAAGAGGCGGGTGCATTTGCAGGTCGACAGATTGAAAATGTAAAACTGTTTTGGGAAATGTTTTTTCAGTCGGCAGGTGCTGACCTGAAAGGATATGGGTATGATACACAAATGGAACTGAAACAATATTTGGTTGCAAAATGAATGATAATTTGAAGTGCCCTATTCTTTTGCTAATAGGGTACTTCTTCTTTTTTAAAAATGAATAATACCCACCCGGCCAACGCACAAGCACGGCTTATGCAGTGGCTAACCCACAATGCCAACCCTTCCACTGCATCTATGGTGTTGCCGCCATTTTTAACTGTCATACTTTTTGTGGCTATGCTCCCCACGCTTTTGGCACATTGCCTGTTCCGCTTCGCTACACA
>Ga0116143_10001352_pt1 | contig 29933 bp, 32 predicted proteins | sample AD_UKC034_MetaG_FD_89745 | JGI IMG/M metagenome (GOLD analysis project Ga0116143, IMG submission 89745) | Active sludge microbial communities of municipal wastewater-treating anaerobic digesters from USA - AD_UKC034_MetaG | ecosystem: Engineered > Bioreactor > Anaerobic > Digestate | place: USA... | reverse complement strand
GAATTGATAGATGGTTATAAGTGAAGGTTGCTTACGGCCGCACTCAATTTGAGAAATGAAGCTACGGTCAAGATTGCTTTGCTCAGCAAGTTTCTCCTGCGACATTGTATTTGATTTTCTAAGTTCTCTTATTACTTCTCCAAACGCCTCTTCGATTGTCAAGTTTGCCTCCAATTGGAAGAAACTTAACAGAAACCAAAATGATATTCTGTTGACTATTGACAACAAAGTGGTTTATGAATTACATCGATTGCACCAAAAGTTGAGAGTGCCTTCCTGACAAAACACAAAGAATATGAGGGTTGCTATGCTTCGTCGTGTTATCGTTTCAACACTTATTGAACCAGAAATCCCAATAATCAGTGAATCAGAGCTTGACGTTAGTTTGCTGCGTTCAGCACATCAAGCGCGTCTTAATGAGCAAAAAGGTATGAAGGATTCATTAGCTTTCTTTGTCTTTTGCCAATCAAATGAACAGGATATAGTAACAGCAATTAAACAATATGCTTTCCCTGATATTCAAATAATTATTAATAAAGTTAGTGAATCAGAGCTAGACGACTATGACTTTAAAAACTTTATTGATGCGGAAATATCCACTTGGGTTGAAAAAAACCATCCTGCTGCGCTAACGTATCTATGTAATGATGAATATAAGAACCTAAATATATGGTGGGCCGGTATCGAAGCCACAGATAAAGATACATGGTATAAAGAACTTATTAATGATCAATATGCGCATGCGCTCCCGGCTTCACATAAGAAAAAAGCATGGACTTGGTTGGCAATTTTATCCGAAATACTTGAGATTAAGGAACCTTCTTGGAAAGATGAAAATCAATTCTTACTTTACGCAGCAACTTTATGTGAATGGTTGCATGGTTTTGAGGCAGCTAGCGGCAATGGTTATAGCGATTTTGACGCAATAGGGGTATATCATGCATTACCGCTGGATGAATTTTACCTTGGTTTCTTATTAGGAAAAAGTGCTCCAGATGAGGAATTGCAGGAAATAATGGAGAACAATGAGTTAGGAGACAATAGCGAGGTAAGAGGCTATATTATTAAGCAGGCAACCAGTGACGAACGTTCAACCCTTCGCGATATGCTATCAAGCTATTTTGGTTCTGATGTAGCCCTATTTTGGGCTCTACATCACGCAATATGGCCTAAGTACAATGAACCATCAGCAGACTTATGCAACGAACTTGTTAATCCCAGCTCGTTTGAAGATGTATCTGAAGTCTCCGACGCATGGGAATTTGTAACAACCGGCTGGACAGACAGCGCGGATGAATGACTCACAAATATTTAATACATACAATCCACCATAAAGAACTTAGAGAATCGCCCTTTTGTCAAGTTTCACAAGCGCCGGTACTTCCCCTCCTCGGTTCGCTGCCCGGTGGACAACCTGCCATGATCCACATCCGTCAGGTGAAACTTTTCTCTCATCTTCTCGGCAACTTCCGGTGGAAGAATGTTCGCTATTTTTTGCAATGACTTTCTGCGTGATTCAATCTTACGCGGCGGTATTGGCCGGTCGCCGGTGCAAGCTGCTAAAATTTCTCTTTTTACTACGCTCGCATATTCATCCGGCAGGCAGGAAAGGATGGCCATCATATCTTCGACGGTCAAGCCTTCGGTTTTAATGACATTTTCTTCGACTTTTTTAATACGCTTCTTTAAGCCTTTCATATTTCCTCCTTTTGCTGCCGGATATAAACAACCTTCATTATGCCTATATCTTGCCGTGTCACACTCTCGCCGTACTTTTGTTTTAGTTCTTCGAGTAGATTCTTTACTTTGATTTCTTTTTCTTCTTCCGTGTCATTGGGCCAAGCGACAATAAATTTTTCTGAATTAGGAATATTGATTTGATCCTGCAATGCTCTTTCAATGTGTTTAATCCGCGCACTAATTTTCATCGGTATGTCCGCCTTTCAAGAACGATTTGCTCAATAGATTCAATCCTTTGCTCTAACTCTTCGTTTTCCCGCAGTTTTAAAACCATTTCAATTATGCTCGTGCTGGCTTTTCGGGCAATCTCTTCGGACTCGGAATTGATAAGCATAAGCAGTTTATCAACCGCACCGTTGATGCCCTGCTTTAACTTCTGCATGGCGTCAGTAATAAGATTGCTTCGCTGACGGTCTAGTTCTGCGACAAAAGCCGGACAGTTCCTCGTCCAGTCATAGAAGCAGGTTGTTGAGATTTTCGCTGCCCGGCAACCGGATTCAATGTCTTTTGCGGCAATCATAAAAGGAATGACGCGCAACTGCTTTTGGGTCAATTCCCTCCCGTTTATTTCCGTTTCTAACCCTTTTCCCATGATTTTCCCCTTATCGTTTACTGTTATTCCCTGCTGTGGCCGCCAAGGATGCCATACAAACGACGATCCCCGGCGGCCCATGCAATCCATCACGCCGCGAACAATCCCTGGAATCTGTTCTCAACGGCCTCCTTCACTTCGTATCGTTGTCGTTGGATTTCTTCTTCGTATTCATCAATCGCTTTTTCAGAGATATATTTCTCGATGGCCTCCCGACATAGTTGACGGCCCAGTTCTGGTGCTGTCACCAGAGCGTTTGCCTCGCATTTTCTCTTCCCGTATTTTTTGATATATTCAGCAACATAAGGCTTTTTATAGTCCGGGTGTTTGGGGTCAGCCAGGTCTTTTCCTGAACCAGTTAGAAGATTGTCAATCCATGACAGTCTTGCGGATTCGATGAAATCTGCGTTCAGTCCAAAACGTTCAATGATTAGGTTTTTCGGGTCCCAACCAACCGCGCGTGACAGTTTGGCAAGTGTGTCGCGTAAGTATGTTGTGATCGCGAGTCCGGACGGGTCATGGTCTCCGCAGTAGAGAAGAACGCATCGCTTTCCTCTTGATTCCCAATGTTTGAATTGCTTCATCAGATTGCCGCGTTGATTGATGTCTGCCCAACCTCTGGCATTGCCCAACCGGACACGATATTCTTTGCAGACGGGCTCAAACAGACTACGCAAATCTATTTTCTCAACCAGCATTTGAAGGAAAAATTCCTGATTCTCCCAAAAGCTGGAACCATTATAATCTGTCCACCAACTCAATGCGCTTTCAACAATATCCTGCGCCTCATCCTCAATGTCGCCGCTAATGCGCTCTTCACATAGAAAAGAACGAGCTTCATCTTCCGCGCAAATATCCAACGGTAACAATCCATTTTTGCGGCAATCACCTATCAGCTTTTGAGCAGCATCAAAGTCCGGTTTCAATAATCCGGCCTGCTGTTCAAGTATGTAACACCATCCTCTCGAACCAATTGCAAAATCTAATCTTGGTTTGATTTTCATTATTGTTTGGCAAAATAAATTAACCTGTTCATCATAAGCTGAACGTGCTGCCGGTGTCGGTCTGCCTTTTCCCGTTGTAGGTATTATCATTTCCTCTTATCTCCCTGTCCTGTGTTCAGAACGCCACGCCCTCCGGCCTCTCTGATGGTTCGATTGTTGCCAGTGGGTCAATGTGCATGATAACCTCCGGCTCCGGCGACGGTGGGTCGAACCAGCGCCAGCCCGCGCATTGTTTTCCGGTGCACATGCCTCCTCGTGGGCATTTATGTAAAACACAAAATCTTTGCTGAAAAATCATTTTCCGGTATCCTCCTTTTTTTACTTGTTTGGACACATGGACATTACGGACACCTTAAATAAGGTGGTGTCCATGTCTGTCCATCTATAGTGTCAATGGACAATGTCCGACATGTCCATCTAATGTCCATCATGTCCATGCTGTTATTAATCCAATATAAGTCATTATATTTGTAAATGTTTTCCTTCATCTGCCATAGGTTTTTTCCATGTCCATCAATCCGGTCAATGGGAAGTTCGCGCCGGTTAAAAGCTTCACGCAACCAATGTCCATCATGTCCATGTGCTTTATTTAGCATCATTTATCCAATAGAGGCCATCTAACGTCTTAATAACATTCAAGTTCATTAACTCTTTCCTTGCTCTGTCAAAGGCTCTCCACTTAGCATTGGCATCGCCGGAAGAAATTCCGCCGCGATAACAGGCATCGCGCCAATCATCGACATGGATTTTGGTCAAATTCATGTCCATTTCAGACAAATCTTTTTGCGCGTCTCTGATACATTCCGACAAAATATTGAAGGCAATCAGCCTTTGACCAGACAACCGGACTCCAGCCGCTTTTGTCTGTCCATCATCTTTAGTTTGAATTAGAACAAGCGACGTTAATGGCGCTCCGGTATCTTCATCAATCCAGCCCGGCAACTCGATCTCCTGTGGTCTGAAAGTAATCGGCATCGGTGCTGCATGGTCTTTACATTTTAGACTCTTCATAGTGCGGGTGTCGTTTTCGTTTTTCGTAACCAGATACTCAAAATCCAGTGCGCCGCGCATCGAACCTGAACCGCGCCCTCTGTCCTTTGCGTTCAATCCGACATGGTGGCAAATGGCAATCGCTGACTTGTATTTACCTCGCAACTCCGTATCTAGGACGCGGATAAATTGAGACATGTCTTTTGTTGAATTTTCATCGCCGCAACCAAAGTTCCGACTCAATGTATCAACTATGATTAGAACTGGTTGACCGTGCTGCTCAACGAGTTCCTCAATGGCCTCGACAACCACTTTTGAACCGTCTTTATCAAGAAAAGCCGCTGGTTGACTTGAGACAAAAAGCGGAATGTCCTTTATTAGAATGTCATGGTGTAGCTCTAAGGCTTTTAAACGACGCGCCAGACCATTTTTCCCTTCACCACAGACATAAAACACAGTGCCGGATTGCTTGATCAGGTTCCCGAACCATGACATGCCGGAAGCGACGCAGAACCCTAGACTCAGGATAATAAAGGTCTTAAGGCTCTCAGCCTCTGCAACCAGCATCATCATTGAATCGCGCTCCAGATAGTTCTTAACCAACCAATCAACTTTCTTAAAAGCAACAATAAGCTCGTTTGCATGGACGAAATGAAAGCGACGTTTTTCCGGCTCTGGCTCTGGCTCTGGTTTTGCGCCGACTTGCTGGTCATATCCTGCAAAAAAATTATCAGACATTTGTTCCCTCCGCAGACAGCCACAAAAGCCGCTGCCATTGATTTTTTTCTGGCCGAAAAACGCCCGGCATCCGGCTCAGGCGCGACGGATTACTGCAAGCCATATCAACGCCCAACGGCTTTAAACGCTGCTGATACAGGCCAATTTTGACGGTCTGATTCCATTGTTCAAGCGTAGTGATCTTGAGTTTAGCAATATCAAGCCATGCGTGAATTGACTTCCCGCCGGTGTGGATTAATGCTCGAACAGGGAGGCGGACGGCGCTCCAGAAGCGGATCTGATTTTCAAGTGATTGATTGTCAAACTCGACAAGTGCGTGCCGGAAGTGCTTAACGCAGGAATCGCAGCGGTAAGATTTACCGCCGTCTTTCTTTACCCCAGGCATGCCAGAAAACGGATTGACGATTGTAAACGGTCCGGAAGCTCCTGATTCAGCCCATTCACAAGCCGGAAGAATTGTCCGGCTCGTTCCCCGCGCAAATTCTGCGCCATTGAAAATAAAATCGTCCAATTCAAAAACAGTTTCAATGAAAAGCTTTTGTTGTTCTCGCAGGTCCGGAGGAATCGTAATCGGACTGGATGCAGAAAGTTCGGCCTCGGTGCTGAATAGGCCCTTTCCCGCTAATGTCTCGAAGGTGATGTATGCCGGAATAATCGGCGCCGGTTTTCGTGCTGCTGGTGTGTAGATGCCGCCGTTTCCGTGTGCGGAAATGGCCTCATTGATTGCATCGGAAATTTCACTGTCTTTTATGTGCCGCTTGCCGGAAGGAATCGCCGCCCTTATGTCTGCATGGATTTTTGCCGGTGACAATCCGGCCATTATTCCCAGATTTGCCGGCCTCATAAGGAAATTATGACAACCAGTGCCAGGCGCCGGAATTTCCGGCAATGCCGCTTGATATTGGGTCAACGCGCTCATCGTCGCCCCCTATGCGTCAAACCGCATTTTTCCCCTTGCGTAATCCAGTAGGGCGTCCTTGGGGTATCCCTTCACTCTGCCGGAAAAAATGAATTCTTTCGGCCCGATGCCTCGAGAATCATCATTTGCGACTGATAGCGGCGCGAATGGTAAAACATCTCTCCAACGCTTCCAGTTTCGCCACACGATCGGCGGCAATTCCTCTGCAATCTTCGCAAGCATGGCTTCACGCCGCGCCTGCTCTTCTGCGTCCATCTCCTTCCGGATTTTTTTGTTGGTATTGTCTCCCATAACATCTCCTTGAAAGCTTAAATTTCACAATTTTTCGTTGTGGGCTTTCATCCTGATAGCTTGAAATTTCAAACAGACCTTGCCAAATATGCCGGAAAGAAAATTTATATATTTAATTTTATTGAATAAATATTTTTTGAATTAAGCTTAAAAACTCAAAAAGCCCTGTTTGAAAATTCAAACAAGGCTTTCAAAAATTCAGTTTTTAACAAGATTTATAGTTATCTTAGTCTAATTGCTCTGTGGCGTCAGGCATAATATCATTCTCTTCTGATTGCGAATCGCTGAATTTTGCCCGGATGTTCTGGAATTCACGCAGAGTCATCAAATTATTACTTGTGGCAAAGTTTCTTAATTTTATGATTTCATCTAGAATGTTTTGCTTTTTAGTCTCGTCACTTTCGTGCATATGATTTAGAAGCAAATCATTTATTATTTCAATTACTTCTTCTTTGGAAAGTTCCTTCAGCTCGTTTTCCTGTTCTGGATTTCGATATTTGTGAACGTGAAATTTCGGCTTATAAGTTCCAGGTCGTTCAAAGTGTTTCATATTCATAAAAACTTTGAAATTTTCATGAAACGATAAAGAGAATTTCTGATTCAGGAATTGAACAAAAGGTTTGCTGAAGTTCTCAAACAACTTAACTTGTGAATTATACCCCTTTATTTTAACAGGGTCTCCGTCTTTGTCATGAACTCCAACATAATACTCAAGATGTTGGTCTTTGATCATTTCCAAGCACATGCGCCAGGGTTTTTCTCCGACGCCTATATCCTTTCTCGCGACGATAAAATCCTCTTTGCCGTATCTGATGCAAATCTCTGAATCTGAAACATATGCGATTGATATTTCTTTGATTTTATCTTCATCGGTTTGCTGCTGTTGTTCTTTTACCGGTGCGGTTTCTTTCGGTGTTGCGGGGTCTGATAGTTTTTCTAGCCGCGTTCCTTGCTGTGGTTCTGATGGTAATAGCGGACTCAATTGTATCCGTATTTTCTGAATATTTCGCCCGTAATATTGATTTGCCCTATCAATATCGTCTTTATGATAAAGCGCGTTGGCAACGCATTGACAAACAGCGTTGGCATTTCGTTCTTCTTTTGGAAGTTCAAAGCTACTCCATGAGTAAATATCAGGAATTGCAGCCAGTTTTTTATTGATTTTGTCAATCTCTATTGGAAGCGTCTTTTTTTTATCCTCGATTTTCCTTAACTCATCTTCTCTGTTAAACGAACCGCTTTTACTGCCGGTCATAACATGGCCAGCATTCATCGTTCCTTCTTTCAATGGCAACATCTGTAATTCCTGCTCCGCTTTTTGCTTACGATCAAGAAGACGACAAACATGCGGCGGTGGTATCGGTCTCCCATATTGGTCGAACGGGTGAAGAATTCCTTCCTTTACGAGATTAAATATTTCAAAAGGTAAAAGGTTTAATGACTTTCCGGAAATGTAATTACTCATGAGTCTGCTCCCTTTGCAGTTCCATATTGTGAAAAGGCGAAAGCGGGTAGGGTTCCCGCCTTGTCGGCCCGTCGGCCTATCGCCTTAAAGTCCGCTAAAGAAATAAACGGTAATCGGTATTTAACGCCTTGGCGAAAAGTTTGGCAGTGGCTTTGCCGATTGTACGCTTGCCGTGTTCCATTTCGCTTATATGACGCTGGGGAATGCCGGTTTTTTCGGCAAGCTGAAATTGCGTCAATCCTTGCCGGTATCGCCCTCCACGCAGACAAACGCCCGGTAGATCCTCTTCCTTATGTTCCAGAACTTCCCGCCATGGGACTGCCTCGGACGTGTCCACGAATCCAAGCGGCTTCAAGGATTCAATGGCAAGGGTCATGTTGACAACGGGGCCGACAAACCTCAATTCAATGGTTTCGGTATCGCGCTTTTTCGTGTGTACCTGCATAAATCACCTCAATCAGTTTTATATCTTTGTTTTTGACTTCCCATATTGCTACGTAAGTTGTGTGTCCCTTCTTCAGGTGACAATGATAACGGTTATGGGAAAGTGCGCTGAAATTCGGCCAATCACCCCGGATAGGCCCGTTTAACTCCATGTTTCTGATAAGTTCATTAATGCATCTTTTGCTCTTGTTGGTAGTTTGAGAACTTGCTTTACCGTCTGCCTGGCAATTTCAACCGTCCATGTCATGATTTTACCTTATACTAAATAGTAGTATATTGCAATATTGCTATTTCGGGAAGTTCACCACTTGCCCGGCTTCCAGTTTATTCAGGTTCTTTTCCAGAGCATTGACAGCGGACCGGAATTGGTTTTCTCCGACGTGACTGTAGCGCATGGTCATCTGATTGGTCTTGTGGCCTAGAAGCTTCTGAACGACATACAGGTCTTGCCCTGCCTCGACTAACCATGATGCGTAGGTGTGCCTGCATGTATGAAAGCTCACTTTCAACCGTGGATCAGTAATGCCTCTATTGAATCCCAAATCCTCAACGGTCCTCCAGAAGGTATGAGAGATACGTTCCATTTGCCCTTTCCTGCCCGGAAAAACCAAGTCACTATCGCCTTTCACGACTTTCCGGTCCTCCAGCATGGTCTTTGTCTGTTCGGTCAGGAAGGCGATTCTTGAACCGGCTTTTGCGTCGCGGATTGTCAGGGTGTTCTTTTCCAGATTGACATCCTGCCATTGCAGAGCAACGATTTCACCTTGCCGTAAACCACAATGAAGGGCCAGCAGGGTCATGTCGTGGGTATCACGACTTTTTCCCTGCAATGCAGAAAGTAAAAGGCCAGCTTCTTCATGGGTCAAGAACCGCATTTTTTGATTATCCGGTTTCGGAAATTTAACGTCAGCCGTCGGATTTTCCCCGGTGAATCTTTTTAGCCGTTTTGCTGTGTTGAAGATTTGCCGGATTACGGCCAGGCAATACTCGATTGAACGCGGAGACTGTCCTTCCTTTGCCATGCTGTTTTTCAGCCTTTCCAGGTCAAAGGGTGATATATCTTTCATTGGCATTGAACCGATTATCGGGTCAATCCATAGCCGGAAAAGACCCTCTTCACGCTCGACGGATCTAAACTTTTTGTCGGCTTTGGCGATGGGCAAGTAATCTTGCTCAAAAAATGTTTTTAGGGTGACAGCTTCCCGGTCATTGCGTTCAGCTTCTTCCTGCTCTGCCTTGCGCCTCGCCTCTTCCAGCTTACGCTTTTCCTTTGGCGATTGCGCGCCTGAACCTGATTTCGCATTGGCTTTGTATTCGCGAAGCAATTTCAGGCAATAATCTTCAAAACCTAATTCAGGGTCTTGCTTTCTGACTTCTTCAGGAATCCCATCGGAAAGCCAGCCGACACCAAAGGATTTAAGTTTTCCGTCAACTTTAAATCTCACAGCATAATAACGGTCAAACTTTACTCCATGCTTTCTTGTCTGATGCGTGTAGTAGCGCAAGCCCGGTTTATTCTTCACTGCAACCCACTTAATCCATTGTTTTCCCATAGCTGCCCCCTATCGAAAAAGTTTTACCACCTTTTTACCACTTTTTAGCATGAAATATGCCTTTTCACAATCTTTCATTGTGAAGGCAATATAGAGATAAGCTATTGAATTGTCAATGGTATAATTAAGGTTTGTGAAATATGCTGAAGGTTATTTTATCGGACTGAAAATCCGAGTGTCGGCAGTTCAATTCTGCCCTGACCCACCAGTAAAATCAAGTGGTTGCAGGTGTTAAGTATTTGCAGCCCTTTCTTTTTGTATAGTTTTTGTATAGTTCGCGTTTTCGTTGATGGTGGTATCCAAATTATCCACTGCCTTGACTTTATGAGAAGGCGCAAGATGAGAATAGCGCATTGTCATGGCAAGAGATTGATGTCCTAAAAGCTCCTTAACGCTGGTGATGTCAACTCCGGCCATTACCAGATGAGAAGCAAAACAATGCCTTAAATCATGGAAGTGGAAATCGCGGATATTGGCTTTCCGGCAAGCTGTTAAAAATGATTTTCTGATATTGCCAAACCGTTTAGCTTTCCTGAATTCCTTTCCATCAACATGTTCGATGGCTTCCTCATAGAAAACATAATCAGTGTCAATACGCCGGATAATGTTCTGGAAAGTGGCCTTTAAATTTGAATTTATTGGTATTTCACTCCGGTGGCCGTTCTTCGTAACGTCCAGAAGGATGAATCCGTTTATCAAATCAACATTCTTCCACTGCAAAGAAAGAATCTCTTCTTTTCTCATACCATCAAGAAAGGCAAAGTCCGTGAGAGCTCCGAATGGAATACAGGCCACATTTACCGGCTGCTGAACAACCGGATCTATATCGGCGATATCGCCAACAATCAGCTATTCAATTTTTCCGCATACCCCCACATATACCCCCATAATAATCACCGACGACTAATTACTACAGTAGCTCATTGATCCTGAACAGTAGGTAAATAGGCACGGAAAAAAGTGTAAAGTCCTTCTTAGCGTGCGTTGTAATTCGTTCCGTGCTCTTTTTACCCGAGTATATTCTCAGAGCAAAATCACTTTTGCTTTCATCCATGAAATTATACAGTGATCGCAACGTTCCCGTCTTGCCGGATTTAACCTCCACCGGAATAAGCCGGTCATTGATGACCAGGAGATAGTCCACTTCCGAGATTGACCCCTTATGTTCACGGAACCAGTAATTCAAATTCACATTCCGGAGAGGATTCATTGCCAGCAATGTCTGCCCCACGATCTGCTCTCCTACCTGTCCGTGATAGACGGCGTTGATGTCATCCATCATGGCAATATCCGTCCGCAAACCGGCCTGGTAGTTGACCAGTCCTATATCAAGATGCAAAAGTTTGGGAGATTTTTTGAGATTGCTCATCACAGGCAGTTGTTTTGATGCTGATGCAAATACCCGGGTGATCAACATCGCCTTTTCCACCACATCAAATGCTTCACTCATCTCTCTGCTGCGGAAATTGGATTCGCCGAATTTTTCATATTTAATCTGAAGGCCAACATATTTTGAGGCATGTTCGATAATGTGTTGGATATATTTTGTCTTCGCAATGCTTGCATACTTGGAGACGTCATCTCGCAATCCGGCAAGGATTGATTCATATACCGGATCGACATCGATAAATGAATGCGTTTCCGCAAACCGTGCTACAGCCTCGGGCATGCCGCCAACAAGGAGATACGTATGAAACTTTTGCATCATCATCTTGTGTATTTCTTCGGGGATGGAAGTATCCGGCTTAACCGACGCAAGATAGTTGAACGCTTCAGTTTCGCCCAGCGCGACAAGAAACTCATCGAATGTTGCCGGATGAAGATAGCAATATTCTACCCGCCCAACGGGAAAAGAGAATCCTTCTGACTTCATCTTCACTTCCAAAAGCGATCCCGCAGCAACCACGTGAAGTTGGGGCATCTCTTCATAGAAGTAGCGAAGCTGATTCATGGCAACGTCTGAATTCTGCACCTCATCAATAAAGATAAGCGCAGAACCAAGCTTGATCTTTTTATTGAATTTCAGTTGAATAAGCTGGAGCAAATCCCGCACAGGTTGCATGCGCTTAAATAGAGCGGCGTTATCTGCAAGCTCCAGGTTAATGTAGATGTATGTCTCAAACGACGTGTTCCCGAATTGATGAACAGCAGAAGTCTTACCGACCTGACGAGCGCCACGGATAATAAGAGGTTTTCTTCCCTTCTTATTTTTCCAAGCAAGCAGCAAATTATCTATATTTCTAAAAAACATGTAACATATCCATACTTAATTTTACAATATGACGTAATATTATATAATCTTTATTATATAAATATTGTAACATTTCCTAATATAAATACATTACATTGGCATAAAATGCAAATATTTTAACATGCTATTTACAATGATCTTCTTTGGAGTTAACAGGGGAGCAAACAAATAAGCCATTAAATTTATTATAATTAAGTAATTAGATATTCAATTTTTCCACATAACCCCCATATCTCATATTGGACTGCTTATGAAGTGATTTAAAAATTTTATTGGCACTTTATTGTTCACCGGCAATGATATCCAGAAACTTTCGCGGATTTTCTGAAAAGGCGGCAAAATTGTCCGGCGTAATGATGACGGGACAAGCTTTCGGGTACTTTTTCATAAAGATATTTAAGCCCCGAGATAATTTTCGACGGCCGGATTTGACCTCGACGGCATAAATCTGTCCCTGATAGCTGTATACAAAATCAACCTCGTCTTGCTTTTCTCGCCAATAATAAAGATTGCCGGGCAGTTGAAGAAGTTGGCCCCCTACCGCGGCCTCGAATATTCTTCCCCGTTTTTCCGGGTCGTCAAGGACTTTCGGACCTTCATGCATCGTATATAAGGCAGGACAGGAAATCAGTATTTTGGGACTTGATCCCCGCATCAGATGACTTTTCGTTGAATATTTTTCCAGCGGATGAACAAGAAACGCTCCGGAATAAAGCTCGATATAATATTTAACTAAATCGGTATTCCCCTTGTCCTGAAGCTGCCCCAGCAGTTTGGTGTAGCTGATCTCCTGAGCCGGGTAACGGCACAATATCTCGAATGCCTGGCGAAACAGAGCAGGATTACCAACCTTATGATTAAGCAGAATATCCCTGCCGACCACGGCCTCAATGATCGATTCTTTCAAGTAGGCATACCATCGGTCGAAATCGCTCTCAAAGACAACAGCCCCCGGATAACCACCATAGGTTAAATAACGATCCAGGTCGTATTTAAAAGCACGCTTCAGCTCTTCATAGGTCCACTGATGCGTTTTGATTAACTCAAAACGCCCCGAAAGACTCTCCGAAAGCCCTTTCTGTAATTGCAATGAACTGGACCCCAAAAGAATAACCCGCAACACTTTTGGTGCCTTATCCCATAAAGATTTTACTGTTTCCGACCAGTTTTGAACTTTCTGAATTTCGTCAATCACCAGCAGCGTCTTTTTCCCGGAAAGTGATGCTTTCTGCCACTGTTCCAGAAGCCAGGTGCGATCCGTCGTCAAAATGTCGTCGGCATTTGCATAATGGGTCGCATCAGGATACCGTGCCAAAATCTGCTTAACCCCGGTTGTTTTCCCAACTTGACGCGGGCCAACCAGCACTTGAATAAGCGGCTGGCCAACCGAAAGACGCTGTTCCAGTTGCGCCACAAATGATCGTTCATATAATTTTGCCATGGATGCATTATACATATTTTACTAGACGAGTCTACTATTTTTACTAGACGCACCTTGTAAAAGGTTTAAATACAAAACAAAGTTCAATTGGCAACAAAAAACCCGCTATTTTTAACGGGTTTTTGTCTTTCCTTGGATTGTGTTGGATTACCACATGGTGGAGGCGGCGGGAATCGAACCCGCGTCCGAAAACCTTCCGCTGGAGTTTCTACGTGCGTAGCCTTCGTTTTTGAGCCTTCACGCTGGTATGCTCCCAAAGGCGGGATCCTACTGTGCTATCCTGTAAAGTTTCGCCTTACTTCTCCAGGCAAGAAGTTTGGCTATCCTGTCTTTAATGACGTTCCAGTTCAGTCGGCAGGCAAGCCTTGTGGAACGTTAGCCGACTAAGCGGCTAAAGCGTAATCGTAGTTGTCTGCGATTATATGTTTCCTACCTGTTTAACGAGGCCTGTAGGAACCTCGGCACGCTTCTACAACTTCAAATGTCCCCGTCGAAACCTTTACGCCCCCTTTCTTTAACGAATTTAATATAGACAATCGTCATGGGTTTGTCAAAGAAAAGTAACCGGAGGAGGAAGAATTGGAACTGGCAAAAGACATGAAAGGAAATAAAAGAAGGCATAAAGCGCCTTTCTTTTTTCAGTCGCGCGTCATGATGTGCCACCATTTCCATTTTTGCTCTTTTTCGTCCTTTTCGGATTTAGCCACCGTAACGGTTTCGGATACCATCCGCTAAAAAAACGGTAACGCTTCGCTGGCTAGGTCCGGAGTGTTTTTCACCTTGCAAATAGAGCGCTTCGACATTTATGTCCTTGATTTTATGAACAGGTATCTGCAGCGGATTTTGGTCAAGAACAACAAAATCCGCTCTTTTGCCTTCCGTAAGCGTTCCTCTCGTATCCTCGTCAAAGGATAACCTGGCGCACGCTGATGTATGCATACGCAGCCCATCCAAAGCGGAAACGGATTCATCCGCATTAGGATGATTACAGGCGGCAAAAATTCCGGCAATGGGATCAGGCGGCGTGCAGGGTGCGTCTGATCCGCCGGCAATCAGCAGACCGGCCTTCAGCATGCTTTTGAGCGAAATAAGATGGTTCATTCGTTTTCCCAGAATATGTTCCAGATACTCGACCGGCTCCTGAGGCCAATATAAAAAAGGCGCCTGCAGGGCGATGCAAAGATTGAGCTTTGCAGCTCTTTCTATCGCCTGTTCATCCATTAAATCGCCATGAATTATGATGTGCCGATGATCGTCGCGGGGATAATCCTTCAAGGCGGCCTCATAAGCTGTGAGGGCCTGATCAATGGCCGCGTCACCAATGGCATGCATGGCAATTTGGAAACCACGGCGGTTGGCCTCCATTACAAAGTCGTTGACCTGTTTTTGGGAATAGAAAAGAGTTCCGTGACTCTGTGGACGATGGCTGTATGGTTCTTTAAGCGCTGCATCCTCCGATCCAAAACATCCGTCAAGCGCGTTGGCAAAACAGCCCCCGATCCGGGGCAATTTTCGACGTTTGACTTTATCAACATTCATCGTCTGGAAAAAAACCCGAAACGTCTGCGGTAGGCCCCGATTGGCAAACCGCATAAAATCTACATCCATATCCAGAGGGAATCCCACGCCTTCCGCCGTGTGAACCAGCGCTATTCCCCGGTTTGCCAAGTAGTTGCTGCCGGCAAGAATATTCTTGAACAGTTCAGGTAGAGAAACAGCTTGGGTTATGGCGTTCACTGCCTTATAAAAAGCGTTCAGATAGAACCATCCTGTCTCTTGATCAAATCCCGGATCCGACACAATCGCGGAGGACATTTTGGAAATCAAGGCGGAATTGCCGACAGAAGCATGACCGTCGTATTTGATCAGCATAAGAGGATGGTTGGTAATCCGGTCAAGATCGCACCGATCCGGAAGTCTTCTTTCCTTGACGGTGTGCGCCGAACATCCAAATCCCAAAATCATTTTTTCTTTTGTTCTTTTAGACATATAATCGTCAATTTGATCTTTCAGCTCATGGAAATCGCCCACATTCCGGCAGTCCAGACCGGAATGGAAATAGGCAAACGAACTGAAATGCATGTGCGTATCGCCAAAAGCAGGAACAACCCATTTACCATTCAAATCCACGATATCGCAAAGTTTAAATTTCTCCGGCAGCTGATTGCCCGTAAAAAATATTTTCCCGTGATCTTCGACCAGATATTGAAAAACGCGGTTTGGTTCTTCACAAGATATAAATTCGGCATTTTTGAATACCCGCATAGCGTCCCCCAATCCGATGTCATTTGCCGGTGCAACCCACCGTTCAGAAACGATGTCCCTGATCTGAAAAGTTTTTTCCCATCAACAATAAAAAGGGCCCATGAGCAATTGTCTGTCGAAAGATTCGCTATCTCTCGGCCCTCTCAATTTTTTAGCAATTCATAACAGAACTTCACGGAATTTGCCAGACGGATAAGTCAGGCTTTTTCCCGGAAAATGAAATTGACGTCCACCTGTTTCTGAATTATACAAACTTATAAACAAACGAAAGGCGAGGATACCAATCTTGACACCCCTGAAAGTACTGCTGGTTGAAGATTCAGAAGATGATGCTTTGCTTTTAGTCCGGACGCTAAAAAAATATGGCTATGAACCGGAATATGATCGCGTCCAGACAGCCGAAGAAATGACATTTGCTCTGCAGAGTGAATTCTGGGATATTATTTTATGTGATTTTCATTTGCCTCAATTCAGCGGTATCGACGCAATGTCTCTTATAAAAAAATTAAACTTGGAGATTCCCCTGATCATTGTGTCCGGTGCCATCAGCGAGGAAATGGCGCTCAACTGCATCCATCTGGGCGCGTCCGATTATATTCTTAAGGGAAATCTTTCCCGTCTGGGCATGGCCATTAGCCGCGTACTGGAAAAAAGGGCTCTGCAGATCAGACAGAAGCAGGACGAGGAGGCTCTACAGAAAAGTGAAGAAAAATACCGGACTATTCTGGACAGCATCGGAGAAGGATACTATGAAACGGATCTAGCCGGAAATTTCACTTTTTTTAACGACACGTTATGCCGTATCTGGAATTATCCCAAAGAAGAACTGATGGGCATGAACAGCCGGCAGTATACCGATGCGGAAACTTCCCGAAAAATTTATGAGGCCCATAAAAAAGTTTATCAGACCGCACAACCGGGTAGGCTGCTGGATTATGAAATTATCTGCAAAGACGGCACCCGAAAACATATTCAGTCTTCCTTTGCCTTAATCAAAGATGACGGCAATAAAGCCATTGGCTTTCGCGGGCTTGTGCGCGACATTACCGACCTGAAAAAGCTGGAGTATGAACGTCAGGAAAGCCTGGAACGTCTCCAGCAGTCTCTCGGCGCTACGGTTCGGGCCATATCCATGACTGTGGAAACGAGAGATCCTTACACGGCTGGTCATCAGCGCCGTGTAGCAGATCTGGCTTATGCTATCGCGAGGGAAATGAATCTTGACGAAAGCCGGATCGACGGTCTGCGCATGGCAGGTACCATTCACGACCTCGGGAAATTATCCATTCCCGCTGAAATTCTGACCAAGCCAACCAAATTATCGCATATAGAATTTGAGATTGTCAAAACCCATTCTCAGGCAGGATACGACATTCTCAAGGACATTGATTTTCCCTGGCCCATCGCCCGCATTGTACTGGAGCATCACGAACGGATTGACGGATCCGGCTATCCGCGCCATTTAAAAAATAACGATATTCTCCTGGAATCGAAGATTCTGACCGTCGCCGATGTTGTCGAAGCGATGGCTTCGCACCGTCCTTACCGTCCATCCCTTGGCGCCGACCAAGCATTGGAAGAAATTACCAGGAACCGGGGCATCCTCTATGATTCGGATATTGTAAACATTTGTCTTCGGTTATTTCATGAAAAGCGCTTCCATTTTGATATTTGAGTTCGTTCTTCATGATTTGAGCGCTTTTCGTAAAAACTTATAAGCAAGTTTTATCATTCAAAGGAGAAAGATTTATGAATCTACCGTCTGCCAGAGAACAGACCAGGCAATGGTTCGACTGGCAAAAACATTACCTCGAATATCTTGTGGATTCGATCCAACGATCCGTCATTTTTACAGATATTCTCCGCAAGCGCGGCAATAATTACATCCGGCATATTCGCAGCGGTCAACCACCGGTTCTGACGTTCAATTATGAAATGATTCTCAATGCCAAACATTTTAAACACCCCGTCAATTATGCCCTGGTCAGAATTTCCGATCGTCGCCGAAAAATGGATCCGGTGCCTGAAAATGTAAACCGTCGTCAAAGCAGCAGAGAACGTCCGTCACGTCCAAAAAGACCGATTGTGATCATTGATCCCCGGGCAGGCCACGGTCCTGGTATCGGAGGCTCCAAGCGCGATTCAGAAATCGGCATGGCATTGGATCACGGTCATCCGGTTTATTTTGTTCTTTTTTACACAGAACCTTTTCCCGATCAGACCATGCCGGATGTCATTACGGCAATCGAGAAATTTATGGAAAAAGTGGTGGAACTTCATCCATACGCCGATGCGCCGGCAATTATTGGCAACTGCCAGGCCGGCTGGGCGGCAGCACTGGCCTGTGCGGAACGTCCTGATGTTACGGGACCACTGGTGCTCAACGGAGCCCCCCTTTCCTACTGGAGCGGAGTGGCCGGCGTGAATCCGATGCGATACAAAGGTGGACTGGTAGGAGGCGTCTGGATCAACTCGTTTCTCAGCGACATGGGAAATGGTATATTCGACGGCGCCAATCTGGTGCTCAATTTTGAACTTCTCAACCCAGCCAACACATTCTGGAGCAAGCAGTATCATGTTTATGAAAAGGTGGACTCGGAAGAAGAACGCTATCTTAATTTTGAGCGATGGTGGGGCGGTTTTTTTCTGCTCAATGATGATGAGATTCACTATATCGTCCGCAATCTCTTTGTAGGGAATAAACTAGAAAGCGGCCAGTTGGAACTGCGGGAAGGAGAAAAAGTCAGCCTGAAAAACATTGATAATCCAATTATTGTTTTTGCATCGCAGGGAGACAACATCACTCCAGCTCAACAGGCGCTTAACTGGATTCCCCGTGTTTACAGCTCCGTGGAAGACATCAGAAGGCATCGACAGGTCATTGTGTATATCATCCATAAGGATATCGGACACTTGGGCATTTTTGTCGCCGGATCAGTCGCCAAGAAAGAACACAAAAATATTATCGGCAATTTTGATATGATTGAATTTCTGCAGCCGGGACTTTATGAATTGGTCATTGACGGAGACATCCGGACTGAAAAGTTCACCGCTCGTTTTGTACCGCGTACTTTTTCCGACATTGCTGCCTATGACGACGATGTGAGAGATGAAGATGATTTCCGCGTCGTAGCCAAAGTTTCTGAAGTAAATGACAATCTTTACAAGCTTTGGATTCGTCCGTGGATAAAACTCTGGGTGACGGAACTTCAGGCGGAAATCAACCGGTATGCTCATCCACTTCGCTTTCAGAGATTCTGGTTTGCCGATATTAATCCACTCATGCGTCCTGTAAAAAATATCGCGGAAATTGCTCGCAATCATCGCCAACCGGCAGCATTGGATAATCCCTTCATGGAAATGGAGCACAATTTATCGGATTATATGGAAGGTCTTCTTAATGTCTTGCGGGAATACCGTGATCGCAGCGAGGAAATTCTGTTTCAACAAATCTACGGCAATGTGTGGCTCAAACGGCTTTTTCCGCCTTCTTTGGAGAAGTCCGCTCCTGAAACAACAGAATCTGATCAGGACCATGATGACGGAAAACATCTTGTGTCGATGGAAGAAGGAGGCGTTGCAGCCGGCTTGATACGCATTTATATGGCTACCGCTAAAGTCGTTCCCCATTTTAAAAGAGAGCATTTTGACGTCGGCGAAAAAATCGCCAAAACACATAAAATATTACAAAAATTGCGTCCCAGCCAGTTTAAAAAAATTATGCATGATCAAATGGCGATTCTTGACGCAGACGAGGAAAATGCCATTCGGACTCTTTCTGTTTTGATTAAGGACAAGGACGAACGTCTGGAAGCATTGAACATTGCCCGTCGGTTGTGCCTGGCAGATGGTATTTACAGCAGTGCGGAAAAGAAGATGGTGGAAAAAATCAAAAAGGGATTGGATCTGTAGCCGGTCAGCATTCAACAATGGACAACATCAGGAGGAACGTAGTACCGACTACGCTTATGTTTTGAAACGGAAACCGGAAAGAATCACAGAAAAAGCATTCACAAGGCTCCTATTCAAGTGAATCGCTAAAACGGCATCAGTCTGCGGGCGCCAAAGCTTTCCTCCAACCCGACTTTCCATTCGTTATTTTCCTTGAACATCTTCAGAATGGCCGGTTTTTCTGCTGTTTTATACTGCAAAATGATTTCCGCTTCGTCTTTTTCGATTTTTCCCATATCCCACTTGCATCGTTCCAGAACAATTTCAGGATTAAACACAGCTAAGAAACCATTCCAATAGGCCTTTGCATTAACGCCACCAAAGGCAAAATCATTACGCAGCGCCTCCCTGTCGGTTTCCAGATTGGCTTTTGCATTTTGCTTGTTGGCTTTTTCATTTTCTTTAAGGACATCCTTGATGACGGTTTTTTGAGATTTTTCAGAAAGAACGGACCAAATCGCCGGATAGTTTTTGTTTTTCATCAGGACAAACAGCTTTTCGGCGGCTGACAATATTTTTTCCTGTTGGGGATCAATCCGGTCAGCGGCATGAATAGAATCGATGGAAAATAATAACGCAAACAACATCAAAATTAAACATAAATGACGTTTCATGATCCTCCTGCGTTTAAAATGACATAATGATAAAAAAAGCGAAAACAGACCGATACAGCGGCCATTGTTTTCGCCCCAATCCAAATATTTATTTTATACAATCCTTCTCCTAATGATGGGTAGGCGTGGAATGATGAGAAGGGGATGCCTGATGGGTCGGAGTCACATTTCCGCCAGTGGATGCGATAACGCCCGCCGCCACGGCTCCCGCCACTACGGCTCCCGCCGCGATTGCTCCACCACCAACACCTGCTACAACACCCCCACCCAACGCTGCTCCCGCTGCGCCAGCGCCAGCGCCAGCCCCGGCTCCAACACCGGCTCCAACTCCCGCACCTGCACCCGCACCCGCACCTGCACCTGCACCCGCACCCGCACCTGCACCTGCACCCGCACCAGTTCCTGGAATCACTTGACAAAACGCCACTGTCGGCACAAAAAGAGCTACACAAGCTGAAAAAGCTATCACACTCATGAGTTTACTTATTTTTTTCATTTTTCCCTCCACTTTTTGATGAATGAACTACTTCCCTTTATTCAAAATACTTTTAACTTTAGCTCTTCGTACATCAGGCAAACTTGGTTTGTCAAGTAAATTTATGATGGTCTCGGCGGCATCATATCTCCGGCCGAACTTTAAGTTTTCTGATTTGCACCGCTTTTCTTTGTTCAATTTTTTTCCACAACTCCAGAACAAATACGGTCCCAATTCCCAAAACCAGGGAAACCAGAAAACTGGAGACGACCATTAAAGCTCTTCTGGGTTTGATTTTCTTGTCAGGAGCTTTCGGTGGGTCAATGATTTTGAAGAAATAATTTTCCTTCACATCCGCCATCATCGATGTTTCCACCTGCTGCGCAATCAGATTGTAAATTTTTTGTTTAATCAGCGGATCTGCCGTCTTCATAAGCTGTTCTTCCAGATATTTTTTATTGATGGCGGCAACCCTCTTGGCATCATTGCTCATATAGTCATTGAGCGCCGTCAAAAAATACATGACCATATTGGCAGCACGAACAGGGTCATCCGCTTCCGCGGACACGACAATCGTCTGATCAAATTTGTTTTCCTCAATTTTAATTTTTGTTTCCAGTTCACGCAAACCATCCCATATATCAGGAATTCCTTTGTCTTTTTGTAAGATGGGCTTATCATCCGGCATATAAGGTATTATCGCTTTAAAAAATATCGAATGAGAATTGAGCGTAAATTCATCGTCCTGCCTTATTTTTTTTCGACCGCCTGCATTGCTGAACTTACTCGCCTTCCAATCTTTCTTCTCCTCGTCCCATAGCCTTTTAAATAAAACAGGCATCAATTGATAATCTTGAATTATTTTTTCCCGCAGAATATTGGATTGCAACAAAAGAACCAATTCACCGGAAGCGGAAGTGTAAGGAGCGCCCATCATATTGTACAAATTGCCCATCAGGGTGGACGCCATGTCTTTATCCCTCTGGACGGGAATAATCACCGCTTTCGCTTCGTAAATATTGGGCATGAACAATGAACTCACTGCCGTCATCACCACCATAACTCCGGAAATCCAAGAAATCATCTTTCGCCGTTTCCAGAGCAGATTCCCGAGAGCAAAAAGATCAATTTTTTCTTCCTGTCCATCTGAACTTTGGAAGATCAGATTCTCTCCCGGAAGATCTGCATGTCGGGCAGGCATTTCTTTTTCGATAAGCTCAGCAGTCGCCGGCTCTACAAAAAAGGAAGAGCGGCGCATCGATACAAAAGCCAACAAAATGGAAACGGTCGTGGGATTGGTGACAAATCCTCCCGTCAGACGATCAACAATGATGCTGAAGGGTAAAATCTGCATAAACCCGTGCATGATCCACAAAACGATCATCCACAATAGTCGCTTCCAGACCGGCCACTCCCGATCTGTATAAGCCGTCCAGGCGACAAACAACAAAAAAATAATCAGATTGAAATTATACGCTAAAACAAAATCCGGTTCTTTCCCTCCCTTGTCCAAGGGTGTCCCGGTAGCAAAGAAAATGATGTTACTCCCCACGGTAAGGACTATTGCCAGAATGATCAGGGCAACCTTCCAGCGCATTGGACGCCACTGCCAGCGTTTTTTTGCGGAAGGTTCCGGCAAGGCCGTTGTTCCCTTCATGGATTCATCATTCATCATCTTTTTCCCCGAATCTATTTTTATTGCATGAAACAGCCGGAAATCTTGTAAAACTCAAAGCCGTTTCCACTGATGTTCACTTCTTGTTCGCCAAACGATATGCCTGCACAAACCTGTCCACCATCACGCCGGCGTCCTGACGGATCAGATGCAGCGTTCCGATGTTCGCTTGTCCCGTGATATTCAGCGACCAGGTTGTTGCAAACGTCTTCAGATGGGGATTGGAATCCAGTGTCGCCATCTGCCGAAGCGCCACCCGGACATCATAGGCAAACCAGTATTTTTCCGTTTCATGAGTATTAATATTGATATAGAGCATCGGCTGTCCCGGTATTTTCTGCCATTCATTTCCAGTCACCATGCGGATGCCCGCAGCACTGAGGCGTTGCGACACATCCCGCAGAATCTGCTCTTTGGTCAGACCGGACTTGGACGCATACTTTTGCACGTTCGGCTGCAAATCTTCAATAATCACCGCTGTTCCCTGAAGGCCAGCCAGTGTCGCCCGACTGGTTTCCGAATCTTCAGCGATAACCGGTGTGTTTCCCAAAACCATCAAAAAGAAAAAAACTACCGCAATCATCAAAAGCCGTTTTCGTTCCATGTTTTTTCCCCTTGTTTCATAAATCTAAAGCTCTACCACGGTATCAGACGATACAGCTTGGCAAACATCTCATAAACTTCAATCCAGTTTTGCAGATCCTTTGATGTCTTCATATGATCGCGTTTATTGACCATAATCCAGCTCATGTGCGCCGCGCCATCCTTGCAGGTTGAACAGTCGCGTGTGGCGGACGTGCAACAGCGATGAACTGTCTTCAAATCCGCAGCCCACCGGTAAAAATGAATTAGACGCCTAACCGCTGGCTGACGATTGTCCAGAGATTCCGTCACGGAAGGGCACTCCCGCCAACCAAAGCGCCTGCCCTGCATCATGCCCGTCGTAATCACTTCATGGTAATACTTACTGGAGATAACGGTTTGCGGATATGAATCCATCATTTCATCCAACTCGTATCGCAAGTCCCGCAACTCTTCCGGCCGCCAGGAAAATCCGTCCACCCCTTCGTCGTTAGAAAGCAATTGCAGATGCACTTTCAAGCCACAATGATCAATGCGACGGATCACAGGTTCGATTTTTCCCACCTGTCTTGGGGTTACGGTATAGAGATAATACGTAAAGGGATCGCCTTCGTAGTTCTTGCTGGAAATGGCAAATGTGTCTTTGCCGCGAAGGACTTTTTCATCTTCGCCACCTCCCCAAAGTGAAATACCGACCATCATGTCGGGAAATTGATCTCGTGACACTTTGATCAGACCGTTCGTCGCACAGTAGGTGGGCAAACGTTTGTAAAACGCTTCGACTCGATCCATGCACAGCGTCGGCTCGCCACCGATCAAAATCGCCAGATTCACCCCTCGTGCTTTTTCCCGATCGACAAACTGTTCCCACTTTTGAAGATCCATCTCCTCTGCAACATGCTGTTCACCGGAAGAAAAAAAGAAACAGCCCTTGCAACGCAAATTGCAACGATTGGTCACATCGTAAATAGAACTGCGGATATTAAGGCTAGCTATCCGTTTATATCGTTCATGCCAAACCGAATCCAAAAGAGAACTAACTGTTTTCATCCTCTAAACCTTTTATACATTACATCCTTTTCGATACTTCCTACAAGTTGATGCCATTTTGATGATTGATACTTGCTGAAAGCTTCCTGCCTGTTTCTGCATGTCTGAAATCAGATGCCAACGGCAGCCGGCACCTTGATCTCGCACTCGCAGAGGTTTGCTCCCTTCTCATACCCCATCACCCAAACGGCCAGATAGGTATCCACATAGTCCAGCCAGGACTTAAAGGTATCCGGATCGCACACATGGCGATAAAGACGCGCAGTCACTACAGCGGAACCGGCAGCGTAATGGCGGCAATCCGGGCAATCGGTATCCGGCACGCAACAAGCAGCAAAACGATCCCATTTCAGGTCCGTCCGGTACTGGCGAAAAGAGCGCCCCAGCCCAATGTCCTGCGAAGAATTACACCGGGGGTAAGAACAGCGATACAGATCGTGCAGTCCTTTTTCGCTGGTGTGCGCGACGGCATTATACACGGAAAAAAGGATATTTTCCGGATACTGCCCAAGAAGAGAAATCATCGCCCGGCGTGTCTTTTGTAAAGATTGCTCATCATGGCGTAAAACCCCCTGATAGCCTACCGGCGAAGAAAAGACATTAAAAGTCATCTTGCAACCGGACGAGACCAGTTCAGTCGCTACCTCATGAACTTCATCAATATTATCTTTCGTAAAGGTATAAACAAAGACAGCCCGTAAATCATCAGCGTAGTTCTCAATCTGCTTTTTAAGGAGGTTTTTTGCTTTTCTCACCCGCAAACTCGTCTCATCGTTCCCCCAAACGGAAATATGAATCTTGTAACCTACCGCTTCCGGTATCTTTCTGAAGCCATTGGTCGCGATACTTCCCAGGGGCATCTCCGCATAACAAACCTCCAGCAATTCGGGGACAAGCGATGGCTCCGCGCCAGCCAGAACAACATAGGTAATACCACGAGCCTTCTCTGCCTGCATCAGTCTGCGCCAGTCCTCCGGAGAAAGGTTTTCCTCCGCAAACTGCTTGTCTCCTTCGTAATAATAACAGCCGTCGCAGTGGATATTGCATCGATTGCTCATATCGTATGTCGATTCCCGTAAAAAGAAATACTTACGCACCTTTTCCCAGCGTTCCCTGATTTCCGGAATGGCGAGAAGTTCGGAAAATTTTGGTTTTTCCGTCAATGCGGCTGTCTTCCTATTTTCGTTCATGCAAATGCCTCATGGCGGCGGATCAATTTCCGGCGGCAAGTTTTTCCTGAATATATTCAGCAATCAGCTGAATCGTTTTCAATTTTGGATAATCGTCTTCATCAATCGAAATTTTGTACTCGTCCTGCAGAACCAGGGCAATGGTTGCCAGGTCCATGCTGTCAATGCCCAGTTCGTCCACCAAATCCATGTCCGGTTTGAACGTTTCCGGAGTAACATCTTCGAGTTTCAGTTCTTCAATGATCACTTCCGCAACATGCAATACAATGCCTTTGATATCTTGAGTTTCAGGCATTCTCCTCCTCCTTTTTTCCAATTTTGTCTTCTTCGTCCCTGAATACGGCTACCAGACCGCTGCAAACCGTGCTTTCTTTCACGTTAATTTTAAAATTGAACCAGAATCGGCCATTGAGGTTTTCACGGTTCAGATTCAGAAGGAATGTATCTCCCGGCCGGACAGGACCTGTAAATCTTATTCTCTTCAAGGAAGCCATGCTGACCTTCTCGCCTCGATCCTGCTCACATTTCCTGATTGTATCATAAACAGCGGAGATCAAGGCAATGCCCGGCAAAATCGGCTCTCCGGGGAAATGGCCGGAAAACCAGGCGCTGTTTGCGGGCGCAAAACCGGACGCTTCCGTCACACTTTCATTAATATACCTGATTTTATTTATTAAATTCCATTGAGCGATCAATCCTGATCCCCTGTTTTTTGATATTGTTCCCCGTCTTCCGTTGAAGGGTTGGAAACCATATCATTGTTTGCTTTTTCAATCAAAATTTTTTTCCCTTCTTTCATATTCATGGCGGATCAGGTCGTTCAAGGGGATCACGCGCAAGCCTTTCTTTGATATTCCCGTGAGAATTGCATCGATTTCACGCAAAAGAGACCGAGTGTCTTCCAATCGGCGCGGTGCTGTATCATGAAGTAAAATAATGTCGCCATCTTTGACTTTCCGCATGATTTTGAAAGCAAGATTCCGAATCCGAAAATTACCCGCATCCCATGCCCGGCAGCTGAAGTTCATGCAAACCAATCCCATCTGGTTGAGAACAGGATGGAGCTTTGGATTGATAATACCCACGGGAGGGCGAAAAGCAGTTGTTTCAACACCCATCTTCCGTAAAATTCTCTGCGCCTCCGATACCTCACGATACAGGACACGATAGCTCTTTAACATAACAAAAGGATCATGATTCAGAGAATGATTACCGACGCCATGACCTCTGCGGACAATTTCATCAATTAATTCAGGATGCTCAAGAGCATGCACACCTGAAACAAAAAATGTGGCTTTTACGGAGTGCCGGTCCAGCAGTTCAAGAATGGCCAGTGTGGTCACCGCTGAGGGACCATCGTCAAAAGTGATCGCCACGGAGTTTTTCCCTGTACGGCCCCGGCTGATGACTGGTCCCAGAAAGTTCATCCGGGGAAAAAAACAGGCGGCCACGCATAAAGCAACAAAAAAGAGCAAAAGAGTGATTGCCAGCCCGGAAGAAACAAAAAACATGGCGGCTGCCGCCGCCAGAAAAAAGAAACCTGTTCTTTCAGCGCGGTTAAATTTCCTTGTGCAGCATTTCATGGAAGGCATTTCATGAAATCAGATATTCCCATAACGGGCCCGTAAATCCCCTTGCATAAAGCCTGGGCAGAATCTTTGTTGTCTTGCTTTCCCCCGCTCCAATCAACCAGTTCGCTCGGCCATGGGCAAAAGTCTCGACTTCCTGAATAATGGCATTCGGAGAAATAAAAGGTGACCGGTAAAAAACCGGTTCCAGCAAACTTTGCGATGCGTCGATCTGCCCCTCGCTTAAGGCTGTCTGGTAAAGATCCGTATATGGATAGATGCGTATTCCGCAAAAAAAGAAAAAGACAGACTTTTCAAGACGATCAATACCCTTTAATGTTTCCTTCAGCGTATTTTCGTTTTCTCCGGGTCCGCCCAGCAAAAAATAATGCGCGATGTGCAAACCAGCAGTCAATGCTTTTTCATGCGCCCTAAAAGCATCCGCGGCGGCAAATGGTTTTTGCAGATTGGCGAGCATGGAACCACATAGTGATTCTGTGCCAAATTCCACATGGGTTAGCCCCGCATCGGCAAGCTGAGAATAATAATTTTCGGGCGGAACGGTGGGGGCAAAAAAACCGCCCCAGGGAATTGAAATGCGGGCATCCTTGAAGGCCTCGGCAATTTGCAGACTGTGATCATAACTTGCGTTAAAAGCCGAATCCGTCATAAAAATATACTTCGCGCCGGCTTCCTGAAGCGCGCGCGCCTGCCGCGCCACTTCTTCGGGAGCAAAAAAGCGCATTTTGCCGCCTTCAATATGAGGATACGTACAATAGCTGCAACGAAAGGGACAACCTCTTTTCGTCTGCAAATTCAGCATACCGCCGTAAGACCGGTAATAGTCCATGTAGACGGCTTCCGGATGAAACGATCGCCTTATGTCGCCATCCCAGGGAAGATAAGAGGCCGATAGGGTTTCTTTTGTCAGTACGCCGGGCATCGTGCTGACATCCCTGCCTTCTTCCAGCGCATCCAGGAGAACGCAAAGCCGTTCCCCCTCTCCGGCAATACCATAATCCGCTTTCAATGCCCGGAGAAACTCAACGGGAAAAATCGTGTAGCCACTGCCCCCCAGAATCACGGCAACTCGTGAATTTTCGCGAATCATGCTCATGATTTCCTGATAGTCGGCAAGAAATCCCTGACTGTTCAGCGTGTCTGTATTGTCAATATTGCGTATTGAGAGGCCGATATAGTCAGGAGCAAAATCGCGAATTTTCTCCGCCAGGCGGTCAAGATCCGAAAACGTATTCATATCGACAATTTCCGATTGGTAACGGGCATGGAGCGCACCTGCCACATAATCCAGGCCCAGCGGATAAACCGGATATGGATTTTTCATTTTATTGGCGGAAATCAGCAATATTTTCTTCATGAAAACATCATCACGGGAAGAGATCAAGCCTTCCGGCAGCGCAAGTTTGCCTCAGGATCAGGTTTTTGTTTTCCCGGCCTGAACAATAAAAGTCGCCAGCGCACGAACCGATGCGAATACTTTGGCGCCCAGTTCTTTATTTTCAATTTTTACTCCGTAATCTTTTTCAATCATCATCACCAGTTCCAAAACATCAATGGAATCTATGCCTGTATCGCCGCCGACCAGGCGCTCATCATCCTTGAGATCGTCGGGAGTAACATCAAGCAATCCCAGCGTATCAATAATCTTCACTTTCAGTCCACTAATGATTTCGTCAACTTTATCCATGTACCACCTCAACCTGTTGATTTCAGCGTTGCAAACGCATTGTTTTTGTCATTGTCCGCTATTGGAATCCGTATCGGAAAGCGCCTGAGCATCATCGCCGAGAATTTTTTCCAGAATCACCCGGATCAGCCAACGGCAAAAGAGATGAAAATACTTTTCACCGGACATTTTAAGCCCCACGAAAAATAAAATCGTGGATATCGCGTAGATTCCTCCTCCCGCGAGCACACCCGCCAGCGGCCCTTCCCTCCGGCCTACAACGGCCGTCACGGCCAGAGAGGTCGGCATGCCGATTACATAGCTAAAGGCAATGAGGCTAAGCCCCACGATCATTTTCGGCGTTGGCTTTTCCCGGATCGCAGACAGATCGGCCCGATCCTCGATGGCCGTTTTGCAGTATTTCTTGCCGGCAAAATAAATCGCCGCTTTCTTCACAATGTTCAAAGCCTGTTCCAGTCAAGCAATTTTTTCGGTCTATCATTCTCTTATGACGCCAAGAATTCAAAATTACTATCTTTTAAACCACTATAAGAGAAACGGCCATTTGTCAAAAGAAAAAACCGGGAAGAAATTTCATGGCACAAACCATAAAATTCAGTTATAGAAGAAACTATAAATTCATTCAAAGAAGAGGAAATCCAATCATGAACAGAGCAGCCCTTCGCATTTTAAGTTACGGTGTTTATATTGTCACTTCCGGACAAAACGGCAAATACAACGGTCAGATCGCCAATTCCATTGTACAGGTCACTTCCCGGCCGGCCCTTCTAGCCATTTGCATCAACAAAGAAAATTTCACGCATGAATTGATTCAAAACAGCCGCAAATTTACGGTCTCCATTTTGTCGGAAGCCGCGCCTATGACCTTTCTTGGTCTTTTCGGTTTTAAATGCGGGCGCAATGTGGATAAGCTGAAGGATGCGCGGACCAAAACTGGTGTAACCGGTGTGCCCATCGTTCTGGATTATTCTCTGGGGTATATCGAAGCGGAAGTGGAAAACGAAGTGGATTGCGGATCGCACACGCTCTTTTTGGGAAAAGTGGTGGAAGCAGACCTCACCGGGACAGGAGAACCCATGACCTATGCCTACTACCATAATGTAAAAGGCGGTAAATCACCAAAAACCGCTCCCACCTTTGATGAAGGCGCACCCGCCGCCAAAGTGAAGGTCAAAGCCCAACGTTATGTATGCACGGTCTGCGGCTATGTTTATGATCCGGAAAAGGGCGAACCGGACAGCGGCATTGCTCCCGGCACTCGTTTTGAAGACATTCCTGATTCCTGGACCTGTCCGGTCTGCGGGGCGGATAAATCTGCGTTTGAACTGGAAAAATAAAATCATCCGGATTCTTTTTTTCTTGACTTTTGGTCATAGCCTTTTTTATACTCCGCGCACACAAAAAAGAATTGCTGCGTGAATTCTTAT
>Ga0116143_10001345_pt1 | contig 30054 bp, 15 predicted proteins | sample AD_UKC034_MetaG_FD_89745 | JGI IMG/M metagenome (GOLD analysis project Ga0116143, IMG submission 89745) | Active sludge microbial communities of municipal wastewater-treating anaerobic digesters from USA - AD_UKC034_MetaG | ecosystem: Engineered > Bioreactor > Anaerobic > Digestate | place: USA... | reverse complement strand
CGCCTGCAGCATATTACCGGTGGCTTCAGCTTGCTCGGGAGAGGTTGAACGTATATTCTGATAAATTTTATTCAGAGAGTCGCCAAGATTGCTTTCAAAGTGTCTCAGCTTGTGAATGAGCTTCGAATCTTCTGAGCCTGTCACAGTATATGTGGCATCCAGTTTGCCGGCATCGCCTGTGATCTCTACCTTTTCTCCACCCTTGAGAATCAGAAATACAACATTTCCCGGATCGGTACGAAAAACATAGTAGTCGAGTTCGGTTACAGGATTGGACATTTTAAATTCACCTTTCTCATTGGTCTTTGTAGAGTCAATAGTTTTCTCCCCTTGCTCTGAAATAGATTGAAGATAAACCATGATCTGATCTGCATTCGTCAAAGTTCCACTGATTGCTCCCTTTGAGTCGTCTTTTTTATTGTCGCAAGAACTAAGCTGAAACAAAACTGCAAGTGAAAGGAGAATTCGGAATAATTTCATTGTTGAATATTGGTGTATAGATTAATATTGTTGTGTTGATCGTTATGTCAATGTTGAATCTGAATTTTTTGCGAAATAACCTTGCTGTCAGTTTGAACTCGTAGTATATAAAAACCTGCAGGATAATTTTGCGTTGAAAGGCGCAAATCAACACTCGTCATATTATTCTGAGCAATTTCTCCGATCACCCTTCCACCAAGATCTATGAGTTCAATTTTGTTGATTTTATTGTCTGTAAGAGTGTTTTTAATTCTGATCTCGTTATCGGCAGGATTTGGATAAGCACTAAAGCTTCCTGCAGCTGCTGATTTGTCAATTCCTGTGAGTTGCGATACATCGAGAACGAAAAGTCCAAGTTGCATATCGCTTGCAAGTAATATCCCGCTTGGTAAATCAGTATAAACAGACCAGCAACCCTGATAAGCAGTCCCGGGATAGGTTCCCGGAGGGTTTTGTGGATGCGTGTCAAAATATCCTGTCTTCACCGGTGCAGATGGTACACTAATGTCATAAGCGTATACTCCATCCTGATAATATGCAATGAATAATTGATCATCGATAACATAGGGGTTGTGGGCTGTTGCTCCCGGGTTTGAATAAAATGTATCCACAACAGTTGGGCTTAAAAGATCAGTCACATCCACAACTTTAACGGCCATACCATCCGGAACTTCATCGCACATGTATAGCATAGTATGGTCACGAGACAGAAATGAGCTGTGGTTATAGCCTTGATCAGGGTAAGTTGTCAGCGATCCTAATTGTTGAAACTGATTTGAAGATTCATTATAATGATAAATGTATAAGCCATCATAACCACATGAAGCATATACCGTATCATTCACTACAAACATATCGTGCACCTGGTTGATGGCAGGGTAGTCCTGATCCAGTCTTCTCATCAATACCGGGTTCTCAGGATCACTTAGTGAATACACACTCATCGAAGAATAGGGTGAGCCGGGTTTACTTACGCTTGCTACGTACATCCTGTCTCCGTCGATATAAAGCGTATGTCCGCTATCAAAAATAGTGGTGGTATCGTGTACTACATGAACAGAATCCGGAAGATAGCTGAGGTCCATGATCTGCAATGTATTGTTCCCTCCGTCGGCAATTGCATAAAGATAGTTGCCATAAGTTTTGTATTCGTGCCATATCCGGGCTGAAGATTTACCGGGAATATAATCACGCTCTACGGGAACTGTCGGATTGGTTACTTCAATGATATATGTACCGGTCGTTGAACCGATAATTCCATACTCACGCTGAGTGATCGGATCTACCCATCCCCAGCATGACTGGTACCTTATCCCGTAAACAGGTTCCGCGACAACAGAGGAATCATTGAATTGTCCGAGCCAGGTAATATTCTGATAGTCGAATTGCGCCTTAGATGCTAAACTCATAAATAGTATAGCTGCCGAAAGGATTAGTTTTTTCATGATGATTTTTGGATAGTTGATAAAACAATTTTATTTTCAGATTGTTTTAGGTTGTTTAGCACCTTTTCTGTATTATGCTAAGTTAAGGATTTATTCCTCTGAGAGATAAATTTTAACAAGCCTAAAATCACTGCTGTTTAAGATCTATTTTAGAGTGATTGGACTAATTCCTTAATAATACCTGTCATTTTCCCCTCGGCTGCAGTAGCTACTTTTAAAACTTCTTCATGACTCACTTTTTGTGCCTCATCAAAACCTCCAAGATCTGTAACAATTGAAATTGCAAAACAAGGAATGTTTGCATGTCGTCCAACGATGACTTCCGGGACAGTTGACATACCCACAATATCTGCACCAATAGTTCGAATGTATCTGTACTCAGCCGGTGTCTCAAAGCATGGCCCTGAAACGGCTGCATAAACACCAAGGTGTGCTTTATGTCCAAGTTTATCTGCGATGGCTTTGGCCTTAGCTATCATAGTCGGGTCATAAGGTTCGCTCATATCAGGAAAGCGCGGACCGAGCTCATCATAATTTTTTCCGATCAATGGGTTTGATGGCATAAGGTTTATATGATCATTGATAATAACAATATCACCGATCTCATATGCAGGATTCATACCTCCGCTGGCATTCGAGAGGATTAGTCCTTTTACACCCAGGGCAATCATCACGCGAATAGGGAAAGTGACTTCTTGCATCGGATAGCCTTCATAAAAATGAAAACGTCCCTGTAGTGCCATGATCTTCTTACCGCCAAGGGTGCCGAAAATTAATTTACCGGAATGTCCTTTAACTGTTGATACGGGGAAGTTCGGAATTGCAGTGTAATCAAATGAATGTGCGATCTCAACTTCATTTACCAATCCGCCCAGGCCGCTCCCAAGAATGATAGCATAGTCAGGTTGAAAATTTGTGTTCTTCTTTAAAAAGTCTGCAGTTGTTTTAATTTTGTCTAACATAGTCTGTGATTAGGGTATTAAATTTTTCTTCTTCCTGATGAATTACAACTTCGATCGGAATATAAAATATAGGTAAATGCTCTATCATCCTTGCAATCTCCGGATTTCTTAATCGCATCGCATCTTTTTCAGTTGTGACAATGATTTTACTGGCATTAGCAATGTTATCAAAAGTTTCTTGAATTTTACGAATATCCCTGACAGAAAATTCGTGGTGGTCAGGAAAGATTAAGGTTTCAAGTTTGTCGGTGTGGCGACGTAGATATTCCATGATCCCTGAAGGGTTTGCAATGCCCGTTACCATTAGAATGGTAAATCTTTTTTCAAGATAATACTTCGCACTCATCAACATGGCATTGTCATCGCCATTAACTTTAAGGAAATCGCCATAGCGATAGTAGGAGAAAAATACTTCCTGATGTGCCAGAGGTTTGATCTCTTCGATCACTCTTTTCCTTTCTATAGGAACAAGTATAGAGGGTGATTTGCTGATGATAATAATATCTGCTCTTTTCATTCCTGAAACCCATTCCCTGAGATTTCCTGCCGGAAGCAAAAAATCCTGTTTAAAGATGCTTTCGTATTCGATCAGTAAAATACTTTTTCCCGGTTTTAATTTTCTGTGTTGGAATGCATCGTCCATCAGAATAATCTCCGGAGGTGTTGGTATTCCTAGCAGATTTTCAATTGCCTCTACACGATCTTCACCTACAGAAACCAAAATATCCTTGTACTTGGTATGGTATTGCATCGGTTCATCACCGATAATGCTTGTACTTGCAGGCGTGGAGACTAACATAAATCCACTCGTTTTTCTGCCATAGCCGCGACTAAGAGTTGCAATCCTGTAATCCGATCTTAATAATCGAATGAGGTACTCAACATGTGGTGTCTTACCGGTACCTCCTGTGCTCAGGTTCCCGACAGAGATAATAGGTATCCTGAAGCTAGTCGACTTCAGAATACCTTTGTCAAAGAGAAAATTTCGCACAGCAACGACAAGGCCGTATATGAAGGAAAACGGCAATAAAAGAAGCCGTAAATTTTGCATCGCGCAAATTACGAAAATTCGAGTGATTGCAATTTTTCCGTAGTATTGGGGGTAGATTAAAACTTGATTTATTCATGAAAATTAAAGAATTAGCCTCATTCCTGGAATCAGTTGCACCGCTTAGCCTGCAAGAATCCTATGATAATGCGGGATTGATAGTCGGAGATCCCGATGACGAGATAAAAGGAGTGATGATATGTCTCGATAGCACGGAAGCAGTGATTGATGAAGCCATCTCTGAAGGCTGTAACCTGATCATCGCTCATCATCCTATCATATTTTCCGGACTTAAAAAGATTACCGGTAAAAATTATATTGAAAGGGTTGTCATAAAGGCTATCCGCCATGGTATCTCCATATATGCTTCACACACTAATTTAGACAATGTGAGTGTTGGAGTGAATGCTAAAATTGCTGAAAAACTGGGTCTTGGCAATCTAAAGGTCCTTTCCGGAAAGAAAAACATATTGAAGAAATTGGTTACTTATTGTCCTACATCCTCATCTGAAAATGTGAAAGATGCACTATTTCAAGCAGGTGCCGGGGCAATAGGCGATTATGATCAATGTAGTTTTAGTGTTGCAGGTACCGGTTCATTTAGAGGAAATGAAAATTCACAACCATTTGTCGGACAAAGGGGGGAAAGGCATCTTGAAAATGAGGACAGAATTGAGGTGGTCTATGAACTCTGGAAGGAGTCAGCTATCGTCAAAGCATTGCTCAAGACTCATCCTTATGAAGAAGTAGCCTATGATTTGTATCTGCTTGAAAATTTATCTGCTCAGGTAGGATCCGGTATGATAGGTGAGCTGAAGGAAGCCATGACTGAACGAGATTTCCTGTTCTTTCTTAAAAAAGCGATAAAAACCGAATGTGTCAGACATTCCGGTGAAATAAGGAGGAATATTAAAAAAGTAGCTGTTTGTGGCGGATCGGGAAGTTTTTTGCTGAATTCAGCCATTCAGCAGGGTGCCGATGCCTTCGTTACGGCAGATTTCAAATATCATCAGTTTTTCGACGCTGACGGGCATTTATTGATCGCAGATGTAGGTCATTATGAGAGTGAACAATTTACAATGGAGCTCATAAAGGACATTATTTCCAAAAAAAATGCTACATTTGCCGTCCGCTTAACTAAGGTTATCACTAATTCTGTTCATTATATTTGAATCGGAGCCGTGTGAATGGTGATGGTTCGTAAGATGCATTATCAGAAACCTGAAACGATGCCAACAAAAAAAGCAACATCGACGGAGAAGACTGCAAAAAAAGCAGCTGCTAAGAAAGCGGAAAAGACTTCAGATAAAGCCCCTGCTAAAAAAGCAAAAACATCTATGAGTACGACAGCAAAAAAACCAAAGAGTCCTGCAGCAAAGAAAACTGCTGAGAAAAAAAAGAAAGAAGCCAGCCTTGCTAAGGCAGGTAAAGCTAAACTTAAAATTAAAGAGCCCGTTACTTTTAAGCCACGCAAGATCGAAAAGATCATAGATGTAAAGCGCCTTGAAACAAAGCTGAACGAGATCATGGGCATGGATCATCTTGAGTTTACGGTTGAAGAAAAACTAAAAGCCCTTTATATCCTTCAGGAAATTGATTCCGATATCGATAAGATTCGCACCATTCGTGGTGAATTACCAATGGAGGTTACAGATCTTGAAGATGAGATCATCGGACTGAATACACGGATAGACAATATCAAGGAAGAAATTGCCTACCTGAACGATCAGGTTGCAAAGAAACATCAGACTGTTAAGGAGTCGAAAGAGCAGATAAAAAAATACGAGTCACAACAGGAGAAAGTGAAAAACAACCGCGAGTTTGATTCACTAAACAAAGAGATAGAATTTCAAAACCTCGAGATTCAGCTTGCGGAAAAGCGTTCAAAAGAATTTGCCATTGAACTTGTAACGAAGAATGCCGTTCTTGAAGAAACGCAATCGGTACTTGATGAGAAAGATGCCGTTCTGAAGCTGAAGAAAACGGAATTGGAAAGCATCATCGAAGAGACTAAGAAAGAAGAAGATCAGTTGCATAAGATATCTGAAAAAGCAAGAACTATCGTTGATGAGCGTTTGCTCACAGCCTATACCCGTGTTCGTGGAAACGCGCGTAACGGTCTGGGTGTTGTTGCTATTCAGCGTGATGCCTGCGGAGGCTGTTTCAACAAGATCCCGCCACAGCGTCAGCTCGATATTCGCCAGCATAAGAAGGTAATCGTTTGTGAACATTGCGGTAGAATTCTGGTAGACCCTACCATTGCTGATGAAGCGCCTGTTGAATAAGGATTTTTTCTTTAACAGAGGTTGAAAGATCTACTGTATAAATAATTCTAAGGGATCTCAATTATTGAGGTCCCTTTTTTATTTTCGGTCAATGAGATATGGACTTCTTGCCCTGTTCTTTTTTTTCAGCCTTAATACTGAGGCTTACTATGACCTTAACCCTCGTCTGCGCAGTGCATATTCTAAAATAATTCAATTGCGATTAAAGGAGGGTAAGGATTTGATTGAAAAGGAAAAGCTGTACAATCCTAATAATCATCTTACAGTCCTGTATGAAAACTACATTGATTTTTTAATTGCCTTTATTACCGAAGAGGACAAGCATTTTCAGGATTTTAAGGTAAAGTCCAATGAACGAATAAAGTTATTGGAAAAGAAGGAAAAGGAAGGGAGGTCAGCATTCCACCTCTATTCAATAGCGGAAATGACGCTGCAGGGGGCGATGTTAAAGATCAAATTTAAAGAGTACCTCAGTGGAGCTACTGAGATCAGGAAAGCATATAAGATGATCCAGAAGAATAATATTATTTATCCTTCATTTCTTCTTAACAGGAAACTAAATGGATTTGTACACACCCTCATTGGTGCTGTTCCTCAGGAATATCGTTGGCTTATCGATATCGTTGGCATGGAAGGCACTGTTTCCGGAGGGACGAGTGAATTGAATACTTTGTATAAACTACTTCCGGGGTCTGATATAGAATGCTACCGTGAAGAATTGCTTTTTTATCTGAGCAATATTCATATTACTTTTTCGAGAGATGAAAGTGACGCTGAGGAACTCTTAAAGCTTATGAAGCCTTTTACCGTTCAAAACCCGCTCTTACGTTATTGCTATATCAATACTGCCATGAAATGGGGACGCAACGATGAGGCCTTGAGTATGTTTGATTCGATTCCATCAGATATCGGAACCTTTCCGTTTTATTATTTGAACTATAAGAAAGGAATTGCGCGATTGAGAAAGCTGGACCAGGGCGCTGAAGAAGACTTTCATTTTTTTCTGAAAAACTTTGATGGGATTAATCATCATAAATCGGTTTATCAAAAGTTGGCCTGGATAGAATTACTAAGGGGCAATATGACTAAGTATGATGAGTATATGCTACAGTGTATAGAATCAGGGAGTCTCAATGTGGACGAAGACAAAGATGCATTCCATGAAGCCGAGTCCGGAGAAGTTCCTAATATAATTTTGCTGCGCTCACGTCTGCTCTTTGATGGAGGTTATTATAAAAAGTCCTGGGCAGAAATAGTTGGCAAGCCCATTGATTCATTTCCAAGGTTTCGTGATCAGTTGGAAGTCACCTATCGCCTTGGGAGGATCATGGAAAAACTGGGTATCATGGATAAAGCGATCTATTACTATGATCAGACAATAAAAAATGGATCATCTACTTCGTTTTACTTTGCAGCTAACAGTGCTTTGATGCTTGGAAGTATCTACGAAGAGAAAATGCAATTCGATCTGGCTTTAGAGTACTATAAAAAATGCCTCAGTCTTCGTGGACATGAATACCAAAATAGTATTGACCAAAAAGCTCAGGCCGGACTGGACCGTATCAAGGAAAAGCAAAAACTAATTAAACGTTAGTAATTCTTTTCATGAGAAGATTTCATATCCAAAAATTAAAATTTAACTCCAAAGGTAACCAGGAAGCTGTGTGCTGTCATCGTGTTTTTCACACCCGGAACAGTCTCTGAAGACAGTGAGTATGCCTGAAAATATTCTTTGCTTTGATGATACACATAGCCAAAGTCGAGGTAGGTATGGTTGTCCCTAATACCAATTCCACCGCTATAGTTTACTTCGGTGAAATCATAACCGTTGACTTTGTAAGAGGATGACATTGGTGAACTGGTAAAGGCAGCGCCACCACGCAGACTTAAGTTAGCAAAGCGCCACTCTGTACCTATTCGCAGCATGCCGCTTTCTCTGTATTTTTTTCTGATGACGGAATTTGTTTCTGTGAAGTTAACATCCGTAGCATCTATTCTTGCTCCACTGAGATCCGAAAACTCATAATCAGCACTCAGTAAACCCAGCTTTCCAAAAACAAAAGCGATGCTGCCGATGGCTTTGAATGGTGTTGTCATTTCATAGTCAAATTCTCCAATCGATTCATCCTGATATGTTCTTCCGCTGTCGAATCTGGATTTGATTTCGCTGCTGAAATCATCATGGAGGCTATACCATGTTGGAGTGTGAATAGCTCCGCCAATTCTTACCCATTCATTTATTTTATAGATTGCTCCAAATTTGAAGTTGAAGCCAACGCCACGAGTGTTGAGGTTTTGGTTAAACTCAAAAGCAGCTAATGAATCGATCAAATTGTTTTTATCGATCTCTTCATAATTGCTTTCCTCTACATATCTCAAGGTAGAAAACCCCAGAGATCCACCCAGATAAAACTTGTTGCTAAAGTTTCCGCCGAAGGTAAAGTCCATTTCGCCAATTGCACCCCGGCTTTCCTGACTTCTTCTTTGTAAGATCTGACCATTGGGTGCTTCGGCAGTGTAGTTTTGCACTGAGTCATTATTGATGAGGAAGGTGTTCCATGCCAACTGTTCATAGAAAGGGTCGAGGTCATCCGGATGTAAACCGGCTGCATTTTCTGCGAAGTAATTGGTGAGGGAATTATTGTCGTTAAATCCTTCGTAGTAACTTCTGTTATGAAAATTATTAATACGATTATATCCAAAACCGAAATTCCAGCTCTTCCATCCAGGACTTGTCTGGTCATTTGTCAATTTCTTGGTGTAGACAAGACCTATATTTCCGAAATTGAAATTGAACTTAGTATCATCCTGTGTTCCGAGTAAAAATTTAGATTCAGTTTTCTCGACATATATAGTAGGGGTAAGACTAAATTCTGAGACCCTGTATATTCCGATACCGGCGGGATTGGATGCTAAAGTTGAGAAATCTCCTCCCAGTGCTCCAAAAGCTCCTGATAATGCTGCCGAGCGTGCTGTACCTCCGGTTGATAGTCTGGAATAACGGAAAGCATCCTGATCGGTTTGTGATTGTGCCGGACTCAAACCGATGATAAGTAATACGGTGAAGCTTGCAAATATTTTTTTCATAATCTTTTTTGTTGTAAAAAGATGCCCGCATGTTCGATTATTTCCCGAATCATGCGGGCAAATTGAATAGATTATTAATTATTTCATTGATTGATTAGTAAGATGCTAAAAGGTTATTTTCTGGGACCACTGCTACGCTTGCTTTCGTTGTTCGATGGTCTGGATTGTGCAGGTGTTGTACTTCGTGAAGGTGTAGTACTTCTGTTTTCCTGCTTATACTGCCTTGGTTCATTTCGGGGTTGAACCATGGGTGTACGGGTATCCTGACGAGGACTAACTACTTTGTTACTATTTCTCTCCTTAGATGGAGAAGTATATTGATTTTGCTTAGCTCTGGTATCAATTTCACGTCCACCCGATCTCTCTGAATTTATCTGCATCTGCTGATTGTTTCTTTGTTCATTAGGGCTATCCTTAATCATTACTTCAGACTCCTTTTTTCGTGGAGTAGGGTTAGTGTTTTTATTTTCGGGACGCGTTTCCTGCTGTCTCTGAGGTTGAGTGTTTGCAGGTTGACTGCGTGTAGGTGTAGTATTCCGCGTTGGCTGAGTAGACTTTTGTTCAGTGTTATTCCTTTGCGGATTGGTAGCCGGTGTATTACGATTCTCATTATTGTTTTCACGCACCGGAGTAGTTCTTGTATCTCTCGAATCCGGGCTTGTTCTTACCGGTTCGGTTTTTCTCACAGGATCAGAAGGCCTTGTTTCACCTTGGGTCGGATTAGAAATAATCTGCTCTTGTTTTCTACCGTTGTCAATACTGTTTCCACCATTGGTTTTTATTTCACCTGAGTTGGCAGGAGTCTGACGAGGGCTTTGATCAATATTTTCACGGGTTTCACCAGTGCCTCTTGGACTTGTTGCCGGCGTATTTCTGTCAGGATTTGTTTGCTGAGTTTTAGTTCTGGCAGGAGAGTTGCCGGAATTTTGGTCTCTGCTATCATTTGTACGTGTACCTTCTGAAGAAATATTGCTTATACGGCCATCTTGCTTGGCAATCTGGTATTTTTCTCCCAGAGACATAGGACTCAAACTACTCTGACGACCTGATGATCTTGTAGAGTTAGAAGTACTTGATCCACGAGGTCCGTAATATGTACTTGTTGCGTCGTAACTGTTGTAGTAATAAGGAGAATAACCTTGTCCGTAATATCCATCGTGGTAACCATGGTGGTAGCCATTGTAATAACCGGAGTAATAGCTTCCGTGATATGGATGGTGGTAACCATGATAATATGATCCCGGAAAGTAGCGGTCATAATACCAGGGAGAATACCATGGGTTGAATATCGGGCTGTAACCTATACTAATACCTATTCCTCCGTAGCAGAACGGAGAGCTGTAATAATAAGAAGGTGCCCACCAGTTGTAAGAAGAATAAATGCTTACACCCCATGAGCTTGGATAATAATCATAGTAGTATGAATTGGTATAAAATGGATCGTAGTAACCATATCCGTAGACCGGACTATAGTATCTTTTTAATCGGGCACTGTATGAGTAATCGTAATAGTCATCGTTGTAATAATTGTTGGTGATATAAGTATTGCCGGTACCATCCTGGTAATAATCACTCGAACTGCTTGATGATTTTGAATTTGCACCATCATCCTGATAGTTAGAATTCTGATCGTAGTTGTTCCGCTCTGTTGAGTAATCCTCAGCAGGAGCTGCAGGAGTAGATGGGTAAGTAGCTACTGCAGGTGCCGGTTGGCCTTGATCAGCCGTTGAATAGTAGATGTCATCAGGAACTGCTGAACCCGGCTTGTAGGTAGAGGAGCAGGCCGCTATAGTTAAAGAGGCGGCGACGAGTAATAGGCTGTGTAATTTTTTCATGATAATTCCTTTCCTGTTTATATGCTTGTGTGAATGTTATTTTTCGAGGGCTGGATTAATTCTTACTTTTGTTTCACATAAAAAGCAAACACCGTACCAAACCACCTATTTAGGTAAATTTACTATGGGCAAAGACTTTCCAACAAGGGCAGAAAATTATTCACAATGGTATCAGGATCTGGTAATTAAGGCTGATTTAGCTGAAAATTCGGCGGTTAGAGGCTGCATGGTTATTAAACCCTATGGTTATGCCATTTGGGAGAAAATGCAGGCTATATTGGATAAAAAATTCAAGGAAACAGGCCACTCAAATGCATATTTCCCTCTTTTTATCCCTAAATCCTTTTTCAGTAAAGAAGCGTCCCACGTGGAAGGCTTTGCCAAAGAATGTGCCATCGTCACCCATTACAGGCTGAGAAATGCAAAGGATGGCTCCGGTGTAGAAGTTGACCCGGATGCTAAGTTGGAAGAGGAGCTGATCATCAGGCCGACTTCAGAAACAATAATCTGGAATACTTATCGTGGTTGGATTCAATCTTACCGTGATCTTCCTCTGCTTATTAATCAGTGGGCTAATGTTGTACGTTGGGAGATGAGAACACGACTTTTCTTGAGGACAGCAGAATTTCTATGGCAGGAAGGTCATACGGCACATGCAACTTCTGAGGAGGCGGTTGAAGAAACAAAGCGCATGTTGGATGTTTATACAGACTTTGCCGAAAACTCGATGGCCGTTCCGGTATTGAAAGGTGTGAAGACAGAGAGTGAAAGATTTGCAGGAGCTCTGGATACATATTGTATTGAAGCATTGATGCAGGATGGCAAGGCATTGCAGGCAGGGACCTCACATTTTCTCGGACAAAATTTTGCAAAAGCGTTTGATGTGAAGTTTACAAACAAAGAAGGTAAGCAGGATTTTGTCTGGGCTACCTCCTGGGGAGTTTCAACAAGACTGATGGGAGCATTGATCATGGCCCATAGTGATGATGAAGGGCTGGTATTACCTCCAAAGCTTGCCCCCATCCAGGTTGTGATCGTTCCTATTTTTAAGAATGAAGAACAGTTGAATGCATTAAATGAAGCAGCAGATAAGATTGCTGCCGATTTACGTGAGCAAGGTATTTCTGTGAAATATGATAACAGAGACACGCACAAGCCGGGATGGAAATTTGCAGAGTATGAATTTAAAGGTGTTCCGGTTCGCATTGCCATAGGGCCAAGAGATCTCGAGAACGGTACAGTCGAGGTTGCCCGGAGAGATACAAAAGAGAAGTCAGTAATGCAGATCACTGACCTCACATTAAAAGTTGTACACCTGCTAGATCATATTCAGGATAATCTATTCAGAAAAGCCTTGACATTTAGAGAAGAGAATACTCACCGTGCTGATACCTATGATGAGTTTAAAAAGCACCTTGACAAAGGAGGGTTTGTAATGGCTCATTGGGATGGCAGTGCGGAAACTGAGCAGAAGATAAAAGAGGAGACCAAGGCAACAATACGTTGCATTCCATTAGATGCAAAAAAAGAAACCGGTAAATGTATGATCACAGGTAAGCCTTCAGAAAGGAGAGTCGTTTTTGCTCGTGCATATTGATATGTTGCTCATCAATTGCGATTTTATCAAGCTAATGCATGGATTTGAAGTTAATCACAGATTATAAGTATATTGTCTGATATAAAGATTGAATTAAAATGTCAGAGAAAACTTCAAAAGATAAGATACTCAATCTGCTACGCGAAAAGGTTGCTTTGAAACAGGAAGTTTCTGATGTGACACATGAAGTTTTTGCTGAGCTGAAGATCATTTTAAAGCAGCTGTTTTCTGACCTTGAAAAGGAAGTTCTGAGGTTGAAGAAGAACATTCCGATGTCCTACCAGGAGCGGGGAGATTTTGAAGTTGTGCTTACGATTGCTGATGATACATTAGTATTTCTCATGCATACAAATGTTTTCACTTTTGAGAAGGACCACGGGATCTGGAAAAATTCATACATTGAAGAGAAGCCACTATGTGTGTTTTGTGGTAAGATCTACATCTACAATTTTCTTTCAGACTCATTTAAATATAATCGCACCAATGATGTAGGTTACTTAATTGCCAGGCTGTTCGTTAATCGTGAGCGTCATTTCTTCGTTGAGGGTAAGCGACAGCTAGGATTTCTGTTCAATGATTTCCAGCACGATATTCTTAATGAAGATCGCATTCGAGATGTTCTGGAAGCGGCGGTTCTCTATAGCCTCGACTTTGATCCATTCACTCCGCCATATGACCAGATGACGCCTATTTCAGTTCAGTCAGTTCTGGAAACAAGCCTTCTTACAAAGATCGCTACAGGAAAACGCTTAGGCTTTCGTTTTCAGGCAGATAAGGGCGGAATAGAAATGCCATAAATTTTACAAAAATCTAAGGGATGTTGGTGATTTTGAAAAAAAAATTACCTTTGCGCTCCCATTACCAAAAACATGGCCCGTTCGTCTAGGGGTTAGGACGCGTCCCTTTCACGGATGAAACACGAGTTCGATTCTCGTACGGGCTACTGAAACAGAGTAAGTGAACAGAGCGGGTGAACAGTCAAAAACTGTTCACCCGCTCTGTTGCTTAAATTCAAACTCAAACTCATATTTCGTCTATCACCCACACTCCATTTTTTATTCTACCGCATTTTTTAAAATTCCACCTAATTATTCTCAATCAAATATTCTGCCTTTCTGCGGTTCATTTCAAAAATAAGATTCCGGAGTTTTGTCGGAAAAAGCAAATGGATATTGAGTGGAAATTCCGGTCTAACTAAGCAGCGAACCCCCGATAAAATTGTCTAAATTACCAAGAAGTACGTGATCACATTCTTCGGAATCTCCACTCAATTGGAGGATTCTTCAATTTTGTAAGTTGCAGTCTTTTTCGTTTCTTGTAAGCAAAGCTATTAATCAAAAAGCGATATGAAAAAGTTGATCTTGTTGCTATCTATTGGAGCCCTTTTTGGTGTAAGTGGTATTATTGCTGATAACCAGCATGTAGATGTGTATACTGTAGATGTAAATAATAGTACTGCTGAGTGGTTTGCAGCCAAGTTTACAGGTAAACATAATGGAACCGTAAACATCTCAGGTGGTCAAATCAGGAATAATCATGGACAGTATAGCGGGTCGGTTGAGGTTGACATGAATTCTATTAAAAATTCAGATATAAAAGATGAGAAGATGAATGCCAAGTTGGTGAATCATTTGAAGTCAGAAGATTTTTTTGATGCCGTAAAATATCCTAAGGCTACATTTGTCATCACCTCGATTACTCCACTTAAAGCTATTGAAGAGGGAGCGACTCATAAAGTCGAAGGAAATCTGACAATAAAGGACAAGACAAACCCAATCAGTTTTGATGCGACCATCATAACACAGGAGGGTAAAATTACCTGCGTAGGTTCTGCAGTTGTTGATCGATCAAAGTTTGATGTTCGTTATGGATCAAAGAGCTTTTTTGAAGATATTGGCGACAAGGTAATTTATGATGAATTTACTTTGAAGTTCAATATTGTTGCAACCAGATAATTATTTGTTGAACTAGAATGTTTATCATTTTGACATCGTTGCTTGTTTAATCTGGTCGACTAAAATTATTTATAATGAGCTTAAAGTTTTCAAATAGTCCTTTGGGTAGGTTTCGAAAAGTTGCATTGGCCGAAGGCATTTCTTTTATTCTCCTGCTGATGGCAATGCCTTTCAAATACCTGTACGACATGCCACAAGGTGTAAAGATTGTCGGATGGATCCATGGGTTTTTATTCATACTTTATATGATCATGTTGCTGAATGTAAAATTGAGCAATAAATGGTCGGTCACAAAAAGTTTAATTGCCTTCCTTGCATCCCTGATTCCTTTCGGCACATTTGTTCTGGACAGGAGTTTGCGAAAAGAAGAGCAAAGACAGGTAGTTGTGTAGGACAATAGCCGGTCCGGAGCTGAAGTCTTATTAATTTAGTCATCTATTAGCCGGAAATATAACTTTCCGGCTATTAAATTTGGGCTTTACGAATGAATATTTATATATTGTACTTGTCAATGTGGGTTTATTCAACTCCTTTGATTAAGTGAATAAGTAAATTTTTTGCGCCCGCTTTTTATGGTTGACAAAGATCCCGGCTTGTATGCCTGTAGTTTGTTTCTGAATTTGGAAGATGAAATTATTGCTGAGATCCTTTCAGATTCAGAGGTGAAAGAGTACCCTGTTGGGGCTGTTTTTATTGAAAAGGGCAAAGTGCCGGATGCATTGTTTATAATCACAAAAGGTAAGGTTGGCATATATAATGAAGATGTGTTGCTGGCTCAACTGGAACCTTACTCCATGATGGGTGAAAGCTTTTTGGCAGATGCATCGGCTACTGCCACTATCGTTACCCTCACTGATGTGTCTACTGTTGAGATAAAGAGGGAGCTGTTTTACAAGCTTGCTGTAAAGCACCCCAGACTTGTTTTCAATATTTTCAATATCAACTTTCAAAGACTTCGAAATTCAAATGACATTGCTTTAAAGGAAGCACATGAGCGGGAAGCGAAATTGGAGAAGTTGGTCAATGAACGTACCAAAGAATTGTTCGAGACAATGGAAGTGCTTAGATCTACCAATACTGAATTATCAATTACCAGAGATAATCTTATTGAAACCCAGAAATTCAGACAGCAGTTTCTAGCAAATATGAGCCATGAGATCAGAACTCCGATGAATGCCATCGTTGGTTTGACTAATCTTCTCATTAAAACTCCGGTAAACGAACAACAGGAAAAATATTTGCAAGTGATCAAGAAGAGTGGTGCTAACCTGTTGGTAATCATCAATGATATTTTGGATCTGGCAAAAATAGAGAGCGGAAAGATGGAGTTGGAGTCAGTACCTTTTCCTCTGATCAATGCAGTACACAATATTCAAACGATCCTTAGTCTTAAAGCTGAGGAGAAAGGTATTAAAATGATCGCCGATATTGGTTCAGATGTTCCTGAATATGTCCTCGGAGATGAAACCAGAATTACCCAGGTGATCATGAACCTTGCCGGTAATGCTATCAAGTTTACTGAGAAAGGTAGTGTTAAACTGTCTGTTACAATAGAAAGTAAGGATAAGGATACCTATAGAGTGCATTTTAGTCTTAAGGATACAGGAATAGGAATTCCGGAGGATAAACTTGATACAATTTTTGAAAGTTTCGGACAAGCATCCAGCGCCACCACCAGAAAATTTGGTGGTACAGGTTTGGGACTGACTATATCAAGACAACTTGTCGAAATGCATGGTGGTGAACTGAAAGTACGAAGCACTTTTGGTAAAGGATCGGAGTTCTATTTTACAATACCTTATGTTGTGGCCGATAAGCCTGCCGAAGAGGTAGGTGCAGAGTTTGGAGATCAGGAGAAGCTGGCAGGAATGAAAATTTTACTCGTGGAGGATAATGAATTCAATCAGATGGTTGCTGTGGACACCCTGCAGGATCTATTTCCTGACTTAAAAGTTGATGTGGCACTGCACGGCAAAGAGGCAGTGGCTATGGTCCAGGAATCTGATTATCGTTTCGTGTTTATGGATATTCAGATGCCTGAGATGGACGGATACGAAGCCACAAGAGAGATAAGGAAACTAAAAGATGAGCACAAGAAGAATATCCGAATTTGTGCAATGACAGCAAATGTGACAAAAGAGGAAATTGACAAATGTCTTGCGGTTGGCATGAATGACTACCTGATGAAACCCTTTGATCAAGAGGTTCTTCGTGAAAAAGTATTAAGAAATGCTCTTGAGGGTGATTGACCCGGGACTGAGAAATCTGAGATTACTCTGATAAAAGTTAATTGTTTTATACCTGCGACATAGAATTAAAAGACATTTTTATGAATCATGTAAAATCAAGACCAATATCAGATAGAAAATTTACAATGGACAGGTATATAAAATTAAAGGAACATATACTCGGGTATTTAAAAGCAAGATTGCCGGATAATTTATATTACCACAGTTATAATCATGTGATCGATGTATTGGGTGCAGCTGAATTTCTTGCAGAGAAGGAAGGCTTAAGCCCGATAACGAAAGAGCTTGTAAAAGTTGCAGCATTGTTCCATGATTCAGGCTTTACAATAGAAGCCAGGGAGCATGAGAAATTAAGTTGTGATATTGCGCGGGAATTGCTTCCGGAATTTGGTTATACTTTAGCAGAGATAGAACTGATAGCTGCTATGATCATGGCAACAAAGTATCCGCAAAGTCCGACTAACTTAATGGAAGAAATAATTTGTGATGCCGACCTTGATTATCTGGGTCGCGAGGATTTTTTTGAAATTGGAGGCTTACTTTTAACTGAACTGAATGAATCTGGCCGGTTTAAAACTGAAAAGGACTGGAATCATTTTCAGGAAAAGTTCATCAGTTCACATAAGTATTTTACAAAAACAGCTCAGGAACTTCGTGAACCTAAAAAGTTGGAGCACTTAAAAATGATCAGAGAAAGTTTGAAAGATTAATCCGAAAAATTATAAAAGGATTTTGCAAAAAAAAATTAAGACCTGATGCCTTCAACAAAATACATGTCTATTTCACCTTTGTTTTTAGCTTTTATTTTTCCACGGTGAATGCATTTGAATTGATCTTTAATAATTTCATAAGTAGGTCCGCTAACATTTACCTTGCCTACCTCGCCACTTGATTCCATTCTTGAAGCAGTATTAACTGTGTCGCCCCAAATGTCATAGGCGAATTTTTTAATTCCGACAATTCCTGCTACAACAGGTCCGGTATGAATACCAAGCCGAAGTTCAAAAAATGGCTGTCCGGTTGATTCTCTTTTTGCTTTGTTTTTCGCAATGAATTCCTGCATCTCAAGACCGGCTTTCACTACATCTGTTGCATGTGTAGAGTTTGGTGCCGGAAGACCGCCTGCGCACATGTAACTGTCACCAATAGTTTTAATCTTCTCGATACCGTATTTAGTGATGATCTTATCAAATTCGCTGTAGCAATAATTAATTTCTTCGACTAATTCTTCGGCCGATAATTTTTCGCTGGCCTGAGTAAAATTTTTGAAGTCAGTGAACATGACACTTACCTGATCAAAGCTTTTTGCTTTTGCAGATCCTGTTGCTTTCAACTCTTCAGCTGTTTCTTCCGGAAGAATGTTCAGGAGTAATTCTTCACTGCGTTGTTTTTCTTTGGCTATTTTCTTTTTCTGAAAGAATACAACTACAAGGAAGATGCACACTACAGAAAGTCCGCCGATAGTAGCATTTTTAATTTGCTTTTGTCTTTTAAGATCCAGTTCCTGTAAAGCTTTGTCCTTTGTCAGGAGATCAATTTGTCCTTGTTTCTTTTGGATATCGAAGGTGAATTGTAAGCCGGAAAGTTTTTTATCGGCATCAATATTATAAAGTACTTGCTTGATTTCTGTAAGCTTACTTTGGTAGTTGTAAGCTTTTTCATATTTACCTTGTTTTGCATAAGCGAGTGCAAGTCCGGCGTAAGTATTCATTAGTTCAATGTTTGATCCGCCAAGTTCTTCACCCAGTTTTTCTGCTTCCGAATATGAGCCAATTGCCAAGTTGATATCTCCCATAGCAAAATAGGTATCACCTAACCAGAGTCTTGCTTGTGTCATGTCCAAAAGAGTTTCCAGTTTTTTGGAAATTTCATAGGCGTTTTTTTGATAGCTGATCGCTTTGTTGTATTCTTTTCTACGGGCATAAATTCGTCCGATCCAGTTCATTGCCGCCGGAAGGTCTTCACTTGTTTCAGAAATTTTCATTGCTTTTTCAAAGTAGACGAGGGCCAGACTGTCGTTTACTTCTGCAAGGCTATCGATTGAAGAGCGATCGAGTGATTTGTATTCAGAGGACTGTGATATTTGAGTTGTGTCTTTTCGGAAATATGCTTCACCTATGTTAATACAAATTGTTCCTATTGCATCTTTTGTTTCCTGTGATTCTTGATCATGATAAGCTTCCATCAGTGGAAGGGCTCTGAAGTAATATTCCAAAGCTTTGTCATAGGTTTTAGGTTTGTTGGAATAAACACCTCCAATATTTGACAAAGCAGTTACTATTCGAAGTGTATCCTTGAGCTCTTCTGAAACTTTGAGAGAGTTGAGATACAGTTCAAGAGCTTTGTTATCATCCCCCTGATTAAAATAGACTGCGCCTTCATTGCTTAATATATTTGCTACTCCTGTTTTATCTCCAATTGAGTCAAACAAAGCAAGAGACAGCTCCCAATATTCAAGTGTTTCGACTGATTTTCCTTGCAAATAATATCCAATACCAATTGATTTTAAAGCGGTGGCAGATTCTTTCGCAAGATTTGATTTGACTGCAAGATCATTGGCAAGCTCAGCAAAGCGAATTGCCTTTTGCGGATCCGAGCCATAATATTTTTTTGCAAGTTCAAGAAGTGCAGTTACTTTAAGCGAATCATCATTCGTTGTTGAGATGATGCTTTGAAGGCTGTCAATTTCTTCGTTTTGAGCGACTGTTAGTTGAGTCAGACCAAAAGAGAGTATAAAAAGCGAAAATACTAGCCTATACATTGGCATTTCTTCAATTTAATTGGATTTGTATCCGGATAAATTTATAAATCGCAATGTAAAAAAAAAGAGGGAACCATGTCCCTCTTTTTTTATTGGTGAAATAAGATATTATTGTTTTTTAATAACAAAGAACTTCTGTACAGTTGTTTTGTCATCCTTGCTTACAGAAAGGAAATAAACACCCGGAGTCCATGTAGATGACTCGATATCTATTCTATGTTCTTCGTTCGCTTTCACGAAGCGATCAAACAGTATGCTTGTTCTTGAGCCATTGATCTGATAAACTTCAACAACAACCTGCCCATCATTCTTGCCAATAAACTTTAATACTGCATCCTGAGATGTTGGATTAGGGTAAAGTTCAAACGATCTGCCTGCATCAAGATCTGTCGATTCAAGTCTGCAATTTGTGTTTATTGAAACCGACTTATTCAAAGGAAGACTTAATCCACACAGGTTTTCTGCCTTCACGGTTAGTATGGTCGAGTTAGCCGTGCCTGTAGTGAAATTAACAAGAGCGGAACTTCCGTTTCCTTGTGGTGTAGGGATGACGCCATTTGTAGCATACCAATGATAAGAGATTGTACCAGGGACAGAAGAGCTGGAGTACAATACTGAAGTCTGACTCTTACACACCGATCCAGGTCCGTCCATTGTAGAAGGAGCGGCAAGTAATGCTGATACTGGTAAGCAACGAGAAATAGAAGCACCACAACTATTGGCGGCGCTCACACACACAGTTCCGTTACCGGTAAATGCTGCAGTATAATCGACAGTGATTGAGGTACCGGTATTATTGACAATGTTTACTCCCGAAGGTACAGTCCAGTTATAGCCTGTTGCACCCGCAACCGGCGCTATGCTGTAAGTAACTCCACTTTGTAAACACAAACCTGTGTAAGGTCCGGAAATTCCACCCGGCTGACCCGGGATAGAACGTATCGTAAATTCACGGGTAAATGTTCCACAGATATTCGTTGTTGATATCGACAAGACTCCTGTAGTGAATGAAGGTCCAAAATTAAAGTTTGCTGAAGTTCCGCTTTGTGATGCCACGGAAACATCGCCGCTTACAACTGCCCATGTGTAAGTATCAGTTCCTATGACAGGTGCCATGGTATAAGATACATTATTTGTTCCGGCGCATACATATGTTGGTCCAACTACAGCATTGCCATTCACCGGTGTTCCGGTGATAGTCATTGAACGGGTAGAGGTAGTTCCCATACAATTAGAAGCATTGACCATCACTCTTCCTTGTCCGAATGCTGCACTAACACTCACAATAATAGAGTTGCTTCCCTGACCACTCAGGATGCTGGCTCCTGCACCGGTGACTGTCCAATTATAGCTTGTTGCATTTTGTACAGGAGATAGAGTGTAAGTGTGTAAGCCCGGTCCACAAGCTATGGCAGGTCCGTTGATGAATCCCGGGTTAGAAGGTCTGAGAGAAAGTACAATGATATTCGTACTTGATATTTGTCCGCTTCCACAAACGTTCTCAGGTGTTACGCTAAGGAATCCTCCATTGAATGTGTTGGAGAAAGTCAGGGTAATAGATGTAGAAGTAGATGATCCGCTAGTACCCGGAGGTATTGTCCAGGCATAGGAGGTAGCTCCTGATACAGGTGCAATAGAATACGTCACCACAGAATTTCTACAAGCTCCATAAGGACCTGAAATGGCACCGGCCGGTTCAGGTGGAATACCTGCTCCGCTAACCGTGACTGTTACGACTCCGGTACATCCCTTTGTATCTGTGATCGTAACTGAATAAGGTCCGGCACTTAATCCGGTGGCAGTTTGTGTTGTTTGGTTATTTGACCATAAGAAAGTGTATGGTGCCATACCGCCTGTAGGATTGATCGTGGCAGTTGCATTCGCCAATCCGCATATTTCAGTGGTTGTAGAACTTGTTCCTTCAACTTTAGCAGGTTCAGTCATCTCAAACGTGCCTGTTGCAATATTTCCATTGTCATCTGTTACAGTAAATGTTTGCATACCTGCCATTACTCCGCAAACTATTCCCGTACCTATATATGGTCCCGTTCCTCCTGTGACATTTACGTTCACGCAACCTGTTCCGCCGAAGCATTCAATTGATGTTTCTTCTGTCACGGTAACTTCTATCTCCGGTGCTAACATAGTAAGCACTCCCAGATCGTAGGTGATCATGAAGTTGTTTGACGAAAGGAGAGGTGCAGGTACAATTGTGTGAGTTCCTACAGTTGTTCCTGTGATCAAATTGATGGAGTAGAAAGTGTCCAGCGAATCCGTCGGAGGAGCGTTCACATCTTCTTCGTCAATGATTACCACTACATCATCATGTGTCGGGTCGTCTATGTCTTCGCTATTGACAATTGCACGTCCATTTACAATGGCTCTGGCATTCACAATTGCTCTTCCGTTCACAATTGCTCTTCCATTCACGATTGCCCTGGCATTCACAATTGCTCTGGCATTTACGATTGCTCTTGCGTTAACAAGTGCAGATGAATCCGGGTTTAACTGATAGTTAAAGATAGATTCAACGCCAACATCCACAACATTGGTTGTATCGTATTCGGTGATATTGTTCACTATTGCCCTGGCATTTACAATAGCTCTGGCATTTACGATTGCTCTGGCACTAACAAGGAATCCTAAATTTTGAAGGTCTGAGTTTACGATTGCCCTTCCATTGACAATTGCACGCGCATCCACCAGGGCAGTAGCGTGTTCTGCGATGTTTTCAAGGTGTTCTGTTTGCAAATCAAGAAGGAAAGAATTCCTGATTGAGCTATCTATATTGGTTTCATCGTAGGTGTAGCTGTATGAGAATCCATTGATCTGTTGCCCTTCAACCAATGTTGTATCATTTGGCTTAATAACCAGAGGAAGTTGTTCAACTGAAATTAGTCCGTCAACGAAGGAGTATGTATAGGCTTCAAGTAAAGCAACGTCTATACTATCTGCCGGATCAAGCACTCTCATAGATGGTCGGATGAAATAAAGGTCCACATTGCTGAGGCTGTGTGCCGGAGTGGTGAAGAAGATCGTATCTAGTCCTACATCAGCAAGAGTCAGACCGGTATTTTGAATAGGAACACTATCTACCAATACAGTCGCAGTGAATGCAGGTAATACTTCTCCATATTTTTTAGAAGTGTCATTTGCAATTACTATGATTGATTGTTTTGTACTTGGGAAGAAAAATGCAGAATCTGAATATCCGCCATCGTTCATATTTGTCACTGTTGGTGGAGTGTATACCTGTACAGGCGGGTTGCCAATGAACGAAGGGAAGGTGGCAGACAATTGAGTTGAACTAATCCTTGTTGTCGGTAATGAATCACCCCTTAATAGAATTACAGAGTTAGCTGTGAAATAATGTCCGTTCACGGTCACATCAAAACTTTGTGAACCCGGAACAATAGTAGTGTCATCAGGCGATAAACTTGTAATCAAAGGTTTTCCTGCGGCAAATGACTGTAATGCTGCATCAGCCTGGATGAATCCAAAACCGGTGCTGTCATCATAACCGATAGTCGGTCCCATTTCGATAGTGGTAGTCTTGAGGATATTTCGAATGTTTTCCGGACTGAGTGCCTGATTATAGAATTTTTGTCTTCCTTCAATGAGCAATGCCGCAACGGCAGCAGCATGAGGAGCTGCAGCAGAAGTACCATAGAAGTTAGGGAAGCCATCACCATCGATATCCGGGCCACCAAGAGTAACAGTGGTGTTCACTCCATTTGGCGCTACGAAATCAGGTTTCATTCTATCGACGCCATTTATCAACGTTCCTCCGGTAGACGAGAATGTAGCAATAGTCGGAGGTGATTGTCCGAAAGCAGGGGTGTATAGGTAGAGCGCTGCGCCGACTGTCATGGCTCCGGTTGCGTTCGCTTGTCCAACGATAGTTGATGATGCAGTATTGAATTCGTCAATTGTTGCCTCACCGCGGAATATGATGTATTTAAATTTCACATTCGGCGCACCGGCAACTTTTGTGATTAGAATATTGGCACTGGTTTCAGCTCTTACAGAGAATGATAATACTTCTACCGGATCTCCCCAAATATTATTTCTATTGAAACCGAAGAGAACGGTTCCATCATTATCCACAAGATAAAGATCAAGGTCTGTAAGCGCTCCGGGAAGCTGTCCGAGTGAGTACATAGAATCTTCCCACTGTAAAACGATAGTATAGGAGCCGCGACCTAATGTCAAATGCTGGAAGATATCTCCTCCACCAAAATCATGTGGTGTTCCAAAAACTCCGGGAGGAGCAACAGCTGCCTGGAAAGTACTTTCATAAGACTTGTTGCCATAATTACCTGCGGCCGTGAAATATGAAACGCCACGATCCGCTACTTCATTAACTGCTCTGGCAACAACACCATCCTGAAAGAACGGTTCAGTAATAAAAGTAATGTCATCAACAAGTACATCACAGCTATCATCAATACCAAGTTGTTTGATTCCTTTTGCAAGATCACCTGCGCTGATAAATCCGGTACGGAATGCAAGTTCAGCATCCGGTGCGACATCGTGAACAATTTGCAACATGGCTCTTCCTTCATCGGTACGGATACCGTAAGGATACTCTTTAAGAACATTTACCGGATTGGAATTATTAGGATTTTGGATCCCCGGCAAATCTCCATTTTGGACATTTGCTAATGCAGGGTTACCGGTAATAGTATTGTAACTATCTGAAAGAACCCCGACTTTAACACCGGCACCGGTTACTCCAAATGCAGTTCGTGCCCTGTCAGCCCGCATGGCTATATCCCCATTGCTATATGCAATTCCGGTTACACCGGTACCTATTACAGGCGGATAATATGGACGACAGAAATTACATAATGTAGTGAGTGAATCAACTTTGTATAGGTTTCTAATCGGAAACTTACCTGTGATGATTAAACTACTCAATCCATTATCAACTGTATCAGTCAGTCCATAGTCAGGTGTAATCAATAGATTATATAAACTATCTGTCATACCATCCTGAGCAATGAATTCCATCAAGACACTATCAGCTCTGAATAATAATAGGTTTTGGTTTAGAGTATCTGCTACGATGGAATCAACATTATTCGAAACTGATGTTAATTCTGATCCCAATATTGTTCCTGTTCTGCCACTATCAGTTGGCGTAACAGCAGGGACAATACATGTGATGATAGTAACATTAGCTGACGTTCCTGCGAAGCATCCGTTGTTGTCGGTCACTGTATAAAAATAAGAACCGGTAAGCAGGTTTGTTGTACTGGCTCCACCTATATTATATGGTGGTGTTCCTCCGTCTGGTGTCAATGCTACGCTACCTGTACTTCCGATACAAACATCCTGTGCCGTTGGATCAGCAGTGAGAGTAAGTTGGCTTGGCTGTGTAATTGTAACATCACAGCTGGTGCTACAGCCATTTGCATCCGATACTGTAGTTGTATAGGTTCCGGCAGCTATGTTATTGTAATTTCCGGTTCCTGAATAAGGTGCCGTTCCTCCTATAGCAATTACGACATAAGATCCGGTACTGTCACCGTAACAAAGAGTATTTGATGTTACTGCACAATTTGCCATAAGTTGAGTTGGTTCGGTGATGGTCGCTATACAGGTAGTCTGACAACCATTGGCATCAATAACAGTGTAGTTGTAATCCCCGGCTGATAAACCTGTTAATGGGTCACCTGTGATCGTATATGGTGCCGTTCCTCCGACAGGAGTAACTGCAGCCACACCATTGTTTCCTCCATTACATGATACCGCACTTTGTTCTGAACCAATTGCATAAAGGTAATCGGGCTCGGTTATGGTTGCAATACATGTTGCAATACAACCCAAAGCATCCTCAACTGTAAATGTCGGAGTTCCTGCGCTCAGATTTGTGAAAACACCTTCTCCTGTATAAGGACCGGTGCCTCCGGAAGCTGTCACCGTTACCACAGCATCGTTTCCTCCGTTACAACTTACTGCTGAAGTGACAGAGCAATTTGCAACTACTGTGCACTGAGGTGGTTCATTGATCGTTACAGAACATGCATAAGACGAAGAACCGCAGCCATTAGCATCATTTGCATAATAGTAATAAGTTCCTGCGGAAAGAGTTGTATGAAGTCCTTCATCGCCGCTATATGGCGGTGTTCCACCGGAGGCAGTGACTAAAGCTACACCATCATTTCCGCCATATGTTGTGACGTCACTAACAGTTGAACAGACTGACAGTAACAGGTCAGGTTCAGAAACTGTTGTGGTACAATTGGCGAAACAGCCGGCATCATCTTGAACTGTGAAAATATATGTTCCGGCGCCATAGTTGCTGAATACGCCTTCTCCTATATAAGGAGCTAAGCCACCAGATGCTTGCACTTCGATTTGTGCGTCATTGTACCCATTACAGCTTACGGTTGAGATCACCGTACAACTTGCTGTAAGATTACAAGGGCCATCGTTAATAGTGACTGCACATGAATTAGAAGAAGAGCCACAATTATTTGCGTCATCAACATAGTAGTAGTAAGTCCCTGCAGATAAATTTGTGTGAATTCCATCATCACCACTATAAGGCGGGGTTCCACCTGTGGTTGTAACTAAAGCAGCTCCATCATTTCCACCTGCGATAGTTACATCATTGATTGTTGAACATACGAACTCTAACAAAGCAGGTTCGTTGACGGTTACCGGCAAGAGACCGCTGCCGCAACCATTAGCATCAGATCCTCCTATGAAGTACTGGCCTGGTGCCAGGCTATTGAATACACCGGAATTATTTTGTAAGTAAAGGCTATTAGGTCCATAAAGATAATACGAATAGCCTGTAGGGTAGGTGATAAGGTCTGTTTGAAGAGTACCGCCTGAAATACCATAAAATTCCAATTGTCCGTTGTTATAGCCGAAGCATGTAACATGAGTAGGGTCAACTGATCCGGTTACAACAAGAGTTGGTTGTGTAACAGTGACTGAGTCTGTATCCGTACAGCCTACTGAGTCTGTTATTGTAAATACGACCGTTGTGTCTGTTCCGATAAATCCGTTTATAGTCTGCAGTCCTATTCCGGAATAAGGTGCAGTTCCTCCGGCAGCAGTTACGTCGACTTCAAACACATATCCATTGCAGTCAGGTGTACCTGCATTCAATGAAATTGTTGGAGAAGAGTTTGAGATGACCACATTAACGGTTGCAACCTCAAGGCATCCAATGGCAGAAATTACTCTAATGTAATATGTTCCTGTAGTGTGTGCATGATTTGAATCCAAAGGGATAGTCATATCAGAATCTTCCCAATATGTAAATGTTAAAGGCGATGTTGAATAAGTTCCGGCGGTGATGGATGGAGCACTAAGATCAATAGGTGATCCATTACATGAAGGAGGTGGGTCGTTCACGATCAATGATACTGAATCGCTAAGGACAGTAGTAGAGATTGTGTCAGTACAGCCGTTGTTGTAGAAGATAATTGCTTCATAAGTACTTCCACTTGTAACAGATATTTGATTTGTAGTCTGAGATCCGGGACTCCATAAATATCCGGTGAAAAAATGATCACTCAAATAGGTTGAGTTTAACCAGGATGTTGAACCATATATTGTAGCAGGATAAAAGGTTGGAGAAGGAAAAGAAGGGCCGGGAGGATTGGATCCCGGACCGACAGGTCCTTGAGAATTTCCGTACCAGTCATATCCGAAGTCCTGAGTTTCTGTTCCATATCCGTCGTACATAGGGATATAACAGATCAGGGATGAAGGAACATAGTCTGAAAAATTAATATATAAGCCATCATTGATATCAGATTGACTCAATGCACCTTCCCACACTCTCACCTCATCAATAGAACCATTGAAGAACATTGTATTTGATACAGGAACCGACATAGCGATTCTGTATTCTGTTCCGGAGGTGTTGTATGTTCTGATGCCGGAACCTGCAGGCTGGCCATTAACGTATAACTGTACAGTTGTACCGTCATAGCTGGCTGCAACATGAGTCCATGTATTCAGTGGAATTGGAATATTTCCAGTTACACCGTTTGAAGGCGAACCGAACATGAGATTAGAGCCCATCAAAAACAAGCCGCAGCTTTCGGACATATTATCATTGATTTGACCATAGTTGAAGATAACTGAATTTTGATTTATTGTCGGGTTGATCCAGGCTTCAATTGTTCTGGAATCATCACCCGGAGGCAATAAATAATTTTCACCTTCTGCATAATCAGTGCTGCCATTAAAATATAATGCATAGTCTTCAAAAGTCCTTATTTCAAGTGTGACAGGAGAAGAATTACAGACTGAATTATAGTCCGGTCTTGTGATCTCCGCTACAGGATTGGTGTATACCTGGAGATTTAATGAGCTGGAACTACAGCCATTATCATCTGTCGCGCTAATCGAATATGGACTTTGATAGGTGGGATAAAGATTTGTGGTGTCACCCCAAATTTGATAAGGACCAGTCCCACCTGTAACTGCTACCGAAACACTTCCTGAACTTCCCTCACAAACAAATAATGGATTTGGTGTTATGGTAAGTGTCATTTCATCCGCTTCAAGGATGGTCACAGCTTGAGGTCCCTGAGAAGTTACGCATCCTGTTGCATCACTAACGTATATCATATAGGTTCCGGCATGCAGGTTGCCGAAAAAGCCATACTGATTGCTGTCATAATATTCATTGATACCGGTAATAGTAACATCATAATTCACACCTGAGATAGGTACTCCGCCGCTTATACCGGAAACTGTTACACTTCCATCATATCCATCAAAGCATTCATTGTCTGTTTGGGAAATTGTGTAACTTAAATTCGGTGAGTCGTTTAGCACAAACGGGTAAGTAGCACTACCGGTGTAAGCAGGATCACTGCTGGTAACTCTCATCCGGTATGCCAATGAAGTTGAATTAACAGACGGAAGATTTATCTCAATAAATCCTGATGAAGATGAGCTGCCATAGGTTCCTACAACGACAGGTGAGTTGAAACTACCTGTGCTGTCGCTTAATTCTACATTTATGATGTTTCCGCTGTTAAAGGCTATGTCTGAATTGTATGGTAAAAACAAATAGCTGCCTTCACAGTAAGAAGAATCAACCTGTCCAAGGTTCAGAAAAGATCCCGGTGGAACTGCCTCCCCAACTTGGAAGTCGCTGAATGTCGTCAGATTGTTGACTTGTATCGAAGTGGCTGTTCGACTTACAACATTCACTGGTTGCCAGCCATTTCCGGTATTATACTTTTCTACATTGAACAAAGAATGATCGGCTGCGGAATCAATTTCTGTAGCATCCCAATTCAAGGTCATGTATACATTGTTGTAGGTGCCTCCATTTTTATTGATCTTCCAATGCCTGTTTACGCTTTTGGTAGGATCAATTCCGGATCCTGAAATCCCCGGATGATCAGAATTAATTGTGGAAACTGTGATTGATCCGGGACTTGTTACATCAGCAAAAGCAAAGACAACCGGACGATAGCCGGAATTGTCACCAACACGGAATTCCAAATATGGATATCCGACAGGGAAGTACATTTCCAGAATTCCATTGATATAATTTTGTGTACCTGAATTATTTTGAACAGTAGTACCGGGTCCTATGATCAGCTTTGTAGAATCTGTAGTTAATATTCCACCGTAATTGAAATTTAAAAAGTTAGTGATGGTTTGGTCTCCATTCAACTGCAGTCCGGGGCCAAAATGAAACATGAGCAGATTGCTGATCGATCCTGTTCCATATATGATTTGAAGTGCATTGCCTGAGATGGCAAAATCTGAAAGGCTAATTGTTCCATTGTTGATCAATGTTGCAGATGAATACCAAAGGGAAGCATTACCAACGATTTCAGCGCCTGATGATACGTCTAATGTTGCACCGCCAAACCAACTGAAAGCTCCGTCATTTCGGAGATCGGTAGATGGTCCGTTATTTATTGTAAGAGTGCCTCCACTTGCAGCAAGCGTCGCTCCCGGCTGGACAAAGGTCTGGTCAATGACTACGTTTGAAGTTACCGTTATTACATGGGGACTGCGGATGATTATCTGGTTATCAGAAGCATTTGGTTCAGTAGCTGCTGCTATCCAATTAGTACCATTATATCTTTCCCAGCTACCGGTTGAACTCCAATCTCCTGAAGAAACCGATCTGTAGAATCCGGCCACCGGGTCAATGATACCATCACAATCGTCATCGATCCCATTAGAAGGAATTTCAGTTGCACCGGGATATACAGTTGGGATAAGATCATTGCAATCACCGCTCAGTGCTGCATATCCTGTAGGTTGGGTACATGCAATAGAATCAGTTCCGGTCACGCCATATCCATCCTGATCCTGATCTAAATACCATGTTGCAGGAGTACCAACAGG
>Ga0116143_10001338_pt1 | contig 30198 bp, 34 predicted proteins | sample AD_UKC034_MetaG_FD_89745 | JGI IMG/M metagenome (GOLD analysis project Ga0116143, IMG submission 89745) | Active sludge microbial communities of municipal wastewater-treating anaerobic digesters from USA - AD_UKC034_MetaG | ecosystem: Engineered > Bioreactor > Anaerobic > Digestate | place: USA... | reverse complement strand
TGGAGGAGTTGACCCCGTCTTCTTTTCAGAAAATAAAAAGGTCTTCGCGTACCCTCGAAAAGCTGACGGGACGAAATATGTCGATTTCCATGTCAGTAACAACAAGGTGGGGATCGAGTTTGACGGGCAAGATCGAGGTGGCGGGGATGTGGACATTCTCCGTTTCACCGATTGCATTTTCACCTCTCCGTCGTCGTACTATTGGCGCTTTGCCAGCACTCACGATGCGGGGGCCGATATTGATTTCGCCGGGTCCACCGTGATCAATGCGTCCGTGACGTTGCGCAGCACGTCGGATCTCGATTTCGTCACATTCATCGACTGTTCGACCTTTACGCAAAACAGCGCGACCCTCACGAACTGTGCCTTTTCCAATACGAAGGTCACGAGCGCGTCACCGGCAGATGCCGCGCTAATTACCGACAGCACGTTTGAATCCGCTGGCACGGGTCACGCGATTGAGATTAGCGGGACAGCCGCGAACATCTCGCTCGATGGCGTCACGTTCACAGGCTATGCCGGAACGAACGGGAGCACCGGCAACGAAGCGATCTACGTAAATATCGCGTCAGGAACCATGACCATCAGCATCATTGGTGGTGGTTCAACACCGAGTATTCGGACGGCTGGAGCTACCGTGACGGTTCAAAATGCGGTGACGGTGCGGGTGACGGCAAAAGATGCCGACACGGCGGCGGCGATTGAGTCGGCGCGAGTCCTGCTCTATGTGTCAACCGGCAGTTCGGTAACCATCACGCGGGCCAGCTCCACGGCGACAGTGAGCCACACCGCGCACGGGTACAGCACGGGACAGAAGGTGGCGATCCTGGGAGCGGACCAAGGGGAGTACAACGGCATCAAGACCATCACGGTGGGCGGCGCGAACGACTACACGTTCACGGTGAGCGGGACACCGACGACTCCGGCCACAGGCACCATTCTGTCTCATCGGGTGATTCTGGACGGGGATACGAATGTGAGCGGGATTGTGGAGACCACGGCCTTTAACTACACGAGCGATCTCGCTGTGACCGGTCGGGTGCGGAAGGGGACGAGTTCGACCTACTACAAAACGTCGCCGGTCTCAGGGACGATTACGAGCGCAGGGTTCGACGCGACTGCATTCATGGTGAAAGACACGTGATATGGCCTTGTCGATGAACTGGGACACACAAGTCGTGACCGTACCGCAAGCCGATCTGACCTCGCTCGGCGGGGGCGTGTACGAACTTGATGTAGACGCCTTTCGGTTGGCACTGAAAGATCTGGAGGATAGTGAGGTCGGGATGGCCTTTCCGGCCACGCACCGGCACAACACGGAAGTGACGCTGTCCGGGGTGACGTATGCGCGAACGGTTGAGATGATCAATGGGTACACGGTGAGCTTTGAGAACACCGGGACGCCCTACGTCGTGTCGTGTGTCGGGGCGAATCACAATCTCGGCGACGTGACGAACTTTGATGGCGGCATGAGCTTGCTGATCGGTAACAGCGCCGGATTGATCGTGAAGACGGTTGGGAGCGGCCTCGATGCTGGGCAGGATGCGTTGTTGACGAAGATCGGCGATATTCTCGAAGCGGACGAAGAGATCCGCGCCGCAACCTTTAAGAAGTTCAAGAAGGGGACGGCCACAGTGTTGGTCAGCAAGGATGTGACGCGAGCCGGGAACGATGTGGACCTCACGGAGCCGTAATGGGATGGGACAGCTTGTGGTACTTACAGGGTGGCGGCGGAACGACCGGAGTGGTGTTGCTGACAGGCGATCTGCTCCCGACGGTGTTGACCGCGACCTTGCGCACACGATCAGGAATCGGAGGAGGCAGCATGGCCGATGAATTAGGCGCACCCGTGGTGCAAGACATGACACGGTCTGAAGACGATACGGATGATGTGACGGTGCATCTCACGAATGCTGACGGCACCGATGCGAGCGTGACCGGCTGGACCGCTGTCCTCTCGGTCGGGGCGGATTCAGACGGCGCGGCGACGGCTACGTTCAGCGGGACCGGCATTGCAGGCGGCTTGATTCCGATCGACATGAGCACGTTCGCGGTTCCGATCGGCAGCTATAAGTACGATATTCGGATTCGAGACACCGTGACGAGTGATCAACCGTACCGGGTGTATTTCAAAGGAAAATTTCGCGTAACATCTAGGATTAATTAATTATGTATATACCATTACATAAAGGACGTTCGAGTAAGCGCAAAGTCGTGGCCATGGCCACGATTGACGATGATCCTGAGTTGTTCGCGTACCTCTCCACGTGGGAGTGGGGGCTTAACAGTGATTCGTACACAGACTATGGAGCCAGGTATTACTTCGATGAAAAGACACGATGCGTCATGCTGCACCATGCCATTTTGGATTTCTACGGGATCGACAGGGTAGGCAGGCAGGTCGATCACCGAGATGGAGATGGATTGAATAATAGGCAGAGCAATCTTCGTGTGTGTTCGCAATCTCAAAACAAGATGAACTCCGGGGCTTATAGCGGGGCTTCGTCTCGGTACAAGGGAGTCGCGAGGGAAAAGACCTGTGATCGTTGGCGAGCCTATATCCGAATCGACGGGACGTTGCATTACTTAGGGCTGTTCAAGACCGACGTTGAGGCCGCGCGAGCCTATGACGTGAAGGCAAGGCAGATGTTTGGCGAGTTCGCAAGAACCAATTTTCAGGAGGGTTGACGATGCCGACCGTGATTGCCACACCAGGGGCCGCGAACGCGAACAGCTATACCACGCGAGCGGAGGCGACGACCTACCATGCTTCGCATCTTTACGCCTCGGTGTGGGAAGACGCGGAGGATGACCAGAAAGACATCGCGTTGATCTGGGCCACGCGGATTCTCGACGAAGAGATGGACTGGGTCGGCTCGAAGGTGAGTGCTGAGCAGGCGTTGCGCTGGCCTCGGAGTGATGTGGAGGATCGGGACGGCTATATCCTTTCTTCGACCACGATTCCAGCCTTTCTGAAGAATGCGACAGCGGAACTGGCACGGCAACTCTTGTCATCAGATCGATTCGCCACACGAGACGAGGCGGCGTCCGGGATTCAGTCGGTCTCGGCAGGCTCGGTGAGCGTGACGTTTGACAAGCATGATCGCATCACGCTGTTCCCGGAAAGCGTGAAATCGATGCTGAGCTTTTATACGTATGGTACAACTACCGGCGGTTTTGAAGTGCCGTTGGTGCGGGTATGAGCTTTCGAGCGTCGATCCAAAAAGCGATTCAGGCAGGCTTTAACGCGCTCGGCGACGGTCAGAAGACCGTGACGTATGTGTCGGTGACGGCAGCGGCCTTCAATGCGACGACCGGCGCGGTGTCACGGACGCAGACGACGCATGCCGGGGTTAAGGCGGTGTTCGACCAATACGACCGGCGTGAGATCGATCTCGACGTGATTCGGCCTGAAGATCAGAAGGTGTTGATTGCGAAGCTCAATTTGACCCCGACGCCACGGCTGAACGATCGGCTGACAGAGAGTGACGGCACGACCTGGGAGGTGATCGGTGTGAAAACGGACCCCTTGAATGCCCATTGGGAATTACAGGTGCGGAGGCCGTAATGGCAAACGACTTTCGGCAGTTCTCGCTACAGCTGGATACGTTCGTGAGCAAGGTCAACATCGCGGCAAATCTAGCGGCCACGTCGGTGGCCTATCGATTGTTTCGGCGGCTGGTGCAGAAAACGCCCGTCCGTACCGGTCGGGCCAGGGCGTCGTGGACGTTGGCCGTTCGGCAGGCGGATCGGCGCGTGGCTCCGCCCGGGCGGAAGTCCTATCCCCCACCAAAGACGCCGGTGATCAAGCCGACGCTGGGCGAAGAGGTGTGGCTGAGCAATAACCTGGCCTACATCACGGCGTTGGAAGACGGGCATAGCAAACAGGCTCCTCACGGGATGGTCAGGCTGGCGGTGTTGGAAGAGCAGCAACAGCTTGATGCGGTGGTTCGAGCCTCTACACGATTGGCGGGACTATGAGCTTCAGCGACGCAGCCAAAGCGATTGAGAGCCGACTTCAGACGAATTGGACGACGACGCCGATCAAGTTTGAAAACGCCGTTTACCGAGACGGCGTCCGCCTACGTCGCGTTGTTTCTGCGGGACGGCGAGGGGACCCAGATCAGTCTGGGCACGCCCGCGCTGCGACGGTGGCCGGGAGTCATTATCGTGCAAGTGTTTGTGCCGGAGGACACGGCGACGCGAGTGGCGAGAGGATACGCCGACACGATTGGAGCCATTTACGACCGGCAACAATTCAGCACGGATAGCAGTGGAGTGATTACGTGTGGCGTGCCATCAGTCCAGTTGATCGGCACGCGGGATGGGTGGTTTCAGATGAATGTAAGCGTGCCCTATCATCGTGATAAGCAATACTAATTAGGGAGGTGGACAGATGGCCCAGGGGGAATCGAATCGCGTTTCAATTCGGGTGAGCAAGGAGACGACGTGGAATGAGACGCCATCGACTCCGACGATGGCTCGCCTGCCGTACCTCAGCGATACACTCGGACACAACAAGCGCGTCCGACAGAGCGATGTGTTGCGCTCCGATCGGATGCGGGATGCGCAAGTGCAGGTGGGGGTGGATGCCCAAGGGGACATCAACTTCGAGCTGCGTTTCGGGGATTTCGACAACCTGCTGGAGGTGGCGTTGGCCAGCACCTATGTGACGGCCACCGAAACAGGATCGGGCGGGGCGAGCGATCATAGCTTTGCGGTCGCCAGTGGCGGGGTGCAGGTTATTACGGGTCCGGCGACCGTGTGGGACAGCTTCACCGTCGGGGCATGGGTCAAGATTTCAGGGTCAAGTCAGTCTGCGAACAACGGCATCTTTAAGGTCACCGCGAAGACTTCGACCACTATCACAGTGGCCAATCCGGCAGGCGTGTCGGCGGCCAGTCAGACAACCACCTTTGTGCAAAAGATGCTCCGCAACGGGACGACGAAGCAGAGCGTCCTGATTGAAAAGCAGTACGAGGATCTGACGACCAACTATCTGAACTTTCGCGGGATGCGGGTGGCGGGGTTGTCGCTCAATATCTCGACGGAACAGATCATCACCGGGGTGTTCCGCTTTATGGGCGCACGCGGGAACATTGCCACAGCCACGGTGTCCGGGTCGCTGACGGGACCCGGGACCACGACCAGCATGACGGCCTCGACGAATGTCGGCAACATCGTGGAGGGCGGCGCATCGCTCTCGACGGCCATTCGGTCCATCACGATGGACTTGAACAACAACACGCGGGCTCTCCCCGGGGTGGGCAACGTGGCCGCCATCGGGATCAATCTCGGTAGTATCACGCTCACGGGCCGGGTCGAAGCATACTTCGAGGATCAGACGCTGTTGACGAAGGTCTATAACCATACGTCCAGCAGTCTCGAATTTCGCTGCACGGACGAATCCGGGAACGTGATGGTGTTCACGATGTCGCAACTGCGATGGTCGGGGAATCCGAACAACCCCGGCATCGATCAAGATGTCTTGCTCCCGCTGGATTTTGCCTGCGAGCGAGAGCCGACCAACAGTGTGATGATTCAAGTGGATTCACTGGCGGCGTAATGAAGGAGGTTTATGGATCTGTGGAAGCAGTTTAAGACGGACGAGCAGGCGGAGGTCGAAGGGGTGTGGGTGCCGCTGTCGGCCACCGCTCGCGTCAAACTGGCCCGTGTCGGCAATCCGCGCTACCAGTCCTGCCTGAAACGGTTGAGTTTGCCGTACATCAAGCCGGGCATGCGGATGAGTGACATTCCAGAAGAGACCTATCAGGCCATTACGAAAGAAGCGGTGGCCGAAGCCATTTTGGTCGATTGGGATGGCGTAATCCGAGAGGGTGAGGTGGTGGCCTATAGCAAAGAGATGGCCCTCAGTGCTTTGCAGATGAAGGATTTCTTTGAGCTGGTGCTCGCAGCGGCGAATTCGATGGAGACGTATCGGGAAGCGCGACTGCGAGACATGGAAAAAAACTAACCCAGGCCCTCACGTGGATGATTCAGTGGGGGCCGAAAGCGGGGCAACGTATCTCTGATGCAGAGTTTCTCGAAAAGATTGCACGGGAGACCGGCAAGACCCCGACAGCGGTGGCGACACGCCCTCTGCTCAATGTGCTGGAAATGCCCTGTTTCGACGCATTTCTGGTCTTGCATGGCGGACGCGGCTCAACAGGGTTTGGTCCGGCTCCGATTGCTCTCACTGAAATACAGGCCTACGCGGAGTTAATGCAGATTCCGCCAGGGGATGACCACCGTGACCTGGTGTGGATCATTCGGAAGATGGATCGGCACTACCTCGAACAGGTAATGAAAAAATGACGGAAGCCAGATTAGATGTCGTGATCGGATCGCAGGGCGCGGTCTCCGGCGGCAATGCCGTCAATCGCATCGTCAATGAGGTGAAGAACAACTTCATCGACTTGGCGGCGAAAACCTTTGTCGTGCAGCAGGCGCTGACGAGAGTGTGGGCGTCGGCACGGGAGGGGGCTGAATTCCAAGAGACGATGGGCCGACTTAATCAGCAGATGGGGCGGCTCGGCTCCTCGGCGATTGTGATGGTGTCGGCGATGCAGCGCGTCACGAACGGCCAGCTCGATATGGCCAATGCGTCGCGTCTGGCGAGTCGGGCACTCGCCGTTGGGTTGAGCCCGGAACAGATCGGGGTCTTTGCCCAGGCGGCGGAAGAACTCAGCGACATTATGGGGACGGACATTCCGGTGGCCTTCGATCGGTTGATTCAGGCCACGGCGAACGGGTCCAGCCGCGCCCTTCAGGAAGTGGGCGTGTTCATCGATCTGGATGATGAGATGCGCAAGCTGGCGCTCTCGACGGGACGCACGACCGAACAGATCACGAAGCAAGAACGGGCTATGTTGACCGCCAAGACGCTCGTGGCGGCGCTGAAAGATGAGACGAGTGGGCTTGGGGAGTCATCGCTGTCTACGGCGGATAAGTTTGCGGTGGCCGCCCGGCAATGGCAGGACTTTGCCGATGCGTTGAAGGCGGATGCGGCATCCCTGACGGTCCTGTTTACGGACATGGTGGCCCCGTTGTTGGAAGCCTTCGAGTTTGTCTCGCAGGGCGGACGGGGACTGCTCCCGCACCAGCAGCCACCGGGGGCCGCTGGGGCAGGCGGCCTCCCTACGGGGTCGCTCGCTTCAGGTGGGGGTGCGCAGGGCTTACCGTTTTCCTTAGCGTCGGCGCGAGTGGAAAGCCGATTAGCTAGAGACCTCCTGACCTCTCGGCAAGCCACCGAGCGGGACAATTCATCGGTCGGCGCGTTGTCGCAGGTCATCGATGCGGAAGCGCAACGGCGACTCATCACGGAGGAGCGGGCCGTTCAGCAGAAGCTCGAACTGGGCCGGGTGGAGTTCACGAACCGGGAGCAATTGCTGCGTCGTGAATTGGCCCTGGAAGAGCGGAAGCACAAAGAAATTCTCTCACTGGAATCCCTCACGACAGAAGGCAAAGAGGCCGAACAGAACAAGTACACGGAACGGGTCGTTGAGATCAATGAAGGGCTGAAGCAGATTGCCAGGGACCGGTGGAACTTCGAGCAGGTCGGAGAAGCCCAATTGTCCACGGCACGGTTTCAGGCGCGAGAGCGTGAGCGTGAAAACGCACTACAGATCAGTCAGGCCATCTTTACGATGGGGGAGCGACGACGCCAGCAAGAGTTAAGTTCACAGGAGGAATTAGTCAGTGGGTTGATTGCCCTTGACGAAGCCCGGTTCGCCTCAGACGCGCAAATCGCCAGTCGGGAACGGGATCTGCTGCGGGCGCAACTGGCCTTCAAGTTGAAGCTGAAACAGGACGAGGTGGCCGCCCTGTTGCAGGCCGGGCGGGCCAATGATACGGGGACGGTGAATCGGATTCTCGACGGGGCCGATCCGCTCCTGACACGTGGGCAGCGATTGGGGATTACCGGTCAAGGTGTTGGCCAAGATATCCGGCTGCTTGAACGGGAACAGAACAATTTCTTTGCTGGTTGGCGACGAGGGCTCCAGCAATACGCCAGAGATACCAATACCGGGTTTGGCTTGGCGCAGGATATGGCGCGTCGCACGGCGCAGCTGATGGAGCAAAACTTTCAGCAGTTCTTTTTCGATCCCTTCGAGCGTGGCTGGCAAGGGGTGCTGGATAATATGGCCAATATGACGCGGCAGATCTTTTCGCAGATTGCTGCGCAGCTCGTGACGACGGGCATTATCAATCTCATTACGGGAAGCGTAAGCGGCGGTGGTGGGGCAGGCTCCATCTTCTCGTCCCTGGCCTTGTCGGCCAGCCGCAACGTCTCAGGCGTCAACGTGCGGACAGGGGATGGGTTTGCCAGAGGGGGTGTTGATGACTTTGGGCAAGGGACGGTGACGACGCTGCACGGGCCAGAGGCCATTGTCCCCTTACCGGATGGTCGTTCGATTCCGGTGACCCTCAACAACGGCGGGATGGGCAGTGGGGTGACCATGCCGGTGACGATCATCAATCAGCATAACGGGGCGGAGGTCTCTGCCGAACAGACGACCGGAAGCAACGGGATGCCGCAGCTGGAAATACTTGTGACGAAAGCGGTCAATCGGTCGATCAGTGAAGGCCGCATGGATAAATCACTCCGCTCTCGGTTCGGCCTTTCACCAGGAGAACGCTAAATGGCGACGTGGCCAGGCACCCTCCCGACGGTACCGCTCCGGGATTCCTATCGGGAAACGCAACAGCAGGGCTCGGCGATTCGGACGGAGATGGATCATGGACCGCCGAAGCAGCGCAACCGGTATCGGGCGCAGATCAAGCAGTACAATGTCACGTTTGAGATGACGGGCACGCAGCTGGATACGTTCTGGACGTTCTATCGGGACACGCTGGGCAATGGGGCGTTGCAGTTCGATGGGTTGCCGACGCCGCGTACTCTGGCGGTCGCAAATCATCGATTCAGTGTCAGTAGTACTCCTGAAGTGGCTTCGGTGGGGTACGATAGCTACGTGGTGTCGTGCGTGCTGGAGCAATTGCCGTAAATGAGTCGGACGACATCCGCACTATTCAAGGCGATGGCGAATGCGCAGGAGACCAAGGAGGTCTTACTGGCACTCGTGACAATCACGCATGACTCGATTGTCGGCGGACCGTTGCGGTTCGTACAGGACCTTCAAGACCTCACCAGCAATGGGAATGTGTATACCGCGTTTCCATTTCAAGTGACCTTGCCGTCGGATTCCGATGACGGGGTGCTGCAAATCAAACTGGTGATCGACAATATCGACCGGCAAATTGCGCAAACGATTCGCACGATTCCGCCATCGTCGCCGCCGGTCGTGAAGATCGACCTGGTGATTGCCAGTCAGCCGGATACAATCGAAATGTCCATGCCAGATCTCACGTTGCGCAATGTGACCGGCGATGCGTTTCAGATTGAGGGGGAGTTACGCATCGACGAGGAAGATTTGGTGCCATTCCCTGAAGGCGCATTTACGCCGCAGGATTTTCCGGGGATTTTCAAATGAGGCCCACATGGGTGACCCAGTACTTGACTATTCCCTTTCGTGAGAAGGGGCGCACCCATGAGGGGGTGGATTGTTATGGGTTGGTGAGATTGATCTACCAAGAGCAGCGACAGATTGAGTTACCAAGCTACACGGAAGACTATACCACCACGGAGGACGCAGAAGTGATTCGGGGGCTGGTGAGCGGGGAAGTCGCAAGCCGATGGCAAGAGATCGCTCGCGCAGAGGCGAGCCTGTTTGACGGATTGATTTTTCGTATCCTTGGGCGTCCGACGCATTTCGGCATGGTGCTGGACCCGCCGTGGTTTCTGCATGCCGCCAAGCTCGATCGGCGAGTCTCCGGGAAAGTGTGGCTAGAGCGGTGGGATACGCGGGCCTGGGAACATCGTTTACTAGGGGTGGTGCGGTGGCAGACGACGTAACGAACACGCGAGCCGTCATGGTGGTGCCGTCCGGGGTCGATCGATTCCGCATGATCGCGTGCCCGTCATTGAATTATGAGCGCCGCATTGATCGGTACTTTGAGGCCGGGCGCACCATTGCGGAGTGTTTACAGGCGTTGCACTGGCAGAGCCAGTACCCACAGGCGCGGGTGTTTATCGATGGGCGGTACATCCCGACGGGGGAATGGGAGGAGGCCCGACCACAGGCAGGTCAGGCGGTCGTCGTCCGATCGATTCCTGGTGATGGCCAGGGTGGAGGAGGTGGGGGGAAGCAAATCCTTCAAATCCTGTCGTTTCTGGCGTTGGCCGTGGCGGCGTTTTATGCCCCCGCTGCGCTGGCTGGGCTGTCGTCTTCGCTCGGTGCGTCCGGTGGGGTGTTCGGCGGCATTCTCGGAGCGAGTCAAGCCATTCAAGCCGGGGTGCTTGTGGCGGGGACCTTGGCCATCAATGCGTTGATTCCTCCAGCGCGTCCACGGCTTCCTGATCTGTCTGGACAGACGAATGATAGCTCGGCACTCTCGCTCACAGGGAGTCAGAATGCGCTCGCTCCGTATGCTCGTATTCCTCGTGTCTATGGGACGCATCGGATGTATCCCCCACTCGCGGCGAAGCCGTACACCGAATTGATTGGGAACAAGCAGCACTTACGACTCCTCTTCTGCCTGGGGTATGGCCCCGTGGACATTGCCGATGTTCGGATCGGTGAAACCCCGCTGAGTCAGTTCACGAATAAGCAAGCCGAGTTCCGTGCGGGCGAATACAACGATGATCCGATCACGCTGTTTCCGAACGATGTCGAAGAGGAAGGGCTCTCGGTCAAACTGACACAAGTGGGTTCCTGGACACAGAAGCAAAGTGCGGCCAATGCGCGGGATCTCACTGTAGAGTTTACCTTTCCGACCGGGCTCACGTTTTACGATCAAAACGGCAGCGCTCAAGCCGCCTCGGTAGCGATGGAAGTGGAGTATCGAGAGTCAGGGACTTCAACGTGGTTCACGGCTTCAGCCCAGCCGGGCATTCAGGCATCCATGACGACGCAATGGGGGCTGAGTGTCAATCAAAACCTCATCATCACCATGAAGTCTACAGGCATCGGCGCAGGGGCGACAGGCAACGTCTACGCCTTGTCGGTGTCCACTGGTGCGGTCAGTGCGAGATTAGGGTCTATTCTGGTTGGGGCTCCGGGGTCGTTTCCGACGACTAGCATTCTGATCACCGCTCTGCACAACATTTCGACGGCGGCGCAAATTAAGGCCGCGATCGAAGGGGATGCCACCCTGAATGCGCTGGTGACAGTGACCTATCCCGGTGGAGGGAATGGATCTGGGGCCATTCAGATGCGATTCACAGAATGGACGACACGCACGTTCACCAATTACGACTTCTATTCGTTCACCGGTGGGAAATCCGCGACATCGACCACCACCTATACGGCCAATAGTGCGACGTTGGTACGCCGGGCGCTGACCTGGACTCCGCCGACACCGGGCGTGTCGTACGATGTGCGGTGCCGTCGAACGACTGCCGATCGGAGTCAAGTCAGCTACCGGGATGAAGTGTATTGGACGATGTTGCGGACGGTGCAGACCACCTCTCCGGCAGCAAAAAAAGGCGTGGCCTTTTATGCGTTGCAGATTCAAGCCACCGATCAGCTGAACGGGACCGTCGATCAGCTCAATATGCTGGTGTCAAGTAAATTGCTGGACTGGGATGGGTCGGAATGGACGGTGCGCAATACGAGCAACCCGGCGAGCGTGTACCGCGACGTTATGCAGGGCCGAGCGAATCGGAAGCCGAAATCGGACGCTCAAATGGATTTGGCGACGCTCCAAGCCTTTCATGAGCGGTGTGCGGCACAGGGGTTTGAGTTCAATGCGATCATTGATTTTCAAACGACCGTGAAGCAGCTCCGACAGGACGTGCTGGCGGCAGCCCGTGCCGCGTTCGGCATGCGTGACATGAAATACAGCGTGATCGAAGACCTCACACAAGCCACGCCGGTCGATATCATCACCCCGCGTACGTCGTGGGGGTTTAAGTGGACGCGCCGCTTTGTCGATATTCCGCATGCGTTCAAGGTGCGGTTTATCAGCAAAGATCTGAACTACAAGCAAGACGAGCAGTACGTGTACGCGGATGGGTTCAGTGCGGCGAATGCCGAAATCTTTGAAGAGACTGACGCGGGCATCGGCGTCACCTCCTATGAGCAGATGGCCACGTTGAAGCGGCGTGAGCTGGCGGATGCGTTGCTCCGAGCGGACGATTACGAAGTGTCGATGGATTTTGCGCACATCCAATTCACACGAGGGGATCGTGTCCAGCTCCAGCATGAAGTCATCTTGGCAGGGCTGGCCACGGCGCGAGTGAAGTCGGTGACACTGAACGGCGGATCAGAGGCGACCGCCATCACGTTTGACGAACCGTTTTCGATGCAGGCTGGGACGGACTACGGAGCCCGCTATCGGCGGAGCGACGGGGTCCAAGTGGTCTCACAGATTGTCACGGTTGAGGCGGAAGTGCTGAGTGTGACCTTCTCGACCCCGATTGCCGCTGGCCTCGTCCCGGCAGTGGGCGATCTGGTGGTGTTCGGTGAGTTGGGATTGGAATCGATCGATTGCATTGTGAAGAGCATCGAGCCTGGCCCGGACTATACTGCCTCGATCAAGCTCCAAGACTATGCACCCGCGATTCAGACGGCGGAGGTCGGACAGATTCCGCCCTATGATCCGCAAATCACCTTGCCCGTAGAAATACTCACGCCGGTCCCGCAGATCGTGCAAGTGGTCTCGAATGAAGATGTGCTGGTTCGTGCGATTGATGGGTCCCTGCAAAGTCGCATCGTGGTCTCGACGTTGTTCCCCTCGGCGTTTCGATTGCCGCTCTCGAAACTCGAAACACAATTCCGCATCACGGACTCTGATGAGGATTGGAAATCTATCTTCACGAACATTTCCAGTATGTCGGTCGAAGTGCCGATTGAGCCGGTTCAAGAAGGGGAATCCTACGATATTCGGTTACGCACGCTAGCTAGTGATTCCAGTTTGTTTTCGGCGTGGGCCACCATCTCAGGGCATGTCGTGGTGGGGAAAACGTCCCCGCCGCCTGATGTGATGGGCCTTGTTTTGGAAGGGAACCGGTTGCGTTGGCAATACGATAATCCGCCGCGTGACTTGGCTGGCTTTTACGTCCGGTATCGACAGGGCACATCCTCGGAGTGGTCCTCGGCGATTCCCGCCCATGCGCAAATTCTTCTGGTGACGGACCTGGTCGTCCCCGTGCAATCGACGGCCATGACGTATTTAGTCAAGGCGGTGGATGTCTCCGGGAATGAAAGTACGAATGCGGCGGTCATCATCACAAACTTCAGTGATCCGGTTACCAGCAACGTGATCGTGACGGTGGACCATCGGGACTTAGGGTGGCCCGGCACCAAGACGAATTGCACGGTCAGCTCAGGGGATCTCGTGGCGGATACCTCGACTCCGTTCTGGACCGCCGATACGGATTTGGCGTGGCCGTATGGGCAGAACGATCTCTATTGGACGGCTGGCAACTACTTAGAGCTGCAATACGAGTGGTCGTATACCGTTCCGACGACTCTTCTTGACGCGGTGTTGACCATTGCGGTTGAGGCGCTCGGTGAGTGGCGGTTGGAATACCGCACGGACGCCACGGCGCTGATGTGGAACGCTGATGACGGGACGCTGATGTGGAATACTGACGACAGTACGCTGATGTGGACAGGGAAAGGTGACTTTCTCTCGTGGCCAGGGTCATTGGCTCCTCTCCAGCACGCGGAATATGATTTTCGGTTGATCGGAGCATCGGGCGGGACACAGTCTGTGATTGAGGAATTGGTGCTCTTGTTCGACGTGCCGGATGTGGAGGAGTTTTTCCCCGATTTGGCCTTGGCCGCAGAGGGCACGCGGTTGCCGATCACGAAGACCTATCGGTCGATTGTGGTGGTGCATGTGACCCTCGTGGAAGACGGAGGGACGGCCATCTATACCAAGACCGTGGATAAACACGCGACGCTTGGCCCCCTATTGATTCCGTATGATGCGACCAGCACGGCGACGACGGCGACGGCGGATGTGCGGGTGCAGGGGTACTAGGCTATGACTAAGGATCAATGGCGGGCGTTGCTCGGTGCAGCAGCGAACAAGTGGGAGACCGAAGAGGAGCGGCGTGAGGCCGAGCGGGACTCCATCGAGCGCATGATTCAAGGCGTCCTGTGGTGGATGGTGGCGCTGGGGGTGGGGGGTACGTTGCTCGTGTGGTCGTTGGGGCGATTGGCTTCATGGTGGTGAGCGCGTAAGAAGGAGCAGCTATGGCGACGATTCCAACAGCAGGCTACATCAGTGACAATGCGCGAACGCAGGCGCAGGTCCAGACGGCACTTGAAGATATTGTGGCCAGTTTACGGCAACTGCCCGGTGCGGCACAGACCGAGCTGTATTACGCTATCAGTAGTGGATCGATCACCCCTGCCGGATCTGGCGGCATCATCTTGGTGGATACGGAAGGTGCCGCCGCAACGGATGACCTCACGAACGTGGTCACGACGAACTACCCGGACGGGTCCATGATCGTGCTCCGCAATTCAAACCTCGCACGTGTCGTGACCGCCAAACACCTGGCCGGTGGGGCCGGGCAAATGAATCTCGACCGTGATGTCGATTACGTGATGGATGATGAGCAGAAATGGATTCTCCTGCAACGGCGGAGTGCGGATTGGTATGAAGTGTTTCGTGGGCCGAACCGCATGGTCAGTTTGGATATTGCCAAAACGGCGACCTTTGCGGTGCAGAAAGAAGATCTTGGCAAGGTGTTTTCCTGCACCGGGACGTTTACGGTGTCACTCTCGGCAGCCTCGACCGTTGGAAGTGGATTCATTGTGACGATTCGCAATGATGGAACCGGAGTCATTACAGTCGATGGGAACAGCTCAGAATTGGTCAATAAATCGACGACGATTCGGGTCAGCCCTGGCGCGAGCGCCATGCTGGTCTGCGATGCGACGCAATGGCATGTCATCGGATCGGCAGGACCGCAGCCAACAGAAAGTCCGATTATCAACGGGGCGATGGATATTTGGCAGCGGGGGACCGCGTTCGCGGCAGCGGCGCATCAAACCTACACGGCAGATCGGTGGCGTTGGGTCCAAAGCGGATCGGGCGTGGTGACCGTGAATCGATCCACGTCCGTGCCGTCAGTGGCACAGGCGGGGGTCGCCCTGACGTATTCATTAGAAGTCGATGTCACGACTGCCGACGCCTCGATTGCCGCTGGGGACTACTACGGCATCCAGACCGTGCTGGAAGGAGGCACGTGGCGGCATTTCGCTCAGCGTGACGTGACGATCAGCTTTTGGGCGTACTCGACGAAAACCGGAACGCATTGCCTGGCCGTGACCAACAGCGGAGCGGATCGGTCCTATATCGGGACGTATACGATCAACACAACGAACACCTGGGAATATAAGACGGTGACGGTTCCGGCGTCTCCGTCGGCGGGCACCTGGAATTATACGACCGGGGTTGGGGCCAATATCTACTTCATGATGGCCGTAGGAAGTACGTATCAGACGACCGCCGGGGCGTGGCAAACCGGGGGGTTCTTCGGATCGAGCGCCCAAGTCAATTGTCTGGACAGTACGGCCAATTTCTTCCGAGTCACGGCGGTCAAGATGGAGCTGGGATTGTTTGCGAGTGATCACACCTTTACACCGCCAGAGTTAGAGCAGCTGCGGTGCCAGCGGTACTACCAAAAGTCTTTTCAATATCATACGACACCGGCGCAGAACCTTGGGACGGAGACAGGAGAGGTTCGATTCGGCAGTCCTGTGGGCGCGTCAACGGCATTTAGTCACATTACGGCATTTTTTGCCGTGCCCATGCGCATTGCGCCGAGCATTGTGCTGTACAACCCGAATGCGGCGAATGCCCAGATTCGGAATCAAACGCTTGGTACGGATTGCACCGGGTCAGGGACGGCGAATGTCACGGAAAAGTCCTTTGTGTTGAGCGGCACCACACCCGCAAGCACGGCGACGACCAACACACTCGCGGTGCATTGGACGGCGAGCGCAGAATTTTAGAGGGGCGGCCATGCCTGAGATTCCAGCAGCGGGATATTTTTCCAATCTGTCGTTGGTCAAGGGCGATTACAAGACAGGGTTCGAGGACCTTGTGGCAAGCCTGCGGCATGTGCCGTGGTCTGGACAGATCGAAGTGGCGCAAACGATCACGAGCGGGTCGATCACGCCGCCAGGATCGGCGGCGGTCTTAGTGCTCGACACAGAATCGGCTGCACCGGTCGATGATCTGACGAACATTGTGACGACCAACTACCCGGATGGAGCGTTTCTGTTACTGCGCAACGCCAATGCGAGTCGATCCGTGACGATCAAGCATGCGGTGATCGGGTCGGGGACGATCGAACTTGATCGTGGTGTGGACTACGTATTAGATGATACGAGAAAATGGCTACTGATTCGTCGGCACGACGCGAATTGGTATGAGTTGATGCGGGGGCCGCAACGGATGACGACGGAGATTCACGTCAGGTCCGCAACGTTTGCGATCGAAAAGCAGCATATTGGGACGACCTTTGTCTGTACTGGAACATACACCGCAAGTTTACCAGCGGCAGCAGCGGCGGGGGCTGGGTTTGTTGTGACGATTCGGAACGAAGGTGTCGGGACCCTCACGCTCGATCCGAACGGAGCAGAACTGGTCAATGGGGCCTCGACCATGGCGATTACGCCGGGCTGGTCCTTTCAATTTGTGTGTACGGGAACCGGGTGGCACACCGTCTCCTCGGCTGGTCCGCAAATTATTCGGAACCCATTACATAATGGATTGATGGAAGTTTGGCAACGGGGCACGGCTGTCCCGGTGTCCATCACCTCCACGAATAGCGGGATCGGGGCAGATCGCTGGATATACGGGCGGAGTTTTGCCAGCACCACAACGTTTAGCGTAACCGTGAACCGATCCACGAGTGTGCCGTCGGTGACAGAGGCGGGAATGGTGCTGAATTACAGCATGGAGACAGATATCACCACGGCGGTTCCGTCTCCGACGAGCGATGATGTGTGCTATCTCTATCAGACGATTTTTGATAGCCGTCAGCTGAATCAGCGGGCGATGGTGCTGAGCTTTTGGGTGTATTCGGCAAAGACCGGCGTGCATTCGGTGCACGTCAAAGGGACGAGTTTGATCTATTATTTTACGCAGACCTACACAGTCAACACGGCAAACACGTGGGAATTCAAGACGATTACGATTCCGCCGAGTTCGGCCTGGACGGGGTCTATGGATGTGGCGTTTGTGTTGGCGGCGGGGAGCAATATCACGACGACGACCCTTGGATCATGGTACCTCCAATACTCAGGCCCCACCGTTCGAGCGGGGGCGGGGCAGGTCAACCTCTTTGATTCGGCGAGCAACGTCTTTCGATTGACCGCCGTGCGACTCGATTACGGGACCAGTGTATCGGCATGGCAGGGGACGAGCTTTGCAGACGAATACTTGCGGTGTCTCATGCACTATCAGAAATCGTTCTTGTATGCGACAACTCCGGCGCAAAACGTCGGGGCAAGCACAGGGGAGTATGTGTTTCGCAGCGGCGGCGGAGCTGGATTGACCGTGGCGTCTCCATTGGTTCGCTTCCAAGTCCCTCTGTATCCAGCCAATGTATTGATGACGATGTTGAATCCACAGGCAGCCAATGCGCAGGCCCGTGATCAGACGACCGGGACAGATTGCAGCGCGACGGTCGGAGCGAGCATCTTCGATCGGCAACAGTTCCGCGTTCAAACCACGATGCCGGGAGGCGGGGCAGCTGGTGACAAACTCGCAGTCCATTGGACTGCGGCGACGCAATACTAAGAGGAGGGTGGGATGGCGACGATTCCCGCAGCAGGATATTTCTCGAATGCCACACGAACGGAAGCCCAAACCAAGACCGCGCTCGAAGATGTCGTGGCGAGTCTCCGCCAAGTGCCGGGGGCGGGGCAGGCCGAACTGACGGCCACGATTAGTTCCGGGTCGATTACGCCTGCCGGGTCAGGGGGTGTGATCGTCGTCGATACCGAATCGGCAGCGGCGACCGATGATCTCACCACGATTGTGACCACGAATTATCCTGACGGGTCGATGATTTTGCTGCGAAACAGCAATGCCGCCCGAACCGTTGTGGTGAAACACTTGGCCGGAGGGGCCGGACAGTTGAATCTCGATCAGAATGCTGCGTACAGCCTCGACGATACAAAGAAATGGCTCTTGATCCAACGGCGCAGTGCGGACTGGTATGAAGTGCTGCGGGGTCCGCAGCGACCCCTCCCAACACCGAATGCCATCATCAATGGATCGATGGAGATTTGGCAGCGGGGAACGGCGTTCGCCGCGATTGCGTCGGGCGGCTACGCCGCCGACCGCTGGAAGCGTGAAGGGACGAGTGCGGGGGTCTTTACGGTCAACCGCTCAACGAATGTTCCGACGGTCGCACAGGCAGGGGTATTATTTAATTATTCACTAGAAGTGGATGTGACGACTGCCGATTCGTCGGTCGCGTCAGGCGACGGCGAGGCGATTGTCCAGCGGATCGAAGGGTACAACTTTCGCCCATTGGCACAGAAACAATTCACGCTGAGCTTCTGGGTGATGTCCTCGAAAACCGGGACGCACTGCGTCTCGTTTCGCAACACGGGTGATGATCGGTCGTACGTCGCGACTTACACGGTGAACAGTGTAGACACATGGGAATGGAAGGTTGTCACGGTCGAGGCAAGCCCGAGTGCGGGCACGTGGAATTATGTAAACGGGACCGGGCTCGTTGTAGGGTTTTCCTTGATGGCAGGGACGACGTTTCAGACCACAGCTGGATCTTGGCAGACCGGATTATTTCAAAGCACAAGTGCCCAAGTGAATGTGCTGGACAATACGGCGAACTTCTTTCGACTGACCGGCGTGAAGATCGAAGAGGGACCGATTGCAACGCCGTTGGCACCGATTGATGTGGCGCTCGAACTGAATCGTTGCCAGCGCTATTGCCAGAAATCGTTCCCGTATGCGACGGCTCCGGCGCAAAATTCAGGAATCAATGATGGCGCGTCGTCCGTGATGGCCACGGGGGCCTCCATCTCCATTAGCTGCAACACCCCATTCGCCACGGCGATGCGAACGGCACCGACCATCACGACGTACAATCCGAGTGCGGCGAATGCGCAAGCCCGCAATGCGTCGGATGGGGCGGACTGTTCTTCGATGGCGGTGTTCTGGGCGTCGGACCGGGGGTTTACCATCACCACCACGACGAATGCTGCGGGCGGCGTGAATGACTACGTACATTTCCACTGGTTAGCTAGCGCGGAACTATAGAGGGGCGAGATGGGCTACCCGTTTATCAAAACCTGTACCCATTGCGGGTTTCGCATTCCGACAGACCGGGCCATTCTCGAAGGGCAGCAGATGCCCTGTTCGCCTTATCACGTGCGGTGTGTGCGGTGCGCGTGGCCGGTGGCGAAGACCCTGATTACGCAAGACGGGCTCTGTTACCGCTGCATGGATGGCGAGACGCGACGGAACTACAACCGGAAGAGCGGGCGATTGCTCTATGGGGCGGTCGATGGAAGTCTAGACCCGAAGGATTACTTAATGCAGGGGCGGATGACCTTCCATGGGGATGAAGCGGAATTGCTGGAGCATCGCCGGAGCAAGGCGCGAGCGGTCAACGAAGAGAAGTTGGCGGCGCGTCGGGCGAAAGAGGCGGCGCAGGAAGAGGCCAGGCTCGCACGGCAGCAGGCCGAGGAGGCCAAAGCGAAGGCCAAGGCTGAAGCCGCCGAGGCAGCCAAGCCCCCTCCCTTGAAGCCGGAGGTCGATGCGTCACGTGTGGAACGCGGTGTCTGTCAGCGTCCTGGCTGTCAGGACCCGATTCGGTCCACGCTCTATTGTTCGAGTCATTGCCGAGAGCGGCATCAGTGGGATCATTTCCAAGCGAATGAGGCGGAACGAGAGGCGAAGCGTGCGCAGCACGCCACCGGGGCACCCAGTGCAGCGGCACACGATGGGGAGGGACATGATCTATCAGTACAGGTGTGAGGTCTTCAATGTCGTCGATGGGGACACGGTGGATTGTGTGGTGGATCTGGGGTTCCGCGTGAAACTCTCCATGCGGGTGCGCCTGTGGGGGATCAACGCCCCGGAGAGGGGCACGCCGGAGGCGGTGACCGCCTCGTCCTATCTTCGGTATCGGGTGATCAAGAAACCACTGATGGTGCAGACGCTGATGGACAAAGAGGATAAGTACGGACGCATGCTGGGGATTTTTTTCGAGAACGGCGACGAGCGGAGCGTGAATCAAAAAATGCTGGATGATAAGCAGGCGGTGCCGTACCTCGTGACGCTGCAAGACGGGCGACTCCCGGAGGTCTCATGATGCCCTTGTGGCTAGCCTCGCTGGGTCCTTATTTCCGAGACGGCGAGCGGTATCTCAACGGGGTGCCGATCGACTGGAATGTGATGTCGGAATCGACGATGCGGGCGGTGGTTCGGCTGCGCGTCCTCCTTGATACCCCGGTGCGGTTAATTCGCGGACCACACCCCGATCCGACCGGCACCAAACCGTTTAAGCGAACGGCGGTCGATCTCTGTGTGCCAGGTGTGGACTTAGGCCAGGTGGCAATGGCTCTGTTCAGGTTACAGGAAATCTCCTATGGTCTCTACTCCGGCAATTCCGTCCATATCGATTCTCGCCCATTTGAGCGGGAACCGGCCCGATGGTTGGCCATCAAGCCTGCCGAGGAATCGTATCTGCGCGAGGCAGGGCTGCTGGAACTGGTGGCCAGTCGGGCAGATGGGTGGACGTACTTGAACTGGTCTCATCCGCGAGCAAGTGATGGGTTGGAGCTAGTGTTGTCCTTAGCTCGCCGACGGGGACGTAGTCCTGTCACGGAGGTGTAAGCTATGGATCGAGAACGCAAGAGCAGTCCAGAAGGCCCTGTGCCATGCGGACAGGTGGAGCGCTATCTCCTGGAACGAATCGATGGTATCAAGCATCAAGTCAGTGCTAATCGGTCCTCTATTGACCAGCTTGCAGAGGACTTGGATCGTCATGTTAATCAGATCTGGACCGACATGAGGAAAAGTATGGCAGACTTGACCAAGCAGCTCTCCGATCACGCAAAAGACGATAGTGAAGCGATGCACACCGTACAGACGCAGCTCTTAACTCGGGTGCCTGCGTGGGCACTGGGGATAATGACTGCCGGGGCGTCCATCATTGGGGCGATGGCGATGTATATCCTCGATCATTCTCGGTAGCCCTATCGAAAGGAGTGCGTGATGACGCAATCGAGTCGTGCACTATTTCATCAATGGCAGCCGCGTCACGGTGTGGCGTTTCTGGTGGCCAGTATGATCGGGTTGGCCATGCTCGTGGCGATCGTGTTTGGGCTGACGGCGCGGGCGTATGCGCAAGGGGCCACATTGACAGCCTCGCCTGCCTTTGACTATAAGGCGATGTTGACGATGATTGTCCCGGCGATTTGGGCGAGTGTGGGGCCGCTGGTCATTGCGGCCATCACGAAAGGGATGAATGGGTTAGGGCAGTATGTGCCACGCCCGTTACAGGTGATCTTATCGGCGGTGTTCGGGGCGATGGGTGGGGCCTTGGCGGATGGCGGGGTGACGGCAGCCGTGACGGCAGCGACGGGGATTGCGAGCCAAGCCTATGCGCAGGCTCCCCCTGCCGCCCTGCTGACTGAGAAGAAGCCCTGAGTCAGGGGGCGCGATGTTAGAGAAAGTGATTCTCGGTGTCGTGGTGGGTGTGCTGAGGTACTTTATGGATCGGCATGCCCACACGAATGCGGCGAAGGCGGAGGTCTATCGTGAACTCTGGACCAATGCAAAGAAGGCGTACGAGTGGGAAGCACAGGCTGCTACTGCTCCTGATGGGGGGGCTGCTCTGCGCGTGCAGCCAGGGAGCAGCGGGATTGTCTTACAAGATCACGGTCCCAACACTGAGCGCCCCGCCCCTCCAACTTAACTGCACGGCCAATGGGGTGCCGACGGTCTGTACCTGTTTTGTTCAGGAAGATGCGAATTTATTGATCCGCAAATTGAAGGCCGCTTGCCTGGCCTCAGGAGGTACTGAGGACGCATGTCAAACCACGCCCACCACCAATCAGCAGGCTACTGGGTCCTCGGACTAGGGATTCTCCTCGCGCTGACAAGTCCGTCCATAGGGGAGGCCCAGCCCGCAGCCACGTTAGATTGGAACGCCAATACTGAAACAGATCTGGGTGGCTATGAAATCTTTCGGTCGTTGACGCCCTGTCCCAGTGATCCGGCTGGGCCGGGATTGAGTGCGGTGACGCGGGTCGGGAAGGTGACGACCTGGAAAGATCCTGCGCTTCCGGCCACGGCGACGGTCGTCTGCTACGGCATTAAGGCGTTTGACACGTCCAACAATATCAGTCCGATGTCGAACCTCGTGTCCAAGTCGTTTACGCGCCCCGCGCCAACCTTGCTCGGACACTGGACGCAGAAAACGGATGTGCCGCATGCGGCGAATCAGAACCTGAAGACCTATACGATTCATGCGCTGGTGAACCCGAAGGCCCCGATGACGGTGTTTTCTCCGGCGCTCGTGAAGAACTATACGTATTTTCTCTATAGCGCAGTAAAGGGGTATTGCGGGGATGGAGCGCTGATGGCCGGGCATACGGCGAGCGGGACCGTGCAGCGGGTGTGTGTGGCGCAACCGCTTGAGCCGGGACAATGGACGGCGGTCACTTCGACGTATGACGGGACGACGTTGACGGTGTATCGAAATCGGGTCGCGGTGGGGAGTGCTGCGATGCCGCCGCCGAACGACTCAACGGGCTCGATGCAGATTGGTGGGAGTAAGTACAATGAAACGTGCAACTGCGATCAGGAAGTGTGGTTGTACGATCAAGCGATGACGGCGACGGAGGTGGCCGCGTTGCCGAAAGCTCCGACAACGGCTCCGGTGATCAAGGTTACCCCGACGACGTTGACCTTTACGGGATCAGTCGGACAGCCAGATCCGGCAGCGCAGGTCGTGGCGGTGACGAATGCCGGGACCGGGACGTTGACGTGGACCGCGACGAGTGATCAGTCATGGCTGACGGTGACGCCAGAGGCGGCGCAGGTGCACGTCGCCGTGCGGCGGGGGACGCTGGTCCCTGGCTCGTATATTGGGACCATCACGATCTCGTCTCCTGGGCTAACCTCGGCCACGGTGACGGTGACCTACACGGTCAAGGCTGATACCATCCCTCCGCAAGCGCCGGGACCATTACGGCTCGTGGATCGACCGACGGCGGGGACGGCGACGTTAGCCTGGTCACAGTCCGGCCAGCCGCCTACTCAATACCGGATCGATCGCTTTGTCGGAACCGGGTGGCGGGAACTGATGCGCGTCCCAGGGACGATGCTCTCGGTCCAGGCCCCATTGGCCGACGTGGGGCGACGACAGTTTCGGGTCTGCTCGGTCCTTTCTGCCTCAGTGCTCTGCAATGATCGGGAAGGGGTGTGGGTCGCCAGATAAGTAGTTCTACGTTCTCGTGATCGCCTGCCATGAGGCCCTTCTTTTTGGGCCAATTCGTGCAACATTTCTACAGTCTCCAAGTAGAGCCAAGCTAACTGCTTGATTTTCCTAACGAAACAACGTGATTTATTTGTAAAGTTATTCCTTGACAACTAGGCTTCACGACACTATACTCTCTCTTAGATACTACACGGTACCTGAAACAGTGGAGGTTTGAAGATGGCCGTTAAAACGCAGAAAGCCAAAGGCATTGTGACGCTGGGGTTACAGGCCCCAGTGGGGTTTTCGGTCAATATGGTCAAGAAGGTCAAGGTGTATCCCCATGACCCGGTTTCCCCGTTTCCATTCTTTGCGCGGCCCTGTCCCATGGTTCCGCGCCATGGGTTCGTGGAGTCTCGCTTGATTGAGACACAGGCGCAATTCGACGCGCTACTCGACGAGATCAAGGCCACCAATGAGCCGGAGGCTGAAGTGGTCATGATGCCCTATATCCAGTGTCAATTCTCTGGAGTGCTCACGCAAGCCGGGGTGAGCTATGGGCCAGGGAATGCTGGCGTGACGGGCGGGCAAGAGGCACGGTCCATCCCCGCTGCGCTTCCCACTCTTGAGGCCTTTGCAAAAACGTTCCTTCCCATGGATGCCCTCAATAAGGCCAGCATCACAGAGTCTCCGTACCTGGAGTTCGTGGAGAGCAATGGCGGCTTAGAAGCCGTACAGCTCCGCAACGGGCCAACGGTCCCCCTCTCGCCCCGGTACGTACCCAAGCCCATGGTCGTGCAATCCGTTGTAACTCCCTCCGAAGAGGAGAAGGTGGACTTGCTGGCATGGGAAAAGCGGATGCAGGCCATCAAGGGGCAACCGGGCATTGTCGTTCACTATCCAGGGGGCTCGATGCAATCCCATGTGGCAGTCCAGGCCATCGAACAAACGAAATATACCGAGCATCCGTGCGCGGTGTATGTGACGCCGGATGCGCCAGCGGTCGGCGATTCCATTGAATCGATCGGTGGAGTTGATCCGCTCACCGCTACACACTTCAAAGAACTCGCGGCGATGATCGCGGCGGCAGTCGCCACACTGGACCCGGTCAACGAGAAGGCCCAAGAACAAGCCATCCGGCTTGCGGTGGCGGCGTTGCATGCGTCGCCATTATGGGATGGAGCCCGACATTTACTCGTTCTTCGTGCGGTGGCGCTCGCGTCCATGATCAAGTTTTCCAGTGCGGCGATTCTTGGGGAGCTTCGGCACTACCGGAACCGAGGGCCTGGTGCGAAAGGCATGCAGCGATACACGGAACCGTTGGACGAAGATGAACGGGTCGGGAATCTTCACCGAGATCAGATCTATGAGCGGGCGTTTCGACTCCATGTCAAGCTGCTTGCGCCTCGCATCGGTTCTGCGTATCGGGACTTCATCACGAAGGGCTGGGGCGGCTCGTACGGCGGGAAGAACTGGGCGGCGTGTACGAAGCAAACCATTCTTCTCTTTAATGGGCTCAGTGCCTTTATTGAGAATCCATGTGCGGAAACGTGGGTGCCGGTCATGTCGGCCTGGAACGGCACGGTCAATGTCTTCCATAACACCGGGAAGTTCCTCAATAAGTTTATCTCAGCTCCTATGATGGATAAGCTCGCTGTTGCGCCGATCGTCGGGTTGATAGGGCCGATGGTCGGACATTTCGCGGTCCATGACGAAGACTTCCCGCTGCATCGGAATCCCCTTCGTGTGGCGGCAGAACTCAAGGTGGTGGTGCCGAAGCCTCGTCCAAAGCCGGTTGTTCCGGTGTGGTCTACCGCCTCACTGAAACAGAGTCAGGCGACACTGCCTGCCATGTTTAAGCTCAAGGGGAACAAAGTCTACATCCAAGTGCAATTGCCGTACGCCTACACCCGTCCCTACGGGGCGGCGTTTCTCCATGCGCTCGCAAAGGGGAGCACACATAAGACGCTTTCCGCGATGACGTTTGATGGGACCAGCCTGGCAGGGACAGGAACTCCCTATATGAAAGGGGACATTAAACAGATTCACGGCGCGTGGGTCTTAGTCGCCAGTCAGAATCAATACTGGATTCCGTTGTTACCACAGGCGCTTGATGCAGCAGTAACGCCGGTTCCGCAGCAAGACTCGGAGCCGGAAGAGGATGTCACGTTTGCATAACTGAACGCAGAAAGGATGTGAAGCATGGGCACTCATTGTACGCATACAGATCTAACGAAAGTGTTGACCATTGGCACCTGTGAAATTTGGGGCGGGAAGGAAACGCAGGTGTGGCCACGGGCCGACGAATTTAACGTGGTGATTTCTTTGCTTGGGCGGATAGGTCCGAGGAGCACGAAGTTTTCGATCAGCCGAGGCTCGCGGAGGGTGTTTGCGAAGCTGACAGAGTACCAGCAGCACCGCAACAACATTCTTGCGATTGATTGGCCGGACATGTCGGCACCGGCCCTTGACCTCGCGTTTTGGCAGGCCCTCGTGACGGACCTGAGCCACGTACAGGGGAAGGCAGTACTCTATTGCATGGGAGGCCATGGGCGGACCGGCACCGCACTGGTGGCGCTTGCGCACGTCAGCCAATACCGTCCCGCCCTGGACAGCGGGGACCTTGTTCAGTGGGTTCGGACGCACTACTGCGCGGACGCCGTAGAGACGACAAGCCAGGTAGACTACTTGCGACGGGTCATAGGAGCCAAAACGGCAGAATCTCCCACGCGCACCACTGGCAGCTCGGTAGTCTGGCCGCAAGGGCGGTCCTACCTCGATTTGCGCAACGATTCGGATGATTTCTATACGGCTTCCAGGGTAAAGAAATAACTTGACACATGCCGCCTGTAGGGAGTATAGTGTAGGTAGATCGAAACAGGAGGAGGGATATCATGGCAGACACGGGAGCAGCGGACTTGCTAGTCGGAGACATTAATAAGCTAACCTCAGCGGCTGACGTTGAGAAGATTCAGGCCATCATTATGGAGCACTGGAAAAAGGTTAGCGATGATGATGCGATGGCGACTCAAGCCGCAAAAACGTATGCGCTACTGATGCAGCGGAAAAAGGCGCTCTTAGCACAAGCCGGGGTGACGCCTCCGAAGGGGGCCGCGAGTGACCTTCCTCAGGAGGTACAGGCGCTCTTAACAGAGGTCAAGGAATCCCCACTGGTGAAAATCTCCATCACGCAGATTGAGCCAGCGTTTGCCAAGCTGGCCACAGTCAGCCCGTCGTTCAGTATGGTCATGGATCAGCTGTTTGCAGATCGCCTCGATAAGATCGTGGCGACGTATACGAGCAAGGTTTCCCCGGCACATATGCCAGGGTTTCTGATTGGCGTGACCAAGATCTTGGAATTTAAGCGCAAGATCGTCACCACCGGGACCTTGGGCCAGGCCTATCTCGCTCAATTCAACTTACAGAAGATGCTCGCCGGGCAGCATGTGGAAGGTCCAGCAGCCAGTTCGGCGGCACCCAGCAAACCGACGAAAAAGAAAGGGAAGGCCTCGACGTGGGTCTCGGTACAGGACGCACTGGTGGAGGTTCCGAAAACGTACCCGGATGCGTCGGCATGGGGCAAGCCGGTGCAGCGGATTTCGAGCGGGGTGCAGGCGCTGCTGGAAAAGTACATCGCGGTAGAGCGCGGGAACTGGGCAGCATCTGGTATTGAGGTCATGGACACGCTGTTGACGCATAATTTTCTGATTGGACTACTCGCGGGTTTTGTGCAGGACGCCTCGACAAAGCAAGTCGTCATTTCTTCAGCGAAACCGCGAATTGTGGCTCAGTGTCAAGGTGATGGACAAGGGCTGCATCTGTGGCGGGAGGGAGAAACCTTTCACAATGTAACAAAAGGAGACGCAGTATGAGTACCTCGCTCGGAGACCGGCGAGACAAGATCAGTCAATTCCTTCAGTGGTCAAGGGTTTTCACGCAGGCCCATCTGACCGGAGAGGGCGGCGTGAAGGTGTTGCGTGGCGTCCAGACCCTCTTGCGAGACAGTCAGAAGCAAGCGCCGGGAGGCGGACTCTATCATGCGCTGTCGAGGCTGGCCGAGCTGGACGCAAACACGGTCGTGCTCTATGAAGCCGTCCTGTTCCCGCTCATCGCAAAGTCGCGGTTTCGCAGTGATCTCGTACGGAGACTGGAGGAATTGTTGGTCTATCTGGAAGACGGGGATCAATGGAAAGAGGAATCGTGGCGGGATATGCTGTTTCAGCTATTTCGCGCCAAAGCTGAGGAGCAGATATTGGCGAAAACGTCCAGCGCAAAGGAGGATTTGGATGACGAGCTATAATACCTACAAAGACATTGGGCAATCTAAACACGTGCTTGCATTTTTGGTGCAACTATCGGAGACCGCCACCCGGCACCAGGCGAACGCTGCGCAGGTGTTAGCTACCTGTAAATACTTGCGTGATCACTTTGCGACGAACAGGGAAACGATGGAGCATGGGCTCACGGGTGCCTTAGTGGAACTCTACAAAACGCCACCGTCACCCTTAACAGAATCAGTGCTGTCCCTGGCGCTGTATCGGGGGTCTACGCGAGGCGAATTGATCCATATTTTTTCGGTCGTCGTCTCGTATCTAGAGACGGAAGGCGGGTCGGAGTTGGCGGAATCGTTTGCACAATACTGGTACCAGATCATGCACAAATTCACTCTCAAGAAAGAAGCCGAGGTGTCCGCTTTGGCCTCGCTCAAGTCAGCCTTGCGGCACACAGAACTGACTAAGGAGGACGAATAACGAGGGGCCAGGCTGGCCCCTCTGGCCTTCCTGGCCGACTTCATCCCGTGAGCCACCTTTCCCCCTTCCCTTGCCCCTTCGCCCATTCCTACGCCAATCTAGGCAGGCGTATCTAAATAGATACACTATAGAGAGACCCCCTACTTTTGAGTGTAAAGGAATATCTTGACAATATGAGAGGGGTCCTGCTATCCTTGGATCATGAAAGGCAACACACAAACCAAGGAGAGCGCAATGGGAGCCAGCAACACAGTCACTCCGAAATGGATGACCGGCAAAGGGGTTCGGACATTGGTTCGGGACCTCAAGAAAGCCGGAATGCCTCTGGCAGAGATTAAGCGAGCAGTCAAACAGCTCGTGGCCCTCACGAGCGGGAAATAGGAGAAGGGGGATAACATGTACCACATTCCACAAGTCAAACTGCTGATGGTCAAGGACGGGGCGGTCAAGTCCGAGGTCAAGGCGATTCACGGATCACAAGATGTCTTTAACCTCATGTCTGGCTACTTCGCCGGGCACGATCGGGAGGAATTCGCGGTGCTCTTGCTCGATACAAAGCACAAGGTCAACGGGGTGCATACGGTGTCAATCGGATCGGTCAATATGAGTATCGTGCATCCGCGAGAGACCTTCAAGGCTGCGATTGTCTGCAATGCGTCGGCGGTGATCTTGGTTCACAATCATCCGAGCGGTGACCCGACGCCCAGCCAGGAAGACCGAACCCTGACAGCCCGGCTCAAGGAATGCGGGACCTTGCTCGGCATCCCAGTGATTGACCATGTGGTGATCGGCGACGGACGGTATGAGAGCTTCGCGGATCAGGGGTGGCTCTAAGTCCGTACGCGGAAAGGCGGGGCGCGTGAAACTCTTTAATCTCTACCTTCACCAAGACATACAGCGCTCACGACTCACGAGCGCGGCAGTCCGTGCCATGATCGACCATCGAACGGTCCGGGAATGGCTGGCTACGGCACGGATCGGGGAAGCACAAATTGTGCTCACGCTATCCTACCGTTGCGGCGAACTCTGGTTGAAACGCATCCAATAATAGAAGGAAGGCCCGGTTATGGCCCGTATGGCCCCACAGACCCCCTACTTTCGAGTGTCAATATATAACTTGACACATAGAACCTTACATGCTATCCTTTAATCATGATGATGAACACGCACCAAGGAGGACCCCATGGCAAGTGAAGCGGCGGAATGTGCCAAAGCGATTAAGAAGGAACTTAAGGCCAGCTGGCCCACGGTGAAGTTTTCGGTCAAGTCCGAGTATTACGCCGGGGGCAATAGTGTGCATGTGTCGTGGTGCTTCGGTCCCACCAGCAAGCAGGTCGATGCGATCATCAGGAAGTACCAACATGGCCACTTTGACGGGATGACTGATTGTTACAACTACAGCAAGACGACCACGGCGCACAGCGCCAAATATGTGAGTGGGCAGCGAGAGATTCCCTATGAAATCGTCCAGCAGGTGCAACAGGACTACGCGGCGGCGTTGGGCGTGGCCTGGCAGGGGCAAGCGACAAGATGGGGGGATTCCTACATCAGCGATCTCACCTATCGATTGCTGGCGGTGTTTGAATTGCCACATGGGTATCAGGGCATCGCGCCAGTGGCAGACACCCAGCAGGCCTGCTTCCTGGAAGAGCACTATGAGCTAATCGGCGGGATTCGACAGGCTCGCCACTAAGAAGGAGGGACGACCATGGCAAAAAATCCGTGCGGCAAGATGCGCAAGCGGGACCAGCCCTATGAAGTCTGGCAGAACGTGGTTCCGGTGTTCGGCTGTCCGCCCGGCTCATGGACCTGGAAGGTGCTGAAGAAATGGCAGATCGATGACAGAAAACCGTTCGCTCGGTGGTTCTGTGAAGTGACGACGCCGATGGTCCCGGACGGTGAACTGGGGGATGTCTATGTAACCGACATTACGTCGGTGGCAAGGAGGATCGCAGG
>Ga0116143_10001336_pt1 | contig 30209 bp, 27 predicted proteins | sample AD_UKC034_MetaG_FD_89745 | JGI IMG/M metagenome (GOLD analysis project Ga0116143, IMG submission 89745) | Active sludge microbial communities of municipal wastewater-treating anaerobic digesters from USA - AD_UKC034_MetaG | ecosystem: Engineered > Bioreactor > Anaerobic > Digestate | place: USA... | reverse complement strand
CCCGGAAAAAGGGCGTTGTGGACCTGAACATGGAGTCCGGCTCTCAGATCTGTTCTGATCAATATGAATTTCCCTGTGACTGCGTTTGTCCAAGGATTAAATAGAAAACAGCGCCTTTATCCATTTTGCTTTCAGCCCATATCGTTCCACCAAGCCGATGGATAATGCGGTAGGCGATTCCCACCCCTATTTTCGTCCCTTCATACTCCTTTTCATCATGAAGCCGATGGAACACAGAGAAGATCTTTGCTGAATAGTTCATGTCGAAACCAACCCCTTTGTCCTTTACAAAGAACACCGTCTTTGAATCCTGCATCAGCGAACCGATCTCTACCTGCGCGGCGTCCCTGTTTCGTGAAAACCTCAGGACATTGGAGAAGAGATTATAAACACTGGTTTTAGAAGAGCCGGATCCCCTTCACACGGGAGGAATGGGCCGAAGGTTATCTCAATCGTTCTTCCTTCTTCAAGGGGTTGCAGCGCTGGCTGGAACACCGGTGCCCAATCCGAAGAATTACCAGTAAGATACATTTTTGGTGTAGTGAAAAAGGAGTGCACTGATTTTTTGCCGGAAATTTATGTCAGCCTCCTTCCAGGAGACTGATTGAACGGATATATTCGCCTCGGGCATCCCGTGTTGTCCCTACTATGAGCCATTTCTCTCCGCAATGCTCCTCGCAGATGCCACGTGCTTCTATCAGTTCGCCGGCAATTGCCTGCCCGCTATAGGTATGCGAGAATGAGAGGACTTTTGATATCTCTTGGTGATCTATCAGATAAACCGCAGGGCTGTCAAATGCAAGTGAAGCATCGGTGACTGTTGCCTTGACGGTGACTATCCCGCAGGAAGGTCCCTTTGTTATGGGGAGAGGATGAAGCGCCTTGTAGGATCGTGTGAAGAGGATATCAAAATAGACGTTCTCAATCTGACCCCTGTTCCATTTCCTCTTCTCATGAATGAGAAAGTCATCCAGGGATAATTCCGGATTTCTTTTCCGGTAAATGTTCTCCCACATATCGTCGCTGATGGGATCGACTCGCCCTTTCTTGATTGCATAGCGGAGCAGTTCCCTTGCAGTAAAGAACATACGCCCGTATACAACCAGGTCAATATCAGAACGGTCATTCTCGAGCCCGACAAGCAGTGAACCGGTGCAGCCATAGGTCCTTTCAGGAAGGTCGAAGATACTGACCAGTCGGGCAACACGGTTGTTTCTCCGGGCGATCGCCCCGATTTCATCTTCCGGTTTCAGCACTTTCCGGATATCTTCGAGTGGTATGCGCTGGATAGAATCCGCATATTCCGGTTTTTCTCTCAAAATATATGCGAATGCTTCCTCAAATTCGAGCTTGTGATATCGCTTTCCTGCCTGATCAACCCGTTCCCCACAGGGATCAGGAAGGTAGCGGAGAATGCAACCCGCCCTCTCCTGGTTATCATAGGCAGCAACCGCATAGAGCCTTCCCTCAGGATCTTCGACAAAATCGCGCAACCGGAGCGGCTTTTTCATGTTCCTTCTCCCCTGGAAAGGTATCTGACTACCTCTTCGACCAGCGCTCCAGGTCTGAGAATCCGCCTTTCGGCGATATCGACAACCGTGCTGGGGGTTCCCGGGAGTATACCGCCGTCAAGGAGATAATCATGTGCTACATGGCATTCTGAGGGAGTGAGGGGATCCCTGCCACCACTCACGTTGGCACTTGTTGCGGTGATAGGACTGCCGACCAGTGAGATCAGGCGGAGAGCAAGAGGATGATTGGGAAGGCGGATCCCCAGCATCCCTGTTCCTCCGGTCAGTATTGCCGGAACGGAATTTCTTGCCGGAAGAATGACAGTAACAGGACCGGGGAGAAAATGATCGATGAACGTGGCAGCATATTCGTTGATTTTTGCCACCCCGTGGATCATATCGCAATCACAGACGGCAATGGACACCGGCTGCGAGAGAGGCCGTTTCTTTGCTTCGTATACTTTGAGAATCGCTTCATCCGAAAAAGCATCGCCACCGAGCCCGTAGATCGTATCCGTCGGATAAATAACAATGCCGTCGTGCATCAGCACGTGTGCCGCTTTCTCGACGGGGTCCATTAAAATTGCCGCCCTCTCACCCGCTTGATATCGAAAACGGCCTTGCCACTGACGTGCATGACTGCAAATACTCCTGCCTGGATGGGATCAGTTACCACCAGATCAGCATGTTCGGGAACGCTGCCTGCCATGCGGAGTGCAATCACGGGAATTCCTGCATCTTTCACCCGGTCAACCGCATGGGAAATCTCACCGCCCATGAGTGAACCGGCAAGGACGAGGATCGCTGCCCTGGGGAGCCTTGCAACCGCATCGACAGCCTGTGCCACCGTTTTCTCGCCGACAAGGGGAATGGTATCAACCGAGATACGTTCACCTCTTATATTATGGCGGTCTGCTTCGTTTACTGCGCCAAGGGCCACCTGGGCCACCTGGGCCCCTCCACCAATAATGATAACCCGGGTCCCATAGATATGGCTGAATGGTTCATGTGGTTTTATTTCTCGCACGGAAGGAAGCTGGGCGAGTTCCTGGATCATCACGTCATGATCGCTTCCGTTTTCGTATTCGATATACAACTCGGCGAGACCATTGTACGGGCCGGAATCGAAGGTCTCCTGGTGGATCATCATCACGTTGGCATCATGCCGGGCAAGTACCGTTGAAATATCACGCAGGACGCCCTTCCTGTTTTCAACAATAATGCGTATTGCAAAAAGGTCGCTTGCAGGGGTAATCATAGCCAGTGTATGCGATAGCCGGGGATCGAACCCGGGCTAAAGGCTTGGGAAGCCTCTGTCCTGCCGCTAGACTACTATCGCCCTGTAAAGTGTATAATCGTATGTTTCTCCCAGTGATAAAATTTCGCTGCCGGGCCCCGGAGAGATATCCTTACCGTTCTCTCTTTTTGACGAAGAGAAATATATTCACTTTTTCTGGTCCTTACCCTCTTTCAGGGACTGGATCTCGCGCATGACCTCCCGATGAAGGGAGATACTCATGTCGCTCAGGATTCCGAACATGAAAATCTGGAATCCCGAAATGATGAGAAGGACGGTAAAAATGGTCAACGGGATATGCTCAATCTGTTGCAGCCATTCGTAGATCACATAGATTCCAGTAATCAAACCGCCGCAGAATATGATCATTCCGATCAAACCGAAGTAAAAAAGCGGATTGCTCATTTTTGCAAGCCGGTAGATAGTGGTGGTAATCTTCAATCCGTCATGAAACGGATTTAACTTTGTCTGTGTTCCCATTCTTTTCCTGTACACAATCGGGACGATCTGAATAGTGTGCCCATTCCTGACCGCTTCTGCAGATATCTCGGTCTCTATGCCGAATCCGGATTCGCGAAGCTGCATCTGACGGATCGAATCAAGCCTGAAAGCCCTGTATCCCGAGAGAATATCATTGAGGTAACGACCATGAGCCACCTTAAAGAGCCGGTTTAAAATCTGGTTTCCGAAATAATTCAATCGCGAGAAGGAGGTCCGGTTCTCGGGTATCAGACGGTCACCAATCACCTGATCAGCACCTTGCAAAAGGGGGCTTATGAGAGATTCAGCATCTTCAGGGAGGTAGGTTCCATCACCGTCTACCATGAGAATAAAAGGGAGGGTTATTCGAGAAAATGCCTCGATGATCGCGGTTCCCTTTCCCTTCCCCTGCTGCAATATGATGCTTGCCCCCGCAGCTTCCGCGATCTGGCGTGTATCATCAGTACTGTGACCATCGATGACGAGGATATTGGAAAACCCCAGGTTCAGATATCCCTGAATCACCTGGCCAATGGTAGGAGATTCATTCAGAGTGGGGATAAGGATACAGACCTGATCCTTGTCAATACTCATTGGGATATTGTTTTTAAATCCCCTGTCATAAGTGCTTCCATGCATTTCGCCAAGAAAGGCATCCGGGTCCTGGGTATTGCTGAGAGTTTCTCTTCCCGGAAGAATTCGATCCTTGCAGGTGTGGTGATGAGAAAAGATCTCAGGGTTGATGGCTTTTCATATACCTGTACCACGGTAGGTGGCATGGATGCAACGGATTCGGTAATAGATCTTTACCGGAATTTTTCCAGGGAAGATATCAACTTTATCATGATTGGTGGGGCTGTCATATCGTGGTACAATATTATTGATCCGCTCCGCATTTTCCAGGAAACAGGACGCGGAACGATCATCGCGACCTACAAGCACTCTGAAGGACTACTCGAAAACATCATCCACCATTTTCCGGGTGATGAAAGGCGTATTTCTGCGTACAGGAGTCTTGGAAAAAGAACACCTGTGAAGCTCCGGACAGGTCATATTCTTTATATCCGGTCACATGGGTTGGATGAGAAAGAGGCGGAATCGGTCTGTTCTGATTTTACCTACGATGGCAAAATACCGGAACCGCTAAGGATTGCACGGCTTTACGCCAGGTCGGTGTTACGTGCACATACCTCTGAATGAACATCCCTTCCACGGATACCATGACACTAACCCCCCTTTTCCGTTAGTATTCACTTGAGACTGGATACTGTTATTTACATCAGACCACACAATGAAAATCATGAAAGATCCTCAATCACGACCATCCGCGTTAAGGATAATTGCAGGGGTAATCCTTGGTATCGTTGTTGGTTTTTTCGTCTTTTTCGGGATAACGCTTGTTCTGGGAGCACTGAACATCCCTGTCTCCATGCAGTTTGCGGAGAATATTTTCAGCCTGATTGTGTTCATTATCTCAATGATTGTGTGTATTGCTCTGGTGCTCTGGCTGGTATGGACAACCCCTCCCACAGAACCTGAACAGGAGGAAGTATCAGAATAAAATATCCCTTTTCACTGTGCGTATTTATCAAACTGCATTCCTTTTTCTTTTAAAGAAGTAATTACCTGAGACATGTTCATACGCATCTCTGTTATTTACAAACCATTGTATTCATGCAATGAAGGTATCGCGTGAGACCAGTCTCCCTGAAGTCTTTGAAAAAATATCTATTCGTATCGTATCCCCAGGATGGAATGTTCCATCGCTGAAATCCAGTGATATTTTCTCTTTTGGGAGCCAGGTGGGCCCTGAACAGCCAAGCCCCCCCATCGTCTGGATGCCGTAGTGTCGGGTGGAGATGAACAGATCGCCGTTCATTGTCTCAACCACAACCGGGATTTTTATACCATTCCGGTAAAATTCCGCAGTAAGATTCTTGTTCCCCAAAGAATCCGACCCATTATTGATCAGGATGATGCGGGAATCATAATTCAGGCGCCCTTGTTCATCGTTGTGATATATGCCGAGGATCTGGAGGAAGGATGGCGTGCCGATTATTCCAGGAGAGAAGGAAGGGAGATCGATAAGGAGGGCAACCAGTGCCGCAAGCATTACGGTGATCGCGACCAGGAGCAATACCGAGACCGGATGGGAGAGAGCCGAATCGGTTGGATGATATGACACATTGATCAATTTTTCGAGGAGAAAAAATATACATTATGAAAAAAACCTGCAGCAAACCGGATAAGGTAAAATCCTCAGATGAATATTAAACAAGTAAAAAAGAGGCTGTTTTTTTACTCAGTAGGGTGTTCCTCGGCCACTTCTTCACCAGTCCGTACTTTTATCGATCGTTCCACAGGTATGACAAAGATGCGGCCGTCCCCCATCTTACCGGTCCTTGCACTCTGACAAATGGCTTGCAGGACAAGATCCACCTCATCATCCTTCACGACAATTTCAAGCTGGACTTTCGGGATCATGTCGACATTTATTGCCCCTCCACGATACTGGAGGGAGATACCTTTCTGATCGCCACGGCCCTCCACTGCTATGACGGTCATTCCATAAATGCCGTTATTTTCAAGAGCTTTCTTGACAAACTCAAGACGTTCCGGTCTTATCACTGCTTTGATCATCTTCATCCCAACACCTCCTTATACCCGCTCACCGTGCTGGGAGATATCAAGCCCGACATACTCCTCTTCTTCCGAGACCCGGAGCCCTATTGTCCTATCGATGACATAGGCAAGTACGAGCGTCATGACCAATGCATAGATAAGCGCGGCTAGGGCCCCGATGGCATTGGACACGAACTGTTGGACATTCCCTTCAATCAAGCCGGAATATCCGCCGATTGCGGCAGTGGCGAAAATCCCGGTAGCAAAGGCTCCCCAGAGGCCACCCATCCCATGAACCGCCCATGCATCAAGACTCTCATCGAGCCCTTTTTTGAGCCGGAACAACATGGCCCCATAGCAGATAAGTCCGGCTATCGCGCCAATGATGATGGCAGATGCGACCCCGACATACCCGGCTGCAGGGGTGATCGCAACAAGCCCGGCAATAGCACCGCTTACCATACCGAGCGAGCTTGGTTTGCCCCGGTACCAGCTTGCTGCAAGCCATGCCAGTGCTCCCGCTGCTGCCGAGATGTTCGTGACGAGGAATGCGTTTGCGGCAACACCATTGGCAGCGAGAGCACTCCCTGCATTGAATCCGAACCACCCGAACCAGAGTAACGCGGCACCGAGCAACGTCATCGGTATGTTGTGAGGTTCCATGGTATACTGACCAAATCCGGCCCGTTTACCAATCACCCAGGCTACTGCCAGTGCGGCAAATCCTGAACTGATATGGACAACGGTTCCTCCGGCAAAGTCAAGAGAACCAAGCTGGGATGCCCAGCCGCCTCCCCATGCCCAGTGTGCAAGCGGGTCGTAGACCAGGGTTGTCCAGAGGAGGGCAAACAGGATGAAGGCTGAAAGTTTTACCCGTTCAGCAAATCCCGATACCACAATAGCCATTGCTATCGCGGCAAACACCCCCTGGAATGCAACGAACAGAATGGGGGGATACCCCCCGGATCCAGCATCCATACCGATGCTTTCAAGACCAATGTACTGTAGATTTCCAATAAATCCCCCAATATCCTGCCCAAATGAGAGGGAGTACCCGAAGAACACCCACTGGATGCTTACTAGGGCAAAGACGATAAATGAAAGGGCAACCATTGAGATGAAGTTCTTCCGCCGGACAAGTCCCCCATAGAAGAACCCTACACCGGGAGTCATCAGCATGACAAGGGCAGTTGCGGCCAGAAGCCATGCAGTTGTTCCTGTGTCAAGTGTCATACAATCACCTTTATGCGTTCACGATTCATGGTTTTCACGATACTTTCCATAGGGTAGTACCCATTGATTCTCATGTCCTGTACGGAAACTGATAGGGTGACCTGTTCATTGAAGAAAGTACGGCTGAATGGCTGGGGACGTTTTCTGTCATGCTGGAATCTTTCGATCATGGAGAAACGATACCCATAAAGGGAAATCAGCTTCTTCCCAGTATACACGGATCTCTTATATGCCATAGGGAGGATAACCATCGTACATGCATCCTTTCTTTCAAAGGTCACTGATTCTCACCAATCACCTGGATGAAGTGATTCATCAAGGCAGATAGAAGTTTCCTTCCCTGCTACTTAAGCATTTCTTTAAAGATGCGAACTAATGGGAACGATAAGGAGATGGAAGCATCAAGAAGAGAGCAGAGGATTGACAGGCTCCTCTGATCATTTGAGCATGCACAGCGATGATGATGCTGTGCAGAGAGAAATTATTACGGGAGAATCTGGCATTACATATCAGACCTCCTCTTCTCCAAGCCGGATCCTGTGTGATTCATCGATGGGAATTATGAATATTTTTCATCAACTTCTCTGCCGCTTCTTTCTGAAGAGAGTATCTGGGGTATCACCATCTCTTCAAGATCATCAGGAATAACTATCTCCATCATGACTTTCGGGAGCATCCCGATATTCAGGATCCCCCCCTTGTAGGTGTCCCGCCCTGGCTACCTCGTTCCATTAATGGCAGGAGGGTCATCCCATAAACATTGATATCGGCAAGGGCTTTCTTTACAAATGAACCCGTTCCTTCCTGATTATTCCCTTGAACCTCTTGATTGTAAAGATCTAAAATTAATTTCATCTATTGCTCGTTTTCAGAAGGAATACTCCCATTGAGATCCTCCTTACCTTCCTGGATCGGTAACCATATCAGGAGAGTTCCGCTCACCTTGTCTCTGGCATTGGAACGCTGGTGGACGGGCATTTTCCTGCACACATTTCCCTGATGTAAAGTGTATCAGGATTGAAGAAAAATACCCATCATAATTAAAAAAAAACAATCTGCTCAATTGAAAAAAATTAGTAAGTTGCCAGGTAGCGCTCCAGTTCCCAGGGATGAACTGCCAGCCTGAAAAGGTCTGATTCCACGGTCGCTATTGAGGTGAGCCCATCCATGATGTGCGTGCCCATTGCTTTGCTTATGACAGTATCTTTTTCAAGCTCGACCTGGGCTTCCATCAGGCTTGCAGGAAGTATTTCTATGCCCATCTTCTTTCGCTGTTCGGTATTCAGGTGATAGATGTTGGTATCGATGCTTTCAGGGGGCTCAATCTTGTTCCGGATACCATCAAGGCCGGCTGCGAGCATAGCCGCAAACGTCAGGTAGGGATTGCACATGGGATCGGGGCTGCGGAATTCAGCACGGGTACTGTTCCCTCTCGCTGCAGGAACTCTGACCAGAGCGGAACGATTGGCGGCACTCCATGATATGTAACAAGGGGCTTCGTACCCTGGAACCAATCGTTTATAAGAATTGATTGTCGGGTTTGCAATCCTGGTAACAGCCTTTGCATGCTTGAGCAGCCCCCCGATATAATAATAGGCTGTCTTAGAAAGCTCCCTTGAACCGTCCGGGTCATAGAATGCATTTTTACCATCTTTACTGAGTGACCCATGGGTGTGCATCCCGCTCCCATTGATGCCAGAGATCGGTTTGGCCATGAAGGTTGCGTGCAGGTTTTTCTGGAGGGCCAGAGTCTTTGTGGCAAACTTGAAGGTGATGACCCTGTCAGCCGTATCAAGGGCATTACTGTACTTGAAATCTATCTCATGCTGGCTATCTGCAACCTCATGATGGGAAGCCTCAATCTCAAAGCCCATCTGGGTTAGGGCAAACACAATGTCCCGCCTCACGTCTTCAGCCAGGTCCGTTGGGGCGAGGTCAAAATATCCCCCATAATCCTGGAACTGGGTCGATGGTCTCCCGTCAACCATCTTGAAGAGGAAAAATTCGAGTTCAGGGCCGGTATTGAATGTAAATCCCATTTTTTTAGCTTCTGTAAGACTTCTTTTCAGAACATACCGCGGATCACCTTCAAAAGGTTTGTTCCCATATGTATAGACATCACAGATGAATCGGGCCACCCTTGCATCAGCCGGGCGCCAGGGAAGGATAGCATAGGTCGAAGGATCCGGCTTGAGCAGCATATCTGACTCTTCGATCCGGGTAAATCCCTCGATAGATGATCCATCAAACCAAATCCCTTCCGTCAATGCTTTCTCTGCCTGCTGAACAGGAATGGCCACATTTTTCGGCTGCCCCCCTATATCGGTGAACTGGAGACGCAGGAATTTCACAAGATCTGCGTCGATACGTTCCAGCATCCCGGAGACGACATCTCTGGTCATATGGAAAATAGCTTCTACCCAATTATATTTATACTTAATTATGCATATGTTAAGAGAACATTTTCTGACACTTGAGTCAGTGCCTGTGATAGTATGTGTGGAATCATCGGTGTAATTGATCGTTCCCGTCAGCGGATGGACGGGACAGGGATACGGTCTGCCCTCTCAAGAATGGATGAACGCGGGAGTGGGGAAGGGGCAGGATATGCAGCATATGGCGCATTCCCGGACTATAAGGAATATTATGCCCTCCATGTTTTTTTTGACAATCCACACGAGACAAAACCCCTCGTTGAGGATGAGCTCTCTAAATGGGGGACCGTTGAACACCAGGAAGCAGTTCCCACCTTCGAACAAGCAAATATCCGGAAGCTGCATATTCCGTGGAGATTTTTCTTCAAGCCGGAGATCCAGCTCATGCCCCGGAGTATCACACCGGCAGATGATATTGTCACCCATCTCGTGATGAAAATAAATTCCAGTATCCCCGGGGCGCTTGTCTATTCTTCAGGGAAGGATCTTGCTGTCTTCAAGGCATCCGGATGGCCTGAGGAGGTTGCCGACTTTTACCGGATCCAGGATTACAAAGGATACCTCTGGCTCGGGCACAATCGCTATCCTACGAATACTCCCGGATGGTGGGGAGGGGCACATCCGTTCAATCTTCTTCACTGGAGTGTTGTCCATAACGGCGAGATAACGTCTTACGGGACAAACCGGAGATATATCGAAAGTTACGGGTACCGCTGTTCCATGTTTACCGATACTGAAGTCGTCGCATATCTCTTCGATCTCCTGATCCGGCGGCATGGCCTCTCCATCGAGACGGCGGTGAAAGCCCTTGCCCCGCCATTCTGGGATGAGATCGACCGGATGCCTGGTCGTGAACGGGAGATCATGCGTGCAATCCGGCTCACCTATGGTCCGGCTCTTATGAACGGCCCCTTTGCAATTGTTGTCGCCAACCATGACAGTATGGTAGGGTTTACCGACCGGATCAAGCTCCGGCCCCTTGTGTCCGGGGAATCAGGTACCCGGCTCTACATATCCAGCGAAGAAGCGGCCATAAGGACCATGGATCCCGGGGTGGGTGACATCACCATGCCACGGGCCGGAGAACCGATCATCGGGAGGGCACAGTAATGAGCATCGGAAGCGTCCCGCTCCGTTACCGTATCAGTGTGGACCGGGACCAGTGCATGCTCTGCGAACGATGTATCGATAGTTGTCCATACGGGGTGTTCCGGAAGGAAGGTGAACAGATCCATGTAAATTCCAGGGTCTGCGTTGCCTGCCACCGGTGTATCTCGATGTGTCCCAGGGATGCAATCAGCCTTGTTGAACGTCCGGTGGATTACCGGAGCCATCCCATCTGGACACCGCAGGTAAGGGAGGCAATTTACAATCAGGCACGGACCGGGAAGATCATACTCTCCGGGATGGGAAATGCACAGGATTACCCTGTCATATTCGATCGGCTGCTCCTTGATGCCTGCCAGGTAACTAATCCCAGCATTGATCCGCTTCGCGAGCCGATGGAACTGAGGACCTATCTCGGGAAGAAGCCGTCGCACCTTGATTTTAAAACAGTGGACGGAGACACGGTACTCCAGACGATACTCTCTCCGAACCTGATGCTCGAGACACCCATCATGATCGGTCACATGAGCTATGGTGCTATCAGTCTCAATGCCCAGCAGTCACTGGCTCGTGCTGTGAAAGAGTGTGGAACCTTCATGGGTACCGGTGAAGGGGGTCTGCACGGATCACTCTACCCATTCCAGGATCACATGATCGTCCAGGTTGCTTCCGGCCGCTTTGGTGTGGACATCAATTACCTCGAGAGGGGTGCGGCAATCGAGATCAAGATCGGCCAGGGGGCAAAACCAGGAATCGGAGGACATCTTCCCGGTGAGAAGGTCTGTGCAGACGTCTCATGCACGAGGATGATCCCAGAGGGAAGTGATGCGATAAGCCCGGCACCTCACCATGATATCTACAGTATTGAAGATCTGAAGCAGCTCGTCCGGAGCCTGAAGGAAGCGACCGAATGGAAAAAACCGGTTTTTGTAAAGATTGCCGCCGTTCATAATTCTGCTGCTATCGCAGCAGGGATAGCCCGATCCTCAGCTGATGCCGTTGTGATTGATGGTTTCAGAGGGGGAACTGGAGCCGCACCCCGTGTTTTCCGGGACCACGTTGGTATTCCCATCGAGGCAGCGGTTGCAAGTGTTGATGCCAAGCTCCGCTCACAGGGCATCCGTAACGAAGTCTCCATTATTGCAAGCGGCGGAATCCGTGAAAGTGCGGACGTGGCCAAGGTGATCGCCCTTGGTGCTGATGCCGTATACATAGGGACTGCAGCACTTGTCGCGATGGGATGCAGGGTATGCGGAACCTGTTATAAAGGACTCTGCCCATGGGGAATAGCAACCCAGCGGCCGGATCTCTTTGCACGACTCGATCCCGATTATGCATCGGTAAATGTGGCTAACCTTATTCATGCCTGGACTCTTGAACTGTCAGAGCTGATGGGGGCTGCAGGTATCAACAGTATTGAATCATTGCGGGGCAACCGTGATCGACTGAGAGGATACCTGCTTGATGAAAACATCATGAAAGTCCTCGATATCAAGACCGTGGGGGCATGACGGAATTGCAGGATACCGTCCGGATCGATGCAGCAGGTATGCATTACACCCCGCTCAACAGAGCTATCCGTGCGGCTGTTACCTCCGGTGTCCGCAGGATCCACCTGGATAATGTCATGGGGCAGCGGTTTATTGCAGACGGGCTCCGCGGCGATGTTGAAATTATCATCAACGGTGTGCCCGGGGGAGATCTCGGGATGTTCATGAGCGGCCCGACCTGCATTGTACAGGGGAACTGCGAACATGCACCAGGAAACACGATGGATGCGGGTACAATCGTGATCCATGGAAATGCCGGGGATGCAGTAGCCCATTCAATGCGGGGCGGGATGATTTTTGTGCGTGATGACATCGGGTACCGGGGTGGGATCCACATGAAACAGTATCAGGAGAAGCGTCCCATCCTTGTCGTTGGTGGGTCGGCAAGGGCATTTCTCGGGGAATACATGGCCGGCGGACTCATCCTGGTTCTTGGAAGGAAAGAGAGATCCCCCCTCCTTGAGAGGGGGATTGGTTCGGGCATCCATGGCGGGAAGATCATCATACGGGGGGATGTGCCGGATTGGAATCTCGGCGTTGGTGCCAGGAAGGATGAGATGACTGAAGAAGAGAGGGACGAGATCGACCCGCTGATAGAAAAATTCGCCTGTTATTTCGGAGTGGACCCCCAGCCATTCCTGACCGACCATTATTCCATCATCACCCCTTCCAGTGCCCGTCCCTTTGCTAATAAATACACCTGGGAGGTGTAATGCTGATGAGAACAAGGAAGAGCTATCGTGATCTCAAATCTGAAGTCTGGGATCGCAATATCTGTGCAGGGTGCGGAGCCTGTGTCGCGGTCTGCCCTGCAGATGCCATCTGCTTTAGAGAGGAGGGAATAACCTCCTGTCCCTCAAACATTGGGTACTGTAAAGAGGTACATGACGAGGTTCCCTGTGGTGCCTGTTATACAGCCTGCCCCAGGAAAGAGGAGCCTGGTGAAAAAGGTCTTGGTTCCTATCAGTCGATCATGACCGCAAAGGCAGCGTTTGATGTCCCGAAAAAGCAGAGCGGGGGTGCGGTAACTGCCCTGCTCGTAAATGCCCTAGATGAGGGGCTGATCGATGCCGTTGTTACCGTAAGTGAAGACCGGTGGACCCTGAAGCCCTCATCGGTCGTCATCACCTCAAGCGAAGAGATCATTCACCAGGCAGGAAGCAGATACAACTGGTGGGTTCCCCTTGTCGCAGCCTTAAAGACAGCGGTCATCGAGAGGAAGTTCAGAAAGATTGCGGTGATAGGGGTTCCCTGCGTAGTCCAGGCACTTCATGCGATCAGGACCAGTGATCATGACCTTCTCAGGCCATATGGCAGATCTATCCGACTCGTCATCGGGTTATTCTGTACCGAGTCGTTCGATTATACCGAGCTTGTCGAGAGAAAATTAAAAAGAGAGTATCAGGTTGACACCTGGAAGGTGGAACGGCTTGACGTCCGGAAGGGAAATCTTGAGGTCGCAATGAAGGACCTGCCCCCTCTCCTCCTTCCCATGAGCGAACTGGAAACCACTGTCAGACAGGGATGCCATTCATGCCTCGATCTCACAGGGGTCTGTTCTGACATCTCTGCTGGTGCGGTGGGATCCGGGTCGGGATACACCACCCTCATTATAAGAAACGACGTAGGGAGGATGTTTCAGGAAAGCGCGGTGAAAAATAAAAAACTGGTAATCGGGCCCCAAGCTGACATTGCCGCGATAGAAAGGCTCGCTTCTTTCAAGGTCCGGAAAAACAGGCAAAAAAAAGAGCCACAAAAAATAGTTTAATTCAAAAATGAATGAAAATTATTTGAGATTACACCGGAGAGTTCAATGATTTATCCAATTGGTTATATTAATAATATCCCATATTATACAAAATGCAAATTTGCATAAATTATCCCTCCATACCCCCAATCATCCCCATTTTCTCAACATTTTACCAAGAAATGTGAATAACTTTTATATAGTATTATTTCATACGGTGTTTTATCCCCTTTCGGACAAGGGAGCACTGCATACCCTGTGATCGAAAAAAGGGAACAGCAGAGAGAAAATGTCCGGGTTCTCGCCAGAACTGGTGGGATACCAGAAAAAACTGCAGATTATTCGTGACAGCACGGTGAACCGGTCTCTACAACTGTCAGCAGTGATGGTGCTGCCGGCAGGAGCGTGGTGGCTATAGGGCCGGCATGCCGGGATGTCATCAGAAAGGAGGATAGATATGACAAGGTGGCCATGTATTGGTAAATCACGCGTAGCTACAGCCATACTGGTTGTGCTCTGCTGCATGCTTCTTTTCCAGGCCTGTTCAGCTGGGACTGTATGCACAGCAGTAGATTGTGGAAAAGATCCCGATATCAAGGATGTCAAACTGTTTGTTGATTGTGATTATGACTTCTGTATTGATTTCTACACACAACCAGCAATGACAGGTCCTTCGGGGAATGCATTTTACGTCTTCTTTGATGACAAGGTCAAAATAGACCCGAACCTTGATGAAGACTGTGTTCAGATCAGCTGGGAAGGGCACTCGGCAAAATCAGCAGCTGATGTCCAGGTCCTTAGTGAACTACCCGAATTTGCACCCGATTGTGCTGCAACGGCTGTAAAGATATGGGTGCCGGAGAATATCGCAAGCAACAAGAAGGTCACTATCTGTTTCATCTGTGGTATATCTCCTCACTGCTATGAGCCTGAATGTCTCTATGGGGACTGTACTACCTGTGAGGGATCGGTCTGTGACGATTTCGTTGTCTATGTAGCCAACGATGCCACGAGATGCCCGGTAATGAGTACCAGGTACGTGCAGATCATCGCTTCCGCCGGTCCCGGAGGACATGTGGCATATCCACCAGATGGAAAGATTGCTCCTCCTGATTTTGAGAAATTATATAAAGTCGGGTCGACACCAACATTCCTGATCACTGGTGAAAGCCACATCATCGACAAGATTGTCATCGAACCGATCTGTGATGATGCGTTCGATCCAAAAGATATAACCTACAAAGACGGCACTGTGCAGGCAACCTATACCTTCGAACCGCTGAACTGTTCTTATAAGATCAGCGCGACGTTCGTCAAGAAGCCCGTGTACGGATACCTCAAATACCAGCTCCCCCAGAGTGAATGCGGGGATGTAGTGATGGTCAAGGTGTGGGGAACCGACAAAATCCAGCCGATGCTCAACTTCACCGATGATCTCTATCTGGGAGGCCACTCCGCCGACTTCAACCTGGAGACATGGGATACTGGTGAAATCCTCTATCAGTATGACGATGCAGGAAGTACTGATGGTGCGATGGCATCCGGTGTGATTCCGGAAGTTGTGGTGAAATCAGCACCGGTTTCACGCCCGGAGACCTTCAAAGTCACCTATGAGGACAACAATCCCCAGACTCCAACCCAGCAGGCAACCATCACGATCCTGACAAACGGCCAATGGGTATGGGCACCCTCTATGCCTACTGATGTAACCGATATCATCAAGGTCGAGGCAATGGAACCGGCATGGGACCTGGTCACCCAGGGATACCTTGACTGTAACCCGGAGTGGCAGGGCCTCATCGGGATGGTTGTCGAGGCAGATGACAGCAAGGTTTACACCGAGACAATAGAGATCGATACCCCAGGTGTCCTCCTGAAGAACAAGGAGGGAACATCACCAGTGATCGATGCAAAGACATTGACGCCGGTGAAGGCTGGTGACAAGTCCGGTGCAGTGCTCCTCTCGGCAGGAAGCACAGGAATTGAAGGATTCTCAATCAAGAACTCCAAGACAAACGGTATCCTGGTCTGGCTCTCAAGTGAGAAATGCAGTGACGCACGAATCATTCACGACTGTGATTTCGGAGTGGACTGCTGCGATGAGATCGACTGTGAGAATTGTGAAGATGTGCTCTGCTGCCTTGGCAGGATCAACATCGTCAAGAATGACATCTACAACAACTGCGAGAATGGTATCTACGTGAATGATGCAGTAGTACTCATCTCCGAGAACAAGATCCACAACAACATTGACGATGGTATTGATGCAGGCTGCCTGTTCTGTGGTGTTGAGACCATCGATCCTGCAGCGATAACGCACAGCCCGGCATGCAGTGAGATCATCTTCAACACGATCTATCACAATGGACACTACCCAGAAACCGGAGTAGCACCCAAAGGAGAATGGGAAGTTGAAAAGGCCGGAATAAAGTACTTCACCAGCGATCCCACTGCATGTGATACTTTGCCAGGCTGGACCGATGCCGGTATCCAGATCCGGTGTGTCGGATCCGAATGGTGCAAGTGCATACCCTGCTGTGACTGCGAGACATGTGACGACAACAATAGTGAACCGCATAATGACGGAGAGTCCTCCTGTGACTCATGCGGAAGCCCAACATGTGACAGCTGCGTTCCTGTGCTGAAGCCACAATGGGAGGGATGCGGAGGATGCAACCAGACCCTCTATATCGTCCATAACAACGTAACGGATAACTTCCACGCGGGTATCTACCTCATGGAGCATGCGACCCAGGGTGGCATGATCGTTATACAGGCCAACGAGATCCATGAAAACGGTATCTTCGGCCTACTCACCGAATCCAAGATGCCCTGCCGGATCGATTTCAAGTGGAATGACATCTGGTGCAACGAGTACTGGGGTGTCAAGAACCTCGCCTGCTGCGATCTGGTTGCCAAGGAGAACTATTGGGGCAGCCCAGGCGGCCCGAGTGCCGGACCTGCACCGATTGTTGACTGCATCGACTGTCGCTGCCACGAACTGGATCAGCGCAGCAATGCCCTCGGCAATGGTGACGAAGTGAGCCACCGCGTCCACTACGACCCATGGCTGTATCGTTCGGCTATGTGTATGCTTGACGGCGCCTGCACCAACATCAGGATCTATGGATCTCAGCTTCCACTGCAGTGTGGCTGGAACACCCTTTCAGTGCCGGTAACCCTTGCAGACGAAGCCAACACCATACCCGAGATTGCGACCCTCGGAAAGTTCATCACCCGAGAAAATATTGTGGTGGTCTACAAGTGGGATGCAGAGGATGACGTGTGGGTGAACGTTGGTGCCAGCGGCGAAGAGATCATCCCGGGACAGGGATACTACATCAAGATGAAATCCGAGTCAATGTTCCCGGTGCTCTACAATGCCGGACCCTCACCAGGACTCTCGGCAATCTCCCTTGAATCGGGCTGGAACCTGATCGGTGCCCCGTGGGGTATCGACCGTGAGGACGGCTGCTGTGATCTCGGCGACCAGGGCCGGTGGGGAGTCGCTGTGGCAGACCTTGAGGACGATGAAGCCTTCAAGCAGGTGACGGATGCCCTTGAATCGATCAAGGAAGGCAACGGTGGCACCAAGGGAGTTGCTATCATCGTAAGTCCCTCGGTACCCGGCCAGTACGAGGCATGGAGTGCATCAGTGACCAGCGGGTTCTGGGACCCGGTCAAGAACACCCAGGAAATGGCTACCGGGGATGCATACTGGGTATTCATGGCAAACCCTGCAACCTATGCAGGATTTGAGATTACCCCGTTCTACTTCCCGGCCGAGACCATCCACACAATCCATGCATAGGAAGAAGGATAGACTTTGCTCATCGAGAGAGGGGTAACACCTCCCCTCTTTCCGGGCAGGAGGATTGATCAATGAAATCTCATAGAAAGACGGGGTGGTTCTCTCTGCTCGGTCTGCTGTTGATCCTTGCAATCGTTACGATATCACCAGCAGTTGCAGCTCCGATACTTCCACATACCTTTTATGGGAATGTTACGATCGGATCGCAACCGGCCCCTGTCAATACTCACATCACTGCAAGTGTAACAGGCGGTGGTGGAGATTTGGTTACTACGCTAGTTGGGGAATACGGAATTCACGATTTCAATACCCTTGAAGTACAACCCTCAGGCGAGGATGCCACGATCACAGGAGGAGCCCCCATATCGTTCTTCATTAACGGTGTCAGGGCTGAGGTACGGGAAGGGGGGAAATCCACCTGGTCGGCCAGCTATCCATTCGCGAGCGGTGTGGATACCAACCTCGATCTCCGCATAGGAGGAACAGCCCCAACAACCGTCCCGACTACTGTACCTACCACTGTGCCAACTACAGTTCCGACTACTGTACCTACCACTGCGCCAACAACGGTGCCAACAACGGTACCCTCAACCGTCCCGACTACTGTACCTACCACTGCGCCAACTACAGTTCCGACTACCGTACCAACCACGGTGCCAACCACAGTTCCGACTACCGAAATACCGGTCTTCCCCTATTACATTAGTGCTACCGCCGGACCAAATGGTGCCATCACCCCGTCAGGCTCTGTTTCCGTGGTCAGCGGTGCTGATCAGTCCTTCACGATTGTACCGGCAACCGGATACACCATTGATCAGATCCTTGTCGATGGAACCCCGGTTGCGAAAAACCCGGTTTACACCTTCAACGATGTGGCGGCAGATCATACCATTGCGGTCTCCTTCAGGGAAGGGTCGCTGGAATACTTTACCGCAGAACTCGGAAATGGGTGGAATCTCTTCTCAACGCCTATCCTGCTTGGATCAGGTCACCAGTATCTTGAGAATATATTCCCCCCCAGTTCACTCGAAAACATCGATGTGATCCTTGGGTGGAATGGATCCGCTTGGTTCATCCCTGGTTACCACTATGAGCTGGCGCCACTCCACGCCCTCTATGTCAAAGTCGACAATTCGGCTACCGCATATCTCTCTCCCTCCGATGCAATCACAGTGCCTCCTGTCCGCTCCCTTGTGAAAGGATGGAACCTGATCGGGCCTGCACCTGACTATCAGGAGGGTGGATTTTCAGCACGACCCGTTGAAGATACACTGGTCACCGCTTACGGGAACCAGGAAAATCCCGGCTACCTTATCGTCATAAGCCCGGGTGTCAACCAGCCTGGCTGGTCATATGTGCGCGATGCGATGTCAGTTGACCTCCTTCCTTACAAGGGATACTGGGTATTTATGGAAAATCCGGAAACTCTTGCCGGATTCTCCACTACCCCGATTTTCTGAAGGGAAGATGTGAAAAGAGTAAAATAAAAGAAGGAATTACCCTTTTTTTACAGACTGCCGTGATACCATGAAACCACAGAGAATCAGCATTCTATCAGTCCTGCTCGCAGTATCCATGATCCTGCTCGTGGGCACAGCTGCTTCTGCAGAAGAGACCGCCGTCCAGCCACCGCTCCCCCATGCTTTTTATGGATCGGTCGAGGTCGCAGGAAGTCCTGCGAATGCAGGAATTTCTGTTGAAGCAGCTGGCATCGGGGTGCGTTCAAACATCACAGGAAACCCGGTGGACACACTGCCGGATGGAACCTATGGGAAGGCGAATTTCACTGCACAGAAACTCATTGTTCAGGGGAACATAGCAGCAGGGACATCCCTCCATTTCTATGTTGGCGGACTCCAGGCCGAGGTTTATGACGTTACAGCCGGCGGACCATGGAAGGAGACCTATCCTTTTGAAGCCGGAGGAGAGACGGAGTTGAACATCCGTATCGCTTCTCAGCCGGCTGCCGGACAGACCAGGGTACCAACGCCTACCCAGACGGCGGGAACCATGACGAATAACCAGCCGGGAACATCCTCCTCGTCGTTATCAGGCACTACCTCCTCAGGTACTGCCCAGGGAGGGGCTACGCTTCCCCAGGTTCCTTCATCTCCGGGTCAGCAAATAACTGCGGTCACCACCCAGCAGGTCCCTTCAGGAAATATGGAACCAGGAACAGTCGTACCGGGACAGGGTATGCAGGAGGTGACAACCCTGGTGACTGGGACTGCCCCTGCGCATGATCCCGCCTCACTTGCTCCAACGGGGACTATGCCAATGTATATTGCCGGAGCGATACTGCTCATCCTGATTATCGCCGGAGGAGCATATTACTTCGTCTCCCTGAACAGAAAAGGCACTGAAGAAACAACATCCGATCAGACAAAAGAACCCGAAGAGAAGAGAGACTGATACCTTTTTTACAATGAAGATGCCCTCCGGCATCTTCCTACTTTATGCTTGAACAAACGGCGTTCATCGTTTGTGCTTACGAAAATGTTTCCGGCATGTTCATCTGGTATGCTCATCTCCCTCAAGGGAATCAGTGTACTTTTTCTCAGACGACGATTAAGCTCCGGGATCCCGGTTTCACCTCGTCTCATCCCCACCAAAAATTACCCTGGTATCAAGGGGACGAAGCATAATGCCATGGAGCTTTGTTGTCCTACCGGAACTATCCTATGATTTTATAAACCGGACAGGGAATACTCCAATTAAAACAGGGAGGATTGGATCGTAGGAATACGAGTCCGGATCAGCCAGATATCAGATCAAAACGATGCGTCTCATAGTCATCAAGGGCCCGCATCAGGATATACACGACCGGAAAAGAGATAACTGACGATAGGGATACAAGTAGTAAAACTGTACACTTAGTAAAAATAATGTAACCAATTGTCAATTATACTTTACAATACCATGGAGATGAAATGAAGAGCCGATACCGATGGCGGGTACCGCTGCTGCTGCTGTTGTTCCTGCTGGTCCTCGCACAACCTGGGACAGGAATCTCTGATGATTCGGTACAAAATGGTGCGGGGGTGTCCCTCTCTCCCATAAACCCTTTATTTACCCGATATCTTAACGATTTTAGGTCCCGGCTGGATCTCCCCTCTTCTCCCGGAAATGGGCTGGGTCTTGTTCCTACGACCGTCGATCTCTCCCACCTTGCCGGTACTCAGATTTCTGATTTCAGCACCCCGGTCTCCACCGATAACAGCAATACTGCACCTGTCTCTTCAATACGTGATTCGACATCGCCCACTGAAATCACCTCGTACGCTTTGCCGGGCAGCTATGACCTGAGAACCCAGGGCAGGGTGAACGGGGTGCAGGACCAGGGAGAGTGCGGGAGTTGCTGGGCGTTTTCAACGTTTGCCTCCCTTGAATCAGGCCTGAAGCCTGAATCATGGGATTTCTCAGAGAATAACATGCGAAATTCGCATGGATATGATCTCTCTTCGTGTCAGGGTGGAAATGCTCAGATGGCAGCTGCATACCTGGCACGATGGAGCGGCCCCCTGAAGGAATCGAGCGACCCCTATACCGGAATCTCGAAAAGTGCTTCATCCGTCACCGCTCCCAATTCCGCATCGGTGAAACATATTCAGGAAGTCCTCTTCATCCCTGCAAGGAGCGGATCGCTCGATAATCAAAACCTGAAAAAAGCACTCACAGAGAGAGGTGCAGTGTATTCTACCATCCGATGGGAGGAATCCTCTTACCGCCCCGCGACGGCAAGTTATTATTATTCAGGAAAATCCCAGGAAAACCATGCGATAACCATTGTCGGATGGGATGACACCTATGACCGCTCTCACTTTGCCTCGACACCCCCGGGCGATGGTGCTTTTATCGTAAAGAATTCATGGGGGAGCGACTGGGGTATGAACGGGTATTTCTACGTGTCATATTATGATACCGTTATTGGAAGGGATAATGCGTTCTTCAGTGCAGAAGACAAGGGCAACTACGACCAGATCTATCAGTACGATCCGCTTGGGTGGGTTGTCTCCTACGGCGACAACAGCGATACTGCCTACTTTGCCAACGTTTTCACCTCACTGTCGGCAGAAGATCTTGCTGCGGTGAGCTTCTATACCCCCTCAGCAAACTCAAAGTACCAGGTATCGGTCTATGCCGGAGTACAGAGTAGTCCTGTCTCGGGTTTGTTGGAATATTCACAATCAGGGACGATCGTGATACCAGGCTATCACACCATTGATCTCTCCATTCCAGTCCCGTTGCAGAAGGGAGAACGATTCTCGGTCGTCGTAAAGCTGACGACACCGGGATACCAGTATCCGGTCGCAATTGAGTATCCCTACGGCGGCTTCTCTTCTGGGGCGAGCGCCTCTTCCGGCCAGAGTTTTGTCAGCACCACCGGAACGCTCTGGACCGATCTCACCTCGATATACAAGAATTCAAACGTCTGCCTGAAGGCATTTACCACCAAAGGTCCGGATTCGTCAATCCCGGTACCTACCTCTACCCCGACTCCCCAGCCATCCTCAGGTGGGACCGACACGAGGTCTCCTTCAGTATCCATCACCTCACCCCGGGCTTACAGTGCAATTGATCCCGGCTCCTCTGTGCAGGTAGCATGGACTGCAATCGACAACGTGGCAGTTGCAGGAGTTGACATCGGGTACTCCAAGGATAAAGGAAAGACGTGGGTGACGGTAGCCCGGAACCTCGTCACATCAGGGACTTATTCCCTGGGTGTTCCCTCGGATATATCAGGGACATTCATCATCCGTGTGACGGCACGGGATACTGCAGGAAACGAGGGATCTTCAACAAAAAGCTGTATGGTAAAATCATCCGCTCAGATGAGAGGATCCATACTCACTACTGCTCTTGCCCCGGTCGATACGGTTACCAAGAGCGTGTTGCCCTCTCGTGTCCTTTCGCTGGACACCAGTATTCCGACGATCGCGATCTCAACGCCACCCCCTTACCGCACAATAATGCCCGGAACTACCCTCCAGGTGATCTGGCATGCAGCCGACACGGCCGGGATTGCCGGAGTTGATATCTGGATCTCAAAAGATTACGGCCGCTCATGGGAGACGGCTGCGAAGAACCTGGCTCCCTCGGGGACATATCCTTTGAATGTTCCTGCTGATGTTTCCGGTACCTTCCTGATTCGTGCGGTGGCATGGGACAATGCCGGGAACGCGGGATACTCGATAAGAAACTGTATCGTGAGCACCTCCCCTCCTCATGCGGCTGATCCGGTGATGGGAGGATCAACAGCCCTGATCCCAACCGTGTCTCCTCTTTCAGATCTCCAGGGATATCCACGCCTTGCAGAGATGCATTACCGTTAAAATCCTGAGACCCCTCTCTTCTTTTATGTGTTCCCTTGCGTGGGGATTTCTTGAAAAATCGACAATCCAGCGATCATAAACCCGTGAGGGCACAACCGGCGGGGGAGAGGGGACCTGAAAGACGAGAGGTAAAGAGGTATCTGCCAGGCAGCCAGGTTCCGGCAGTGAAAGGTTCAAACTGAACAACGACCAATGATATTCCTGACAAATGGAAACGTTCCCGGCTTCCGGATGCAGGTTCTGCCATGAAGGCGCAAAGATGGTCCTCTTCATCACGGGAGTATGCCACCGCTCCTGCTGGTACTGCCCGCTCTCCCGTGAAAGAAAAGGAAAGGATCAGGTGTATGCCAATGAACACCGTATCTCCAGCCCTGACGAGGCAATCGCCGAAGCAAGGAACATGCGAGCGAAGGGCACCGGCATCACCGGGGGAGAACCGCTCGGGGTTCCTGACCGGGTACTCAGCTATGCCAGACGATTGAAAGAAGAGTTTGGGCCAGGGCACCATATCCACCTGTATACTTCCCATGCACTCTCAGAAAAGGAATTATCAGAGCTCCTGGGTTTGATCGATGAGATCCGGATGCATCCTCCTGTAAGCTGCTGGAAGGAGATTGGAACAAGTGAATACCTCAGGTCTGCGGAGCTGGCATCTGCCATGGGTTTTGAGACAGGCTTCGAAGTGCCCGCTCTGCCTGAAATTGACCTGCTGATCCCAGCTCTTTCCCACCTCCACTTCCTGAACATCAACGAGCTGGAATGGGGAGAGACCAACGCTCATGAGATGCGGAGGCTACACCTCGTCCTTGAGGATTCGATCCATAACGCGGTTGAGGGATCCCGCGCATGGTGCCGGAACATCGTAAAGAATGAAAATGTCTATTTCTGCAGCTCTGCCTTCAAGGACTCGGTTCAGCTCAGGAACCGGCTCATCAGGATAGCAGAGACCACGGCTCGTCCTTTCGATGAGATCAGTGACGATGGGACGATCATCTACGGGAGGATTGAAGGTGCCCTTTCTGTTCCGGAGGCCGTCCTTGAACTCGGGCCTGGAATGTTTGAAGAGCGGGAGGGAGCTTTTGAGACGGCCTGGTGGATTCTGTTCGAACGAGGGGACGAGATAGAAGGGACAAAGAGCATTATCGAGCGGTACCCAAACCGCGGTATTATCGTCGAGGTGACCCCCCTCAGATGATCAGGGATCTCCTCGAATCGGTGTATGAACGATCCCTGATGGCCCAGATACGGCATATTCCCCATCATGTGGCAATCATCCAGGACGGAAACAGGAGGTTTGCGACATCACACGGACTTATCAGGAAGGAAGGGCATCGTGCGGGAGCAGATCGCACCGAGAAGGTACTTGAATGGTCCCATGACCTGGGGATACAGCACATCACGCTGTATTCGTTCTCAACCGAGAACCTCTCCCGCGACAGGGAAGAGGTAAAAGACCTGTTTGACCTCTTCAAGGACCGGTTCAATCGTGTGGTGACCGATGAAAGAGTGCATCGGGACCGGATTCGGGTCAGGATGGTCGGGGACAGGGCGCTCCTCCCCGATGATCTCATCTCTGTCATCACCCGGGCAGAAGAGGCAACCCGGGGTTACGATTCGTATTCTCTCAATGTTGCACTGGCCTATGGCGGCAGGAACGAGATTGTGCGGGCAGCAAGGGAGATCCTGGGAAAAGTGACCAGTGGCGAATACACTTCGGAACAGATTGATGCCGCGCTGGTGGAGCGGCACCTCTGTGCTGACCATAATCTCCCCCCTGTTGACCTTGTCATCCGTACCGGAAACGAATGCCGCACGTCAAACTTCCTCCCCTGGCTTGCAAACGGCCATGAATCTGCGGTTTATTTCTGCGCCCCCTTCTGGCCACTGTTCAGGAAAATCGATCTTCTCAGGGCGATCCGGGTATATTCGCAACGGCGCGATGCTCTGGCAGGCTGATCAGAATCCTCCTTGCTATTTTCCAAATTTCCTGACTCTTGCCTGGTAATCGCGGAGCGCACGCAGAAAATCAATCTTTCGGAAGAGGGCCCAGTTGACATCTGAAAAGAACAGCTCTGAGTAGACTGACTGCCAGATCAGGAAGTCAGTCAGATGGGAGCCCCCAGTCTTGATCACGAGGTCCGGGGCATAGGGGAAGGCAAGGTATTTTTCAAATGTCTGCTCTGACACTGATTCCGGGGATTCCCCCACTTCGGCCATCTTCTGGATGCATGAGACGATCTCCTCCCTGCCGCTCTTACCCACCGCAACGCAGACGTCCACACCCTCTCCGAGTGTCTCGGTAGTCTCACCGATATGGAGGTGCAAGCGTGCATGATCCCCCACCTTCCGTATGAGGGGGAGATAGGGCACTATCTGCATGGGATCAGGGGTGCTGATGTGGAACGTGAGCCCATTTATTGCCGGGACAGGAATCCCTCCATCACTAGTAACATTCCGCTTATCTCCTGCAAAATGGCAGTTCACGGACAGGCACCACCTCGTGACGTCATTCAGTTTCCCGGGAGAAGCCTGCAGGTCTGATGCAGTGATCATGAAACAGATATGCCCTGGCAGGACCTCGATTTGACGGAGAAGAATCCATTCGTATATCCGGCGGATCATTCCACCCACTCCAGCAGACTGGCTCCACTCAGGGTATTGAGGATGTCCGGCCTCGTTGCCCATCCCCTCCGGCAGGCAGTAATGCCGTACTCCATATGCAGCAGTTCAGCCTTTTCATGGGCATCGGTACCGATCGCAATCCTGACCCCTTTCTCCACCGCCTCCCGTATATATCCGTCATCGAGATCGATCCGGTACGGAGATGCGTTGCATTCGAGAGCAGTTTCGGTCTCTCTGGCTCTTTCAATCACTCGGCTCATGTCAACCGCATACCCCTGCCTCTTCCCGATGAGCCGTCCGGTCGGGTGCCCGATGATATCCACATGTTCGTGCTCAATGGCAGCGAGGATGCGTCGGGTGATGATATCCTGAGGCTGGGAAAACCCTGAATGAATTGATGCAATCACGATCTCCAGGTCACCAAGGGCCCGATTTGGCAGCCCCAGGGTGCCGTCGGCGAGGATATCGACCTCTATCCCCTGGATGATGCGGCAGGAAGAAGAGCGGTTCTGGATCTCAATCTCATGTGCCTGCCTCGAGAGCGCCTCCTCATCCAGGCCATGGGCTATTCCCAGTGTGGAGGAATGGTCGGAACAGACGATATACTCGTAACCTCGTTCCTCCCCTGATGTTCCAAGTTCCTGTATGGTAAGACTACCATCGCTCCAGGTACTGTGAACATGGAGATCTCCCCTGATATCATCCTGCTCTACAAGGGGAGGCAGGGTATGGGACAACGCCCGTTCCACCTCACCCCAGTCCTCCCGAAGCTCGGGAACAACATAGTCAAGCCCGAGAAACGACAGCAGTTCTGCCTCAGTTAAGAACTCCCAAAGCGATCCACCAGACCGATCTTCAATACCATACTCGTTCAGCTTGTATCCACGGCTTATTGCGATCTCCCTCAGTTTTATGTTGAACGCTTTCGAACCGGTCAGGTAGAGGAGCATGGATCCAAACTGTCGCGGCTTTGAGAAACGGACATCCACTCTCTTTCCAAGGATCCGAAGGGAGGTCTTCCGGTCGCCTGCATCGATCACCGCATCCGCAATGGCCCGCAGCCTGGGATTCAGACGATCAGGGGATTCGGTTGTTACCACATCGATGTCCCCCACACTGCTCTTTCCCCTCCGGTAACTGCCGGCAAACTCGTAAGTACCTGGTTCGAGGACGGGTCGTATCTTCCCGGCCACTGCATCGGCCTCCTCACGGTTCATCCTCCCTGACTGGTCACGGTACATCGCTATGGCTCTGAGGAATCCCTCCTCTTTTTTCTCTCCGAATCCCTTGATCGCCCTGATACGATGGCCTTTTGCTGCCCGTTCCAAATCCTCGATACTCTGGATGTTCATCTTTTTCCAGAGGGTAGAGACGGTTTTCGGGCCGATTCCCTCGAGATGCAGGAGTTCGATCAGGCTTTCGGGAATCCCGGATTTTGCTTCTTCGAGCTCATTAAAGGTCCCCTTTTCAGCAATTTCGCGGACCTTCCGCACAATGTTTTTCCCGATCCCTTCGATCCCGGAGAGTGCTGTATCATCCATGCCTGTAACCGGCGTTGCAAGTCTCTCGATACTCTCGGAAGCCCGGTAGAAGGCCCGTATTTTAAAGACATTATCCCCTTTTATCTCGAGGATCTGGCCCATGAGGTTCAGCTGCGCCGCAACCTGCTGGTTTGTCACCTCCATCTGGCCGGATCACGCCTCCTGTACTTCTTATCCTCTTCAGTTGATCAGTTCCCCCTGATATGCATTTCTTCCCTGCTGTCACCAGGGAAGAAATGACCTGATACCGGGAAGAACTATTGATCAGGAGATGTATCATCCAAATTCATAAGTGCATCCATGTCGAACCATCTTTGCATGGAGACCACCTCCTTACGGGAAGATATTCTTGAAGCTCTCTACAAGATCCATTTCGCTGGGAGGGCTGCACCCGTAGTGGAGGACCTGGCTGCGATGCTTGGAAAAACACCCGGTGAACTCAGGCCGGTCCTCGACCTTCTTGAGAAGGGAGGGGACCTTGTATCCAATCCGGACGGCACCCTCACCCTCACCCCAACAGGGAGTGAAATTGGCGGGAGGGTGATGCGGAAGCACAGGATCCTTGAGTGTTTCTTTTCAGAGATGCTCGGAATGTCCCCGGACACTGCATCGGATGAGGCATGTACGCTTGAACATGGCGTCTCTGACGAGGCAATCGAACGTCTTGGGAGATATATCCAGAAACGCCCTGGCAGGGGAGCAGGGTCCCGCAGAACACGGAAGGGGAAGCGGTGGCAGGCGGTAAGCCTGGCCGAGGCCGACGAGGGGGATACCCTTGTTGTCGCGGGCGTGCGATGCGAGGGTCCGGGAACCCGCCTGAACGATCTCGGCCTGTTCCCCGGCACTGAAATCAGCGTGGTCCGGAAGATTCCCGGAAATGGAATCGTGGTAAGGGTCAAGGATTGCAATATTGCTCTGAGCCAGGAAGTTGCAGCTTTTGTCCTTGTGGAGCGGACCGGATGAAGGTCGGGCTGATCGGGAATCCAAACGTCGGTAAATCGGTAATATTCCACCAGCTGACCGGCGTCGGAGTGGAAGTCAGCAATTACCCCGGGACCACCATCAACCGGCAGGCTGGAACCACCTGTTTTCAGAAGGCAATCATCGAATTTATTGATCTCCCCGGCACCTATTCTCTGGAAGGAGATTCTGAAGAGGAGAAGATCGTCAGATCCTTTGTTGATTCGGATGAAGCTGATGTCATTGTCGCGGTACTCGATGCCGGGCGCCTGGAGCGGAACCTCTACCTCACGCTACAGATTGCTGAGTACCAAAAACCGATGATTGTCGTACTCAACATGATGGACGAGGCAGAAAAATCAGGGATCCATGTGGATACGGAACAACTCTCCTCTATCCTCGGTGTTGAGGTCATCCCCACCGTTGCCACGCAGGGGAAAAATACCGGCAGCATCATCCCTGCCGTGATCAATGCCGCACGGGTACCGGAAGTGAAGGTCCTCTATGATCACCATATCGAGGCCGCAATAAAAACCCTGAGAACCGTCCATGCCCTCACCTGGATCAGGGCTATCCATGCCCTGCAGGGGCATGCAGATGATCCTGATCTCCGGGAAGCGGCAGCTGCCCTTTCCGAAGAGATCGAGCGGATGCACCGGATGAAGGTCTCCCAGATCATCGCTGGAAACAGGCATCACTGTGCAGAACATATCGCACAGGAGGTCCTGCAGTTCAGGTCCCCGGAGCGGGGTGCGGATATCGACCGGCTGCTGACGTCCCGTATCCCGGGAATTCCCCTCCTTGCGGTCATCCTGATCGGAATTCTGCTCACGGTTTTCATCATCGGTTCGTGGCTTGAGGAGGGGATTGTAACCCTGATCACCAGGTTCGTGATGGAGCCGTTCCTTGCGGCAGGATTACCGCCCCTCGCTGAACAGGTCGGCGTCTCTCTCATCCTCGCAATCCAGGCAGGATTCGGGATTGCGTTCCCCTTTATTTTCACCTTCTATCTCTTCATCGCACTTCTCGAAGACTCCGGGTATCTGACCCGGGCTGCGTTCCTTGCAGACCGGACTCTGCACCGCTTCGGGATGCATGGAACGGGGATCATCCCACTGGTGCTCGGATTTGGGTGCAACGTCCCGGCCATCATGAGCATCAAGCTCCTGCGGACAAAGCGAGAACGGCTCATCGCTTCATTTCTGGTGACCCTGGTCCCCTGCTCGGCACGGACTGTTATCATCGCAGGTCTTGTCGCCGCATTCATCGGGCTCGCTGCGGCAATGAGCGTGTATTTCCTCGTTATTGCCATCGTTCTTGCGACCGGGCTTCTCCTCTCGAGAGTGACACCAGGGGACCAGTACGGGATGATCCTCGAGATGAGCCCCCTCCGGTGGCCAACCATGAAAAATGTGCTCCTGAAATCCTGGATGCGCATCAGGGAATTCCTGCTGGTCGCCATGCCCCTTCTGATTATCGCCAGTATCATTCTCGGGCTCTTGCAGTATTTCGGCATCATGGCGGCATTCGAAGCCTTTATTGCGCCCTTCTCGGAAACCGTGCTTGGTCTTCCCGCCTATGCTACCACGGCACTCATTTTCGGTATTCTTAGAAAAGAGATGGCGCTCGAGACCCTGATCATCCTTGCCGGGACCGCTGATCTCGGTTCGGTCCTCAGCATGGCACAGATCTATATTTTTGCAGTGGTCAGCGTGCTGTTTGTCCCCTGCATTGCCACCATCGCCGTGCTGAGAAAGGAGGTAGGGACCCGGATGGCTCTCGTGATTGCAGCGTATACGCTTGCCCTCGGGCTCCTTGTGGGGGCCGTCCTGAATATTCTGCTATCATAGCGGGATCCGGAGCATACCTATAAAGATGGACGACCATAATCGATAGGGATTGACGATTGGGTCCAGGGACAGGAGTGGCACAGAACATGGACCAGAATATTTTCCGGAAT